>Ga0316204_10001122_pt1 | contig 78609 bp, 76 predicted proteins | sample 6monrhotite_MG_2_FD_205661 | JGI IMG/M metagenome (GOLD analysis project Ga0316204, IMG submission 205661) | Microbial mat bacterial communities from mineral coupon in-situ incubated in ocean water Damariscotta River, Maine, United States -... | ecosystem: Environmental > Aquatic > Marine >... | reverse complement strand
GGGCGCCGCTGACGGGGCAGCCCCAAAGTTCGAGGTCGACCTTGGCGTAGGCCGCGATCGGGGCGCAGGTCGCGAGGCTGTCGATGTATTCGGGGTTGGCATAGACCCCGGCGACCCAGTCATCGCTCTCCCGAATATTTCGCAGGGCTTGAATGCCCCCGGCGGTTGCGCAGGCGCCGATCGTGACCAGAAATCCGCTGTTGGCGCGCACTTGGCGGATGCGTTCGGCCTCGTCCGGTGTCGATATGCTGCCTTCGACGAAGGCGATGTCCACGGGCGCATCCGGGTTAATCGCGCCGGCCTCGGCAAAATGCGCGATATCGACGAGCCCGGCCAGCGTCAGCAGGTCCTCGCCGAGGTTCAAGAAGGCGAGTTGGCAGCCATCGCAGGACGTGAACTTGTGGACGCCGATACAGGGTTTTTGTGGCTCGGTCATGGTCGTGTCATCGCGCCCATTTTCAGAAGCCCGCGATCCCGAACAGGTCTTTGAGCTCCGGGTAGGCGAATACGGGACCGTCCCGACAGATAAAACGCGGGCCGTATTGGCAGTGGCCGCAGTGGCCGATGGCGCACTGCATGTTGCGTTCCATGCTGAGCCAGATGGCCTCTTCGGGGATCCCGAGCGGCAGCAAGTGCTGGATCGCAGCCTGCATCATGGGTTGGGGACCGCACAAGATCACGGCCGTGCGTCCGGGATTGATCTCAGCCTTGTCGAACAAGACGGTGACCGGACCTGTATGCCACGGCCAGAGCGGTCCACCGCTATCGGACGCCAGGAGGATCTGCGTATCGGGCTGCTGGGCCCATTGCTCATAGCGCTCGCGCCAGAGCAGGTCGCTATGGTGTTTGACGCCCTGCATGACGGTGAGCCGGCCGTAATCCTGGCGGCGTCTCATGACATAGTTGATGACCGATACGCTGGGCGCGCAGCCAAGTCCGCCCGTGATGACGAGCACGTCCTTGTCGGCGACGTCCTCCATCGGCCAGCCCCGGCCGTAGGGGCCACGGACTCCGATTCGGTCTCCGACGTTGAGTTGGGCGAGCCCGGCCGTGACGCGTCCGACATCGCGGATCGTATGGTCCAATGCGCCGTCGTGTTCCGGATCCGAGACGATCGAGATCGGCACCTCTCCGACACCGTAAAGGTAAAGCATATTGAACTGACCCGGCGCGAAGCGGTAGCTATCCTGAATCGCGGGGTCGGTGAAGCGCAGTCGCAATGTGAATATTCCGGGGGCATCCTCAATACGCTCGATGATCTCGGTCTCATCGGGTAGATAGGACCTAGTCGGCATCGGTGTTCCCTTCATGGGTATCCGTGGCGCAGATTGCCGCGGCCTCATCGGTCAGATCAATCCCGACCGGGCACCAAGTGATGCAACGGCCGCAGCCGACGCAACCCGAGCGGCCGTATTGGGCATGCCAGCCGCCAAGCTTGTGTGTCATCCATTGTTTGTAGCGCGCGGTCGCGTCGGGACGCACGACCATTCCATGGATATAGCTGTGCCCCATCGTAAAGCAGGAGTCCCACTGCCGGTGGTGCGCGGCCGACTCGCCCGTAAGGGCGGCCTGATCCTCGTTGCTGAAACAAAAACAGGTCGGGCAGACGGACGTGCAGTTAGCGCAGGACAGGCAGCGTTCGCCGATCTCCTGCCACCGTGGGTGATTCAGGCGTGCGAATAGTGTGGTCTGCAGGTCGGACCCTGGAAGGCTGCGGGTCTGGCTCTCGGTGGCCTCTTGAGTCTCGGCGCGCGCGGTAGCGATTTGGGTGGTTGAGGCATCTACAGTCGGGAGCTGGTCCAACAGTGTCTGTCCAGCAGTGCTGCGCGATGAGATCAGGAAGCCGTCGTCCAGCTCCGAGAGCACGAGATCGTAGCCATCGGTGGCCTCAGGGCCATCGCCCGTCGAGGCGCAAAAGCATGTCTCGGCCGGGTGACTGCAGTTGACGGCGACCAGAAATAGTCCTTCCCGCCGGGCGCTGTAGTAAGGGTCGGCATGGGCGCCCTTCATGAAGTGAGCGTCCTGCAGTTTAAGCGCTGCGAGGTCGCAGGCGCGTACGCCCAGGACCGCGAGTGGCTGGACTTCCGGCAGTATTTCAGTAAACGCGAGGACTCCATTCTCATCGCGTTCGGCGCGCCACATAGGCTCGCGGGCGGCGAACAGATAGGGTTTGAGGGCTTGGGGGCCGTTGGCCCAGGCGAAACAACGCGGGGTATCGTTCTCGACGAGACGGTATTCCCCTGGCTGTTGCCGGTCGTGTCGGCCATGTGGTAGCCGATCGGCGCTCGTGAGGTCGTCGTAGACGATGGCCCCGTCGCGTACCTGGGGGCCCACGCAATGATAACCGCCATCGCACAGGGCCTCGATGAGGCGCGGAAAATCCGTACGTGGCAGGAATCGGCTGTGCGCTCCGGGCACCTTGTCCTCTCCGTTGTTATGTCCAGGCGGGTGACACCCTATTCGATAGTAAAGATTGTAGCTGTTCGTTTCACGGAGCGCCACGTGTAGGCATACTCATTTCGAGCCCTTACGAACGAATTCAAATCGGATGAGGAAGCGGGTGTCGTCCGCGCGGCCGGTGTGTTTAAAGTTATTCTCCCCAGGCCATTGATCGATAATCCGCGGCCTAAGAAAACCTTAATATTACCAGAATGTTACAATCGCTTTTTTGTCCCATTCTATCCTAAAGGTTGCCCAGGGTGGCGCCGACATAAATCGCGCACTCGCCTGCTAATTCCGCACTTTTAAACTCGGGTAATTGTGCGGAGAGGGTGTTTTGATCAGGGCGATGGTGCAACGCAGAAACCATTCATTATTTCGTAGAGAGATATCCCCATGAGCGCAACGATGATGAAAGATATAAGCATAAAGAAGCTGATGCTGACCGTTACGGTCTTGATGACCATAGTGCTGGTAGGGTTCATGGCAGTCAGTTGGCTCAACGCCAGCAGCCTCATGCGCAAGACCAATGAGCAGGGACGCCTGGCGGAAGCGATGCTCGACGTAGGTGACGCGCGCTTCCACGTTGTTCAGATACAACAGTTTTTAACCGATGTCAGCGCCACGTCAAATCTCGACGGATACTCAATCGCGGAAAATGAAATGAAAATGGCGCTGGTCAGTCTCGATCGCCTGGAAGGTAGGATGCCCGACCTGAAACCGCGCCTCGCGGGAATGAAGAGGCTTGTCCTGGCATTGCACGACGAGGGTGTGGGCATGGCCAAGGTCTATGTGAGCCGGGGCCGTGACGCCGGCAATGCCATCATGCAGCGTCCAATAGACGGCTTTGACGCGCGTTCGGAGGCCATCTCCAGGGATATGACCGACCTCATTGGAACGTTGGATGCCCGGCTTTCCTCGGCCACAGAAACCCTTGCCACCGAAGAGCAGGTGGATCGCCTTGTGATCGTGATGCTCTGCGTGACCCTGTTGGTCTGCATGGCGATTACCTTCGGAATCTTGTACGCCAAAGTGATACCGCCACTCAAGAATATGCGGATGTCTCTGAGCGACATGAACAACGGCAGCGGCGATTTGACTCGACGTCTGCCGATGCTGGGTCGGGACGAGGTTGGAGATATTGTTAACGAATTCAATCGTTTTGTGGGCCACTTGCATGGCATCGTCGTGGAAGTGGCGCGTTCCAGCGACCATTTGAACAAGACCGCTGAGCGTATGCTGAGCGAGGTAAGCGAGACCGAAAAGGGCATGCTCAAACAGCAGGGCGATATTATGCAGGTGGCCTCCGCCATGAACGAGATGTCTTCCACTGTACAGGAAATCGCCAGTGACGCGTCCCGGGCGGCGGAATCCGCGGGGCAGGCCGACAAGGAGGCCGTGCAAAGCAAGCAGGTGGTGTCACAGACCAAACAAACCAACGGTGATCTGGCCGAGGAGGTGGAAAAGGCGACCCTGGTCGTTCATCAACTGCAAGTCGAGAGCGACAATATCGGCGCCATCCTCGACGTCATTCGCGAAATCGCCGATCAGACCAATCTATTGGCGCTCAATGCTGCCATTGAGGCGGCGCGCGCCGGAGAACAGGGTAGAGGTTTCGCCGTGGTAGCCGACGAAGTTCGGTCACTGGCCGGTCGCACCCAAGACTCCACACAACAGATCAAGACCTTGATCGAGCGCCTGCAGTCGGGCGCGGTCGACGCAGGGGCGGTGATGGAATCCGGGCGTAGTCAGGCGCACCGTAGCGTGGAACAGGCGGGGAACGCGGAGGAATCCCTGAAAGTGATCACGAAGGCCGTCGAAACCATTAACCAAATGGGCTTGCAAATCGCCAGTGCCGCCGAGGAGCATAGCGCAGTGAGTGCGGAGATTAACCGCAACATCAACAACATCAGTCAGGTGACTGAGCAGATCTCGCTGGGCGCACGGCAAAGCACCGATCTCTGCGGTAACGTGATGGAAGAATCACGGCAGCTGCAAGCGCAGATGAGCAAGTTCCAATATTGAGAGCAGCGCGGTTATGTGTTTGCCACTCGCAATGATTCAGGCACGGACCACGGCCTTACGTGAAGTGGTTTCGCGTATCTCGGAGCGGCGTGGATTGAATGCGGTATGGCGCGCCCTAGAGGATTCGAACCTCTGACCTTTGGAATCGGAATCCAACGCTCTATCCAGCTGAGCTAAGGGCGCGAAATCGCCGTGTCGCGGGAGCGACCGTTCGAGCAGGCCAATGTATCACAGCGAGGGGCTTGCGCAAATGGCCGGTTGCGGGGTCGGTGGGACATCATTCGATTTCGAGTTCCGTTAACTTGATATCGTAATTGGAGCGGGTGTCATCGCCATCCATGGAGATCCAGACGGCGACGGCTTGTAGCGGTCTCGCCAACTGGTATTCGTAATGGAAGGGACCCGGTTTTCTGACGGAGGCAAAGAAGGTTTCATGAACGAGGTCCGAATCCGGATGGACGCGGGTTTGGCCAATGAGTTCGGGCCGTTGGGACAGGGTGTAGAACTGAACCCGATCCAGGCCGACGCCCTCGGGCGCCGACGTGTAAAGGCGTTTGACCCAATCCGCTGCAACGAGGCGTTGAACGAAATTGAGGCGTTTGTCCCCGGCCACGACGAAACCGATCCGCAAAGGGAAGTCGTCGGCGCCGTCATCCCCCTGGATATCTTGAACCCCGAAGCGGGGGAGTCCCGAAAAACTTCCGCTGACACGGAACCCTTTGATCTGACGAACCTGCTCGAAGGTATAGACGATCGGTCCGGCCGATGCCCGGACTGACACGTTCATGCCGGCATCCGATACCGCGACCGTGTTTGCCGGGATATGCGCATAATGTTCGATGCGCCAGTCGTCGGCAGGGATGCCGGGGATCAGCATGAAGGCGGGTAGAAGCGCGGAACGGAGGTGCGCGCGCGGCAAGAATTTGGCGACCAATTGAGTTCGAGTCATCGGACGGAGGTCTTTTTCTGCGTGGCGCAGGCTAGCGAAAACAGGGTGAAACACAGACGGGAATAAGAGCGCAGTGTGAGGAAGGCCGACAGCCCGAACAGTCCCAGATTCAAAGCGATGTAGGTTGGTTGCTCGATCGTTCCATAGTAATTGATATAGATGACCTCGAACGCGAGGATTAGCAGGGTTGTGGAAATGGCGCGGGCGGTGCGCCACAAGTGCATGTTGTCGATCAAGGTCTCCGACAGCGAAGAAAAGACATGGACGTAGGAGAACAGGAAGGTCTGGATATTTTGGCATTCTCGCGCCATCCGAATGCGCTGCCAGCTTTGCCGGGGCGTTACGAAAAGCGTTGTCGCGAAATGATCACGCAGGGTCTGATAGTCGCAACGAACGTTCTCGGGGCATTGAGCCGAGAGCGTGTCCAGCCAACCGCGATTCCGTTTCAAGTGCCGATTGAAGATGGTCATTTCCAGAGGCGCAAAATACGAGCCGATCAGATCGAGTATGAGGCCGGTCACGAAGATGCCGATGATCCCGAAGGCCGTTAGCAGCGAACCTGCGGTATCCTGAACAACGTTGGGCAACATGCCCTGGTAGCCACCCCATACCTGGACCCACTGAGGGATGATATCCACCATCTCTTGGCTCAGGCCCAGATTGAACAACAGGACCTGACTGATCCAGAAGAAGGCGCCGGTCATGCCAAATTCGGTGAAGCGGGAGCTGATGTTCATGGTGACTCGCTTCCCTGGTGGGGAGGCCTAGGACATCCACCATCCGGCGACGCCGCCGACCAGGCAGCCTACGACGGTGCCTAGGCCTGGGAAGACCGACCCCAGCGCGGCGCCCGTGGCGCACCCGATGCCTGAATCGCGTATCGGGTGCTCATCCTCGGCGTCTGCCGTCATCAGGGGTGACTCCTCGGCCTCGAGCGCGGTGGGGATGTCGGCGAGCGCCGCCGGCGGTTGAGCATGACTGCTTATCGGGTTGCTGAGCACGAGCAGGACCAGGACCAGCATGGTGGGTACGATGGCTAAAATCCGTTTCACGGCGATTCCTCACTGTTTTTTGTCGGCATCAACAGCCCTACTGCCATTTTGAGCATACCGCACTCCGTCAAAAGGGCAATAGCAAGGGCGCTACCCGGCATGCCGGCGATCCATGCCGCGATAGTGCACGGCCTCGGCAAGGTGGGATTGACGGATATCGGTGCTTTCGGCGAGATCGGCGATTGTGCGCGCGACGCGGACGATGCGGTAGTAGGCGCGCGCGGACATGCCCAGTCGGGTGCAGGCCTCCTGGAGAAAATGCTGGCCCGCCGCGTCGAGCGGGCAGGTTTTATTGATCTCGGTGGCGTTTAGCTCAAAATTGGGTTTGTTCTGGCGCAGGAGCTGTCGTTCCCGGGCAGCGATCACTCGGGTCCTGACCGTGGCACTGTCTTCTCCATCGGCGGCAGTCCGCTCTGCCAATACGGCAATGGGGACCGCCGGGACCTCGATATGCATGTCGATGCGGTCGAGCAAGGGCCCGGAGATGCGTTGGCGGTAGCGATGGATTTTTTCGGGTGAACAATGACAGTGTGCTCCGGGGTCGCCGTGATGACCACAGGGACAAGGGTTCATGGCCGCGACCAATTGAAAGCGGGCCGGGTATTCAACCTGCTGGGCCGCGCGCGAGATTACGATCGTGCCGGACTCCATGGGTTCACGCAGGACCTCTAAGGCATGGCGGTCGAATTCGGGCAATTCGTCAAGGAACAGGATGCCGTTGCTTGCGAGCGAGATCTCTCCTGGGCGTGGGTGACCGCCCCCGCCGACCAGGGCAACCGCAGAGCAGGTGTGATGAGGTGACCTGAATGGACGGATACGCCATCCGGGAACCGTCCGAGTGTGAAGGGTTAGGGAGTAGATTGCGGCGGTTACCAGGGCCTCATCCTCGCTCATCGGCGGCAGTATGCCTGGCAATCGACTCGCCAGCAGGGTCTTGCCGCTGCCCGGTGGTCCGACGAACAGCAGGCTGTGGCCTCCTGCTGCCGCAATCTCCAGCGCGCGTCGGGCATGCGCCTGTCCCCGCACTTCGGCGAGGTCTGGAGCGCCAGCGGTCTTGGTGTGGGTTTCAGTCTCCGTGACGCATTCGGGCAATGTGTCTTGTCCAAGCAGGTGCGCGCAAACCTCGAGCAGGTCACGGGCATGGCGACTTCTGGCCCTGGGGATCAGGCCACATTCCGCCTGGTTGGCGCTCGGGACGATGAGGCAACGTTCGGCCGCGCGCGACTGTAGCGTGACAGGGATGATGCCGCGCACCGGCCGCAGTTCGCCGTTTAGCGCGAGTTCTCCGACGAACTCGTGGTCGCCAAGGGCCTGAGTCGGAATCTGTCCTGAGGCGGCCAGAATGCCAAGGGCGATCGCGAGGTCGTAGCTGCCGCCCTCCTTAGGCAGATCCGCAGGCGCGAGATTGATGGTTACTCGCCTGGTGGGGTATTCGAAACGGGAATTCAGCAGGGCGGCGCGCACTCGGTCTTTGCTCTCGCGGACCGCGGCCTCGGGCAGGCCGACGATCGTGAGTCCGGGCAGGCCGTTCGAGAGATGGACTTCGACACGGACTAGGGGCGCCGCAATACCCTGCAGGGCGCGGCTGAAGACAATCGCGAGCGACATCGTATCTTACTCCTCCATGAGTCAAGATTGGGTCGGGGTGAGTCCCCCGTAATGGTTATTTTGCGGGGGTGTCCCCTTTCCTTTGGGGCTTGCGGGTCTGTTCGGAGAGCATGGCCTCCAGTTCGGTGACACGTCGTTCCAGTGTCTCTATCTTTTCCCGGCTTCGAGCCAGGACGCCCTTTTGAACCTCGAATTCGTCCCGGTTGACCAGGTCGAGCCGGGATAGCGTGGAACCCAGAACTGCGCGGACATTCCTTTCCACGTCCTCCTGAATTCGCCGGGCCCCCGTGGGCATGGCCTCTGATATGCGCTTGACTGTATCGTCGATAAATCTCGTATCGATCATTATTGTCACCGTTTAGTCCGTAGTGTTCATGCATTCTACCCCTGTTTATCGTGTGACTCCATGGGGCGGCGCCGTGTCTGTGCATGGAGTGATCAGTTGCGCACCAGATTGGTGCAGCCTTCAGTGGGCGCCCGATCAGAGAAACATTAACTTATTGTAGTTATTGGGTAAACCTAATTGGCACGGTTCGTGTATTAGTGTATATGCAGTGAGGGCGAAGGTCTCTGGGGGTCTTCACCATCCGAACTGAATTTGGAAACAACATCCTTCACATTCCACAAAGGAGACAACATGCCATGAAGCTGGTCAGCGCAATCATCAAGCCATACAAGCTCGACGACGTGCGTGAATCCCTGTCCGAGATCGGAATCCAGGGAGTCACGAGCACCGAGGTCAAGGGTTTTGGGCGTCAGAAGGGGCACACTGAACTTTATCGCGGCGCGGAATACGTCGTCGATTTTTTGCCTAAGGTCAAGGTTGAGGTTGCGATCCAGGAGGCCCAGCTCGACCAGGTCCTTGAGACGATCGCGAATGCCGCGCGTACCGGAAAAATCGGCGACGGCAAGATCTTTGTTCAGCCGCTCGAGCAGGTTATCCGTATCCGTACCGGTGAGACCGGGGCGGACGCCATCTAACCCTTTCAAAGTGGTTCAATTTAAGTGGAGTACCGAATAATGAGAAATAAATTGCAACGCCTCTTCTTGCCAAAGTCATTGTTGGGCATGATCCTGTTGGGTCTGACACCCATGACGGCCATGGCCGAAGATACGCTGAATTCCGGTGATACAGCCTGGATGTTGACTGCTACCGCGTTGGTTCTGTTCATGACGATCCCGGGACTTTCTTTGTTTTATGCAGGCATGGTGCGCAGCAAGAACGTGCTGTCAGTCATGATGCAGTGTTTTGCCATCACCTGCCTGATGTCGGTGATCTGGGCCGTCTATGCCTACAGTCTGGCGTTTGGTGGCGACGGCGCCTTCGTCGGCGGATTGAGCAAGGCCTTTCTTGCGGGCATCGGTGTCGATACCCTGAGCGGTTCGATCCCTGAGACCGTCTTCATGACCTTCCAAATGACCTTCGCTATCATCACCCCCGCCCTGATCGTGGGCGCCTTCGCGGAGCGCATGAAGTTCTCCGCCATGCTCCTGTTCATGGCCATTTGGGTCAGCATCGTCTACGCGCCGATCTGTCACTGGGTCTGGGGCGGCGGCTGGTTGGGCCAGTTTGGCATCCTTGATTTCGCTGGCGGCACGGTGGTGCATATCAACGCCGGTATCGCTGGTCTGGTCACGGCCCTGGTACTGGGTCGCCGCAAGGGTTATCCCGAGACCATGATGGCGCCCCACAACGTCACTTTGACCGTGGCCGGTGCAGGCATGCTCTGGGTCGGTTGGTTCGGTTTCAATGCCGGTAGCGAGTTGGCTGCTGATGGCACTGCGGGTATGGCCATGGCCGTCACCCAGATCGCGACTGCGGCGGCTGCTCTGGGTTGGATGTTTGCCGAGTGGATACGTCACGGTAAGCCCAGCGCGCTCGGTATCGCTTCCGGTGCGGTGGCCGGTCTGGTTGCTATTACCCCAGCCTCTGGTTCCGTTGGCCCGATGGGCGCTCTCGTGATCGGCGCGGTTGCCGGTGTGGGCTGCTTCATCGGTGCGACCACCCTGAAGCGCGCCATGGGTTACGACGACTCGCTGGATGCCTTCGGTGTTCACGGTATCGGTGGCATCATCGGCGCCATCCTGACCGGTGTTTTCTCCGCCACAACTCTGGGTGGGGCTGGTCTGGCCGACGGCCACGACACGATTATGTCTCAGGTTATCGCTCAGGGTATCGGCGTTCTCGTGACCGTAGTCTACTGCGCAGTTGTCACCTTCATCATCCTCAAGGTCGTTGATGCAGTTGTCGGGCTCCGGGTTTCGGAGGAAGAGGAGAGCCAAGGGCTGGATCTATCTTCTCACGACGAACGGGGCTACATCCTTCAGTAAAATCAAATATCAGCTATATCCCCAACTTGCGGGTCCTTCGGGACCCGCTTTTTTTTGTGCGGATAGTCTATACTGCGACCGAAAGAATTAGCAGAGGCGTCAACGTGATGTCGAGAAAACCAGCCGTTGTCATGGCATTCGCGGGTCTCGACCCATCGGGAGGCGCGGGTTTGCAGGCGGACATCCAGGTAATCACCGCCTTGGGCGGGCATTGCGCCCCGATCGCGACCGCGCTGACCGATCAGGATACCCTCATGCTCAAGGGGTATCAGACGGTCGACCCCGACTTGCTTCGGCGCCAGGCCCAATCGATCCTCGCTGACATGCCCGTGGCTGCAATCAAGATCGGGATGCTGGGCGGTGTGGACAACATGGAGGTGGTGGCGTCGATTCTCGAGAAGCATCCTCAGATCCCAGTTATCCTGGACCCTATCTTGCGGGCAGGTGGCGGCGGGTCGATGACCGATGAAGAGTCAGTGGCGTTTATGAAGCTGCGCCTTTTTCCGTGGGTCACGGTGTTGACGCCCAATGTTGCCGAGGCAAAGGCCTTAAGCGGGTGCGATGATGTCGACGAGGCCGCGGCCGCCGTCATGGGTATGGGATGCACGCACGCGCTGGTTACGGGTGGTGACGAGGATGGCGTTAGAATCATAAACGGTTACTATGACCGCGACGGATACCGCGAACATTTTTTCTGGACACGCCTGCCTGGCGCCTACCATGGGACCGGTTGTACTCTGGCCTCGGCGATCGCTACGCGCATTGCTCAAGGGGTGGCCCCGGATAAGGCGGTGGTCCAGGCCCAGGAATACACATACTCCTGCGTTCAGTTTGCCTATTCCGTCGGGCGGGGTCAGTTGATCCCGGATCGTTGGAAAGGTTGAGCGGCTGCCCGTTCAGTCTGCGGCTGTCATAAAATCTTCATAATTCGATCATGTTTTCGTAACAAGCGGCGTGTAAGGTAGTCTTCTCGAACGAGAGGGAGACGAGACATGAGTATGACCTTATACATTAAGGTGTGGACCGATGAAAAGGTGACGCTGATGACCCATCTGGGGCAGGTGTTGTGTACCTTCGGGAATCGTGAAGAGGCCTTGCGCGCTTGTAGCGAGTGGTATACCAGCCAGGATATCCGTCTTGATTATGAGAGCGTGACCCTTGACGAGGCCGTCGTTGGCTGAGGAATCGGTCGCCTTATTGACGCCCTATCTATTCATCCCATTCCCGCCACCGCTTTGCCGCATCAATGTCCGGTGAGACGGCCCGGAGAAGGCCGTCGTTGACATCGTAGACGAGTCCGCTGATCGAAAGTTGTTGACCCACCTTCCAGGCCTCTTGAACGATGGCGGTGCGACAGATGTTTCTGACCTGAGAGGCCACGTTGAGTTCTGTCATGCGTTGCAATTGCCGGGTCTGGTTGGGTAACGCGCGGAGTTCATCGTCGTGCAAGCGGGCAAGCTGGCGTATATGATCGGTCCAGAGGTCAACGGGTTTCGTACTCTGGCGGGTCATGGCAGCCAGGATTCCGCCGCAGCCATAGTGTCCGCAGACAATGATCCTTGGTATGCGCAGCTCTTCCACCGCGTATTGCAGCACAGCCAGGCAGTTCAGGTCTCCGACGGCAAAGACGTTGCCGATATTGCGATGTACGAAAAAAGTGCCTGACGGCAACGGGATGAGTGTCTCCGGCGAAACTCGACCGTCCGAGCAACCGATCCAACAGATCTCGGGTTCGTGTTCCTGGGCCAGCGTCGCAAAGAATTCGGGGTCTTTCTCAGTCTGCCCTGCGGCCCAGCGACGATTGCGTTCCAGGAGTTGATCTATCGACAGCATGGTCATAACCTTTGGCAAGGAGTTAGTCTAGGTCGGGCGGACCCATTCAGCGCCCGTCACACGATATGGTGGCAGTCGGTGTCTGCCCCGTCAATTGCCACGGTTTAATCTTGGAGTGGACGCTAGTTCGATAAATGAATGACAATGCCTGAAGGTTGCCATAATCGCCCGGACTCACCGGTTCAGGGGCTCTACCTGATCACCGAATTGCCTGGTCAGCGGCCCGAGCCGGCGTGGTTCGATGTCATGGAAACCGCATTCGCGAACGGCGTTTCGATCCTGCAGTTTAGGGACAAATCAGAGGACCTCCGGCTCAAGAGCCGTCTGGCCTTCGCCCTTCGGGATCTTTGTCACCGTTACGGTGTCACATTTATCATCAACGACGACATCGATCTGGCCGTAGAAACAGGAGCGGATGGTGTTCACCTGGGGCGGGACGATTGCGGCGTGCGGGAAGCCAGGGCGCGTCTGGGGGCGGATGCCTTGATCGGCTTGACCTGTTACGACGACCTGACGCGTGCCGGCGAGGCCGAGGCGATGGGGGTCGACTACGTGGCCTTTGGCCGCTTCTTCCCCTCACGTTCCAAGCCTGCCGCTTCTTCAGCCGGGCCCGATATTTTGCAACGTGCGCGGCGAGCGCTTACTATTCCGCGAGTGGCTATCGGGGGCATCGACCTGGATAATGCCTCGTCGTTGATCGAGGCGGGCGCCGATGCGGTTGCCGTCATCGGTGCGGTATTTGAGAGTCCGGATCCGGCCAAGACCGTGAGGCGGTTCTGCTCCCTGTTTGGAAATCGATCGGACGTATCCAAAGACGAATTGAGGTAAATATTGTATGGCGCTTTCTCACGAACTGTTTACAAAGGCCAAGGCTCATATCCCGGGCGGTGTGAATTCGCCGGTCAGGGCCTTCAATGGCGTTGGTGGCGACCCCATCTTTTTCCGTCGCGCCGAGGGCGCTCGTTTGTTCGACGCCGATGGAAAGCCGTACATCGACTATGTAGGCTCCTGGGGGCCTATGATCCTGGGCCATGCACATCCTGACGTCATCGCGGCCGTGCGCGAGGCCGCCGGTAACGGCCTGAGTTTCGGTGCGCCGACCGAGATCGAGACGGTCATGGCGGATCGAATTTGCGACCTGGTGCCCTCGGTCGAGATGGTGCGTATGGTGAATTCCGGCACCGAGGCGACCATGAGCGCTATCCGACTGGCCCGTGCTTACACGGCCAGGGACAAGATCATCAAGTTCGAGGGTTGCTATCACGGCCATTCCGATTCTTTGCTGGTCAAGGCCGGTTCCGGTGCGCTGACGCTGGGTGTGCCGACGTCGCCGGGCGTGCCGGCGGTTCTGGCTGCGGAGACGATCACGCTGAGCTATAACGATATCGAGCAGGCGGAGAAGGTCTTCGCCGACATCGGTGAGCAAACAGCCTGTGTTATCGTCGAGCCGGTTGCCGGGAACATGGGCTGTGTGCCGCCGGTTCCCGGTTTTTTGGAGGGTCTCCGCCGGCTATGTGACCAATACGGTTCGTTGCTGGTTTTCGACGAGGTTATGACGGGTTTCAGGGTCGGTCTTGGCGGTGCTCAGCAGCGCTTCGGTATTCGTCCCGATCTCACGACCTTGGGCAAGGTCATCGGCGGCGGTATGCCGGTAGGGGCCTTCGGCGGCAAGGAGGCCATCATGTCCAAGATTGCGCCGTTGGGTCCGGTCTATCAGGCCGGTACCCTGTCCGGGAACCCCGTGGCCATGGCAGCGGGTCTCGCGACCCTTGAATTGATCTCGACGCCCGGGTTTTATGATGACTTGTCGGCCAAGACCAAGCGTCTTGCCGAAGGACTGAAAACGCGGGCCCAGGCCTTCAATATCCCGTTGCTTGAACACCATGTGGGCGGTATGTTCGGGCTGTTTTTCACCGACCAAGATAGCGTGGAAAACTACGCCGATGTGGCGCGGTGTGATGTTGAGCGCTTTCGCGCCTTCTTCCACGGCATGTTGGAGGCTGGCGTTTATCTGGCGCCTTCGGCCTTCGAGGCGGGGTTTGTTTCGGCCGCGCATGACGCGTCGACGCTCAAGTCGACCTTGATCGCCGCCGAGCAGGTGTTTTCCAAGATGTAAAGCGCCGCATTGTGGTGTTGGGCAGCGGTGAAAATTCTTTTTCCGGTGCGACTGCGGTATGGTACAAAGAAGGCATTCATGACATAGATGGGGGCTGCCATGTTGAAGAAGACTACGATATTGATGTTGTCCGTGCTTGCGATATCCTGTTCAAGCGCACCCGAAAAGGAAGCGGCGGCGCCTGAGGCTGCGGCCGATTGTACCTTCCCCGATGCGCCAATGACGCCGGCGCCGGCCTGGGTCTGCGACGAACCCGTGGTGGACATCGCCGTTTCCGCAGTGGGTTCGGCCGAGCGCTCCAAGGCCGGGTACGACTTTATGAAGCAGATGGCCGCCGCTTCGGGGCGCGTTCAGCTCGCCCAGCAGATGCGCGTCCAGGTTCGGAATATGATCAAGCAGTACGCCGAGACGACCGGAGCGGCGGACAGCGAGACGGTGGATAAGGTCAACACCTCGGTGACCAAACAGATTACGAAAGAAGAACTCAGCGGCTCGAAGGTCTACAAGACCCGGACCAGCCCGAATGGCACGCTCTACGTCCTGGTCGGTCTGGATACCGAAAATGCCGTCCAGGTCACGCAGGCCGCGCTCAAGACCAGCATGAATAACGATCAGGCACTATGGCAGCAATTCAAGGCTCAAAAGGCTCAGGATGAACTGGCTGCCGATATCGCTGGCATGGTCAGGTAGCCAGGCGTCGGTCTGCCGCGTCGTTGGGGCCGGATTAAAAACTCAGATTGATCCCGACGTTGAGGGTCGCACGTTCGTAGTCGCTCAGGGACGAGCTCTGCTGACCTTCTATGATGTCCTCGGCATTGATGATAAAGCCGACCGGTAGGTTCGAACGGTTGCTCTCATAGGTCAGGTTGGCGAACAGGCTGACCCCTCGTTGGAAACCATAGCTGGTCCCGATGGATAAGGTGTGCTTGGTATTGCGCCGGGAGCGCGTGAAGCGTGAGAATGAATCGGCGTTGGTATAGTTGAATAAGGTAAATCCGTACTGCATGTTCACCACACCTCTGTTGCCATATCCCTGTTCCAGCCTCATTGTGATGCCGTGGCTGCGGTAGGCGTAGTCGCTACCGATCAATTCCAGGTTATTGTTTTTAACGTAGTTATACCCGATATGGCCCATCCCGCGTTGCCATAGCGGTTGTCCTAGCGTGGTCCCTGCGGATAGGGTCCAGGCGCTAAAGAATGGACTGCTCGTGGAGTTGAATCGGGTATAGGACAGGTCAACCTGAACGTCCGTTGGCACTTTGTCCGATGGCGACAGGGCCAGCAGGTGCGGTAGATTGACTTTTTTGACGCCCTCCCCGAAGACCGTATTACTGTCACTCGAACGACTGGCTGTTACCAGACCCTGGCTGGTATTCCGCGTAAAGCCGCCGACGTAGGTGGTGCCATTAATGCTGTAGTCCGCGGAGAGCGTCCCAGTCATATTGATGAAATCAATCTGATTGTAATGGAAGTTGGCGTAGGTTGGGTTGAGCGTGCCGCGCCAGCGCAGCCCATTGGCCATCTTGTAACGATAGTTCAGGTTCAGGCTCAGATCCGAACGCAGCTCCACCGTCGGATCGTTCTTGCTGAGATTGCTATTGCCATCGAGTGTCGTGGCATAGCTCATGGAGCCGTCAAGGCCACGGATGCGCTTTTGCACGATTTTGATACGGGATCGTGCGGCCTCGGCAAGGGCCTCCGGGGGATGAGCGGCCAGGATCTTGCGGTATTCATCCAGGGCGTCTTCCTCACGATTGAGGCTTTCATAGCTCGTCGCCAGATTGAGTCGTGCCCCTACGTGGGTCGGCACCAAACGCAGCACCCGCTGATAGTTGTCCACGGCCTCGATCATGTGGTTCTCACGGGCCGAGATCAGGCCCATATAGAAGTTGGCCAGCACGTTGCCCGGCTCACTCTCCAGCAACTGCTTGAATGCGTCCGCCGCGAGTTGGGTTTGACCACCGGATGCATAGAGGTGTTTGCCGATCGCCAGCAACAGCAGCCTGACATACTGTTGGCGGCGATCTTCATCGGGTTCGAGCATGACCAGCCAGGAATATTCGATAACCGTATCCTCGAAACGACTGAGCTGGTCGTAGGCCGTTGCGAGAGCCAGGCGGGTCCAGCTGTCATTGGGCAGGTGGCGCTGCATGGCCTCAAGGTGCGGCAAGGTCTTATCCCATGCCTGCCGCTTAAGGTACATGGTGGCGAGCTCGCGTCGCAACGCCATATCATCCGGGGACCGCGAGACGCGCTCCTCGAGATCCGCAAGCGTCTGTTCAGTGCGTCGTTGCTCTAGGTTGCGGCCCAGCGGGGTCTGGACGATTTGAGTGAACAATTGCAGCGCCTGATCATGCAGTGGGCCGTCGGGTGCCGACTGAAGAAATCCCAGCAACGTGTTATAGGCGGCCTCGACGCGGTGGGTCTGCAGGTAGGCGACCGCGAGCTGAACCAGTGCCGTCGGATTCTTGGGCGTCAGGATGAGGATGCGCTCATAGAGCTGCGCGGCGTTCCCGTGATGGCCGATTTGCTGCTGAATCGTAGCGCTTGGCTGCAAGGCCCGGAGTTCGTTCGGGCGTTCTGTGAGGATTTTTTCATACAACTCCAGCGCAGCCAGATCATTTCCGTCATTGAGTAGGAGGCGGGCCTCGATCAGGTTGAGTTCGATCTGCGCCGTCTTGGCGGCGGGTTGGCCGGGCGAGCTTAGTTCGACGACCTTGCGCAACATATCGGCAGCGCTGCCCAGTTTGCCGGCCTGCTGATCGATTCTGGCCAGATTGAGGTAGGCATTTAGATAGCCTGAATCCAGCTTGACTACCCGCTGAAAGGTCGATCGAGCCTCGTCCAGGTGGTTACTGAGCATCTCCGCGACACCCAGGCTGTAGAGGGTCAAGGTGTCATCGGGCGCTTCTTCGGCGAGCTGTTTGAACAGGGTGAGCGCCTTTTTGATATCGCGGGCCTTGGCGGCCTGAGTCGCCTCGGCGTAGCGTCGCTTATATTCAGCGATGCGATAATCCTCGCTGTCGGTCGGGACGATTTGTGTGATCTCCGTATAGGCCGCGATGGCCTGGGCAAGCTGCCCCGAACGATCGTAAACGGAAGCTAGCAGCCAGAGTATGTCGATGTTGAGCGCTTTAGGCGCCGTTTTGCGAGCCTTGACGAGTTGATCGATGGCCTCGGGGACACGTCCCTCGCGGATCAGGGCTTCGGCCCCCTGGTAGAGGCGTTTGGGGTCCGCGCCGGATGTGTCACTCCGGGTCGTCGCGTTGCCATCCCTATCCATGGTCGCCGCCGACAACGATTGGCTTAGTCCAAATGTGAGTCCGACCGCTAATGGCCATATGAGCAGGTGATTGCGAGGTTGACCGGCCATGCTAAAAGTCTATGTTCGCGCGCAGCATAAGGCCCCAGCCGCCGAAATTGAGCCGAAGGTCACGATAATCCAGGTTGTTAAAGCCTGTGGCGCTGGCGAGATATTGCAATTGTCCCGTGGCATCTTGGCGCGCGGGCAGCCGGAAATTGATATTATCCTGGTCCTGAAGGTCGGTCTTCAAGGTCGCATTGCCGAGACGGAAATGCCGTAGCGCCCAGAAATATCCACCTTGAAATCCAAGCGAAAAACGGTTTGTGAATTGGTAGTCGGCGGCCAGACCCAGGCGGATCATTTCGCCTCCGGTTGCCTGAGATTGCATCGTGATCAGGCGCTTGAAGCCGGCAGCCGATCCGCTTTGAAAGGCGAATGCCAGGGTCTCTTTGTAATCGGTATCGAAGAGTTCGTGTAGGGTTGTGATGAGGTGGACACGATAGGGGCCCTGACTCAGCATGGTCCAACGCCAGCCCACGAAATACTGGAAATAAGAGATGTTTCCTGAGCGTTCATAGAGCGTGGGCGTTAGTGCGCCCTGAAATGGAATCTCGGTCGTGATCGTCGAGGTCGAAGTCGCCTCCCAGGAACCGAGACCGAAGAGCAGGGCATGACGCGGGTCCAGAAAATAGTGGAAACTGAGTCCGGCTTCGGCCCCGAAGCGGAGTGACGACAGCGGGTTTTCGATCATGAAATCGAAGTCGATGTTGACACCGGTATCGGGGAAAATGATGCGCCCTCTGCCGGGCAATGGGGCCTTGAACTCGCCCTTGTTGAGTGCCGCCAGTGATGGCCGGTAAAGGCCCAGCATTGGCGTCACGCCCCAGACTGGATCGTTGGCGGCGGCCGATACCGGATGGGGCGCCAGAAGCACGGCCAACAATCCGGCCAAGGCGCGGCAGAAGCGACTCGACCGTGGCACCTCCAATAGTTGCCTGAGTCGTCTTGTGAGTCCGGTTGCCACGCGATGTTCTCCGCTTCAGACTCTTAGGCGCCTGTCGGGCTTAGGGTCAATCGACTGCGCTGATGGGAAAGAGGCCAAAATCTCTGCAATTTATCGTTACATAGCGCCACTATGCGCCTCAAAATTCCAAAACTTTGTGCTCGCTTTCCCATCATACTCGCTACGATTGTCTAAATCCGACAGGTTCCTAGAAGGTGTATTTGAATTCGGCGAAAAACCGATCGTTGTCGTGGAAGTTACCGAAGAACTGCGCCCGCTGGGCGATGCTGCTCAGATTGGCGATGGCGCCGCCGCTCGAGGATACGCCGAGTTGGGAACCGAGGCCGTAGAACAAGTCGAGTCCAGTGCTGATCTGCAGATGATCGGTCATATTGAAGATAAATTTCGGCTTGATATAGAGCTCCTGAAGGTTGACCAGATTGATGATGAGCATCTGAAAGACGGCTGACTGCTCGGGTAACGGTTTCCGGACGAACAGGGTCAGAGAGGTATCGAACTGGTCCTGGAGCAGGCCGTTGTCATAGTTGAATATGACCCACTGCGAGACCGCAGGCGAGAAGTCGGCGCCCCAGTAGCTGAAGTCATAACCCAGTCCCCAACGGAGGTGTGGCCGTTTGAGTTCGCCCTGGTTATCGAGAAAGCCATCCTGGTTGCGGTCGACGTCGTTTTTGAGACCGAAATACTTGTCTGGAACAAAGGCCGCCTCGCCTTTAATAATGCCTATCCCCATCGGTCGAGCCGCCGTTGCGCCGAACATACTGATCTGTGTGAAGGTGGGGAAAAAGACAGGGTCGGTGCCGGCGTTGAGTTCGGCGGACCGGAAGACGACGGGGAAGTCGTCCCAGGTATGGAAGTAGCTCAGGCTGATATCGGTATTCGCAATCGAGCGGCTCCAGCGGATGCCGAATTCCGAGTTTTTGAACTTATAGCTATCGGGAGGGGCAGTGTTGGGCACCGTCTGCAACAACTCCCACTCTGATCCAGCCGGCGCGGGTTTGTGGAACTTGATATCGGGGATCCAGAGGAATTGAAAGGTGTCGTCATCGGAGTAGTAATCGACCTTGGCCGTCCAGAGAGGGATGCGATAGTCGAGCAGGTCGGGCAGGATGAGTTCCCGGAAATCGAGCGGGTTGATTTCATCGGTGACCCTGATGCCTTCGAGTATCCCCCAAACAATGAACTGTTTGCCGATCCGGATATCGGCGTTTTCCGTACTCATGTCGACGTAAAACTCGCGGAGTTGAACGACGTTTGAGTCCTTTTCCTGGGCCAGGTTGTCGACGAACACCAGGGGCTGGTTTTCGTCGCGGACGAAGCGGGCGCTGACGGTCTCATAGTCGAACAGGTTATAGGCCAGGTCGTGATAGGCCCAGCCAGAGAACGTCAACGACATATCTTGTTTCAGGTCGTAGTTCCCATGGATGCCGATGATATTGCGGATTTTCGTGATGGAGCGAGGCTCGTCGAAGCGATAGGCCGTCTCGTTTTTCAGGTATCCGCCCAGGTTCAGTGGGTCCAGCCAGGACTCCTGCGGCGGCGAGGGTTCAGCAGCCTCGGTTTGTTGCGCGAACGCGGCCGTGATGGCATCCAGGTCAGGGATCGCCTCGCTCTCCTGCGCCTGAACTGGGTGTCCAGGCGCAAGGGATAGGCAGGTGAGGAAGCAAGTGATAAGGGGGGCGGTTCGTATTATCTGACGGGGTTGGGCCTGCATTTGCGGCATAGAATAGCATGATCGTTGCTGTCGAGCGCCAGACCGAATGTGACCTCCTGTCCCGGCGTCAGCAACACGCCGCAGGCCGTGCAGGGCCTGGCCTGATTGAGGGTGATCGTCTCCCATCCAATGATCCCTGAGTAATCGACTGGTTTGGCGGCAGCGGGTGCGGCTGTCTCGGCAACGGTTGACCTAGTGTCGGGTGTGCCGGCAAAGGCCTGTTCGAGGATCTCGCGGATCAGATCCGAGACGGGAATACCCAGCGCCTCGGCGCGGGCGATGACCTTCTCGCGCAGCGCCGCCGGGACGCGCGCGCCAAGATACTCGGCCTTGCGTTTTTCGGCACGCTCACGGGCCTGTTCACGCATCTGTTCACCGTATTGTCGACCCATATCGCGCATCGTCTTTCTTATATCGTCCATCGTGGCTCCTTTGTTTACAGAATAGAGGGTGTGCCTGGGCGCCATGCATATTTTTGCTGTGGCCGGCATGACGTAAAACGAATTGTATAACAAATGTAAAACGTTTTCAATCCGTCCTCGCTTTCAGGTCGCCGGCGGGTCATGAGAGTTTTCTGGTCTGAGCTTGTAAGCGTGTCGCCTACTCCACGACCAAGCGTTCACAGGCGCTAGGCGCTAGCGAAATGACGTTTAACGAACATCGCGAGGGCAGACCATGACCATTCAAGGCAAACGAGAAACGATGGATTGGCCCGGCACCCTGCTGGCCGGTGTCGCTGCCACGATTGTCGTGACACTGACGATGTTGGCGACCGGCACCAATATCCTGGAGGCCCTGGGCGGGATGCTGGCTGGCCCGGATGCGGGTGTCGGGCAGATATATCTTATGGGTGGCCTGATGCATCTGGCCGTGGGGCTGGCCTATGCCGTGCTTTTCACCCTGGTTTTCGTGCGTGTCAGGGATTGGAGCGCGGGTACTAAGGGGCTCGTTTTTGGCTTTGTGATCACGGTATTCGCACTGGTCTTCATGCCGCTTATGGCTGGGGTGGTCACTGGGCATGGCGGGGCCGGAGCCAACCCTTGCAGCCCGGCGGCAATGTCCAACCCCTGTCATGGCTCGAACCCGTGCGCGATGAAGAACCCTTGCCATGGCTCGAATCCCTGTGCGATGAAGAATCCCTGTTCAGGAGGGAACCCTTGTAATCCGAGCGATGGTGGTAACGTCTACGGTGGGCTGATCAGCCTGTTGAACCACATCGTCTTCGGATTGACGCTGTCGCTGGCGATGGCCTTTAGGTCTAAACCACAGGCTTAAACAGTCTGAGATGCCTAGAGGCAATCGCAGTGCAAACTGACCCTGGAAGGGCCATGACCCATTGACGGGATCATGGCCCTTCCAGGGTCATTCTATAACCCAGGATGGAGATAATCATGAAAACGAAGATGTTTCAGAATGTATTTCTTTTTTTCGTAGTGGCCTTTGGTCTGGTTGTGGCGCCAAATATTCAAGCCGCACAACAATTCGCTATGGGGACGCCGTCGTCACCGACCCTGCTTGCATCCAGTGATGGGATGTCGAATCCATGCCATCATCGGGCAAATCCCTGCTCGATGAAAAACCCCTGTGGCGGGAATCCCTGTTCGATGAAGAACCCGTGCCATGGTTCAAACCCGTGCTCGATGAAGAATCCCTGTCACGATAAGAAAAACCCCTGTGGCATGAAAAACCCTTGCCAAAAACACAAGAACCCCTGCCATGGGAAGATGAACCCGTGTTCAGGGCGCATGTGAAACGGTCGGCGATCGTGATTTGATACGCGGCCTTGGGTCTCCAGGGAGGGCCCAAGGCCGCGATGCGCACATTTCTGGGATAGACGATATGTGGAAGCGATCTCAATGGCGTTGGGTCCCTGGCTTCGGACTCGGCGGGTTGTTCGTCCTGACCATGGTCGGTTGCGGTATGCAGGCCGATGAGTCGGGGCGCGGTTCGTCGGCATTGCCTGTTCAACTGGCGACCTCTGGAATTGATGACGGTGTCGAGGCCTTCCTGGCGCGTCATTGGCCTGACCGGATTCCTCCCCAAGGGCCGGTGCCCAAGTCTCTTTCTCTGCTTGAAGCCTCACTGGCGCCGCAGGATTGCGGGCAGTGCCACAGAGATCAGTATGCCGACTGGCAGTCGTCGCGGCATCGTTTGGCCATGGGTCCCGGGGTACTGGGACAACTTGTCACACTGGACCGAACCGACCCAGAGCAGGCCCGGGCCTGCCGGAAATGTCATACGCCGCTGGCCGAACAACAGGCTGGCGCCGCGCCGATTGTGCCGTTTCTGAATGCCGAACAAGCTGAACCCCGCGCCGCCGGACACAAAGGCCTGACCTGCGCGGGTTGTCACGTGCGCGGGCACCGTCGTTTTGGTCCGCCGCGCGCCGCGAACATACCGCCGCCTCAGGACGCTAAGCAACCTCACGACGGCTTTGTCGCGGAGCCAGCTTTTATGGACTCAAGGTTCTGCCGGGGATGTCATCAGTTTGGGGACGATGGCTATGCCCTGAACGGCAAGCCATTGGAGAACACTTATAATGAATGGTCGGCCAGTGACTACGCCCGTCAGGGGGTGCAGTGTCAGGACTGTCATATGCCGGGACGCCGACACCTCTGGCGGGGCGTCCATGATCCGGACATGATGCGGCAGGCCGTCAAGGTTGACGTGTCGGCGCCGGAAGCGACGGCGGAAGCGTTTTCCGCGAAGATCACGATTACGAATATCGGGGCGGGGCATTACTTCCCGACCTATGCAACCCCAAGCGTCGTCGTCCGCGCCCGCCTCATCGATGACAAAGGCGCTACCATATCCGATACGATCCGGGAGTCGGTCATTGGGCGGCAGTTGTCGCTGGACCTCAAACAGGAGGTATTCGACACGCGCATTCCACCCAAGGACCACGTCACACTGACTTATGACGCTCCGCTTTCATCCTCGGCGCGGGCGCTGGATATCGAACTTCTCGCTGAGCCTGATGACTTCTATTCCCGATTTTACGCGGCCATGTTGGCGCAAGGGCTGGAGGGGCAGGCCAAAGATTTAATCGAGGCCGCGGCGCGTCAGGCATCGGCATCCGGTTTCTCCTTCTACCATCAACAGGTCGCCCTGGATGGTTTGAGGCCGTCAACAGTCTCGACGTCCATCGATCACGCCGAAGTATCTGAGTTAAACGATGCTCAGAAAGGTGTCGACTGGAACGACGCTCGAATTCATTGGTACGGTTATGAGCAGGGGCTGGAGCTGGCGCGTAAGAGCGAGCGCCCGGCGATGTTGATCTTTTATGCGGACTGGTGTCCGACCTGTCACGCCTACCAACAGATCTTCGCTGATGGCGAAGTCTTGGAGTTGAGCAAGCGCTTTGTCATGATTCGGGTCAACGTGGAGCAGCGACCGAGACTGAGCGGTCGTTTCGGCGACCAGGGCGAATGGGTTCCGCGCACCTATCTTTTGACCCCGAACGGACGGGTCATGAACGATGTGGAGATCGCAACCCGGGGCTATGTGAGTTTTCTGGGCGCGGACGATCCGACCGCTTTTGTTCGCGTCATGCGTCAAGGGCTGAGGCGCGTTCACGGCCATGGTTAATCCCGTCATACGCCTGTCACAAATCAGGCGATATCTGAATGTATCGATCTGTGGATTGAACTTTCTGGCCCAGCGCTTTCCCCTTGTATCTTTGCTCTTTTCTCCTATTTTATTCCAAGCCACTCCGAGACGCGCGCCCGGGCCGTGTCCAGGCCGGTGCGTTTCAGCGAGGAGAAGGTCTGGGCCGTCATGAGTGGGTCGTCGGCATAATCGCGACGGACCTTCAATAGTTCGGAGCCGGCCGCCGACTTGCTGAGCTTGTCTGTTTTGGTTAGGAGGACGTGATAGGCAAGTCCGGTGTCGCGGCACCAGTCGATCAGTATCTGGTCGTAGTCGCCGACGCCGCGTCGGCAGTCGACCACGATGACCATGCCCGCCAGCGATTCGCGCCCGTGAAGATAGTCGCCGATCAGGCGGCCCCAATCCTTTTTTATGCGCTCGGGAACCTTGGCGTAGCCATATCCCGGAAGATCCGCGAGGCGGCGCTGTTCCGCGCCCTCGCCGCCGCCGATTTGGAAGAAGTTGATCTGTTGGGTGCGGCCGGGTTGTTTACTGGTCCGGGCCAGGGCCTTGCGGCCCGTGATCGTATTGATAGCGCTGGACTTTCCAGCATTCGAGCGCCCGACGAAGGCGACCTCGAAGCCGTAGTCCTCGGGGCACTGGTGGGCGTTTCCGGCGCCCAGCATAAAGGTCAGTTCGTTGTGCTGGATACCGCTCTCCGCCATGATCAGGGTGACAGGAGGTAGTTAGCGCTTGCCGCGACTGAAAACGTAGCGCGACAGATTGATTTCGTCGTTGCTGACTCGCCGGAACAGGTGGTCGAGACTGATGATGGCGTGCTCAAGCAGGTTAACGGCGATATAAGGGTGCTCGACGCGCAGACGTTTGTACATGGCGCGAGTCAGGCGCAGCAGACGGGTATTCGCATCCAATGCGCGCATCCTGAGCAAGCGGGGTTCGCGATCGAAGAAGGACATCTCGCCGATCAGTTCACCTTCGACCAAACGACCGAGTTCGGTCTCCTGCTGCCTGTCCTCATGGATGAGGACCACGGTGCCCGAGACCACGAAATAGAGGGCCTCGCCGACCTCGCCGATATCGGCGATGATATCGTCTTTCTTATACTCGGCGAGGTCGGTGTACTCGAGCAGAGTCTTGACCTCGGTGACCGTCAGGGTCTCGCAGAGGTATTGGTGACTGAGAAATTGCAGCAGTTCGTTATCGTTCATGACAAGGCTCCTCACGGTATTTGCGGTCGAGGCGTGCACTGGTGGGAAAGAATTGCAGTAAAACCCGATCTTGTCTAGTCTAACGTACCATCCGGCACACCTCGTGCCTCGTGCCGGCTACACGGGTCCTGTAGGCAGTGGTATTTCAGGTGTCCCGATTAAAGAATCATCGTCAACAATTTGGAAGGAAGGTCTTGATGAATATCGTTGCTCGATTGTGCGCCCTTACCCTGTTGGGTCTGGCATTTGTGACCACCTCTGCTCAGGCGGCGAACTACCAGGATGGCGTGGATTACGAACGAATTGTCCCCGCCCAACCCACGGCGAGCACAAAGGGGAAGATCGAGGTCGTCGAGCTGTTCTGGTATGGCTGTCCGCACTGTTTTCGCTTCGAGCCCTACATCGAGCGCTGGCTGCCTACCGTCAAAGATCGCATTGATTTTATCCGTCTGCCGGCGGTGCTGAGGCCCAGTTGGGCGATCCATGCCCGAGCCTTCTATACGGCCAAGGTTCTGGGGGTGTTGGACAAAATCCATCAGCCACTGTTTGACGCTATTCACGTGGCAAAGCGTTCGCTCAACGATGAGGACTCGCTGGCGGCCTTTTTTGCCGAGCATGGCGTTGATAACAAGACCTTTCGCAAGGCCTTCAGCTCGTTTACGGTAGACAGCGAGGTCAAACGTGCGATGCAGATGACGCGCCGCTACCATGCCATGGGTACGCCGGCCATGGTTGTCGACGGCAAGTATCTGACCGATCCCGGGATGGCCAATGGCTTCGTCAATATCCTTAAAGTCGTGGACTCGCTCGTCGACGAGGAGCTTAAGAAGGCCAAGTAGGCGCAGCGGAGGTGGCTGATCGCAAGAAGGCCTCTGAGCTATTCATCGCCTGTCTGCAGAATGAGGGCGTGCGCCATATCTTCGGGATCCCCGGAGAGGAAAACCTTGATCTCATGGAGGCCATCGCGGACTCTCAGCTCTCGTTTGTGACGACGCGTCATGAACAGGGCGCGGCCTTTATGGCGGACGTATACGGCCGTCTGACCGGTCGCGCCGGGGTTTGTCTTTCAACCTTGGGTCCAGGGGCCACGAATCTGATCACGGCCGTCGCCGACGCCAATCTTGACCATGCCCCGCTGGTTGCGATCGCAGGCCAGGCCGGCATCCATCGCCTGCACAAGGAGTCCCATCAGGTCCTCGATCTGCAGGATATCTTCCTGCCGATCACCAAGTACTCCAGCCGTCTGCTGACGCCGGACACCGTCCCCGAGGTCGTGCGCAAGGCCTTCAAGCTTGCCCAGGGCGACAAGCCGGGGGCCTGTTTTATCGAGTTTCCCGAGAATATCGCGCCGCTTGAGGTCGAGGCCGCGCCCTTGCCGCAGGAGCGGACCATTCAGCCTGAACCGGCACGGGCCGCCCTGAGCCGGGCCGCGGAATTGATCGAGCAGGCCCAACACCCCTTGATTCTGGTCGGCAATGGCGTCATTCGGGCCGAGGCCTGTGCCGAGTTGGCCTCTTTCGCCGGTCACCTCCAAATCCCTTTGGCCAATACCTTCATGGCCAAGGGGGTGTTGCCCTTCCGCCATTCCATGGCGTTAGGCACCGTGGGGCTGCAGACGCATGACTATATCAACTGCGGTTTTCAGCGCGCCGACGTCATCATCTGCGTTGGCTATGACCTCGTCGAATACCACCCCCAGCTCTGGCATCCCACCGGGGATCGCGAGATCATCCATATCGATGTCACGCCTGCCGAGGTCGATGCGAGCTACGGAGTGAGTGTCGAAGTCGTCGGCGATATCCAGCTCAGTCTGGAGCGCCTGACCGGCATGATCAAACCTCATCAGGGGCACTGCATGTACGCCTTGCGCGAGGCCCTGATTGCCGAGATGAACGAGCATGCCGAGGACACGGACTTTCCGGTCAAGCCTCAGAAGGTGATTTGGGACCTCCGCACGGCCATGAGTCTGGACGACATCGTGGTCTGCGATGTCGGCGCCCACAAAATGTGGATGGCGAGGATGTTCCGTTGCGAGGTACCGAATACCTGTATCATATCGAATGGCTTCGCAAGCATGGGCATCGCCGTGCCGGGGGCTATTGCGGCCAAGCTGGCCGAACCCTCGCGCGCCGTCGTGGCCGTGACCGGTGATGGCGGTTTTCTGATGAACTCCCAAGAGATCGAGACCGCCATACGGCTCGGACTCGCCCTCGTCATTCTGGTTTGGAACGACGGCGGCTATGGTCTCATCGAGTGGAAACAAATGACGACCCACGGCCGGGCATCGAACGTGCGTTTTGGCAACCCCGATCTGGTCAAATATGCAGAATCCTTCGGCGCCAGAGGCTACCGGGTCGAGCGCACCGACCAGCTACTTCCTATCCTGCGCGAGGCCCTGGCGGCAAACACCGTTTGCATCATCGACTGTCCGGTAGACTATAGCGAGAATATGAAATTAACCGCCAAGCTAGGCGAAATGGTCTGCATGATTTAATGCTTGTCGAGGGCGAATGCAGGATGCGGTGAGGAACGAACCGCATTGATCGAGATGTCAACATATCAGAAACCTTAAATGCCTAGACTTCTGCAAATAGCCCAATTAGGCCACCCAATCCTCCGGCAACACGCCGCGGAGGTTCCCGATCCACGGAGCCCCGAAATTCAGGATCTCATCGATGACATGCTGTTTACGATGGCAGATGGGAACGGTGTGGGTATCGCGGCGCCCCAGATTCACGTTTCCAGACGTGTCTTCATCGTAGCTTCCAGACCAAGTTCGCGTTACCCGAACGTCCCCGAAATGGACCCGACAGCCGTGATCAACCCGGAGATTACATGGGCATCTGACGAAACACACAGTGATTGGGAGGGTTGTCTTAGCGTGCCCGGTATTCGAGGTTTGGTGCCGCGCCATAAAGTCATTCGTATCGCATATACGACTCGAGATGGAGAGCGCGTCGATCAGCGGTATTCGGATTTCATCGCTCGCGTTTTTCAACACGAGTACGATCATCTCGAGGGTTTGTCGTTTCTGGATCGGGTCGAATCGACCAAAAATATCATCACGGAAAATGAATGGCTTAAGCTGCGGCGATAATACGAAACACGATCGATGTGGCTCGTGCCTCACCGCATCTTACGGTGCTTGGAACTCGTCTCAAAACGTAGCGAGCGCGGGTGAGAAAAGGCAAAAATGAACGAAAAAACGCAGTGGTTTTGAGACAAGTTCTACCCGCCGAATTCCATTGCATAGTCGGTTGTCGTCGTTTCCACCTCCTCGGCGCCGAAATCGATGCGCGACACGCGACGCCGGATCTGTCCTTCCAGCTTGGGGGCATGCAGATCACTTGATGCGATTTCACAGTTGGATACATTGCCGTCCGGCTCGATCGTGATGCGCAGGACGATCTTGCCGGCGATTTCGGGGTCGTTTCGCAAGGCGCGTTTGTAGAGGATATACAGGCGCTCCTTCTGAGCTTCAATGACGCGCGCGATCGCGGCGAGGTCGCGCGAGGGTATGGCCGGCGGCTCGGGGAGCGCCTCGACACCTGCTTCAATCGCCGCATCCCGGACCTCGACGGCCGCGTGCCCCTCCAACTCGGCCGAATTCACGGCCTCGGTGATTTCGATCGTGTCGATTCCACCGCTATCCCGGCGTGCCGCCGCCTCAATGACTGAGGGTTGCTCAGGTACCGCTTTCTCGTTTTCGGCGCGCTGGAGCGGCCGCTGTTTGGCGACCCGTTTGACGGCGGAGTTTTGTCGAAGTGCCGAAAGATCCTGGTTCAGCGCCTGGATGTCGGCCTGGGCCGCCGCACGCGCCTTGGCCTGCGCCGCCGTCACCGGCTTGGGCTTGAATACGGGCTTCGTCACCGGCTTGGGTTTAGGTTTGGGGGACGGCTTGACTACCGGCTTAGGTTTCGGTTTTGGCTTCGGTTTCGCTTTGGGTTGTTCCTTGGGCTTGGGCGGCTCGGGTTTGGGTTTTGGTTTCTCCACGGGTTTCGGTACGGGCTTGGGAGGGGGCGCCGGGGGTAGGACCAGCTTCGCCCGATGGGGCTTCAGGGGCTTGATCGTTGCTTTGGGGACTTCCGGGTGCGGGAGTATGGAGATCAAAATCGCGATGATCGTGGCGACGATAATCGCGCCCGACAGCAGGATGCGGAACCGACGCTCTTCGTTATGGTCGTCGTCCATCGTTCCCAGCAGGGGCATGAGCCTGGCGTCGATCGAGGCGTCAGCGGCCATATCAAGAACGCCTTTGCTTGCTACTGACGACGAGTGCGATCTTCGTGAAGTGGGCCTGTGAGCAACGGGTGAAAACTCGTTTCAGGAGTTCATAGGGGACCTTGGCATCGCCCATGATCGTGATGTTTTGGCGCTCGCCGTTCGCCGCTTTTCCCCGCAGCACGGAGAGGGCCTCATAGAGCGGTAACAGTCCGCCCTGTTCGTCGAGGGTCTCGGGGATCGCCATAACCTTGCGTCCCTGCAAGAGGATGGAGTCAGGCGTGATCATGATGACCGGCGCGATACCCGGAAGTTCGGTGGTCGCGGCCTCGGGAAGGTGGATGGCGCGGCTGCTTGGTAGGTTCGGGGCCGGAGACGAGCTCACAAGCAGAAAGAACACCAGGATCGTGAAGATGTCCATGAGCGAGACCAGGTTCAGAGCCGTCACGTGTTTCTGTTTGCGATGGTGGCGCGCCATGCGGCGGGCGCGTCTGGACATCTTCATCGTGGATGCGCATCCGTATCGCCGTTACCTACCTGGGCGTTTCCCTGTGAGGCATCGGCGATGGAGATGTCGGGGAAGAGCTCGGCCTCGACGACCGATGCCGCTTCTACGACGCGTGTCGAACGCACCCGGTCCATGACCTGGACCAGGGTGTCATAGTCGGTGCGAGGCTCGAGCAACAGCGTGATCGCCGTTTCCTGGGGGCGAACGGACTTGATCTGTCGCAAGACCTGATCGAGTCGGCGATAGTCGTGTCGGCCGTCCTTGTCAGGCAGGACCAGGGCCTCGCGGCCATGGTCGGCGATTTCAAGTTGCTTGGTTCTCACCGTGACCTCCAGGGCCAGCGGTGGGACCGGGGGCTGATCGGGTTGCGTCTCAGGCAGATCGAGTTCGAGGATGGCGAGATGGGAGAATACCGCGGTGATCAACAGGAACGGGACCAGGATCACCATGAGGTTCATGAACGCGGTGATATTCATCTCCGCGGGCGCATGCTCACGGTATCGCCGCCAACGGCGAATCATCCCCGGGGGCTTCCTTTCAGGGACCAACTGCTCGCGTTGAGGAACTTGACGGCCTTCATCTCCAGCCGGTCGATGATTTCGGTGGTCCGGGTCTGCAGAAAGGCATGGACGACAAGTAGCGGGATCGCGACGATCAGACCGAAGGCCGTTGTGTTCATGGCGACCGAGATACTGGCCGACAGCATGTCCGCTTTGGCGGACGGGTCTGCCGAGGCCACGGCCGTGAAGGCGCGGATTAGGCCAATGATAGTGCCGAGGAGTCCGAGCAGGGTCGCGATATTGGCGAACAGGGCGAGGTAATGGGTGCGTTTCTCGAGCCGTGGCATGACCTCCATGAGGCCTTCTTCCATGGCCGTTTCGATCTCCTCCCGATGTTCGGCCGTGGGTACGCGTTCCAGTCCATAGCTGATGATACCGGCAAGCACCGACGGATTGCCCTCCGTCATCTTCAGGGCGCGCTGATTGTCACCAGCGGCAATGGCTGGCGCCAATTCGGTCCAGAGCCGTTGATTCGCCACCTGGGTCTGGCGCAAGAAAAACCAACGCTCACTTGCGATCGCGACCCCCAACGCCAGCACCAGCAAAATGGGGTACATAAAGACACCGCCGTCCTGGAAAAAGGCGACGATCGTGTCGAGCATCTGCATGTTTATTCCTCCTGTGCGATCTTGTCTCGCTTATCGGCCCCGATCGGGGCGGAACGACCCAGTATGGCGTGATATTTTACCTTGCGCCTCAACTCGTGTTCATCGACCGTCTTCACCTGCCCCGGAGGTGGTTCGTCGAGCCAACGTTTGCTCATCAGCGGCGCCTTTCCCCGGTGTTGCCAGGGCAGAATGAACAGGGTCTGAGGCAGCTCATCGGTCGCTCCGGGGGTTGCCACTGTCTCGGCCATGCCCTGGACGCTCCAGGATAGGATCAGCAGCGATAGAATCATGAGTGCGGGGACCGGCCTCATCATGGGTGCGGGTTGATCTCTCACAGCTCACCATCCCGGCGACGACGCTCAATGTCTTTGATCCATTTGGAGACCTCCTCGCCGTCCTGGTCACGCAGGGTCTCATAGGCCTGAAAGTGAGGCAGGGCCCGTTCCGGCTCCTGGAGGTAGAGTTCGAGCAGGATACCCAGGTTAAGCTCGGCGTTGGCATGCTTGGGGTCGACCCTCAATGCGCTAAGGTAGGCCTGTTCGGCCTCCTTGAAACGGCCCATCTCACGGTAAACGACACCGAGCTGGTTATAGAGTTCGGCGTGTTCAAAGTGGCGTTCCAGAGCGGCCTTGAAGGCGTTTTCGGCGTCTTCAAGCCGGCGGGCGCGGGCATAGGCGATACCCAGGTTGGCATAGAGTTCGGGGCGGTTCGGATGAACCTTGATTTGTTCTCGGAGCGGTTCGATGGCCTCCTGATAATGACCGGAGGACATCAACGCCATAGTGGCCTTGAGCCTGTCATCGTTTGGGGCCGCGTCGGGGTTCGCGGTCTCGGTGACGGGGCGGGAGGCCTGAGAGGTTGGCGCGACCGGCCCCTGGGCACACGCCGAAAGCATGGCGACCAGCGCCAGGTATGCCGGTAGAGGCCGGTACCTGTTGCGGGTATCAGCGGGGCTCAGGAGGGGGGCCGGGCTGGATAAAGTCATCATATTGTTCCTTTCGACGATAACGAGCGGGAAAGAGTTCTCCGAGCTGTTTCAGGCTGGACTGGATCCATCGATTATAGTGGCCTTGGCGTATTCGTCTGACATTATCCACATGCAGGCCAATGGCCTGTTCCTCTAGCGGATAGGCCTGCTCCTCAAGGGCGGCATTGTAGTCGGCCAGGTCGTCTTCAGACAGGCCTCGAGGCCGTTCCGAGGTCAAAATCGCCCGACCGAGGTCGTGGAAGATCTCACCGAGCTGGAAGGTCGCGGCGGTCGTGATCTCGGCGAGACCGTAGTCCGCAGCTGCGCCGTAGGCATCGAGCGCCGTCTCCATGGCTTGACGCTTGTGGGCCATGCTCTGTCTAAGCGGCAGGGTTAGGCGAATATCCTGGTACTGTTGGGCCAGGATGCCGGCGAGCTCCAGGTTGGCCTGCGCCGCGAGTAAATGGGGACCCTTGCGATTCTTGTCGACGCGGATGATCTCCTCCAGCCAATAGCGCTGAACGCTATGTCGTTGGCGGGCCGCGAACAAGTCCGCGAGGCGGCGGCGAATCCTTTGGGCCGTATCGACCGGTTCGGGATAGGCGGTCAGATAGCGCCGATAATACATGGTAGCCTGATCTTGTTCACCGAGCGCGTCGCGCAGCTCGGCGGCCTTTCTCAATGCCTCCTGTCTAATCGGCGTGGTCTGGTCACGGTCTTCCGCGATTTGGGCGAATACCTCTGCGGCGCGGCGTCGATCCCCGGTCTTCAACAAGGAGAGGGCGAGTTTTTCACGGATGCCCGGCAGACGGGCCTTGTCCACGGCGCTGATCCGGAGCCGCTCGAGGACCGGGATTGCATTGGCCCAATCCTCTTGGGCGAGCATCAGTGTGGCGGTGTCGTAAGCCGCCGTCAGCTCGATCCGGCTGTCGGGCGCGACCTCGTGGATGCGCTTGAAGAGGGCTATAGCCGATTTGGCATGGCCGGTTGCTCGTGCCTGTTCGCCCTGTTTATAGATGCTGGCGGCCAGTTTTTCCCTGATGTCGGCGATGTCGGCCGTGCTGCTACCGGGCAGTTTCAGCGCCTGGGTCAATGACTGTTCGGCGAGCGTGTAATCCGCGTTGTCATAGCTGATATAGCCCTTCATGAGCCAGGCGGCGCGTAGCGGGATCGCGGTAGCCTTCGGTTGGAGGCCGATGATCGTCTCCGCAAGCCCTAGGGCGCGGACCCGATTGCCGGCGTCAAAACGCTCTTGCGCGACTTTGGCCAGCGTGGCCGCGGCCTGAGGGTGCCCGGGGAAGTGAATGGCAAAACGCCGAGCGCGCTTTTCGAGCATATTGAGCGCCATCGGTCCGGTGTCGTCTTTGAGGAGGGTGCGCGCCTGAATGGCCGCATAGGCGGCCTCTGCGGCCTTGGGGTGGCCGGGGAATTGATAGGCGAAGGCCTCGTAGTGTTCGCCGGCAGCCAGGTATTGTCCGCTGCCATAGAGCAGGTCGGCCAACAGATAGCGCATGTCGGGGGCTTCGGCATCTCCTGGAAACAGGGCCAGATAGGCCTCATACCAGGTTGCGGCCCGCTGGTAGGTATCCTTGGCACCGGTCTTTTGAGCCAGCGCATGTTCGTGTCGGGCCAGTTTCTTAAACGTGTCTCTTAACTGTTGGGCCAGCCAGACGCTCGTCTCCGGTGAGTGAGACCGCCAATAGCGACTCGGGGCGCCGAACTGATATCCGAACTCTGCCAAGGTTCGCCAGGCCGCGTCGATCCGTCGCTGACGAAGCTGGAGCTCATGGATGCGTAGCCAGAAACGCGCGGCCGGCAGGGTCTGCGGGAAGCGCCTTGTATAACGCTGATAGACCGTGATCGCATCCGAAGCGCTGCCATGTTGGAGCGCGCGTTCGGCGAGCGACTGATAGATCAAATAGGTTTGACTCTCGGGGACGCCCTGCAGCACCGTGTCGATCCTAGCGATACCGCCCAAGTGCTCGACGCAAAGGGCGATGGCTCGCAGGGTGTCATCGATCAATGCGCGTTCCGTCTTGGGCAGGGTCTCGATCTCCTGGCCGTACTGGGCCAGGGTATCCATACGGAGCTTCATGAGTCTCGTGAAGGCGCTTACCGAGGCCTGGAAATCTCCCAGCTTGTAACGTGTCCAGCCGAGTTTATAGCGGGCATGAAGGTGATACGGAGACAGGCCGCCGTCGGATAGCGCGGCTTGATAGGCACCTTCGGCCTCGGCGTAGCGCCCCTGAGAAAATGCATATTCGCCGAGGCGAAACCAGGCCTCTGGCGCGTCCGTGGATTCAGGGTACTCCCTGACCAGCCGTCGCAAGGCGTCGGCCATGCTGTCATTTCTCGCCATGCCCGCGTAGGCCTGGGCCTGGGCGTAAAGCAGGGCGTCCTCGTCGCCCGCGCCCGCTTGGATCAGGGCCTCATAACCGTCCGCCGCGTTCCGAAAGTACCGCGATGCCTGATCGAGGTGGCGCTCATCCAGGGTCTTCTCTTCCCCGGCACGCAGGTAGAGATCCGCGATTCGGCGTTGGGCGACCGGGCGCCTCGGGTCGTCTGTGGGCGCGGCATCCAGAAAGCCTTGGTACTGATGGACGGTATTGAGGATGGGTTCTCCGCGTTCCCGGTCGTGGACGATGACGACAGGGCGCTCGCCGACTTGGCTGCGCGTTGCCTGGTCAGATGTCGTCGCCGGTGTCGGTACGGCGCTGCAGGATGCGAGCATCGGAACGAGCAATAGCAGACGGGCCCGGTGAATGATCACTTCGTTTGTCTTGCCTGATTGTCGAGCAGTACGGCGTATTCGAAACGTGTGGCGAGCAGGTCTTGCTCCAGCATGGCAAGGCGCCGCTCGATTTGCGGCCGGAGCATGGCCGTGATCGCTGTTTTTTGGGCCGTGCTGAGGCGCTCAACACGTCGCATCAGGTCGTTTGGCAGGTCTCGTCTGCGTAGCTCGCGCAGTGCCTGCGCATTGATCAATGCCGTTTGGAAATGATGGGTCGCGATTTGATCCAGGATATAAGGTGCGGCAGGAATCGTGCTTAGCTCGCGGGCTGAGAGCTGGTTCTGTCCGAGAGGCAGCGAAACGCGGTCGATCCAGCTTGGGTCGGCGAGTTCGTTGAGCGCGCCCGACAGCTCGGTAATCGCACCTTCGAGCCGTTTCTGAATGGCTGTGATGCGTGTAACGGCTTCACCCGTGGCGTCGAGCGCCCCGAGCGCCGATGGCAACGCCATCATAGCCCTCTCCGAATACGGGTCCGTCGGCGCTCGGCGCGCGAGTTCCTCCCAAAGCCCGATGGCCTTACGCGATTGCTGGGTAGCCATATAGGCCTTGGCGAGATTGTAGTGGGCCTCCGGCGCATGGACGCTGTCACGACCGACCTGTTTGAGCATGCGGATGGCCATCCGGTAGTCCTTCGCCTGGAGCAGCGCGCGGCCCGCTGTGAGGGCGGCCAGGTTCTTCATCGCGACATCCCGGTCGTTTGATCCGGCCAAATCGCTAAGGATGTCGATCGCTTCCTTACTCCTGCTCGAAGGCGTCGCTGCGAGAGACAGGGCGGCGAGATTATATCGGTCGAGCGGCGTGGCCTGTTTCCTTCTGGCCAGCACGCCAAGGTATTTGAGCGCGACATCACGCTCACCCGCCTGAATGGCGATTTTTGCCCGCAATCGCTCAACGCGCATTCCATGCCGCAGCAGAGGGATTTGTTCCAGGGCCGCGCGCGCCTCCATGGGGCGCCCCCGCGCATACCAGGCCGCCACGACTTCGAACCAGAGCGATTCCTGTATATTCAACAGGAGACGTTTACCCGGATGCGATGTCAGTACGGTATTTGCCCCCTGAGGGAGCCCGACGGCGATCAATTGCAGGGTTAGGCGCGCGACGGCGTTGGCATCGATCCGCCCGCTCCTATAGCGCGCGAATAGCCCTTCCAGCTCGGACCGCTCCGTCTTTTGTCCAGCTGTCGCCTCGGAGGCCACGGCGGCGACGTGCTCCAGATAGTCCATGCGTAGGGACTGGACCTGTGCATCGAGCCGGGTTCCTTCGTCCGCTGCCGCCGCCTGGGCATGCAGTGACAGGATCAGGAGCAGGCAGAACAGGATCTGCATGGATATCCAATATGGGTTCGAAGGGCTACCATGGGGCGATGGGTCTGTGGACGGTTCTCCATAAATTTAAGCGCCTATGCGCAGGCTGCATTATAGCGCCGAATCTCCGGCGCCCAAGAATATCGACAAGGACATGACCGCAAAGTTTTGAATCGCGATGAAATTCGTCATAGCACCAGACAGTTATAAGGGTAGCTTAAGCGCGATTGAGGTCGCGGAGGCCATTGCGGCGGGGATCGGTCAGGCCCATGAGCGCGTCGTTTGTCCGCTCGCCGACGGTGGCGAGGGCACCACAGCCGTGCTTGGGGACCCCTTCAATGCCTCGCTGCGGATTTTACGCACCGATATCAAACCGTCTGGAGTCGATGTGCCCGTATTCGATCTTGGCGGGTATCCGGCCGCATTGATCGAGTCGGCGCGTTTTATCGGGCTGCTCCATCCTGATATGACGAGCCTGCCGCTCCGGCGACGAGGCAGCACGGCCTTGGGCCGGGCCATGATGGATGTGCTCGATCATGGTGTCGAGACCCTCGTTGTCGCCCTGGGCGGGACGGCTACCCATGAGGTGGGAATCGGCCTGCTGACGGCATTGGGGGCGCGTTTTTCGGATGCCTCGGGGCGGCCGGTTACCGAGGATCTCGATGGACTCATGGCAGTGGAGGCGGCCGATCTTTCCGGATTGACGCGTTTTGCCAAGGGGCGTTTGATCGTGTTGTGCGATGTCGAGACCCCCCTCGTTGGGCCAGAGGGCGCGACAAGAGTCTTCGCGCCTCAAAAGGGCTTGGCAGATGCTGAGATCGGTTCCGTGGAGGCCGCTGTCGAACGATTCGTCGGCTTTTGCTCTGTTTTGGAGGGGGCTGATGGCGGCGCTCGGCGCTCGGGCGCGGCCGGTGGGTTGGGATTCGCGTTGGCGCTGCTCGGCGGCGAACGGGTCTCGGGCGCCGACTGGATCATTGAACGTAGTGGGCTCGGAGCGGCCTTGGTCGGAGCGGATTGGCTCATCACGGGCGAGGGCCGTAGCGACGCCCAGACCTTGGCGGGCAAGCTCCCGCTCCGGGCCGCGAGCCTTGCGAACAGTCTTGGTGTCCGGTCCGCTTTGATATCGGGTTCGATAGATCCCGACTCGGCCCCGGTGCTCGGTCGGTGGTTCGATCGCCAATACTCGGCGGGATGGCCCGATGGGCGTCCGGCCACGGCTGCAAGGATCTCAGAGGTTGCGGCAGGTTTGACCGGTGACCGCCCACCTGATTAGATAGTAGACCATTTCGATCACCTTTCTCCTGGCCGTTATCCATGACACTCAAGAACACCCTCTCCGAGGCGCACAGTCCCTATCTGCTGCAACACGCGGATAATCCCGTCGCTTGGCAGACCTGGAATGACAGCAGTCTCGCTCAGGCGCGTGACGCGGGCCTGCCGATCCTGCTCTCGATCGGCTATTCGGCCTGCCACTGGTGTCATGTCATGGCCCACGAGTCCTTCGAGGACGAGGCGACGGCCGCGCTTATGAATCGATTGTTCGTCAACGTCAAGGTTGATCGCGAGGAACGCCCCGATCTGGATAAGGTTTATCAGCTCGCCCACCAGATCATCGCCCGGCGCACGGGGGGCTGGCCCTTGACGGTCTTTCTAGACCCCCATACCTTGGCGCCTTTCTTCGCAGGGACCTATTTCCCGCGCGAGCCACGTTATGGCATGCCGGCCTTTCGGCAGGTCCTTGAGAAGGTGTCGGCGTATTTCCATACTCATGCCAACGACATCGCGGAACAGCGCGAGGAACTGATCGGGCTCTTGCAGCGCGCCGACGGAGCCCGGACCGGCGAGGCCGGCCGCGAGGCGTGTCTGGATGCCGCTCCGCTGGACATGGCCCGGCATCAGATGAGTCATCAATTCGATGCCGATGAGGGCGGTTTCGGCGATGCACCGAAGTTTCCGCATCCGGGGCATATCGATCGCCTGTTACGTTACTGGGCCGAGAGCCGCAATGCCGGCCGCGATGACCCAGAGGCCCTGCGCATGGCCACTTTCAGTCTAGAGCGCATGGCGGCCAGCGGCCTGTTTGACCATGTCGGCGGCGGTTTTTTTCGTTATGCCGTCGACGGCGCCTGGGAGATCCCGCATTTCGAGAAGATGCTTTACGACAACGCCCAGTTGCTGCCATTGTACGCCCAGGCCGGTGTCGTGACGGGCAACCCGGTCTACACGCGTACCGCGCGCGCGACAGTCGACTGGATGTTGCGCGAGATGCAGAGTCCGCAGGGCGGTTTCTACGCGACCCTTGACGCCGACAGTCCGCTGGGTGAGGGGGCCTATTACGTCTGGGATCGGGCCGAGGCGCGCGGTCTGCTCGGCGACGACTATGGCGATTTCGCATCCTGTTATGGTCTGGATCGGTCCGCCAACTTCGAGGGTCGCTGGCATCTGCGCCGCCGTTGCGAGTCGGCCGCAGCGGATGCGGTTATGACGCGCTGCCGCGCGCGACTCATGGCGCATCGCTCGGAACGTCAAGCCCCCGGTCTCGACGACAAGATCCTGCCGTCATGGAACGGTCTGGCCATCCGTGGACTCGCGATCGCGGCGCGGCATGGTCTCGGTGACGATTGTCTGGCGGCCGCCGAACGGGCGGTCCGCTGTCTCCGCGACCGCATGTGGCGCGACGGTCGTATGGCCGCCGCGATGCGGGGCGAACATGTCCATCTTCGCGCCTATCTTGACGACTACGTCAACTTGATCGATGCCCTGGTCGAACTACTCCAGCTGCGCTGGGATGCCGATGACTTTGTCTTTGCCCGCGCGCTCGCCGATTCCGTGCTCGGCCATTTCTCCGATCGCGAACGCGGCGGTTTCTTCTTCACGGCCGATGACCACGAGACCCTGATCCATCGCGCCCGGCCCTTTGTCGACGATGCCGTGCCGGCCGGAAACGGTGTCGCGGCCAGGGCCCTTGGCCGTCTTGGTCACTTGCTCGGCAACAGCGCATATCTCGATGCCGCGGCCGCTACCCTCAAGGCCGCCTGGGCCGAACTCAGCGACGTGCCCTATGCGCACGACACCCTGTTGACGGCGCTCGAAGAGCAGTTGTCGCCGCCTCAGACTATCGTGATCCGTGGCGCGGGTAGCGATCTCGCCGCTTGGCGTCAGGCGGCCCTTGAGGGTTATATGCCGCGACGGCTCGTCTTCGCCATTCCGAATGATGCCGAGGGTTTGCCAACCGGGCTGGCTGATTACGCGCCGGTGGACTCCGGCTGCGTGGCCTATTGTTGCTCGGGGATGCAGTGCGAGCCGCCTATTGAGTCATTGGATGCCCTGCGCGCGCGTCTGGAGCAAGCGCTGTGAGGCGGCGGGTTATCGCTGCTATGGTGGCCATTGTGTTGCTCGGCGGGTTTGTATTTCCGTCCTGGGCTGGGCAATGGCTGGACGGCTGGCGGCAGACCGAGGCCATGTCCACGGCGCGTGCCGGGTCGGCGGCCGTGTCAGACCATGGTTCGATCTATGTCCTCGGGGGCGTCGACGGCGTCGACTTTCTGCCCTCGGTCGAATGGACGCGAATCCTGCCCGATGGGCGTCTCGAACCCTGGCGGTCGGGCCCATCAATGCAGGCCTCGCGCGGTTTCTTTGCGGCTGTGGTGGCCAACGGCTGGCTCTACGCCGTAGGCGGTGGCAACGGTCCCCATGGCAAGCACCTGCTGGCCTCGGTCGAGCGGGCGCGGATTCTGCCTGACGGCGGCCTGGGTCCCTGGCAGACCGAGCCCCAGACTCTGAGCCGGCCGAGGCGCTGCGCCAAGGTCGAGGCCGTGGACGGATATCTTTACGCGCTCGGTGGTTTCGATGGCAACCTGCTTGATTCCGTCGAGCGGGCGCGGATCCTGTCCGATGGCAGTCTCGGTCCCTGGCAAGTTGAACAAGGGCGTTTGACTATGCCACGCTACATCCATTCGGCAGAGCGCATCGACGGTGCGCTTTATGTCGTTGGAGGGCACAACGAGCGTGAGGGGACGGGTCTGCGCGCGGTTGAGGCCGCCCGGCCGGATAAGGATCATAGGCTTGGCGAATGGCGTTCGCTCGCGGCCCTTGAGCACGGCCGCTACGGACTATCGACCGCGACCGACCGGAAGTTTCTTTACGCACTGGGCGGGCTGGATGGCGCGATCTACAGCGGCGCCGTAGAGGTCACCCAAGTTCAAAGCGATGGCAGCTTGACTCCTTGGCGCTCGGCCACGGCCTTGTCATCACCGCGCGCGAACCTGTCAACCGTGGTCTCAGGACACAGGCTCTACGTCATTGGCGGCACCAACCGCGATGGCTATTTCCGTACCGTCGAATATGCCGACATCCTCCCGGATAGCCGCCTCGGTATCATGGCCTCGGATAAAGAGGCGCGCGGCTACCGCCTCCTCAAGGACACCCAGCAGGCCGTCAGGGCTCAACCGTTGCCGCGCGAGGGCGAGGTCTTCGAGGTCATCCAGGCCGGGTCCTATACCTATATACAAGTCCGGGAGAATGGTCAGCCATTGTGGATCGCCGCACCGCGCATGGAGGTCGAGGCGGGAGACCGGCTGGGCTTTAGCCGGGGGCTTACGATGCAGGGTTTTCATAGCCGCACGCTCGATAGAACGTTCGATGTTATTCTGTTTGTGGAGAGCGCCAGAATCAAAACCCGCTGAAGCCATCGGCTTGATCGGGTTTTTCGCAGTCTATGAAATCGAACAGAAAGAGGGGGAGACCTTGAAGCGTAGAGATTTTTTCCGTCGCGCGGGTGCGGGGGCACTGGCGGCCGGGGGGCTGGTCGCGGCGAGTCAGGCCGAGGCCAAGCAGCGTTTTCGCTGGAAGCTCGTGACGACCTGGCCACCCAATTTCCCGATCTTCCAGGATGGCGTCAAGCAGTTCGCCAAGGACGTCCGGCGCATGAGCGGCGGCCGACTCGCCATCAATGTCTTCGCGGGCGGCGAGCTGATCCCGGCCCTGCAGACTTTTGATGCCGTCTCTCAGGGCAGCGTCGAGATGGGGCATGGCGCGGCCTACTACTGGTCCGGCAAGATCCCGGCCGCGCAGTTCTTCACGGCCGTGCCATTCGGGCTCAACGCCCAGGGCATGAATTCCTGGTTCTATGGCGGTGGCGGGCTCGAACTCTGGCAGGAGGTCTACGCCCCGCACGACCTCGTGCCGTTCCCGATGGGCAATACCGGTGTCCAGATGGGTGGTTGGTTCCGCAAGCGCATCGACAAGCTCTCAGACCTCAAGGGACTCAAGATGCGCATCCCCGGTCTCGGTGGCAAGGTCATCGCCAAGGCGGGTGTGAATCCCGTGCTGCTGTCGGGTGGAGAAATTTACACGGCCCTTGAGCGCGGCACTATCGACGCCACCGAATGGGTCGGTCCCTTCCACGACCTGCGTCTCGGTCTCTATCGCGCCGCCAAGCACTATTACTATCCCGGCTGGCACGAGCCGGGTCCCGCGCTCGAACTGACGATCAACAAGAAGGCCTGGAAATCGCTGCCCAAGGACCTGCAGCTCATCGTCCAAACGGCCGCCATGGCCGCCAACCTCAAAATGTTGTCGGAGTTCGAGGCCAAAAACCTCAAGGCCCTCGATACCTTGAAGAACAAGCACAAGGTCGAGGTCCTGCCGTTCCCGGCCGAGGTCCTGCACGCCCTGCATGGTTTCACCAAGGAGGTGCTCGACGAGGAGTCCGCCAAAAATGCCGAATTCGCCAAGGTCCGCAAGGCCTACGAGACCTTCCAGGCCAACAACGATGGCTGGCGGCAGATTTCTGAAGAGGCCTACGCCAAGGCCTTGACAGATTAGCCTATAGGTGCGGTTGCCACCGCACTCTACGGGCTACCTACGTTTTAGGATGAGATGAGGTGATAGCCGAAATGTCGGACATGCTCCGCCAGGTCCTAACCACGGCTCTGGACGAACTCGGCGTCCCATTTGCAGGTGATCTCGTCATGCGCCCGGTCGGTGGCGGCTGTATCAACCAAACCTACCGTCTCGACAGCGGCCCTCACGCCTATTTCGTCAAGGTCAACGATCCATCGGCCTACGACATGTTCACGGCCGAGGTCGAAGGCCTGACCGCGATGCGCGAAAGCCAAAGCGTCCGCGCGCCCGAGGTCATCGGCCAAGGGGTCTACGGTGGCCGGGCCTGTCTGTTCCTCGAATACATCGACCTTCAACCCATAAGCGCGCGCCACGCGGCTCTGTTCGGCGAGCGCTTGGCCGAGATGCATCGGACGTGCGCAAAAGAATTCGGCTGGACGCGTGACAACACCATAGGCTCGACTCATCAGGACAATACCCGGCGCACGAATTGGACGGAGTTCTGGGCCGAAAACCGTATGAGTTTCCAACTCGAACTCGCGGCCCGCAATGGTTACGGCGGCAATCTGCAACGCCAAGGCGAGCGCCTGCTCGCGGCACTCCCCGGACGGCTAGGCGCCCACCAACCCGAGGCCTCGCTGCTACACGGCGACCTATGGGGCGGCAACTGCGCGGCCGACGCCGAAGGCAATCCGGTACTCTTCGACCCGGCCTGCTACTTCGGTGACCGCGAGTGCGACCTCGCTATGACCGAACTCTTCGGCCACCTTCCCGCGGCCTTCTACGAGTCCTATCACGCCACTTGGCCCATCGACCCCGGCTACGAGGTCCGGCGTGACCTCTACAACCTCTATCACATCCTGAACCACCTCAATCTTTTCGGCGGCCACTATCTACATCAGGCCGAAACGCTAACGACCCGTTTTCTCTAACGGATAGCGGCTGGGCAGGGCTTGTAACGCCCAACATCCACGCCTCAAATAATCTCCAAGTTTGTCCCACTCCCGACTGAAGCGCTATCCTAGACGGAAAGCATAGACAGGGAAGGATTTTCGTCATGAGTCATCCACCAGAAACCGTGTTACCCCATACCACCAGCCGTCAGGCCCGTATCCTTTTAAAAGGTAAAAGGGGGCGGATCTATTTCTTTGTCAGTTCGTAGTAATATAGGCCGTATATGAGGCAATAACGGGGTCAGAACAATTAATTTTCGGTAGTTTTCACTTTTATAAACTAAGGGAAAAATACTTGAAAGTGGGGTTTGTTTGTAATTAAATGTTCTGACTCCTTGGTCGGAAAAATCTCGGTTATTGAGGATCTTAGGGTTATAGAAAATGAATAGGTTATTTGTATGCTCGTTACTGGTTTTTGTTGTATTTTTTTCTTTTGGGTGTCAGCACAATGACTCAACATCACCTTTTGTCAAAGTATATAAAAGAGATGGTTCTATACAATGTGAACGTGATGGAATTCGATTGGATGAAATGATGCTTGAGTTAACTAACGCCGGTATAGATGTTGTTTGTTCACAAAAGGGGCATGATGGTCTGGCACGTGCCGCCGTATGCGGAATGAGTACGGGAGACTTAAACGTTTATAAAATAAATATGGCGAACCTCAAGGATGCGGGGTCTTTGGGGTTTGAGTCTGTGGCGGGTTTAAGTGAGTACCAGGATCAAAAGTGTCAATAGCCCAGCCTGCGGGCTTGCAGGAAGTTAAATCAGGAGAACCAACCCATGACACTAGATATCAATGCTACCAGCAACTACGCGCCAATGGTCTCGGGCGAATTGGTGCATCCAATTACCAATGAGGAAAGAACATTATTCGGTATTCAAGATGCAGACCTAAAATACAAGATATCCACTAACAATGGGTATGCTTATCTTCAGGGCGGAAAGCAGCCAGATCAGGCGTGGGTTACGCCGCCAGCTGAACACGACGGTATAGAGCTCTATAGCAATTACCACTGGACACCGGTAAGTACGCATTGGACTGTGGTGAGTGCGACAGTAGAAGAACTCGATCAAACTCCCCAAATAGTCAAATCCGTACCCTTCATCAACAACTCCAGTGAAACCGGAAGCTTTAATACAGGTATTTCGCAATCCGTCAGAAACACGATATCTACGACGTGGGCGGTATCCGCGGGACTATCCATCGGAGCCCAACAGAAAATCCAGTACGCGCCGGGCGGGTCTGGAGGGGAGACCTCGGGTTCGATTGAATTTGACCTTCGCGTCGGATATTCGGACAAGGCGGAGAAATCAACCACCCTGGGTTCAACGTCAGGAGTGCGCGTCAATCTGGCTCCGGGAGAGAGAGTGTGGGCCGTGTTGGTTGCTACTAGAGGCGTACTGAAACTGAGAGTCGAGTACGACGTCTATCTGCGAGGGCAGGTGGCATGCCGCTTTGCCGAAAAGTTCAATGATCATTGGTTCTGGGGATACGACATTGCCAGGAATGTCCTCGCGAACAATCAACAGAATCCGATTCGACAGGTTCAGACGATTGAAATCGGTTTCTTTTCGGGCGGAGAAATAAGGCTCGAGGATTCAGAGCCATCGTCGTATGCTGCAAGTACTGGGGCGCGGGGAGCATATCCTGCGGGGCTCATCTCCGGCCCGAATCCACCGGTCGTTGATGGACACTTCGTTTGATTCGAAACGGCAAAAGGGGGCGGGCCTATTTCTCTGATATCGGAATGTCTTTGGCAGAGGGAATAAAATAGGCCTGTCCCGAATGGACGCGTACCGATTGACTCCGGCTGATCACCCAACCACTGCGGGTGTTTGCATCGGATAGGGTCGGTCGTCGGGTATCCGTCACGACGACAACAGATTTTTTATTATTTTGGTAAATGGAAAAAAGAAATATGGACCTCTTGGCGATATCGGGGAGTGTTAGAAGTGGGTCATATAATCTAGCGTTGCTTCGCGCCATGAAGGAGCTTTGCCCGAGTGGCGCATCTGTAACGATATATGATCAGATCAGAGAGATACCCATTTTTGATCCCGAAGTTGATGATAACGACATCCCTGATTCTGTAAATTCATTGATATCTATGATGCGAGAATCTGATGGCGTAATAGTCAGCACTCCTGAGTATGCTCATGGAGTACCCGGAGCACTAAAAAATACACTTGATTGGTTAGTGTCTTCAGACGCCTTGATATTAAAGCCGATGGTCGTAACCAGTGTCTCCACTAGTGGCTTGGGCGGCGTGCGCTCACACAGCTCATTGATTCTGATACTCAGCGCGATGAATACAAATGTGGTCGTTGAAGGGTCTATGAATGTTCCCTATGCACAGAGTAAATTTGATGAAGATCTGAATCTCACAGATGGCTTAACTATAAGGGCTATAGGCGCATCTTTTCTGGCTATGCAACAAGCGATAGAAGATGCCTGACAAAGGCGATCGACTCGGGCATTGAGGATAATGCTCAATCGATATCGAAGGCCAGCGGCAGGATAAAGACCACAAACAAGGTGATCAACGCCGCCCCAATCAGATTCAAGGCCAGCCCCGCCCTGGCCATTTGCGGAATGGTGATTTCGCGGCTGCTGAATACGATGGCATTGGGCGGTGTCGCGACTGGGAGCATGAAGGCATAAGATGCCGCCACGGCCACGGCAATCATGGTTGTCAATGGGTGAACGTTCATAGCGACGGCCAGTGCCCCCATGATCGGTAGCAGCAGCGATGCCGTGGCGGTATTGGAGGTTACTTCCGTCAGGAAGATCACCAGCAGGACGATCATTCCCACCAGCATAACGATGTGGGTACCTTCCAAGACCATGAGCTGATCGGCAATCCATGTGGTTAGGCCACTGCTATTAAAGCCGCCCGCCAGAGCAAAGCCGCCGCCGAACAGGATGATGATGTCCCAGGGAATCTTGACTGCCGTTTGCCAGTCGAGCAGGAATTCCCCATTCCGAAAATTTACGGGAATCATAAACAACACAAGTGCGCCCGCGATGGCGATACTTGAGTCCGTTACGAAGCGCAGGGCCTCGATATCGAGCAGGCCACGGGTGATCCAGGCGAAGGCTACCAGTCCAAATACAATCAGCACCTGTGTCTCTTCTCGTCTCATTGGCCCGAGCTCCTCCAGGGCCTGCTTGATGCTTTGTGCCCCGCCAGGTAGTTCAGTCATGTCGCTACGGAACATGATACGTGTCAGATAAAACCAAGTCAGCGCCAGCATAAGGCTAGCCAGAGGTAAGCCGAACATCATCCAGTCCGTAAAGCTGATGCTAATGCCAAACGTCTTTTCCGCGATGCCGGCCAGAATGGCATTGGGTGGTGTGCCGATAAGCGTGGCGACACCACCGATGGAGGCGGCGTAGGCGATGCCCAGCATCAATGCCGTTCCGAAAGGGAAGGGTGTTTGTGCCTCGAATCTGCCTTGTGCCTGCAATAAGGCCTTGGCTTGAGTGATCACCGCCAGCCCGATAGTCGTCATCATCATGGCGGTGGCGGTATTGCTGATCCACATGGACAAAAATGCGGTGGCCAGCATGAAACCCAGCACAATGCGATTAGGTGAAACACCCACCAAGCGGATTGTCTCCAGCGCAATTCGCCGATGTAGTTGCCACTTTTCCATGGCCGCGGCGATCAGGAAGCCGCCCATAAACAGGTAAATCAGGTGATTGGCATAAGCGCCGGTCACCTGTTGGGTCTTCATGACCGACAAAAAGGGAAACAGAACGATAGGCAGTAATGCCGTGGCGGGGATGGGGATGGCCTCGCTGATCCACCACACAGCCATGAGTACCGCGACGGCGGCTACCTTCATACCCTCCGGCGAAAGACCTTGAGGGATGGGAGACAACAACAGTGATGCAAACAGCACGGGCCCCAGTATCAACCCGGTTGTTTGCCGACTAGGCATGTAGCGAACCCCCGTTACGCATCACGGCGAGATGCCCCTTATTCGTGAGCGCGGCTTTGGCTGCTCGCTCAATAACGATAGGCCAAGCGACGGCGCGAAAATCCTTCAGGGATTGGCCGTCATCCGTTCGCGCCTCCGCTGTGGGGCCCTCCTCGCCAAAGACGATGCCCGCCATATGATATTTATTGGACAAATAATGCCTCTCTCGTCAGATAGCGATGTGAGTTGTAAAGTATTCCGACTAAAAATTAGGTCGGGATACTTACCGCGAGGTGTCTGTTTTGGTCTCGGAATACGAAGATATCCGGTTACGTCCGCCGCGTTTGGCCTCGTACAAGGCCTTGTCGGCTTGGCCGAAAAGCTGGTCGAGGTCGGTGTTTTCCGCCGCCGATGTGGCAATGCCGATCGATGCGGTGAAGTTTACTGTGCCTCCGTGCTCGGTGGGGATCGGCGTCGCGGCGATTTCACGACGCAAGCGATCCGCTACTTCAATGGTGTTTTCTCCGTGGTCTTCCGGCAATATGATCGCAAACTCCTCTCCGCCCAGACGGCCCGAGATGTCGCTGTCTCGGAGTGTTCGACGAAAGACTTCACCGATCGCACTCAGGACTTCGTCACCGGTTTGGTGGCCGTATTGGTCATTGATTTCCTTGAATTCATCCAGGTCCACCATCAGCATTGCAGGGCGCTGGTTGTAGCGCTTGGCGCGCTTCATTTCTTGTTCAGCCAGATAGAGAAAATGGCGGCGATTGTTCAAGCCGGTCAGGATGTCGATTCTGGCTTGGCGTATCAACTCCTGTTCCAGTTTGTGGCGTTCGGTGATATCGGTGCCCAGGCCGACCAGATAGTCCTGGGCACCAACGCGGGTACGATGACCGGTGAAATAATAGGGTATCTTTTTCCCGGACTTGATGACGAAGCGAGCCTCTGCCGAGGATCCCCCTCGGCTGAAAATTTCCTGTATGCGTTTACGGATCGCGGTCCTGTCTTTTCCGGTGAAGAAGTCGAGGGCCGTCATTTGTTCGACTTCTTTCCAGGTATAACCCGTGACGCTCAAAAATTTCGGGTTTACCCGCACGAACTTTCCCTGGTCGTCCAACATGTAAAAAATGCCGGGCAGACTATTGATGATGTTTTCGGAAAATTCCTGCTGTTGGATCAGGCGTTCCTCGGTAAGCTTGCGTTCGGTGATGTCCTCCATCGTGGAGACATAGTGGGAGATTTCGCCTTCGGGATCGAAGACCGGCGAGATCGCGACGTAGTCCCAATAGCACTCACCGTTCTTTTTGCGGTTACGCAATTCGCCATGCCATTCCTGTCCGGAGCGAATAGTGGCCCAGAGTGAATCGTACACTGCCTCCGGGATCTCGTCTGATTTGAGTTCGTTGGGCGTTTTACCCATGAGGTCTTGCAGTGAGTAACCGGTCAGCTGGGTAAATTTAGGGTTTACGTACTCGAATTCGCCGTCGGCATTCGTGATGATGATCGAAACCGGACTGTGTTCGACGGCCTGGGAAAGTTTGCGTAATGCTTCTTCGTTTTTCTTTCGCGTCGCAATTTCGTGATCCAGTGCGCGCTTGGCGACAAGCAGGTCATGGGCGCGGTTAGCGAGGCAGTCATAGAGGTAGTCCATCGCCTGGAGCAAGGTTCCGGTTGCGCTGGCCGTGTGACTACCTACTTGATGTTCGGCAATATTTCCTGGGGCGCCCGATCGAACCGCAAGGATCTTTTGGGCCATGAGTATGTCTGTTCCAATAATATGCGTAATGAGCCACTTTGACAGAAAGGTCAGCGTTCGCCCGCTGACTTCGGCGGGCCGCTGCCTGGCCTCCACACGAGCGGCGCTGATATACTGTATGAATTCGGCATGGGCGCGTTTGTGCGCCTCCTTGTGCCGCGTGTCACAAAGATCATCACTCATCAGATTTTCTTCAAACCTGAAATGGTAATCGATATAAGCACTTAGTTCGTCGAATACCTCAAGTAGCGCGTTTTCAAAGCACTCGGAGTCTGTTTCGGTGGCCAGTATATGGCCCAGAGAATTGATCAGTTGAACTAGCGTGCGGTGCTGGCTGTCGATCTCAGGGATCCCGGTCTCGAATCTTTTGTCCCAGATAAAGATATCGGCAATGGTGGTCGGTGTGGTGTTTTCGGCGGTCGGGTGGGTTTGAGTCACGGGCGCTATGCTTGGGTTAGATTTCTCATGGTGCTTCTCATGAATATGATTTTATCTTATTTGGTAAGACGGCGCTAGCGAAGCGAGGATTTCCCGTCGGACGATGAAGCGGCGGAACTTGTTGGGACATAAGGGAGCCGGTCGCGGTTATTTGGCCTGCTGATCGAGATCCGGTATCGAGCTAATATCTTCATCTCCGCAAGATTCGGGTCGCAACTGTACGCTAAAGCCCTCATAGTCACAGGTATTGGAAGCATAACCCTGGGGCGGGAAGGATTGAATGTCAGACTATGACCGGATCGCCGAGGCGATCGAATTTATCGTCGCTCAGGTTGAGCATCAGCCCTCCTTGAGTGAGGTGGCAGCGCATGTGCATCTGAGCCCGTTTCATTTCCAACGGCTGTTCGGGCGCTGGGTCGGCGTCACACCGAAGCGCTTTCTGCAGGTGCTTACCGTGGAGCGCGCCAAACGATTATTGAGCGCATCAAGCGGCTTGTTAGCAGTATCGGAGGCGCTGGGGTTGAGCAGCGGCTCGCGGTTGTATGATCATTTCGTTCAGCTTGAGGCGGTGACGCCAGGTGAATTCCGGCTGGCCGGGCGGGGTTTGAGCATCGAATATGGGGCGCATGATACGCCCTTTGGGAAGGCCTTGGTTGCGACCACGGTGCGGGGCATCTGCCGGTTTGCGTTCCTTGACGGTGCGGATGTGGACGGGCTGCTGCATGGACTGTCGCGGGCTTGGCCGCATGCCGAACTAAGGGAGAATAGTCAACGGACGCAGGAGCTTGTCGCGACCATGTTCAGCGGTGAGGAATCTCCGGGACGTCCGCTGTCCCTGCATGTCTCGGGGACCAATTTCCAGATCAATGTCTGGCGCGCCCTGTTACAGATTCCCTCGGCCGCCGTGGTTAGCTATGCCGAGGTGGCTGCGGCAGCCGGCCATCCGGGTTCCGCGCGCGCGACCGGTCAGGCGGTCGGCGCGAACCCCGTCGCTTTTTTGATCCCCTGCCATCGGGTCGTTCGGCAAAGCGGGGCCATTGGCGGGTATCACTGGGGCCTGACTCGAAAACAGGCCATGCATGCCTGGGAGGCGGCCCGGGAGGGGTAGCGATGCCTGCCTTGGCGCTATATGCAGCGATCATTCAGTTATGTATTGCGATACGGGAGTGTTCAGATGCAAAATTTTCCTCATCAATATAAGGCCAAGGCCCATACCGATATGGGCGGCACCGTTCTCCTCTCCGGTGACGGGCTCGACACGATAAGCTCCGCCCCGCCGGCCGAGCTTGGCGGGCCGGGTGACGAATGGTCGCCCGAGACGCTGATGACCGCGTCGGTCGCGGGCTGTTTTGCCTTGACCTTCAGGGCTATCGCGCGGGCGTCACGGCTGGAATGGTCCTCATTGCGCTGTGAAGTTGAGGGCACGCTCGATCGTGCCGACAGCTCGACCCGGTTCACTGGCTTTGTTGTGCGCGCGACCCTCACCGTGCCCGAAGGGATTGATCAAGGAAAGGCCCGCCGTTTGCTTGAAAAGGCGGAGGAAGGGTGTTTAATCACGAACTCCCTGTGTGGACCGACGCGACTTGAATCTGAAGTGAGTCAGGGCTAAAGCACTATAGAGCGACCTTATATGTCGCGATTCAGAAAGTGTTCTAGCGGCCGTTTCCGTTTCCACCAACGGCGAAGCAGCGCCCGGGTGAGTCTATAGCGTTGGCCGTTGAAAGGTATCAGCGTCAGTTGCTTGAGCCGTTTGTCAGATAACGCCTGTAGTGCGGGTTGAAACCAGTGTTCGTCGAGCGTGAACAGACCTTGCCGCCAAGCCTCTGGATCGGGCGGCAGCAGGTGATTCGCCGCCGAATTAATCACGATCAAGGTAGGGCCGTTGCCGGCCCATTTAAGGGCGCAGGTCTCGAGGTTCGGCGGCAGCGGTGATACATCGGGGCAGCCCGTCAGCCGCGCGAGTCCGCGGACGACTGGATCGTCACTTGCGACCGACGTCCAGTATCTCCAGACATTGATGTCACTAGGCAGTGAGCCGCCGCCCCAAAGCCACAAGCTGTTGATTGTTGCCTTCCCCTGGGCCGCGCGGGCCTTGTTGACCGAACAGTCATGCAGCAGAATTTGGGCATCGCTGATGAGTGTGCGCCAGGGGCCCGCGTCCGTTCCCGACGGCATGTGGTCGCGAATGCCTCGCCCGTCCAGGCCTTCGCCAGTCGCGAAGCGTGCGTCCGGAGTCTGGTCGAGATGCAGATACCAGTGATCGGGACGGGTGATTTCCAGCCGGGTCCCGTGGCGGGTGATATCGGCCTCGAGCAATGCCTGGAGCGACTTGGATTCATTCGAGGCGATGTTCATCCCCAGATGCCTCCCCATGATGATCTGTTCGCGCCCGACCTCAAGGTGAACCGGGTCAGCGGCCAGACAATAGCCAGGCGGCGGGTGTCCGGTGTCGTCGACATAGCGTAAGGCCGCGGTTGCCTGCAAGCAACCGCGCGGCAACTCGGGCATGAGTCCTGCGACGCAGCTGATGAGATGGGTGGCGTTGAATGGTGCCGCATCCGCCCTCGCGACCAGATCGGCCAGCGCTTGGGGCGTCGCCTTCAACGTCTTGCAGTCGATGCCTCTGGCATCGAGCAGACCGGGGGCGATGATGTATAGACCGTCGTCAGACGAGGGCATGTTGCTTCAGGCTCTCCATTCAATCCCAACAGCTAGGCGCGCTGCTACTCAACCGGTTCGGACCGGTTGCGTCGATGACGAACAGGCTGCAGTCGTCGTCAGCCTGATCGCTGCCGGGTACCGGGATCGCCGTGATGAGAAACCCGAATGCCGGGTTGACGCCCTTCTCGAGTTTGATCTGATAAAAGCCGCGCTCGGACAGGGCGGGTGTCCGCCAACCCAAGTCATCGAGACGTGCAGCGTAGGACGCGTGTTCGGTCCGGTAGCGGGCCTGGGCCAGTTGGATACGCAGCAGGCTGCTCGTGGCATCGATTCTGCGGCCCTTGAGCACCGTTTGATGGTAACTCGGGTAGGCAGCCCCGACCAGAATGGCAATGATGGCCATGACGACTGCGATCTCGATCAGTGTGTGGCCTCGATAGTGTGTTCGTGGCGGGTTGACGGATATCGCCGAACTCGTGATTCTCGATATCGCTTGCCAGCGAGCTTGCTCGGGCGCTATCCCGGCAATATTGCTCAAGTACTTATTCTGCTCCGCGCCGACCCAGTACGCGTCCCGCTTCGAGGCGCTCCCGGCCCCAAAGACCTTCTCCATCCGTATCACGAAACTTCCTCCCTCCGTGTGGCCATACCTTTAGCCACTCAATCGATCCAATAGCGCCGTTCCCGAACCACGTATGGCACCGGGTCACAGCCAGAGGACCATGATACAGACTATCGCGATCCTGCATACCCCAGTCGTAGCACAGGGCATGGTCTTTTGATGATGGACTCATTGAGCTATGATCTGATTTGCGATCGAGGACCTATGAAGGGATTGTCCGTTTGGTGGTTTTTGAATGGATTTTTAAGACGTAATACGGGAGAAAGACACGGATGTCTGTTCCTGGCAAGTACCAATCCGGCCTAACGCTGATCTCACTATTGACCGCGTTGGGCCTGTTGGCCGTGATGACCGGCCTCGCTTTTCCAGCCTGGCAACAACAGGTCGAACGTCATCGCCTGACCGCAGGGGTTACGGCGGTCTACGACGCCTTGGCGCAGACCCGCCGCGAGGCGGTTATGTTTAATCGCCCCCTAATCTTCGCCTTCCAACCCGAAAACGCTCTCCAGGGCTGGTGTTTCACGACCACTGTGGATGCCGCGTGTGATTGTCGCGCCGCCCATTGTTCGTTGCCATCGGGCACGCGGCGTCCGGTTCGCGAGCCGGACTTTCCGAGACTCCGTTTGAAGGTGTTGCCACGCGACGGTCGCATACGCTTCTATCCGGCGCGGGGCACAACAAGTGCGGGTAGTATCGAGCTTCGCGTGGGTGATGCCCTGGCCCGGGTCATCGTTAGCAGCCTGGGCCGCATCCGTGTTTGCTCGCCGTCGCTTTGGATGCACCCGCCGTGCCGTTGAAATCTGTGAGATCTCTGCGCGGTGGTTTTATGCTGGTCGAGCTTGTTATCGCGATGGGGTTGGGCTTGTTTTTGATCGCGGGTCTGCTATCCGTTATGACACATTGGCTGGGCGCGGACGGCCGTTTGCTGGCGCGCTCGCATCTGACTCAGGAGCTAGGCAACGCGCTTGCGCTGATGCGTCGGGATATTGGTCGTGCCGGCTATTGGGGACGCGTCGGCGACGCGTCCGATGGGGTCAATGGCTATGAGGGCATTGTCGCACCCGAGCCGGGTTGCCTGTTATATCGCTACGATCATCGCGGCGATGACAGAAATGGCGTGTCGTCGCCCGATGACATGTCCGGTTTTCGCCTCAAGAAGGGTGTTCTGCAATATCGGACCAAAAATAAGGCTTGCGTGCGCGCCGACTGTGATCGTTGTGACCAGGGCCGTTGGTGGGCCTTGACGGACCCGAAGTATTTGCGGGTCGACGCCCTTGAATTCAGGCTGCTGGAGACGCGTCGGGAGGGGCTCGTGACGGTTCGCGCGGTGCATATCGACCTCAGGGGCGCCCTGGTTCGCTCCGATGTGGCGGCCGTTACGATGAGCGCGGTTGTCCTTGCGGGGGGCGAATAGGCCGATGATACCGGGGCAGCGGGGCGCCGTAACCTACATGATGGCCGTCATCATGTTGCTGATCTGCACGCTCGTGACGGCCTATACGATGCGAAATACCGTGCTCTGGAGCCGTCTGTCCGCGAATAGCGTACAGGCCGAGCAGGTCATGGCCGTGGCGCAGGCGGGTCTTGCCGAAGGTCTGGTGAGGCTTGTGGACGTCCCCCCTCTGTTACCCAAGTCCTTTTCGGGCGCCTTGGCGGGGCAGGGTGTCTATCGGGTTCGGTACGCGTGGCGGCAGGAGACGGCGCCACAGCTATTGGATGTGATCTCAGCAGCCAGTGCATCCGATGGTGCCAATGTCAACAACGGTGGGGCGGGCCGCGTCCTGACCGAACGCGCGATCTTCCAGCCTTGGCTGGCTGACATGCCTTCGGTGCCCCTCATTGCTCGTGGTGCGGTGCGCGTGGCGGGCAGAGCCGTTCTGGCGGGCGTGACTCAGAGCGCCCCCCTGATCTGGTCGGGAGGGGCGGTCATCGTCCCGGCCGCTCTTCGGTCTGGTGTGGTCGACCGGGATCGGGCGCTGCGCGCGCTCAATGATATTCAATTGATGGAGGCCGTCTTTGCGCGTCATCCGGCGCAACTGCGCGCCCTGGTTCCGCCGCTCGTCTGCGCGGCCTGCGACCTGTCGAAAACCCGTCAACCTGAACCCATGTTCCGGATTAAGCATGCGTCCGGTCGGCCTGTGTCGCTATGGACTTCGCGGCCCGGTCACGTGGATGCCGCTCCCGCCATCGTATTTGTCGACGGCGACCTTGTTATTACGCGGCCGCTCGCATTCAACGGGGTATTGTTCGTGACCGGGTCGGTCGTTATCGATCACGAGAAGGCCTCGATCAGTGGCGTTCTGATTGCGGGCGGCGACGTGGCCTTGCGCGCGGGACGGTTGGTCTATGCGGCGAATCTGATCGAGACGCTGCGGCGGACAGGGTACTTCTTGCCTTTGTCGGGTAGTCGGCGCGAGCTCTTTGAAGCGGGTTAAATCCCCAGGTTCAGTTATCCGCGTGCGTCTGTCATAATGCCGGATTCAACGGCCGCCTGCACCACGATTTCTGCCCAATTTCCCATTATTTTTCATGGGAATATTGGAGACGGCGGCCACGTCGAACAAGCATTGAGGAACGACCCATGAACGCGATTCCCGAGGACCTTCTCCGTACCACCGCACAGCTTGACGGCGAGCTGCGCCAAGCATTTTCAGGTTCGCGCAAGATCTATGTAGACGGTGAGCACAAAGGCGTGCGCGTGCCCATGCGCGAGATCGCCCTGTCGGCGACTCAGAGTAAATCCGGCGAGATCGAGAACCCGCCCGTGACGGTCTACGACACCTCGGGGCCCTATACCGATCCCGACGCGGTCATCGATTTGCGTCTGGGTCTCGCGGCGTTGCGTGAGCAGTGGATAGAGGCCCGCGGTGATAGCGAGACCTTATCCGGTCAGAGTTCCGAGTACGGTCGTCGGCGGGCCGCTGACCCGGAACTTGCGGGGCTGCGCTTCGAACATCTCCGCGCACCAAGAAAGGCCCGTAGCGGGGCCAATGTCAGTCAGATGCACTACGCCCGTCAGGGCATCGTGACCGCAGAGATGGAATACATCGCCATCCGCGAGAACATGAAGCGGGCCCGCCTGCAGGAGGCAGGGCTACTCGAGCAACACCCCGGTGAGTCTTTCGGCGCTGCAATCCCCGCCGAGATCACCCCGGAGTTCGTGCGGGATGAGGTTGCCCGTGGACGCGCCGTCATTCCCGTCAATATCAACCATCCGGAAGTCGAGCCGATGATCATCGGGCGCAACTTCCTCGTTAAGATCAACGCCAACATTGGCAACTCGGCCGTGACCTCATCGATCGCCGAGGAGGTCGAGAAGATGGTCTGGGGTATTCGTTGGGGCGCCGATACGGTCATGGATCTCTCGACCGGCAAGCATATCCATGAGACACGGGAATGGATCATCCGCAACTCGCCGGTCCCGATCGGCACCGTGCCGATCTATCAGGCCCTCGAAAAGGTCGACGGCCGCGCCGAGGACCTGACCTGGGAGATCTTTCGCGATACGCTGATCGAACAGGCCGAGCAGGGGGTCGATTATTTCACGATCCATGCCGGCGTCCGTCTGGCCCATATCCCATTGACGGCCAAGCGCGTTACGGGCATCGTCTCACGCGGCGGTTCCATCCTCGCCAAGTGGTGCCTGGCCCATCATAAAGAGAACTTCCTCTATACCCATTTCGAGGATATTTGCGAGATCATGAAGGCCTATGACGTCAGCTTCTCGCTTGGCGATGGTCTGCGCCCGGGCTCTGTCGCCGACGCCAACGACGCGGCCCAGTTCGCTGAGCTCGAAACCCTGGGGGAGCTGACCGACATCGCCTGGAAGCATGACGTTCAGACCATGATCGAGGGACCGGGTCATGTCCCGATGCACATGATCAAGGAAAACATGGATCGTCAGCTTGCCTGTTGCGGCGAGGCCCCGTTCTATACCCTGGGCCCGCTGACGACTGATATCGCGCCGGGTTACGACCACATCACGTCCGGCATCGGCGCGGCCATGATCGGCTGGTACGGCACGGCCATGCTCTGCTATGTCACACCGAAGGAACACCTCGGTCTGCCCGAGCGTGCCGATGTCCGCGAGGGCATCATCACCTATAAGATCGCGGCCCATGCCGCTGATCTGGCAAAGGGCCACCCGGGCGCCCAAATTCGCGACAACGCCGTATCCAAGGCGCGTTTCGAGTTCCGCTGGGAGGACCAGTTCCGCCTCGGTCTCGATCCGGATCGGGCCCGTGACTATCATGACGCAACGCTTCCCAAGGAGGGTCATAAGGTTGCGCACTTCTGTTCGATGTGTGGCCCCCACTTCTGCTCGATGAAGATCACTCAGGACGTTCGTGACTATGCCGAGAGCAAGGGCATCGGCGATATCGCCATCGCCGTCGAGCAGGGTATGTCAGACAAGGCTGCCGAATTCGCCGCCAAGGGGGCGGAGGTCTACAGCGACGTTTAGGGGATCTCCGATCGGGTTATGGTGGCTGGCTCTGAAGCAGACGCATCGGAGGGACCAGGACGACACGTCGGCAGCTCAGGTAACCGGTAGCGCCGACCAGTGCGGCCCCGAATAAAGGGCCTGCCAGCCAGTTCCAGGGGTGTGGTGTATAGCTCATCTCCATAACCCGCTGTTGGAAATACCAGACTGCGATCTCGGCCGCGACTGAGGCGATGCCTCCGGCGAACAGCCCGAGGGTCGCGAACTCCAATAAAAGGCTGCCGGTGATCAGGCCGCGTCGTGCGCCCAGGGCTCGGAGCAGGGCATTTTCCCCGATGCGCAGGTCGATGCTCGCCTGGACCCCCGCGAGCAAGACCAGCAGCGCGCAGCCGACGATGAGCCAGAGCACGAGTTCTATTGCCTGTGTGACCTGCGTGATAACCCCGCGTACCTGGGCGATGATGGCATCCATTTCTATCACGGTGATCGTCGGGAAACGTTGCACAAAGGTATTCAGCAAGTCTTTGCGTCCCTTCGGCAAATGAATGCTCGTGATATAGGTGTGCGCATAGTCGTCGAGCACGGTGGGTGGGAAGATGATATAAAAGTTCGGGCGCATATTGTCCCACTCGACCTTGCGCAGGCTGCTGACACGAGCCTCAAGGGCCTCGGGGCCGATCTGAAAACCGATCAGGTCGCCCATATGGATATCGAGTTCGTCGGCCAGGTGTGCCTCGACCGAGACCTCTGTTGACGAATTCGCCGGGCCGCGCGCCCACCAGTTGCCGCTTCGGATCGTGTTATCGGTCGGCAGCTCTTTGCTCCAGGTCAGGTTGAGCGCACGATCCTGGATCTCGTTATGACGGCCTTCTCGGGCCATGCGTTCATCGATCGGGGTGTTGTTGATCTCGATCAAGCGTCCGCGGACGATGGGGTAGAAGGTTGTTGTCTCGAGTTCTTGTCCCTGGAGCCAACTGCGAACGTCGCCAAGCTGGTCGGGCAGGATATTGACCAGGAAGTGGTTTGGCGTCCCGGCCGGCAACTGGCGTTGCCAATCGTTCAGCAGCGAGGTCCTGACGAAGACCAGGATCAGGAGCAGCATGATCGCGAGCGCGAACATGACGACCTGCAGCGCGTTGCGTAGCGGATGACGTTGTAGCGAGGCCAGTGCAAGGCGCATGACGCCGCCGGTATTGGCGCTGGCATTGGCCACATACCGCCGTGCCTTGCGCAGTATCCACCAGATGGCCAAGCCGCCTGCGGCTAGGATGACGCCGGCGCCTAGGACGAGACTCAGCGTCAGCTGCAAATTCCTGCTATGGAACCACATCAGCATCGTCAGGCTCAGCAGCCCGGCCGTGATTGCGAGCCAGCCTTGGCGATGTTCATTACCGAGGTCCCTGCGCAGCACTCGAAGTGGCGGGATCGTCCGCAGCGACAGCAGTGGCGGCAGGGCGAAGGCGGCCAGGCAGACGGCTGCTGTCAATCCGCCCATCGCCAAAGGCCGCAATCCGGGTATCGGCAGCCGTTCACTGACATAGCGCTCGAGCAGGAGGGCCAAGGCGCCCTGGACGGCCCAGCCGAGCACGGCGCCGAGAGCAAAGCCGAGTAGTCCGATGAACAAGAGTTGTTGCAGATACAGGCCGAAGAGCCGGCCTTCGCGTCCGCCCATGCATTTCATGACCGCCATGGCGTCATAGTGACGTTCACTGTAACGCCGTGCGGAGATTGCGATGGCGATGCCCGCGAGGGCAACCCCGAGCGTACTCGCGAGCAATAGGAAACGGTCGGCGCGATCCAGCGCCCTGGCGATGCGCGGCTGAGTCTCGCGGATGTTGACCCAGCGGTAGTCCGGTGTCAGCTTTGACTTGAGCCAGGCATGATAGGCGGACAGCCCTTCGTCCGGACCCGCGAATAGGTAGCGGTAGCCGACCCTGCTGCCGGGCTGAATGACGCGCGTGGCGGGTAGGTCGGCCAGTGCTATCAGGGCATGGGGGGCGATATTGAGGACGGCCCCGCCACCATCGGGCTCGCCGGCCAGGATCGCGCTGACCCGAAATCGGGCCTCGCCGACCTCCACGGTATCGCCTATATTTAGCCCGAGTAGGGGCAGCAGACGGGCCTCCAGCCATATCTCGCCCGGGTTGGGTCCGTGATCCACGGTATGAGGCGGAGTCTCCGTGCGCTTTCTGATCTCGAGCCGTCCGCGCAACGGGTAGGTGGGCGAGACGGCCTTGACACGGGTCAGTTGCATGCGCTCGCCGGTCACCAGCATTGAGCTGAATACCACCGTTTCGCCACGGCGTAGTCCAAAGGACTCGGCGTTCTGTATCCATGTCTTCGGCGCGGGACGCGAGGCCGTCAGGACGCGATCGGCCGCGATAAATCGGTTGCTCTCGGTGACGAGGGCCGTTTTGAGGCCGTCGGTGAAGGCCGAAATGCCGACGACGATGGCCACGGCCAGGGCCAGCGCCGTGGTCAGCAGTCGGAGTTCCCCGGCGGCCCAGTCGCGGGCCAGCATGCGCAGACTCAGCATACGGCGCTCACCAACTGTCCGGCCTCCAGTTCGAGGCTCCGCTGGCAGCGCTCGGCGAGCCTTTGTTCGTGGGTGACAAGCACGAGTGTGGTGCCCGATTCGCGATTGAGCTCGAAGAGTATTTCGATAATGCGTGCGCCCGTCCGGGTATCGAGATTACCTGTGGGTTCGTCGGCGAACAGGACTGTGGGGGCATTGGCGAAGGCGCGGGCGATGGCCACGCGCTGTTGTTCGCCGCCCGAGAGCTGATTCGGATAATGGCTGAGGCGCGTGCCGAGTCCGACCCGGTCGAGATAGCGTCGGGCAGCCTCGCGGGACTCAGTTTTGCCATTCAGTTCCAAGGGCAGCATGACGTTTTCGAGCGCAGTCAGGCTCGACAGCAGTTGAAACGACTGGAAGACAAAGCCGACATGGCGCATGCGCAGGTCGGCGCGCTGGTCCTCGTCCATGGTCGTGATCTCTTCGTCCGCGAGCCAAATCTGCCCAGAGCTGGGCAGGTCTAAGCCCGCCAGAAGCCCGAGGAGCGTGGACTTTCCAGACCCGGACGCGCCCGTGACGGCAACGCTGTCCCCGGCCTTGATTTCGAGCGTGATCCCTTTCAAGATGTGCAACAGACCTTCGGAGGTCTCGACGGTCTTTTCGAGCGCGCTACAACGCAACATTTGGAACCCCTTACGACGTGACGTTGATCGCCTATATCAGAAGGCTAACCGGTTTATGGCCATCTAAGCGAGGATGGTTAAGAGGGATTATACCCGTCCTGCTCTTACTGCCGTCATTCGCGTGGGCGCAGACGATCCTCATACTCGGAGATAGCATCAGCGCCGCCTATGGCGTTAAGCCGAAAACGGCTTGGGTCGCCCGCTTGCAGGCGCGGTTACCGGATGATCGAGTCATCAATGCGAGTATCAGTGGCGAGATGACTAGCGGAGGCAGGGTTCGCCTGCCGCGACTTCTAACTCGTTACCGGCCGGATGTCGTTGTTATCGAGCTTGGCGGCAACGATGGTCTGCGAGGTTTTCCGATTGCTCAAATACGCGACAACCTCTCAGAGATGGTGCGCCTGAGTCGCGAGGGCGAGGCGCGAGTCCTGCTGCTCGGTATGCGCATCCCGCCGAACTATGGCACGCGCTATACGGGCGCCTTTCATCGCGTCTACGCCGATGTCGCCTCGCGATTCAGGATCCCGCTGGTTCCCTTTCTGTTGGACGGCATCGCTACCCACGATGACCTCATGCAAGCCGATGGACTCCATCCCAACGATCGTGCGCAGCGGGCGCTGCTCGAAAATGTCTGGGAGGACCTAAGGGTGTTGTTGGAGCTACCGTCGGAGCCACCCTAGGTCCTTGAGCGCTGCCCGGATGTCATCAGATAATCCTCGGCCTGGCGTGAAAAATAGGCGCTTGTCTGCATTGCCTGTATGCTGATCGATGTCGTCATTTATCTATTCTAGAAGCCTGACGGATTTAGGCCATCGTAGCGAGCATGTTGGGAAAGCGGCCCAAGTCTTTGGAATTTTGCGGCGCATAGCGAGACTAGGTAACGATAAGATTGCAGAAATTTGGGCCGCTTCTCCATCAGCGCAGTAGATTGTTCCTAAGTCCGGCAGGCTGTGCTACTACCCAGATAGGTTAAGTGATGTCACCTCTTCGTATTCGCTATCAAACCATCGAGATCGGACACATCGATCTCCACCTCCGCACCTTGCGCGATAGACAGCAGTTCCATGACCCTCATGGCGCGGCGGAAAAGCTCGGGATCTCATCGGCCTTCTGGCCACTCTTTGGCGTGGTGTGGCCTTCCAGTGTTGTTCTGGCCAATTTTCTGCTTGATTACGACACTGCCAATAAAAGTATCCTGGAGGTCGGCTGCGGTATTGGTTTGTCGAGCCTACTGCTCAATAAACGGCATGCGGACATCACGGCGACTGATCAGCACCCTGAGGTCGAGGGATTCCTGCAGCAGAATGCTGCGCTAAACGACGGCGAAACGATCCCTTATGAAAGGATTGGCTGGGATGAGTCCGGGAGCCAGCTCGGTAGTTTTGACCTGATTATCGGTAGCGACCTGCTGTACGAAGATCAGCACGTCAGGCCATTGGCCGGGTTTATCGCGCAGCATGCAAACCCCACCTGTGAAGTGCTAATCGTCGACCCCGGAAGGGGGCGAAAGAATAAATTTACGGAGCGGATGACGGCTTACGGGTTCACGCATACGCACGCCAAGCCCCAGGGACTGGATTATTTATCGGAACCATTTAAAGGTCATATCCTGCGCTTTAATCGAACCCAAGGCCTGTCGGAAACATAGAAATACGCCGCTTCGGTTTCCTGACCGACTCGTTGGGGCGCAATGTCGGCGGTATTCCGGCACGGAAAGCAAAGCAGCGTTTGCCATATTTGGTGTCGCCGTGCGGCAAATAAGACGTTTAAATGAAAGCGTTGGCCGTGAATATCGATTAAGTTGGAGTTCGGAGCCTCATTGTGAATCCGGCCAGAGGCCATCTGCCTGCTTTACGATCCAGACTTGCGAAACCCAATAATAGACATCCTTTTCCGTGGAGGAGGGCGCCGTGCAATTGATCTTCCGGACACCGGCCGCCCAGTCGGGAAGTTTCATTGATGCACGTAGCCCCTCGGCTGCCGGTGTTAAGTTGATATTCAATTGCGTTCCATCGTTGCTGTAACAGGCGAGTCCCGAGAGGCGGTATCCGCCAGGCTCTAGATCAAACGCGTAGCGTCGTTTCGATGTATGACCTTTGGTGAGTAAGTGCGCCCCGATATCGATGTTGCGAATAGGTAGCGGGCGCGCATTGGCCGCTACGGCCAAGCGTTTCAGTCCCGAAAAATGGGTGGCCATCGGAAATCTCGGTATCGCCAGGGGGTCGAATCCGGGTCCAATGGCGCCGGACTGTTGGGTAATGCCGAAATATCCTAGAGACCCTACCCGTTTCTGTAGTTCGGTCGTGTACTCGCCGTAGGGGTAGGAGAACAGCCTGGTGTCGACCTTGAGCCGTGCGTGTAATGCTTGATGTCCTTGCTGGATGTCGGCCGTTATCCGGGCGCCCCATTGCGTATCACTCTCTCCTGGAAGGTGCCTGATCAGATGGCTGTGGGTATAACTGTGGTTGCCGACCTCGGCGCCCTGAGCGACCAGACGGCGCAGCTCATCCCAGGACAGGTAGTTGAGGTAGCCCTCATTGATGGCTTGGGCGCTGACAAAAACGGTAAAGGGCCAGTCATATCGCTTGAGGATGGGGGCGGCCTGCTCCAGGACCGATCGATAGGCGTCGTCGAAGGTGATGGCGACCGTCTTTCTCGGTAGCGCCATTTTGCTTTCGAGCGACGCCAATATTCTGCCGAGCGGCCAGACCGTGAATCCGTTGTCATGGAGGTAGGACATGTGCTGCGCGAAGACCGCCGGCGTGACGCTGGTGCTTTCCGGCGTGGTGTCGCTGACGTGGTGGTAGATCAAAATTGAAGCGTGGTCCGATGCTTGCGACGACTGACAGAGAAACAGTGTGAGCAATATCAAGATGCGTAGAAATATACCGTATGTCAGCTTCATCAAACCCACCTCTTAACAGCACTTGCCCTGGCAAGGGATAGCATAGCGCTAATAGCGCGTCAGTACTGCCGGGAATGGCTATAGGGCCGTCAATCAAACAACGTGAAAAAAATGCTTGACCAAAGCCGACAGAAAACGGCACATTATAGGCATGACTTCATTCAAACGAATCGCGATTGTACGAGTATGCATGTGGCTGCGTCCGCATGCACAGTCGTCTGCCGCGTTATGGAGTGAGATTGAGTTAGTCTAGATCTAAATAAACGTTCTCCATAAAGGCCGCAGATAGCGAAATATCTGCGGCCTTTTTTTTGGTTCGAGGAATGAAGGTGGATTTCTTTCTCGGGCGCCAGGGGTGGCAACGAATATTTGGTTTATAAACGTAAGATGGGGAGTCAATAGAGATGTCCGTGCCCGCCGCATTACTGGCAATAACGTTGATCTGGTCAACCACGCCCTTAGCCATCAAATGGAGCAGCGAAGAGGTTGGATTCCTGTTTGGTCTGAGTGCGCGCATGTTGCTGGGTGTGGTCGTCTGTTTGACGCTGCTGGCCCTGTTGCGTCAGCCCATCCGCTGGCACCGTGCGGCGAAACATACCTATCTTGCCTCTGGCCTGGGCCTGTATTTTGCGATGATGCTGGTCTATTGGGGCGCGCAGTACATCAGCTCCGGTCTTGTGGCCGTGGTGTATGGATTGCTGCCCATATTGACCTTCTTTATCAGCGCCATGGTGTTGGGTGAGTCATTGCTTCAACCAGCAAAACTGCTGGGCGCCGCGCTCGGCTTCGCCGGTTTGATGATTGTTTTCAACCCGCAAGACGGGGTTAGCGTCATGGCTGTGGCGGGCGTGAGTGCCGTGTTCGCTTCGGCCGTGGTTCATGCCTTGAGCATGATCTGGATCAAGCGCATAGGTGCGGACATCCCGGCCTTGTCCGTGACTGCGGGTGGGCTGACGGTAGCGGTGCCGCTCTATCTATGCACCTGGCTGCTGTTCGACGGCCGTGTGCCGGAGGTCATGACCCACAAGACCGTCAGCGCCATCGTCTACCTTGGGTTGATGGGGTCCGTGGTGGGGTTTGTGGCGTTCTACCATGCGCTGAGGCACGTCTCGGCCAATACCATCGCCTTGCTCACCTTGGTCACCCCTGTTTTGGCGCTGGGGCTGGGGCATCGCTTGAATCACGAACCCCTGAGCACCCAAATCATCATCGGTGCGATGCTGATTCTGCTGGGGCTGGCCTCACACCATTGGGGTGGAAAGGCGCTTCGGGCCTTGGCGTCAGAGTGACAACGCTTTTTGCATGCCATCCTAGTCAAACGGAAGGCTGATGCCAACGCTGAAGATGACGTTTCCAGAAAACTCTGATCCATAGTAACGACGAGCGGACAACGTAATTCCCAGGGCATCAGTATACAGGGCCACTCCCACTTCAGGGTATAGAAAGGCACTGATTCTATTTACTGTTTTATTTTCTCCAAATTCATCTACAAGGCCGTTCCCATTGTTATCCAGACCATCAGCAGATGCCTCGTTCTCTTTCTCCGCACTGCCGACTAACACGCCCAGGCCTGCAAAGGGTGATAGTCTCTCGCCGAACTGAAGACGAGCCGAGCCAATTATCCCTTTATATAGGTATTTACCATTCGCGTAATAAGAGAGCCCGGCGCGATAGCCACTAAACCAACTGGGGCAGGCGCTAATAGCGATATCCCCTCCAACAATCTCGGCATTCTCTTCCGCCCACAAGGCCACCTCACTTTGAGGCGCACATGGGCGTGCGCATGCGCTTCCAGATAAAAGAACTAGCAGGATAATACGAAGCGATTGAGCTATGAGGAAGAAAGAGGAGGGGGGAGCGGCTGGGAAACGAGGAACTGTACGCGAAAATTCTCCTGGTTTGAGCATCTTTTCAATCCCTGTATTTTGACAAAAAACATAAAGTGTTACGTGGAAAACTCCTACGTTTTCGAATCTGCCTGATTGCTAAACCATGTTGCATAGCAAGGCCTGAGCCCTGTCGTTCACTCTAGTTCCCTAGTGCTTAGCCGGATAGGTATTCATGTCATGATAAAAACAATAGTCATTTTTACCATGTTTTTTAACAAGGTACATTGCCTCATCAGCCGTTTTCACCAACGAATTCATGTCATCTGCATCATCGGGAAATAGAGCAATACCTATACTGCAACCGATATTGCATAACTCGCTAATGTCGGGGTATGGGGCCTCAAGTGATTCGATTACATGCTCTGCCTTGGTCGCCACACTTGCGGCATCCTTGACGTCTAGGAGCACTATTGCAAACTCATCGCCGCCTAAACGTGCAACGGTATCTGATTCCCGTACGTACTTCTTCAGCCGTTCCGCAACCTGTACCAACAATTGATCACCCGCACTATGACCGAGGGTGTCATTGACCACTTTAAAGCCATCGAGATCAATGTATAGCAGAGCAATAGTTTGCTTATTCCGCGTTGCAAACGGCATGGCATGATTCAATCTTTCATGAAAGAGGGCTCGATTTGGCAGCTGCGTGAGGTTATCGAAATGTGCCATATTTCGGATTTTTTCCTCGGAGATCTTTCGCTCGCTGATATCCTGAACAAGTCCAGTAAAAAAAATTTCACCATCTAAATCTACCTTAGAAACTGCCAGGTACAGAGGGAAAATAGTGCCATCCTTCTTGAGGCCTTTAACTTCACGACCAATGCCGATTATTTTAGCCTCTCCTGTCTCAAGATAATTTTTAAGATATTGATCGTGTTGCTCGTGATATGGCGCCGGCATTAGCTTGTTTACATTTTGACCAATAAGTTCTTGTGGTGAATATCCGAAAATCAAAATCGTGGCATTATTGACATCTTTGATCGTGCCATTTGTGTCAATGGCTATAATGCCCTCTACTGCATTATCCAAAATAGAGCGGTTAAATAAGTTAGTCTTATTCAGCTCTTGTGTCCTCTCTACTACCATCGTCCTCAGTAAGGCTCTTTCATGTCTTGACTTGAGAAAAAACCAGAGGCCCAGAGAAAAAACGAAGGCAAGTGTGGTGAATATCAATACAATATAACGAGCGAGATATTCATTGGCGTTTTCGGCTATACCCGTAATAGGGAGTTTAACCTCCAGAACACCACGAACATCCCCCACTTGCCAGTCCTTTTTTGGTGAATCCGGGTGCGTATTATGGCACTGGACGCAGGCTGCGCGCATTATATCCGCGGTAGCATAGCGTAATGTTTTCTTGCCATTTACTATCTCTATGCGGAACAAAGGTGAGTTAGGGTCTTTCTGCAGCGCGTTCAGCGCTTCCTTTTCGAATTCATCTACAACATCATCATTTTTGCGCCATGGGAAAGGATATTGACTGTAAAGTTTGGCCGACTCACCATGCCCCAGATTGCCGATTTGTTTACCCAGGATCATGGTTAATGTTGCTGGCAATGGGATCGCTTTATCCGTATTAAGGTAGTCATGAGTTACGTCAATGCCGTGTGCCTTGACTCGATTGACGACCTCTGATGTATAGATACTCCTGACTTCCTCTAGAACAAGCGTCAATTCCCTCGCGCTCTGGAGACCACTTTGTAATATTACTTTTTTGCTCTGGACAATGATAAACCAGGAAGCAAGTATCAGAAAAATCAACATTATGGAAATGATAAGTATGTAGACTCTTTTCATATCTATAAATTCATCATCCGCATAAAACAGTTTTCATTTGGTGGTGGCTGATTTCACGGCCTATTTTCCCTCTTGTGCTCGTACATTAGAGCGTCCCCATCCTCAATAAATTTCTCAATTGTATGATGCCTTCCATGCTCAAAACCGACAATGCCATAAGAGAACTTAATGTCATACTCGAGATTTGACTCTTGTTTGGATTCACTCAGTGACTGCTGTAACCTCAAAATGGCATTTTCCGCAGAATTCTTTGATGTGTTGATAAACAATATGACGAACTCATCACCTCCGAGGCGGGCGAAAAGGTCTGATTCTCGGCACTCGTTATAAATCTCTTCGGAAAATTTTTTTAATACTCTGTCGCCCTCAGCATGCCCGAACGTATCATTGATCGGTTTGAGTTCATTGAGATCCAGATATACCAAAGTCGCGGGAATTTGCTGTCGCATACATAGGTTTAGGCTGTGTTGGCCGAGTATCATAAAGCCTCTCCTGTTAAGTATATTGGTAAGCTCGTCTCGTGTAGCCAACTGAATTGCGGCAAGTTCTCGTTCTGCCGTTGATGCGAGATCTTTTAAGGCCTCTAGGTCATCATAATCGAGGCTTCTTGGTGTCTGGTCAATAATGCAAAGCGTACCAATCCTGCTTCCATCCGTGAACCTTAGCGGGCATCCGGCATAGAAACGAATATTGGGTTCCTCTATAACCAAGGGGTTATCAGAAAAGCGTTCATCTTTGGTTGCATCGGGAATGATGAATATCTCGGAACCTAAGATTGCATGTCCACAAAATGAAATATCGCGGGGCGTTTCACTAGCACTTAGGCCGATACAGGATTTGAACCATTGGCGATTTTCATCAACCAAACTGACAAGAGCGATTGGCACATTGAACAGGCGTTTCGCCATACGTGTCAGGCGGTCAAAACGTTCTTCAGGCGCGCTGTCCAAAATATTGAGTGATCTAAGGGTCTTGAGCCGAGCCATTTCATTTTTTGGTATATCGGGATTTTTCACTTCAGTTCCCCTGCTGGATATTTTAGCTCGGTGTATTGGCTAGAGCCCAACTTATAAGTATTGATCCGCTGTGTGCAGCGTGGTAAATAAATGTCTGTTGGGCTGAACTGCCGGTTGGCAGACTAATAATAAAGGGATGGTATTGGCCCATCTGGTCCGGGCACAGAGAATAGCTTTTAGGTGGTGGATGATGGCGGGTCCTTCGGCGGTGGTGACAAATCAATGTAGAGATCCCTTTGCTGACCATTCTCCCATAAGATATCGCTTTTGAAGGGGGAAATCCAGCTGCCAGGGCGCCCGCCAGGCGACAGACCGCTAATAATTAATTCAGGTCGGCACGTCCGGGAAACCATGCTGATGGATGGCCTGGACCTTTGTTCGTGAAGCGCTGCCATGATCGTCATGCCCTTGCTTGTAGACCCACAGGGGGCACAAAGAAGTAGACATTACTGGAAACGATCGGGGAATGCTGCAGCGTAATGGTTTAGCTCAACGTCATGCGCCCTTTTCGCAGCACTCATATGGTGTTATTTGTTGGTAATCGCTCACGAAGCCGCCCGATATTTCGACCTGACAACACGTCAGCAGCCTTTCCTTGAGCATCACCCTTGCGCGCGCCACTCTGCTTTTGATGGCTGAAGTAGACACGCCTTGGGTCTCCGCGAGGGAGCGCATGGTTGCCCCCTGAAAATCCGTGGCAATGAGCGTGTCTCGATACAGTGGCGCGAGTTGCTCAACAAGCGGTTGCAGACAAGATGAGAGTTCTTGATGCATTCGCAAGTCGTCTACCTCCGCGCTGGGTATGTCGTCATCAAGCATCTCCACCGGCCTTCCTGTTAGACGGTAGTGATCCGCCAGGGTCGTTCGGGTGGCGGCATAGAGCCACCCGGTTAGGTTATCGATGCGCCTTCCCGCCTGTTGTGACGCGAGCGCCTTCACGAAAACATCTTGTAGCAAATCGTCAGCCTGTGAGGGATCAGGGATGCGCCTGAGTAGATAGTTGAGCAGGCTCTGTCGCAACCGAGCAAATGCGGCGCCCAAGTCCTCAGTTGTGGGATGCATGATTATCGCGGCTCAACCGCAGCACTTTTCCTGACCCTGGGCTGCGGCTTGCGGAAGGCAGCAGGGGCCACGCCCTTCGGGTGCGGCGGTATCCGGTGAGCGCAAGGGAATGCAGCAGGCCCCTGTCTGTGAGGCTGTGTCCTCACCAAACGTTGCAGTATCAGACATAGTGAAAAAATGCTCCCATGCCAGGCCTTGCGGGTCAACGCTCCAGTGCTTTTCACTCTTGGCGTAGCAGCAAGCCGATTCGCCCTGGTCCAGCATCGCGCCGTTCGACGCATCGTCTGCGAGTGCCATGAGACGCTCCAGTTCCTCGTGAGATTCGGCTTGCATCCCAAAGTGGTTGACGCCGATCGCATGCCCATGCGATGAGATGGCGAAGTTCAGTCGTGGATCTTCGAGCATCCACTTGGCGTAGTCCTGCTGTTGCTTGGCGGGCGGCTGTCCAAAGAGTTTGCTGTAGAAGTTGATGCTTGCGCCGAGATCATTTACGGCAACGTGTACGTGGAAGCGTTTCATTGGGGGCTCCGGTCAAATTTAGGGGCGCATCGTGGCTGATGCCCTTGTATAGACGGGAAACGTGGCAAATGGTCGCATGATATGGCGATGAATGCTAGCCAGATGAGCGCTGTTGCCCGCTCAGGCTGTGAAAGGCCCCATTTTTTCAAATACTCTAGTTAGTCCTGATTGAGCCCAAGTTCTCTTTGTTTCTTCTTGGTTAAGCCTAAGGAAACAATACGGTAAGATTCTCTTAGGTAGTACCTGAGTTCATCATCTTCCGTATCGGGCGCATCATATTGTTGTATCCACTTCATTCCACGGGAGGCGAGGTAAGGTGCTGGCCGATAACCGGGCTGGTCGCTCAAAAAATGAAAATTGAGTTCGGACGTTTTAAAGGTGAATGCTGGCTTACCATCCATATTCCAACCTCCAATGGAAAATACCTTTCCTCCCACCTTCCATACGTGAGAGCCTCCCCATTGAGTGACGTATGAAGTCGCCGGAAGGGAGCGACAAAACTCATTGAATTCTTCATAGGTCATGTTGGGATTCCTATTGCGGTACTATATTAAAATCCATGACTCATTAAATTCATATAGTTGACAGACAGCCTTCCATTTTCCAGCGTAGCTGCCGGCCTTTACCTGACCTGGGTGAGCGGATAGGCTGGCAGCCTCGCATGTGCGATTTGAAGCATTGGCGTAAGCCGCGCACGCGTATCCGAAATCTCATCAAGCTCGGCACTAGGGCTCTAACAACTGTGATCCTTGGGTTGGTCCCAAAGGATCCATATCATCTGACAAAAACCCTTGTTACACAATCCGGTATGATCCGTAAGTGCTTGGGGATACAGGGGCCTGTTTCAAAAATAAAATGCTAGGTCGCGCTTCGCTATGCTCGACAAATCGCCTACAAAATGCCTATCACTATCTTACTTCACAAGCCAACCTCAGAAAACCAAGCATGAATAAAGAGACTTTGAAAAAATAACACAGGAGCACCAAAGCCGCCCGTTTTTATGATCGATTCTACGTTTTCTGTGGATAGCAAAGCCACATTTCGGCCAAAAGAATCAAGGTTTACAGGCATTTCTGCATAATTGTGCATATTAATCCAAATATCTAAAATACTCTTATAGTCAGGAGAGGTCATATCAAATGCCAAATCTGCATTGACCATGAATGCTCCTGGTCGGAGCCGTTTTGCTATTTCAGAAAAATATCTACTTCTCTTTTCCGAATCAACAATAAAATGTGAAACCAAAATGCTGGTTGCCGCATCGAAATACTCTAATTCTGGAAGTGAGTCAAGGTAACCCTCATGAAAAGTACAGCGCGATGAAATATCACATTTTTCCGCCATCTGGCGACATACTTCCAACATGTCCGGAGCTGGCTCTACAGCAGTGAAATGCCATCTCGGAAACTCCTTGGCAAGGTAAACCAGTTCCGACCCAGTTCCTGCTCCCACGCAAAGAACCCGTGCATCAGCAGATAATTCTGAGAATTTCATCCGAAGGCACAAATGAAGAGCATCTTTAAGAGGACTCAACTTTGCTCTTTGATTATCATATGAAGAAGCGTTGATTCCATCAAACTCAGCAGAATGGTTTTGTTTTTTCAATGCTTATATGCTCAGCTGGAGTGAAATAATCTCCCCCAATTTCATATGTGAGTGGAAAAGGGGGCGGATCTGAATGAAATTACGGTGATAGTATTGAAATACACTTAATCCCAGCCATATCCAACATTTTAGGGTCACGTTTTTTCGGCCGTAATTCCTTGCCTGCTAATACGGGAAGCCTTCCAATCCACTCCTCAACCCCAGAGGGCACCCGCTACGCTCTAATTAGCGTAGCTCTCTGGCCCCTTCATTCGAGCCATCCTGATGATCAATAAATGTTGCAAAATCCCCATAACACCCAAGGAAAGGAGCGGCTTTGACAAATTGATTATCCCGAACCAAAAGGTAGCACCCTACGCTGGGCCAGCGCCAGTTTTTTGCGTGTCCAGACAACTTGGCGCAGACCGGGTTCTGAAAAACATACCGCGCCGCATGCGCTCAGTGTTTCTCATCCATGACCACTGAGCCAAAACGCGCTTGCCACAAATGTTTCGTGACCCCTATGTGAGCATTCACATAGCCTGTATATTGATGGTGAAAATTTCCTTTCTGCCTTACGTTGCCGTTAACGGACATACTTACGCGGTGTTTCTTTTGTGATTAAATGGCACAAGAGAAACACCGCGTAAGTATGTCGGAACTTAGCCGTGCTTGTTAGGGATATATATTTTCTGACTCTGCGCAAATGGACAAAGCGCGCTCTTTCCTACGCGGATTAGTAGCATATGACTTTTCACCCATTCTCTGAGTCACAGGCCAGATAAAAGCATACCAAGGCACAGGAATGCCCCAAATTCTCCCGAACCTCTTTGGCACTTCTTTCCTTTTCTTCTTACCGCCCACACTAATGTCGGCAACAATGACCCCCTCTTCTTCGCCCATAGATTCCTTCACCGTTCCATCTGAATCAACGATACACGAAAGCCCGGGGAAACTGCTTTTCAGATACGGAAGTCTTCCAGGGAGATCTGTTTCCAAGGGGCCGACTCTATTCGCCATAATTACTGGAACACCTAGCGTCTGAGAGGTAACCGAACGACCATCTATTAACATTTTTTCGAATCTCTTTATATCACCCGGTATGAATGGTTTTGGCCTACCTGCCGCAGCCGGTGATAAAAGCAGATCAATATCTTCATCGTATAAGAAGCACATTTGGTCATATAGTAGATTTTCATAGCAGATACCTACACCAATTCGCCCAAGTTCTGTCTCTATGACATGAGGGTCATTCCCTGCTTTATAGAAATAGGCTTCAATTGATGCAGGGGGATTCTTGCGGACTCGGCCCAACAACCTACCTTGAGGACTGGACAATACAAACGAATTGTAAAAATCTTCTTTCTCAGCCTCAAAAAAACTAAACCCTAAATAGACTTTGAAGCGACTCGCAGTTTTTAAAAGCCACTTAACAGAATCGCCTTCAATAGATTCTGCGGATTCCCATATTTTTTCTGTCGCGATATATCCGCTTGGCATTAACTCAGGAAGCAAAATCAGTTCCGCTCCTTTATCCGCAGCCTGCCTAATGAGTTCCTCGGCATGATCTAGGTTTTTCTGGATCACTCCAGGAATACAATTCATTTGTATCGCTGAAACTCTCATATTCTTAGACATCTTGATGTGATCGCCTTCCCAGTGTAGCGGCAACCTGCTCAGGTGATAAACTTTGTTGCAGGCCATCACACACCTTGTCCCACAATGGATTGCCCGCTACCAGTTTACGCTTGACGCGCGGCATAGCAGCCAGATTGCGTGCGCGCTGGTTGGCGCGGCAGGAAGAGTAGCCGCCCGCAATCGCCCGAGCTTCTAATTCCTGCTGGAGTCGCGTTTGAATCAACGTACGCTCTTCTAATGTGATGTGGCTGCATTTTCTTGTCATGCAGCATTCTCCCATAAGGAATGTCGCACTTGCGTTTAGAGCGGCCCCAGCCTATTCGCATGCTGTCGTAGGCCAATAGCCATAGGGCCGTTTGTAGTACGCGATAACAACATTAACACTAGTTATGATATTTGCGTAAAACCCGTAATGTCTCCCGTGCTATTTACTTCTAACTCGTAGGCACCATCCTCGGGAGCTGTATATGTTCCCAGTCCTGGGCGGCTACCGTAAACAAAGTGCAACTCTATATTTTTTGTTTCTCGATTATATATTAGGTATCCATCTGAAGTAGTCGTTGCTACATAGACCTGATCCTCTGCAGTTGAATCCTCTAAAAGGGTAAAAGGACCTACACTCATACTATGCTTGCTATTTACTAGCGAGCCACTAAAGCTGCCGCCTTCCTTGTTTGTGTGAGTGCATTTTCCAATTACAACTACGCCACCATTCGATGTGTCATTGTCAACCTTTCCTATGCGTACAGTCATAAAATTCTCCCTTTTGAACTAGTGTATTAGCAACAACATTGAAAATATTAGAGACGCCTTTTGATATCCGTACTGCTTTCTAGGTACCCCACCAGAATTTACCCGGCCTCGATAATGCGCGCATAACGACAAGCATCAGTGGTTGACGAAAGTGACGCATATATTTTTTCATCGCAAAAATTTCGACGATTTTGGAAGTCCTCTGGATGCACTTGCTACGTATTTTACTCAACGATATTGTAAAAAACTGGTTTTACCTCTTTATACATATTCATTAGCCTTTCAGGTATAGGGTCGCCTCGTTTAGCAGGGCCAAGAATTGTAAATAGCTCGCTAATATGGTTATCTAGGTCTGTTTGAGTTTCCCATTGCTCATATAACACAAATTCTGTGGATTCTTCATTTATTTTGGAAAAATGAATATGTAAGGCATCCATTTTTTGTTGTCTCTCGGCTAAGCATCCCAATTAAATCAAGATATTCATTAAGAATTTCCTGCTTTATTTTTGCGTGGATCATTATTGTGAGCACTTTGATACTTCTTTTTATCTGCATTGTTGGATTGCTTAATTGGAAAACGTCACAAATCACCGGCGGCAAAAAGCAGAGCGAGGAACGAGTAGCGATTTTTGCCGCCGGACCCTACCCCGCTTTTGCATGCACTCTATTGACATGCCCCGATTCTACCATCATGCTCTGCGGGTAAGATATACCCAATGGAAGAATGAGACCGTTCAAAGTTGTGGTGGCGCATATATTTCATGATGATTCCTCGCAGCTGATCTGCTGTTTTCAATACCTTTCCTTTGACGCGTTCGGTCTTGAACTGCTGAAAAAATGACTCCATAAACGCGTTGTCGTTCATCTCTCTTAGCCTATTCATGCGTGTACCTACGCAGTCGCTCCCTGTATGTATAAGCTATGTATTCCTCGCCACGATCAGAATGAAATATTAGCTTCTGATGGTGCCTTCGATTTCTCACCGCTCTTTCTATACGGCGTAACGTCAGTGCTACGTCACGTCGGTCACTCAACGACCAGGATACGATTGGCCGACTGAACCGACCCATGATCACAGATAAGTACTGCCAGCTACCATCTCCGAGCCAAATATAGGTAACATCCCCTACCCACAATTGATTTGGTGCCGTCAGCTCAATATCCACAGTACGGTTTGGGCATTTGTTAATGTATCTGTTTAACCCCGGCCTGGCTTTGTATATTCTTGCCTTGGTCGCCTTCAGGTCATGCTCACGCATGATGCGGGCGGCTCGCTTCTGACCTGCGCCGATATCCATTTTCCTCAGTTCCTGCGTGACCTTAGGGCTTCCGTAGCATCCGTCATGTCGCTTAAAGACCTCTCTTTTTTGCTAAAGAGAACCGGATGGCTTCCTTAAAAGGCTATGTTCTTCCGTGAGCAAACTATGCTCGCGCTCTCGCTTTCTCCGGCGCTTAAGCTCAGCCTTCATTCAGGATCAATATTGATGTCTTTCTTTTTCGTCTTGATTTGTCCTCGACGCATTTCCATGCGTCGAGGACAAATCAAGACTTCGTGAATATCGAGTGCCTCATCTACATGGGGTGCAAGCACGCCTGGAATTTCGCCTAATGCTACAGCCGTTGCCTAAAAAGCGTCATCGAGATAATTGTAATGCCTTCTTCGTGCCATTAAATACCTCCACTGCGTTAGTTGGAGGTATGTGCATTATCGGGTTAGGTCCCCAAGCCCCTCTCAAATGTTTTGTTATGTATTTGATTCATATTCCCAACAACTGAAGATGCTTTCTATCATGATAGGTAAGCGCTAGCATGATGCAATGCCTCAACTCATCAACCGGAATTTCATCGTCTTCATCAAATATAATCGCTCTATTACCCTCAAATTTTAGACAATCCCAGTAAAGCTCCTTGAATGTTTCAATCAATGTGGTTTTACAATTAAAATACATAGCATATTGCCTTGGCGTTGATTTTTTCCAGCCCATTCTAATGGTGCTTCCACTCTTTGTAAGGTAGCTAGGTTCTCCCCATTTTAGGGTTTCGTCTATTTTGTCTACACTCTCAGTTTCTGTTGCTGTATCCAGTATAAGTTTCCGAAAAAACATGAGTTGTTGACGAATGGGCTCTGGATAATTGCTAAATACTTCGGCAACTTCAGGGGTTTTGAATTGATTCATATCAGTTAGTTTCCTTCCTGCACATAACGTTTTACATCAGAGAATTATTGTTATGTGTGAATTTCACTCGGACCTGATTTCCTATTCTCTGTATCTGGTAAGCTTTCTAAAACTTCGGCATATGTTTTGCATTTTTCTAGTACTGATATTACGATAGGTAGTGGTTCCGAGAAAATTTCAGAAAAATCCACCTCATCTTCAAATTGTAACGTAAAGGCCAACTGTTCTTTCGGAGGACAAAACTGGGCATCAATGCCTTCCTTATTTCCTCTTGCATCAACGCGATACCATCCGTATTTATCTAAATATACGGAATTTAATCCATGTAAACTAAATGGCGCACCATCATCATAAACGCTCAATCTTTGGTAGCACAAGCCCGCTGGTATTTTATTCGCACGGAGTAATGCCGCTAACAAATGGCTTTTTGCATAGCAGTATCCAGTTTTATATTTCAATACATCGGAGGCCTTACACGTAACCGGATTGAGTTTGAAATCCAGGCTATGTTGTATATTATCTCTTACCCACTCAAAGCAGGCCTTCGCAATTTTTTTCTTTGACGTCAAATTATTGGATAGTTCTTCAGCCAGAGCACTTACCTCTGCATCATCAAAATCAATGTATTTAGATTTTTTCAAAAATTCTTTCATTTTCATCCATATTGCTTCAAGAGGTAACGTTTAAGTTCAGCCACGCCGCTTTTTGGCGTCTGCTGGATGCCTTGTGTACGCCCAGCATGGGCATGAACTTATGGGGTGAAAGTCTCCTGTAGGAGAGCCGATCCATGATAGTGAGTATACCAAAGTGGATTATAACTACTAGCCGACGGCAAGAGCGATTCCGTGAGGGCTCGTCTGAATAAATCCCGGGTAGAAAAACTGCGAGCTTACGAACAGAAATCGCATAGAAGGCCTAGCCTCTGGGTGAGTGGGCGCAAGATCACGAAACCCCGGGTTCAGGAGGTAGGGTAAATGCGGCGGTTGTTTTAAAGGATAGATAATCCTTAGATTCACCTTCATAGGCGTCGACGCCACCCCGAATTTGAGTAGCATGCTGATTTAGAGTCCAATCCCATAAAGGGAAGGAGATTGGATATGAAAAAGCGGTATAGCGAGGAGCAAATGATTGGTTTCCTGGGGGGAGCGGATTTAGGTGTTTCGGTTAAGGATCTATGTCGGCGGCACGGATTCTCTGAGGGCAGCTATTATCTCTGGCGCAACAAGTACGGTGGCATGAGTGTGCCGGACGCCAAACGCCTGAAGGCGCTTGAAGCGGAGAATGCCCGACTCAAGAAGTTGCTGGCCGAGGCCATGCTGGAGCAGGAGGTGACCCGTGAGGTGCTGCGAAAAAAGTGGTAACCGCAGCGGCGCGATGGATGTCCGCACAAGGGCTGTCGGAACGCCATGCCCTTCGGGTGATCAATATGAGCGCGAGTAGTCTGCGTTACGAACCGGCTCTGGGTCGCAACCTGACCTTGCGGGGGGCGATCCTGTCACTGGCCCATCGGCACCGACGATACGGGGCAGGCATGATTTACCTCAAGCTTCGGCAACAGGGCGTGGTGGTTAATCACAAGCGTGTCGAGCGACTCTATACGGAGGCCTGTCTGCAAGTGCGTAGGCGCAAGCGTAAGAAGGTCCTGGTGGGGGAGCGCCAGCCCCTGGTACGTCCCGCTGCTGGCAATGAAGTATGGTCGATGGGTTTTGTGTTCGACCGTGGCGCCGATGGGCGGGTCATTAAGAGCCTGACGATCGTCGATGACGCCACGCACGAATCGGTTGCGATCGTTCCAGAGCGCGCCATCGGCGGCTTGGTGGTTACCCGAATACTCGACAGGCTTACCATTACTCGTGGCCTGCCGAAGATGATTCGCACGGATAACGGCAAGGAATTTTGCGGGCACGCCATGCTGACGAGGGCACATGCCCGCCAAGTGAAGCGGGTCCTGATCGAGCCGGGAAAACCGAATCAAAATGCCTACATCGAGTCGTTCAATGGACGGCTGCGCGATGAATGCCTGAACGAACACTGGTTCATGAATCTGGCTCATGCACAGGCCATCATCGAAGCTTGGCGGCGTGAATACAACGAAGAGAGGCCAAAGAAAGCATTGGGCGGATTGACCCCCGTTCAGTACGCCAGACAATTGGCCAATAAATCGGCTACAATACCAACCAGACTCTAAACAAAGCTGCTACTCAAGATGGGGTGACGTCGTGGGGATTGGGGGTTAACGACCTCTGGTTACCCGATTAGGCATTAGCTTATCCAATTCTTTAAGATTATCTATCCGTCGATCCCAGAATGGTTTTTCCAGATATTTATGACCTATTCGGTCAGCATTATAAGCATGGATTGCCATTACCCATATGACTGAAAGTAATTCGTAATATGGTATTGCCAAGAGTTCTTCGTCTGTTAACTGGCGCTCTTGCTGATAGCCCTCTATAAATGCGTTACTAATTTCATATTTTGTTTTTTCAGGATGAATTGAAGAGATGAATTTTCCGATCTCAAATGCCCTATAGCCATAACCACACTGATCAAAGTCGAATAGAGTAATTTCTTTTCTGTCATTAATATGGAAATTGGTCTGATTAACGTCGCCTATGCAAATACCATATACTCCGATTTCCTGAGGGAGGGAAGGGATAGCGTCTTTGAGTTTATTTTGAAGTGTACTTATATAACTTCGGTCTTCTACATCTAAAAACGGTTTTATAGCAATAATAGATTCATCAAGGAGATATGGGATATCTAAAATATGTCTAGACAAGGTTGTTTCAAATGTATCAGTTATTTGATGCACATTTGCGACCACCCTTCCTAGTAAAGTGCTTTGTTCAGTCGTGATTCTATTTCCAGGTGCGTAGCCGTCGGCATAATGAAAAAGTGCAGCTACTCTTTTGCCCTCCGGACTATCAATAAAGAAACTAAGTTCATCAGTTTTGGTAGGAAGTGGAGTAGCAACGAGCACATCTTTTGCTCCAAGGAAGGCTAACAATTCGAGTTCGAACTGTGCCTCCCGCTCTGAGCGCCAATCAGTTCTATAGATACGTAGAATATATTTTTCGTGTTCACCCTCAATTAAATAATTATCATGCAAGCCTAACATATAAAATTTACAGCCGATAAATTTAGGTAAGTCATATTGTAACGCGGTCAAGTGGCAGACCGAGTGAGATGACAACTGAGAATATGTATGCTTTGGTTGTTCCATATCTAAGTGTGTCTAACGCTTTGCTTACCGGACTC
>Ga0316204_10001121_pt1 | contig 78623 bp, 79 predicted proteins | sample 6monrhotite_MG_2_FD_205661 | JGI IMG/M metagenome (GOLD analysis project Ga0316204, IMG submission 205661) | Microbial mat bacterial communities from mineral coupon in-situ incubated in ocean water Damariscotta River, Maine, United States -... | ecosystem: Environmental > Aquatic > Marine >... | reverse complement strand
ATGGCAGACGTGGCGCCCTGGACCGACGGCGAGAGTTTGTTGCCGCTGATGCATGGCACGGGCGGACGCGGACCCGTGCCAATGGAATACGCCGCCGAAGGGACAATCACCCCGATGGTCGCATTGGTGGACGGGCCGTGGAAATACATCGCCTGCGCGGCGGATCCCGAACAGTTATTCAACCTGGACAGCGATCCCAAGGAACGCACAAACCTGGCAACGGATCCCGCGTTTGCGCCGGTGTTGGAGCGGTTTCAGGCGATGGCGCGGGCGCGGTGGGATCTGAACGCATTTGACGCCGAGGTGCGTCAGAGTCAGGCGCGTCGATGGGTCATCTATGAAGCGCTGCGCCAAGGGACATTCCAGCCGTGGGACTTTCAGCCGTATCGTCCGGCGTCCGAGAGGTACATGCGCAACCATATGGATCTGAACACGCTGGAAGAAGCACAACGTTTTCCACGCGGTGAATAGCGGCTCAGGCGGTTTCGACCAGTCTGACAGTCAGTGTGGGGCAAACCGCGCTAACCTCACGTATGACCAGTTCAGCGCGCGGTAGCGGCCGGGTCAACGCAAACAGATCACCGCGAAACCCCATTCGCTCCAACTCTATCCCCAGATCGACGATATCCCAGTCGGCCGTAATCAATGGGCCGATGATGGCGTCTGGGCGAACCGTACGCAGCATGGAGGGCGCCAGCAGGCTTTTGTGTGTGATGATAACGGATTGCAGCCCCGGCTTTGGGTTCAACAATGGCAGAGCCTGAGGCGTGTCGATCAGAAGGATCGTCATCGCAGCCTTGAGAGCCCGGTCAACACTGACCGGAAGGGCTGGATCCAAACGATGGGTCTGAGATTTCATTCAGATGACCCGTTCAAAGTATGACAGCAATCGGAACACATATCCCGATGCCCTTGATTTCCGTGCGCTGCTCGTTCCCGACCAGTCATCACAATGACTAATTAAGAATACCTTAACAATTCAGACATTTGCCAATCCGAAGGCGCATTTGGTGGGGTTTGTGTGCGGCATTCCCTTAAGTTGTTGCCATTTCGCAACCGTTACATGGTTGCAGTTTGCAACGTGTAGACGGACAAAGCGGCCAAGGGAGTATCCTGCCGTGGTATCTGAGGAGTGTCGCATAAGGCGTTCATTTATAACGCAATATTACGAACGGAATTCAGTGTGGGACTGGTGTTTTTGCTGTTGTATATTTAACATAATACTGATTATCCGACTATTGCTTTGCATCTTGCGTTTTGATCTGGGCTGCGACCCAAGCGTTCAGCCAGGCCAATCCGACCAACGACACACCAAGCGCCAAGAAGGCCCCCGCGCGCAGCAACCCTGTCAGTCCCGAGGCGTCGATCAAGAAGGCCTTGGCCGCGGCGGCCCCGATCAACGCGAGCCCGGCAATGCGCAGCCCGTTTTGTCCCATTCGGAGCGCCAATGCCAAAGACGCGGCGCCCGCGACCAGCAAGGCCACGGTATAAGTGTACAGTTCACCTTGTTTGAAGCCCAAAGACAGCGCCATGCCCGAAGTCCCGGTCCAGGTGTGGCGGATCGCCAGGAAGGTCCAATGCGCCAACAAACCCAAAGCAATGCCCCGGCCGATGACTCCGGCCCTGCCCGGCGTTTGAAACGAAATCCCCAACAGCAACAAGGCCGGAAAGGCATACGCAACCAGAAGATCGTTGAACAGCGGCCAACCCGATACGCGTGATCCGGGGATGAAAATGGGCATCAACGGCGTCAGGATGACAAGCGCCGCGCTCATGGAAACCACGCAAGCCACGCCAAACAGAAGGCTGATCCCGGTGCGAAACCGGCGCATCCAGACATCGCCCTGTACCAAGGCCGCGCGACGGGCGTGAACCCAGGACAATGCCATCAACACCGTTGCTTGCAGCCCGGCCAATGCATGGGGTTGCAGGTCTTGCGAGAAAAACCGCGTGGTGATTACAGCGATGGCAATCGGCACCATCCCTGTCAGCCCGGTTTCGATGCATGTCCGAGACCAGTCGCGGGTCTTGTCCTTGGGCAGATCGCGGATCAGCCACAGCGCGACCGCAGGGCCGGACAAGGCCGCCGCGAGGCTGATGACCACGTCCATCGCCGAGGCGCCCCCCGTACCGGGGTAACCCAATAGCCACGACAGGCCTGGTGAAATGACGATACGGTATCCCAAAGTCATTGAAGACAGCACAAGGAACCAGCCGACGACGGGAATATTGAACCGCTTGTCCATCGCCGCGGCGACACCCATCAAAACAGCCAGCGCTACGGTCAAAGCCGCCAGGCTCAAGGTGATCATCAAAGACAATGAGATCATGGTGAAGGCGGCCATCACCGACAACCCCAACCGCAGTCCCTGCCCCGTGTCCCTGCGCGCCACCCACAGCGCCATCACGACATACCCTGCCGCCAGTGCCATGGCTGTAGCTGCCCAGGTGAAACCCGGAATTCGGGTGCTCAACCCCCAGAACAGCTCAAAGCTGATAAAGGTGCCCATGGGAAATGCGACCGCCAGAACTGCCCAGAAAGCGCGCGTGCCACCGGCCGTGATCTCGCTGCGCCGGATTTGGGCCACGCCGACCAAACCGGCCAATGCGACGGCCAGAACGGTCATCCAGGGCGCTACACCCAACGCGGCTGATACAGAGCCGCGCACAGTCACGGCATTGACGATGATCGCGGCGGGGATTGCCAGCGTAGGAATCAGCGCAAGATCCGCCAGCGCCGGGGCCCGCGCCGTCCAAAGGGTGTGGACCAAGGCCAAGGCAATCAGCGCCAGAATATTCACGAAAGGCACGTTCAGAAAAATCAGTATGCCCGCCCCAAGCGCCAGCGCAATCGCAGGCACCATCAGTGGCGAAAGCCGGCGGTTTTGCCATAACGTGGGCCCCTGCGCGGCAGGCACCAAGGTTCCAAACGGGATCGTCATCGACATGATCGCCACGACCAGCACCAGCAAAATCATCCCCACCGGCCCTGCCCCGGACACCAAGATCAGCAAGCCGCCGATCTGTGGCAGGCTGACTGCGAGGGCCGACACCCAGCCCCATCGCCGAAACCCGTCGATCCCCAATCCCAAAAGCGCGACGGCGCCAAAGTAGGCGTAAAGCATGTCTATCGATGCGCTGCTGTCACCCAACACAAAGGGTGCGGCAGTGCCTGACACGACGCCGAGCGAAGCCAGAAATGGCCCGTGCACCCAGCCCAGTGTCATCGCCAAAAACGCCACTGCGGCCAGCGCGATCAGGGCCATCGGCTGTGACAGCAGGCCATAGAGGTGAAAAGCCGCCAAGACTGCCGCCAAAAGCGCAAAGATCCCCGCGCCCGACAATGTCGACGGGACGAAACGCGCAGGCCCGTCTTCATCGCCCCACCGGCGGCGGATACCCTCACCGGTGGCGATCAGGCCTGCGCCCAGAAACACGGCCAAAGCGATCCGCATCGACGGCGACAACAGCCCGGATTCGATGGAATATTGCACCAGAAAAACGGCAGCCATGACCAGCGCGGCACCCGCGACCGGATAAATCCAGTTGGCCCTTAACCACGCCCCGAACCCTGCCAAATGCCCGGGTGATGTCCGAATTTCGCGGGTCTTCGGCGCCTCGCTCACTGCGCCACGTCCCGTCCAAGGTGTGCCCTGCCCGCCCGTTTGCTCCGGCGCGACCACGGTCTGCGGCTCTGGGGTCTCTTGAGGTGGCTGGTCCTCAAGCCCCTTTGCCTGCGGGCTGAACAAGGCGTGTTCCAAGGCATCCAACCGCGCGCGCAGCGCCTTTGTGCGCCGCATTGAGACAAACGCCATCACGGCAGCAATCAGCGCAAGACCCGTCGCGAACACTTCTGACACGCGAATTCCCCTGTATTCTGGTAGACGCCAAGACCGTGATGGCGTAGGGCGACTTTATCCCAACCCTGCCACACAGAGAGCGGAGCTGTCATGACTTTCTCACGCGTATTGAAGATTGCCCCGTCGATCCTGTCGGCCGATTTCGCCAATTTCGGTCAAGAGATCGCGGCGGTCGAAGCCCAAGGTGCCGACTGGGTGCATGTGGATGTCATGGACGGGCATTTTGTGCCGAACCTGACCTTTGGTCCGCCCGCCGTTGCAGCGTTTCGCAAGCATGTGAAAACGGTCATGGATGTGCATTTGATGATCGCGCCGGTAGACCCCTATATCGAGGCCTTTGCCCAAGCCGGTGCGGATATCATCACCGCCCATGTCGAGGCCGGACCGCATATTCATCGGACGCTTCAAGCGATCCGCGCGACGGGCAAGAAAGCGGGCGTTGCCCTGAATCCGGGCACCCCGGCGCAGGCTGTGGCACATGTGTTGGATCTGACGGATCTGATTTGCGTGATGACGGTGAACCCCGGGTTCGGTGGTCAGAAATTCATCGACATGACGCAAAAGATCCGGGACTTGCGGGCGATGATCGGTGACCGCCCAATTCACATCGAAATCGATGGCGGTGTCACCCCGCAAACGGCGCCACTGGTTGCCCAGGCGGGGGCAGATGTCCTGGTTGCGGGATCAGCGGTGTTCAAGGGCGGCAGCGTCAGCAATCCAGCGCCGTACGGCGACAACATGCGGGCAATCCGCGCGGCGGTAGACGCCGTCTCGGGGCATTCCGTCGCCTGAACATCAGGCACGAGGCCCGCCCCCACAAATGCCAAACCGGCGCGGAAACACCGCACCGGTTAGCCTTGCTGCATCGGGTTGGGACTAGATACTGCAAGTTTACACAGCTTTGAGCGCATACTGCGACGCCCTGACCTGGAATTGCCGAGATCGGGCGACGCGTCTCAAAGAACTCGCTAACAGGTGCCATTATATGGGATAAAGCGCTGCAACGTCAGTATGAAATACCATACCTTAGTCGTAGATTCCGGTTAATTGTCTGGTCTGTTCAAGGGGTTCGAAGCAGTGGCTGCGCCCTTGTCCGGCACCCGATTGCTGAACACCTGGTTCAAAAACGCAGCTTTGATCAGCGCATGCGCCGTCGTTTCGACCCCCAACGTTTCGCGGGCCAGGCGCAGGTGCTTATCCACAGTTGGCGCTGACAGCCCCATGATCGTCGCAATATCGGCCGATGTCTTGCCTTCAGCCACCCATTCCAACACCTCGCGCTGGCGCACCGTCAAATCGCCACGAGCAGATGGATAGGGCAACGCTGACAGGCACCGATGCGCGATTGCTGCGGCCACGAACACGGCGTCCCGATGTTTGCCCAGAATTAGGTCAACGTCGTCATTCGTCCTGCCCTTCGGAGCAATAAGTGCCATTGCCGCATTGCCGCGCGTGCGTTCTTTTGGAAATCCGATCGCGCAGCCAGCCAGAAGGTTGTTACGGAACGAAAATTCCACGGCCTCGGGCGAGGTTGCGAAATCCTCGGGGACGCCGCATTCTTCTGCCGTGCTGGACCAGCCGATGACACCAACATTTCGCAAGGCCCAGTGAAAGCTTGTGGCCTGAAGGTGATAGCTCTTCTCAACCAATTCCTCAGAGGCTTCCGGCGCAAGAGTTGTCAGAACAAGATAGTCCTCTGGCGCGCCCAGGTTTGGGCCGTGGGAATCGGGGGAATAGCCGTATATGATGTGTCGAAACCCCAGAAACTTGAAGAAACGGCGGGTCAACGACCAGACGGTTTCCTGGTTTCGCGCGGCCAATACGTCAGACAAATGCCGCGCAAAAACCGCGGCATCAAGGACCACATCTGAGGGGCGGGGAGGTTCAATTTGCTGTTCTTTCAATGTCAGTTCACTCTTCGCTAAAAAAAATCCGTCACCAAAATTCGACCGCGCGCAAAGCGTGTCGCAGTTTAGCCGATTCTGAAAGCGAAGGCAGGCCCTTGGGGCCCCAACACTCGTTATTTTTGTTGTATTTTGGGGTGCAATGCACTCATTGCGCGAATTATCATCGAATTTATCCAATGCGCGCAAAACCGAAAACGGGGCAACATCCGAAAATGCTGCCCCGTCGACTCAAAATGCAATTGGCGCTAGGTCGAGATCAGTTGCCCAGCGTCTTGGCAACTTCTGCCGCGAAGTCTTCTTCTTTCTTTTCGATGCCCTCACCGACGGCCATGCGCACAAACCCGGTGATTTCGACACCGGCGTCCTTGGCCGCCTGCTCGACGGTCACGTCGGGGTTGATGACAAACTTCTGGCCCAGCAGCGTGACTTCTTCCAGGAACTTCTTCATCCGGCCAGGGATGATGTTGTTCTGGATCACAGCGTCGGGCTTTGGCTTGGCGGCGGTGGCGTTTTCTTCCAACGCTTTCTGGGTCTGCACTTCGCGCTCACGCTCGACGATCGTCGGGTCCAGATCCGCCTGGCCCAGCGACATCGGGGCAGTCGCAGCGATATGCATGGCCAGTTGCTTGCCGATGCCGTTGTCGGCGCCTTTCATGGCCACCAGAACACCGATCTTGCCCAAACCGTCGGCGGCTGCGTTGTGCACATAGGCCGCAACGCTGTCCCCTTCGACCGTGGCCATACGGCGCAGCGTCAGGTTTTCACCGATCGTGGCGATGGCGCCGTTCAGCGTGTCGGTCACCGACTTGCCATCCAGATCAGCAGCCTTCAGCGCGTCCAGATCGACCGCGTTCAGCGCCGTGGTCGTGAAGCCACGCACCAGCGCCTGAAAATCGGCGTTCTTGGCAACAAAGTCGGTTTCCGAGTTGACCTCGACGGCCACACCCTTGTTGCCGACGACAGCCACGCCCACCAGACCTTCGGCGGCCACGCGGTCGGCTTTCTTGGCCGCTTTGGCCAGGCCTTTGGTGCGCAGCCAGTCGACTGCGGCTTCCATGTCACCGTCGTTTTCGGTCAGCGCCTTCTTGGCGTCCATCATGCCCGCGCCGGTCGAATTGCGCAGTTCTTTCACCATCGCAGCGGTAATCGCCATGGATCAAACTCCTATAATTGGGAATGCGGACAGGGTTTCCCCTGTCCGATGTCATCATGTGACGGTCGCGAAACGCTTAGGCTTCTGCGGCGGGTGCTTCGACAGCCGGTGCGTCTTCGGCAACAGCGTCTTCCATGGGTGCTTCTTCCAGCTCTCCCAGGTCAACACCTGCGGCGCCCAGTTGCGCCGACATGCCGTCCAGCGCCGCGCGGGCCACCAGATCGCAATACAGCGAAATCGCGCGCGCCGCGTCGTCGTTGCCGGGGATGACATAATCAACACCGTCAGGCGAACAGTTGGTATCGACCACGGCGACAACCGGAATGCCCAGCTTTTTGGCTTCCAGAATGGCCAGGTCTTCCTTGTTCACGTCGATCACGAACAGCAGGTCCGGCAGACCACCCATTTCGCGGATCCCGCCCAGCGAGGCCTGCAGTTTGGTCTGCTCACGCTCCATGCCCAGACGCTCTTTCTTGGTCAGGCCTTCGGCGCCGTTTTCCATCGCCCCGTCAATCGCCTTCAGGCGGTTGATGGATTGTGAAACGGTCTTCCAGTTGGTCAGCGTGCCACCCAGCCAGCGGTGGTTCATGTAGAACTGCGCGCTTTTCTCGGCTGCGTCGGCAACCTGCTTGGCCGCCTGGCGCTTGGTGCCGACGAACAGGATACGACCGCCACGAGCCACGGTATCGCGGATCACTTTCAGCGCCTGGTCCATCATCGGGACGGTTTGAGTCAGGTCAACAATGTGAATCCCGTTGCGTTGGCCGTAGATATACGGGCCCATGCGGGGGTTCCAACGTTGGGTCTGGTGACCATAGTGTACGCCAGCTTCCAGCAGCTGACGCATGGAGAAATCGGGGAGCGCCATGTCCAAGTTCCTTTCCGGTTTGCGCGTAGGGCGGGACATTCAGGGCATTTGCCCAACCGGTGGACCGCAGCAGGATGTCTCCCTGCCAGGCCCTGTCCCGCCTGTGAAGTGGGCGCGACTTACCGCGATGAGGCGCCCGCAGCAAGGCCTGAAACGGCAATTTCAGCCCATGATTGTTGGGAAAGTGTCATTTGGGGCAAATTGTTCTGGACATGGCCGGTTCAGACCCACCACGCTGACCCTTCTGAACCCCATGACAGGAGGAAAGACAATGAAACGGTCACTTCTGAGTATTGGTTTGAGTGTTGCAATCGTGTCCCTGATCGCGCTTGGCCCGGCACGGGCAGATCCAACCAACAACCCTGATATGTCCGCCGATGTGGTGACAACCCACTCGTCAAGTTCAGGGTCACCGATTTGGGTGATTCTATTGTTGCTGCTGGCCACCGCTGCGGCGTCGTAAGTCTGCCTGCGCGGCACAAAACGTGTCAGATTGCCTCGCCGATATGGGCCAAACGCGCCAGCACCCGTTTGCGCGCGTCGGGCATTGTTGCCACGTCGACGCAGGTAAAGACATGGCAGGTGCCCAGATCCCGGTCGATAACCAGGTGATCCGACACCCAGCCACCCCAGGCCAAATAGGCGCGTAACAGGGGGGGGATTGTTTGCAGCGCGGCCAGCGTGACGTCATTTGGCGGTGCTGGCAAATCGGCCGTCTCCGCGGCTTTCTTTCCGGGCTGCAGTTGCGCCGGGCCAAGATGCCGCGCCGCCAAAACCCCCAGCGCGGGCTGAATGGTTTCTGGATCAGTCGTTGCAAAGGACGTGCAGCCAATCAATCGGTGCACGTTGTGACGAAGCACCAGCCGCGCCAGACCGGCCCACAGCAGGCGGAACAGATCTGCACGCTGCGCTTGGTTGGCCGCCAGATCGGGGTCCAGGCACAGACGCCCGACTTCCAGCACGGGCCCGGGCAACATAGAGAGCGCGCTCAGATTGTAGCTTTGCGCGCAATACCCGCCCAAGAGCGATTCGGGCGTGGTGTGCAGCGTTGCGCGCGCCGTGGCCAGCGGGTTAGCCTCCGCGCCCGTCTCTGGTCCCAGCCACAGATGCCAGGCCGCGGCGTCCTGACCGTCACAATCCGGGGCACTGTCGTCGCCTCGAAACGCCCGCGCCCGCAACCGCGCCAGTGCGGGCACGTCTTGCGGGGCGGCCATCCGCAGTGTCACCCCGCCCAGCGTCAACGGCGGGCCAAAGACCGTATCGCTCTGGCCCTGGCCAGGCGCGGCCGCGACACCGGATCCCGGATCCGAGAGTGCGCTGAATGGGGTGCTGGACATTTTCTGCGCCGTCCTTACCTGTGGGGGATCTGGAGAGAGAGGCCCCATGACCGCAAAGATAGTCAAATCCGACGCCGAATGGCAAAGCCAGCTTTCAACGCTGGCCTACAAGGTCACGCGCAAACATGGAACCGAACGCGCGTTTTCGCATGACGATTTCCCCAAGGCTGCCGGCGTTTTCCACTGTGTGTGTTGCGGCGCCGCCCTGTTTGACGCGGCGCAAAAATTCGAATCAGGCACGGGTTGGCCCAGTTTCTGGGCCCCCAAAGAGGGGGCGATGGTCGGCACCCAGGAAGATCGAAGCTTCTTCATGCGCCGAACTGAAGTGCATTGTGACGCCTGCGATGCGCATCTGGGGCACGTTTTCCCCGATGGGCCTGATCCCACCGGAAAGCGGTATTGCATCAACGGCGTGGCGCTGGAGTTCAAGTCACAGGGCGACTGAATTGGAACAGGCAGGTGGGGCCCTAATGACGGCCCCATCCGCTTGGTCGGAAGGATCGATTTGGGTGTGTGCAGCCGTTAGTTGGCAAAGGATGACGCGCTGAAGTTGCCCAGAACGCGGAACACCTGGCTCATGATGCTGGGCTGTGGCCCCGCTGCAGTGACACGCCGCGACAAGGTGATGACTTCGCCATCTGCCAGCCCGAACCGTTCAATATTCGTGACGCGGTCGCGATCATCAAAGGAAATGGCGACGACCTGACGATCAACTTCTTCAGGCGCGCGCCAATTGCGGACCCGCCAGTCGGATTGAACGTAGAACCAGCCTGACCCTTGCATCACGCCGCCAATGCCCGGGCGGCCGATCTTCGCCGTCACTGTCTCTCTCGTGTCCTGGCCGATTTGCACGTCTGCAAGCATTTCGTCACTGGGTGCGTATCCGTGATACCGCATGATCGGTGAACAGGCTGCCATAACCGCCACCAACATGCTGGCCAGAACAAGCCGCGCGACAAACTGCCCCCGGGAAATGTTGCGCTGCATCTTGGACCCCTTTTGCCAGTAGCGCGGATGCGCCGATTGCAACAGCGGGGCTTTATCCCCGGTGCGCCATTGAGTAGCTAAGGGATGACCTACTGCATGGCCGAGGCCACTTCAAGAACCTGCGCCCTGCCCCGGCGCAGTCCCGCCAAAGCGTGACCCCTGAAAAAGGACCGACCAACATGTCCAATTCTGCCCCCAAGCGCGTCTCGACAAGCCTGTCGCTGCCCCTGCGGGTTGCGGATCTGCCGAACCATGCGGGGATCGACTTTCAGATCATACCGGACGCCGAGGCCCGCAAAGCGCTGGCCGAGCAACTTGACCTTTTGCGCCTGCGCAAACTGACCTTTACGGGCCGGTTGCGGCCCGAAGGGCGCCATGACTGGCGGCTGGACGGGGACTTGGGGGCGACTGCGGTTCAGACGTGTGTCATCACCCAAGACCCGGTAACGACCCGCGTTGATACGCCGGTGACCAGGCTGTTCTTGCGCAAGATAGAGGAAATCGAGGCGTCCGAGTCGGAAATGCCCGACGATGACAGCATCGAGCCCCTGCCCGCTGAGTTGGACCTGGGCGTCGTTATGGCCGAAGCCCTCTCCATCGCCCTGCCCGACTATCCACGCGCTGAGGGGGCCACAATCCCGCAGGAATTTTCCGATCCCGGGCCCGATGAACGTCCGAATCCCTTTGCCGCGCTTGCCGCCCTCAAACGGGATGACAGCTAACCAAACCGGACCGCGCCTTTGGCGCGCCGGGTGCCGCGTTGATTTCCGCCCCACTTTGCCCTTGCGCCACTGCGAAAAACCCGTATTTTCCGCGCCTCAAGCAAGACAGGGCTTTTCCTGACTGCCTAGGCAGGGTAAAGCCCGCGCACATCAGTTTCCACCGACACGGGCCCGCAGGTCGCGCCCGCCTAAGTAATCAGAGGTTTACCATGGCCGTTCAACAGAACCGCGTGACCCGTTCCCGTCGTAACATGCGTCGCTCGCACGATGCGCTTGTTGCGGGAAATCCGAACGAATGCTCCAGCTGCGGCGAGCTTAAGCGTCCGCATCATGTATGCCCGTCTTGCGGTCACTATGACAGCCGCGAAGTCGTGGCACAGGCAACTGAAGTCGATCTCGACGACGACGCGGCCTGATCGCCGCGTCTGGCGGCGATATCATGACAACCGATCAGGACACACCCCTTGGTGATCCGTCCGGGCAAAGCGCCGGGCAGGAGCAGGTTGTTATATCCGTTGACGCAATGGGCGGTGACCGTGGCCCCGAGGCCGTGGTTGCCGGTTGCGCACGAACAGTCAGCGAAAACGCGCATATATCGCTGCTAATTCACGGCGATGAAGCGATTCTGAAACCGTTGATCGCCCGTCAGCCCGCGCTGGCGGGGCGTTGCACATTGGTCCATGCCGACGGCGTCGTGACCATGGACGACAAACCCAGCCACGTCATGCGTCACGGCAAGGCCACCTCAATGTGGTCCGCGATTTCCGCATTGAAAAGCGGCACTGCACAGGCCGTCGTCTCCTGCGGAAATACCGGGGCGCTGATGGCTGTGTCGATGTTGCAGCTGCGCCGGATGAAGGGCGTCAACCGCCCCGCCATCGCCTGCCTGTGGCCATCACGCGGTCCACATGGCTTCAGTACGATGCTGGACGTCGGCGCGGACATCAAAGCCGAGGCCGAGGATCTGCTGGCCTACGCCATTATGGGCGCGACATATTTCCGTAACGGGTTTGGCGATGCCCTGCCCCGCGTCGGCCTGCTGAATGTCGGCACCGAGGACCACAAGGGCCGCGCCGAAATCAAAGCCGCACATGAATTGATCGCTGCCAATCAGGACTTTGGGCGTTACACCTACGTCGGCTTCGTTGAAGGCAGCGACATCCCGTCAGCACGTGTCGACGTTATCGTGACCGATGGGTTTACCGGAAATATCGCACTGAAAACGGGCGAAGGCACGGCGCGGCTTGTTGGCGACATGCTGCGCGAATCGTTCAAGTCCAGCTTTCTGGCGATGCTGGGCGCAGGTCTGGCCAGCGGTGCGCTCAAACGCCTCAGTGCCCGGATAGACCCGCGCCGTGTCAATGGTGGCGTGTTTCTGGGGCTCAATGGCACAGTTGTGAAGTCCCACGGATCCGCCGACGCCATGGGTGTTGCCGCAGCAATTGCATTGGCCGCCAAATTGGCGCAATCCGGATATCATGGTCGTATGGCTGAACGGCTTGTGATCGCGGCCAAAGCGGCCCAGGACGCTGCGCAGGACGCCTCACCGGCTTCGGCGCACCCGACGACCCCACAAACGCCCCCGGGCGCCGCCCAGAACGGAGAGACGGAATGACTGCTTCGCCCGTAACCCGAGCAGTTGTCAAAGGCGTTGGCCATTACCTGCCGGAAAACGTGGTCCCCAACTCTGCTTTTGCCAAGACCCTGGACACATCCGACGATTGGATCGTCTCACGGTCAGGGATTCAGCGCAGGCATTTCGCTGCGAAAGGCGAAAACACGTCACATCTGGCGACCAAGGCTGCGCTGGCGGCGTTGGAGAACGCCGGGATTGCGGCGGACGCTCTGGATGCTGTTATCGTCGCCACCTCGACCCCTGACATGACCTTCCCGTCGGTGGCCACTATGGTGCAGGCCGAAATCGGTGCCATTCATGCGTTCGCGTTTGATGTTCAGGCGGTCTGTGCCGGGTTCGTCTATGCCCTGGCCAACGCCAATGCGCTGATTGTCTCGGGTCAGGCGCGCCGTGTGCTGGTGATCGGCGCTGAAACTTTCAGCCGCCTCATGGACTGGACCGATCGGGGCACCTGTGTGCTGTTTGGCGATGGCGCTGGGGCGCTTGTGCTGGAAGCCCAGCCCGGCGCGGGCGACACCAAGGACCGCGGAATTCTGTCGGCGGATCTGAATGCCGACGGCCGCCAGCGAGATATCCTGTATGTCGACGGTGGCGTATCCGGCACCGGCACGACCGGGTTCTTGCGGATGCAAGGCAAGGAAGTGTTCCGCCACGCTGTTGAAAAACTTGCGAAAACTGCTGAAACCGCGTTGGATAAGGCGGGCCTGACGTCGCAGGATGTGGACTGGATCGTGCCGCACCAGGCCAATATCCGGATCATTCAAGGCACTGCCAAGAAACTGGGACTGCCGATGGAGCGGGTGATTGTGACCGTTCAGGATCACGGCAACACCTCAGCCGCATCAATTCCGCTGGCGCTGTCGGTTGGCGCCGCGGATGGAAAGCTGAAAGTCGGCGACCTTATCGTGACAGAGGCCATTGGCGGCGGGCTGGCCTGGGGCGCGGTTGTTCTGCGCTGGTAATCAGCCACGGATCGGCGTGCGGTTGGTGTCAAACACCTGCTTTCGGGCGATGTTGGGAAGGCGCAGCAACAACGCACCGCAAACCCCGGTATTGACAGAATAATTACTGTGCCGCACAGTCGGGAAAAGGCCGTGCAATCGCCTAGGGGGACGCGATGAGTGAAAAGACACTGACACGCATGGATCTCAGCGAAGCGGTGTTTCGTGAAGTCGGCCTCAGCCGCAACGAATCCGCGCAACTCGTTGAATCCGTAATTCAATACATGTCCGACGCATTGGTCGAAGGCGAGCAGGTGAAAATCTCTTCCTTTGGCACCTTTGGTGTTCGGTCCAAAGCCGAACGACTGGGCCGCAACCCGAAGACCGGCGAGGAAGTGCCCATCAGCCCGCGCCGGGTACTGTCGTTCCGCCCGTCTCATCTGATGAAAGAGCGGGTCTCACGCGGGAATCTTCGCGACAAGGCCTAAATCATGAAAAAGGCGCCCGAAGCCTTTCGCACCATCAGTGAAGTCGCCGATATTCTGGCAACGCCAGCGCATGTCTTGCGGTTCTGGGAAAGCAAATTCTATCAGATCAGGCCGGTGAAACGGGCCGGTGGACGCCGGTATTACCGCCCCGATGACGTTGCGCTGATCAACGGCATTCGGTTGCTGTTGCAAGATCAGGGCATGACGATTCGCGGCGTTCAACGTGTCTTGCAGGATCAAGGCGTCAAACACGTTGCTGCATTGGGGTCGCCGTTGCCGTTGGCGACCGATCCAGGCGACAGTGCCGTGATTGATGCGCAGGTGGCTGACGAGTCGGTTGGACATCTGGCGGCTGTTGACGTGCCAGCGACCGCATCGGCACCTGTGGCACCCGCGATGCCTGTTGACCACGTGGAAGCGGCGGTCGGCCAAGCTGGGGCTGACGCCGACCGCCCGAGTCAGGTGGCAGAGGAGTTTGCACCCTCGGAAATGTCAGAAATTCAGGAGCCCGCCGACGCAGCCCCCCAATTGTCTGACGTTTTGGCGGACGGTGACGAGGCTATTTCCTCCCCCATGCCCACACAAACACCTGATGCCGCATTCGAGGATGTGCCGCCTGCCGCAGAATTGCCGGTGTCAGATGCCCATGAGCCTGAGGTAGCTGAATTTGATCTGACTGAGCCAGACGAAGTGGACGCCACCGAAACTGGCGCGGATGCCCCGGCAGACGATGCTGTTATTGCAGCGCTGGACACCCCCTCTGCAGCCCCTCTGGCCGCCCCAGACGAAGAGGATACGATGACCGAAAGCGACGATCTTGCCCCGCCCGCAGCCACAGAACCGCAGATCGACGTGCCAATCGACACATTGACGGACGACCTGCTGGCCACCGCATTGGCGGCAGCGTCCACCCGGACACGTGACACAGATCTGGGTCACGACACCGAGATCATGGAAGCGTCGGACCGGGCAGGTATCGCGCAGACCCTGCGCCGAACCCCGCGCGGGCAACTTGGCCCACGCAAGGACGCGTTGGATGTGGTTGCACGGCGCATCGACACCTTGTTGGAGCGGATGTCCGAAGCGTCAGGCGCGGGGCGCTGGTAAGCGCACGGGGTTGGCACATGCGGCATGGCTCATGGTCCGGGGCTTTTTCCAGGAAGGGGCACGATTTGATGCTTGCTCCTGCTGGGAAAAGCGGTAGAAAGCGCCTCGTCGGGCTGTGGCGCAGCTTGGTTAGCGCGTCCGTCTGGGGGACGGAAGGTCGTGAGTTCGAATCTCGCCAGCCCGACCATTTCATACGGCCCGTGGCAGGAATGCTACGGGCCGTTTGCATTCGCTGCTAAGGAACGTCCATGGCCCCGACCAATCCCGCCCACAACGATTCAGAGCGCGGCGTTCTGCCCGCGCAGCGGTTGCGCGGACTGATCGACGCCGGTGCGATAGGCGGCACCCCCGCCATCCGGCCCGATCAGGTGCAACCCGCCAGCATTGACTTGCGTCTGGGCAAGACGGCAGTGCGAATGCGGGCGTCTTTCCTGCCGGGCAAAGGCCGCACGGTTGCGGAACGTCTGCCCGAGTTCGAGATGCACCGTTTTGAGCTGAGCAACGGCATGGTTCTGGAAAAGGGCTGTGTCTATGTCGTTGAACTGATGGAAAACCTTGCGCTACCAGCCGGTTTGCACGCCGTCACCAACGCCAAAAGCTCAACCGGACGGCTGGACCTGCTGGTGCGTGTCATCACGGACGAGGGCGAAGAATTCGACCGCGTGGCCCCGGGCTATGCAGGTCCGCTTTACGCTGAGATTTGCCCAATGTCTTTTTCGGTGCTGGTGCGGCCGGGAATGCGGCTGAACCAGATCCGTCTGCGCCAGGGACAAAGCATTCTGTCGGATGACGCGTTGTCGACGCTCCATTCGACGGTGCCGTTGGTCAGCGGGTCGGCGATGATCTCGGATGGGTTGGGGTTTTCGGTCGGCCTGCGCCCGGAACAGGGCGATCTGGTCGGCTACCGCGCCAAACCACATGCGGGCGTGATCGATCTGGACCGGATCGGCGCGTATGACCCGGCGGATTTCTGGGAAGAACTGCGCACGCAAAACGGCCAGCTTATTCTGGATCCCGGTGCATTTTACATTCTGGTCAGCCGCGAATCCGTGTGCATTCCGCCGGGCTACGCCGCTGAAATGGCGCCCTATCTGGCCATGGTGGGCGAATTCCGCGTGCACTATGCGGGGTTTTTTGACCCAGGCTTTGGTTATGCCGAGGCGGGCGGCGCGGGTGCGCGCGGCGTGCTGGAAGTGCGATGTCACGAAGCGCCCTTCGCGCTGGAGCACGGGCAAAGGGTGGGGCGGCTCGTCTATGAGAAGATGGCCGCCATACCGGATGCCCTTTACGGTGTCGGCATCGCGTCGAACTACCAGGGTCAGGGCCTGAAACTGGCCAAGCATTTCAAAGCCCGCTGACCGGGGCCACGTGGCCCTGCCCGTTCAGGCCGTGGCGGCGTTGGTCTTTTCCGCCAGCGTGCCCTTGGCCCAGGCTTTCAGGATTTGAAACGCAATCCACGGGATCAACCCGGTGGCTGCAATCAGCAAGATCGCCCCAATCCACAGCCCGGCAGGGCCCAGCCCCACAAGGCAAGCCGTGGCACAAGCTGCCAACGGAAAGGTCATCGCCCCCCACATCGGTGAAAACCCAGCCGCCAGCAACCAACGGACAGACCCGAGAAGGCTGATCAGAATGACCAACGCCAAGATGCCAAAGGCCATCGCCAGAGTCGAATAGCCCAACAGGGCAGACACCGTGGTGAACAGACCGGCAGGTGCAAGATGGATCGCCAGCAAGGGCCGCAGCGGGGCCGGCGGGGTGCGGGTGACCAATTGGCGTAAACTCAAGCCCCAGATCAGCATTGCCACGGGGATCGTGCCCCACAAGATGACCGTAGCCACCTGCGTGTAGCCCAGCGGCACCAAAGACAGCGGCGCGACGATGTAACCGACGTATGTCAGGTGAAAAACCGGCGTCACGGCGCGTTGTTCTTGCGGGCCGCGCAGCAGGAAGACGCCGATCAGTGCGCCAAGCGCCGCCAAAGCGGCCAAGCCAGTCCAGACCAGGATCAGCGCCATCACCGGGGCAAAGGGACGGATCGCTGCTGCGGCCAGCAGGGCCGCCAAAGCCATGGCCACCACGCCCGCGCGTCCGGGCAGCACCGCGATCTCTTGCATCATCACACCCGGGCGGCGCAGTGGCTTGGACAGCCACGCCAGCAGGGCAAAGGTGAACAACAACAACGTCGCGCCCAGAATGACCTGACCCATCGGATCAAACCTGTGCATCCCTGGTTGTTCCGCCAGCGTCCGCCATGACAGGCCTAGCCCAAACAAGCCCAGGATGGGCGGAAAGATGGCAGGCGGCGTGCGACGCCACAGCCCCTTGGGCTTGCTGACCAAGGGCGGTGGCGGCGGAAAATGCCGATTTCCGGCAGCGCGACCGGGTTCTGAGGGGGTATTCTGTGCCATGACCAATCCTGCAACAACCCGGGCACACTCCACCGCAACCGGGACAAGCACAAGGGGACAGCCTGTCGCGCCGAGTGACGACGGGTTCGGAATTTGTGTTTCCCCTACCCGGCCTGGCATGGTTTAACCCGCGTTAGCGCAACCGCATTCATTGGAACCCTCGCCATGCCTGACCGAGTGCTGAAACCCTGGCCTTTAACCCCGGTGCCGCATCTGGTGGCCGATCTTGGGGGCACGAACACCCGCGTCGCGCTGGCCGATGCCGGGGTGCTGCGGCAAGGGTCCATCCGACGATTCGCCAATGCGCAGCACGCATCGTTGACCGAGGTCCTGCGCACCTATCTGGCGCAGACTGCGACCACGGACTGCGGCGGCGTGTGCGTGGCTGTTGCGGGGCCGGTCGCGGATGGGCGCGCGCGAATGACCAATCTGGATTGGGAAATTACAGCAGCTGATCTCGCCGCGCTTTGCGGCACCGACACGGTGGTTATCTTGAATGACCTTCAGGCACAGGGGCATGCCCTGGGCGATCTGGACCCCCGCCATATGACGACCCTGTTGCCCGGTGTGCCTGCGCCCCACGGGGCAACGCGGCTTGTCGTTGGGGCGGGCACCGGGTTCAACGCGGCCCCCGTGTTTGCGCTTCCCAGCGGCCTTTTTGTGCCGCCATCGGAAACCGGCCATATCCACCTGCCCCATCACGGTGAAACCGAGGGCGCGCTGGCCCGCCATCTGGCCAAACACCACGGCATCGCGACGGTCGAAGAAGCCCTGTGCGGCCGTGGATTGGTGGCGTTGCATCACTGGATCAGCGGGGTCGAACTGGACGCGGCCGATCTGATGGCGGCGATGGCCAACAACGAGCCGCAGGCCCAAGAGTCAGGTGCGCTATACGCCAGCCTGATGGGGCGGCTTCTGGCCAGTCTGGCGTTGGTGCATTTGCCTTTTGGTGGGATCTATCTGATTGGAGGCGTCGCTCGCGCCATGGCACCACACCTGATCGAATTGGGCATGGCTGACAGCTTCCTGCAAATGGGCCGGTTTTCCGACATGATGCCGAAATTCCCGGTGCATGTGGTCGAGGACGATTACGCCGCCCTGTTGGGCTGTGCCCATCACCTTGCCGCCCACCCGATCTTTGCCTGAGGCTTGCTTAATCGCTGCGCGCAGCCCATATCGGTCTCATGCTACGTTTTACCCCGATCTTGCTGGCGATCCTGTATGGGCTGTTGATGTGGCAGTTTTCGGCCTGGCGCACCCGGCGTGAGCTGGACCAAAATGCAACCCGGCTGAACGACCCCCATCTGAAAACCCTGACCGACCGTATGGCCCGGGCGCTGGATCTGCGTAAGATCGATGTGCATGTCTATGAAATCGAACCCATAAACGGGCTTGCGGCCCCGGACGGGCGGATTTTTCTGACGCGGGGTTTCATGAACCGGTATCAAGCCGGTGAGGTCAGTGGCGAGGAATTGGCCTCGGTCATCGCGCATGAGCTTGGGCACGTGGCGCTGGGACACACCCGCCGCCGGATGATTGATTTTTCGGGGCAAAATGCGGTGCGCGTGGCGCTGGCGTCTGTTTTGGGCCGGATCCTGCCTGGCATCGGGATCTGGATCGCCAACGGGTTGGTCACGCTGCTGGCCGCCAGCCTGAGCCGCAAGGACGAATATGAGGCCGACGAATACGCCGCAGCACTTCTGACCAAAGCCGGCATCGGCACCGAGCCGCAGAAATCCCTTCTGGGGAAACTGGAGCACCTGACCGGGATGCGCGGTGCGCCGCCGGTCTGGCTGGCCTCCCACCCCAAAACGCCGGACCGGATCAAGGCGATCCAGGCGCTTGAGGCCCGTTGGGCAGAGCAATAGACGACCCGCAACGGGGCAAGGCACAGCGCCCCGCCGCTGTAGAAGTGTTCACGGCATCGCCCGGATGATTACGCGGTTTCCTTGCTCAATTCCTTGGCGTGCAGCCAATCGGCGTGCTTGGGCGCGCGTTTGGTTTTCGACCATTCCTCCAACATGTCCCATTTCACCGCGTCCATGCGCTTAAGCATCGCGTCTTCTTGCGGGTCCGGGCAGGCCAATTCGACGCGGTGGCCATTGGGATCGAAGAAATAGATCGAATGGAAAATCGAATGGTCGGTGACGCCCAACACTTCTACACCTTGCGCCACCAGGTGATCGCGGAAAGCCAGCAGCGTATCGCGGTCCTTCACCTTGAAGGCGATGTGCTGCACCCATTCCGGGGTGTTCGGGTCTCTCCCCATGGCGGGCTTGGTGGGCAGTTCAAAGAATGCCAGAATGTTGCCCATTCCGGCATCAAGGAAAATGTGCATGTAGGGATCAGGCTCATGCGTGGATGGCACGTGGTTTTCGGCAATTGCCAGAACGAAGTCCATGTTCAGCATCTTGCCATACCATTCCACGGTCTCTTTCGCGTCCTTGCAGCGATAGGCGACGTGGTGCATCTGGTCGATTTTCAGAACGGGCGCGGTCATGGTGTCCTCCGATTAATCATTGCGCATGCAACGAAACTGGCCCCAAGAACCACGAATCACCCCCGGCTGTCAATTCATTGCTAATGCAACAAAGACGCGCCGGATCAGGGCACGCCTTTGGCGGGGTCAGTTCGGGCGGCATCAGTCTGCGACGATCCGCACCTCAAGCGACCCACTGTAGTTGGTATCGTACATCAAAACCCAACCCGGGCCGGAATATGTCCGCAACGGATGGTTCATCGACGTGCCGAGGCGCAGGTTAATCTCGCCCGAATACTCTGGCAGGCAACGCGCTGCGCCGTGATACCCCATCCAGCTGCCACCGAACCCGGTGTAGGCGCGCGGGTCGTCGCAGGGATCAAAGCGCTCAAGCGGTACAATGGAGCGATACGGCATCACCAACCGCGGCGGGGTCCAATAGGGGGCCAAGCTGTTGGGGGGCAGGAAACCGTGGCCCAAGGCCCGAGGCGCAAGAAAGTTGGGCCTGCTGCGCGGGCGCATGCGGTCCATCATGCGTTCGACCATGCCCTGCGCATCACCACGCATGGAGGGCATCGCGAAACGATCGACATGGGCGGGCATGACCCGCGCGGGCGCAGTCAACGTCCGGGTGACGGTGACGCGGTTTGGGCTGCCACCCATCAGGCTGCGCAACATGGAGTTGGCATCGGCATGGGCGGCGCCGGCGCCAAGGGTTGCGGCGACCGCAACGGTGATCAGTTTGGGGATAAAACGGGGCATGTCTAAGGTCCTTTTTTGTGAATGGGCTTCGGGGGAATTCGGGCCACGGGGGTAAGGGGGGCAATCCCCGTGGCCCGTCGGAATGTCGCAACCCGGCGGGGAGGAAACGCCGGGTCACCGACGGACGTGATCAATCCTGAACAATGGCAACGGAATTGTTGACACCGACCTGCACGACACCGGCCGAGTTGTTATGGCCAACCTGCACCACGGCGGTGACATTACGGTGGCCGCACTGCGTGACCGCTGCCTGGTTGTTGCTGCCAATCTGGCCGACACCCAGCACGTTGTGGCCACCGCACTGATGCGTATCGACGACGTTGTTTGAACCCGCCTGCCCGACCGAGGTCGAATTGTGGTGACCGTCCTGGGTGTTGATCGACAGGTTCGAATGACCGCTTTGAACGACGCGCAGGCGCTGGCCATGGCCGGTCTGACCGCCGCCAACCTGGTTGTTGACGCCCCACTGTTCGACCCAGATCTGGTGGCCGTTGGCCAGCGCCGGCAGGGCAGTTGCGGTGATCATCAGGGCGATGGATGCGGTTTTGAAGGTCTTTGCGAAAAACATGGTCTTCTCCGTATGTGTTTGGCGAAATGGCCGGGCTGAATGGGTTTGTGTCCGTCTGGTCTTGGTCTGCATCGGGGCGCTGCCTTTGATGAAATCCGGCGATTGCGCTTTCGATGACCTCAATCTGCCCAACCTGGCGCTGTCAGACAAAATCAGGGAGGGGATGTGCGATAACAAAGCGGTTGTTATCGGATAACAGGGAAATTTCAGCGCGCGGTCGATCAGGTAAAGCTCTGAAGTTGAAAGGCAAATTGGAAAGACTGCAGGGAATCGCCCGCGCCAGTTCACCGCCCGTTGCCACGCGCGCGCATTGACATCATGGCGCGGGTCCCGCCAAGTCTAGGGCGGAGACGATTGTTGTCATCAGATAACCACCCCCCCTGACCTGCCCCAGAAGCCGAAAGGACCCCGATCATGCCGCATCCACTTGTGACTGACGCCGATATCGACGCCTATCAGCGCGACGGGGCCGTCGTGATTCGGGGGCTGTTTGCGGGGTATGTTGAGACGATTCGCGCCGGAATCGAACGCAATCTGCGCGAACCGGGCGACTACGCTGCCGAGAACCTCAAGCCGGGCGAAGGTGGGCGATTTTTTGATGATTACTGCAACTGGCAACGGATACCGGAATTCGTGGATGTCGTTGAACATTCGCCCGCAGCGCAGGTCGCGGCGGCCCTGATGCGCTCCAGATCGGTGCAGATGTTCCATGACCACGTGCTGGTCAAGGAACCGGGCACCAGCAAACCCACCCCCTGGCATCAGGACGGCCCCTACTATTTTGTCGAGGGCACGCAGACGGTCAGCTTCTGGTCCCCGTTAGACCCGGTCACCGACGCGACCTTGCGGGTTGTCGCTGGCTCACATAACTGGCCCAAGCCGGTGCTGCCCACGCGCTGGCTGGCGGAAACCAGCTTTTACCCCGATGAGAACGCCTATATGCCTGTGCCCGATCCGGATGCCGAAGGGATGCGCGTGCTGGAGTGGGCGCTGGAGCCGGGCGATGCCGTGGCGTTCAATTTCCTGACGCTGCACGGCGCGCGCGGCAATACCACCGACCGCCGGCGGCGTGCGTTTTCACTGCGCCTGGTTGGCGATGACGCGCGCTATGTACAACGCCCGGGCCCGACCTCGCCACCATTTCCAGGGCATGACATGGTGCCAGGCCAGCGTTTGCGGCAGGATTGGTTTCCCATGTTGTTGCCATGACCCGGCCGCAAAAGCACTCTTTGACGTTGAAAGGGCACCGCACATCGGTGTCGTTAGAGCCTGAATTCTGGCACGCTTTTCGCGATCTGGCCGTGCGTCAAGGCCTGGGCATCAACCAATTGGCCACCCAGATCGACCTCGCGCGCGGGGAACGCGGGCTGGCGTCTGCGATCCGCCTCGCGGTTTTGGCTGATTTACAAGATCAACGGCAACGGTGATTTCGGTAAAATTTCACTAAAATTGAACCTTCCGGGGTCTTCCTCCGACAGATCGACGTGGCGCCGTTTTGTTTTCGCCACATGTTGGAGGAATATAATGAATAAAATCAAATCATTAATGACAGCTCTTTGCGCGGCGGTTTTAGTTGCCGCAACCGGCGCCCCCGCCGATGCGCGCATTGGCCCGCCAGCACCACCCTCGGTCAGCGTCGCTACGGATTCCGAACAATCCTCGTCCGGGGGGTGCTACGCTGCGGACTCAGGCTGCCTTGCGGCGCTTGATCTCATGTGCCGAAGCATCGGTGAAATGGCCATCTTTCGCTCTCGGATCGAGGGCGGGGTCGCCAGCAATTGCGCCGCCGCGTTCAGCCGGGAGATTCGCGATAACCCACCCACGTTGGACCAAAACTGCCAGGTGGGCCAGTCGTGCTATTGCTCTGGCAGCACCGGTGGCCGGGATTATACCTGTGCCGTCCGGCTGATCGAAACATGTGTCGCGATGGGCGCGCGCGCGGTTGGGATCGGCATTGTGCCGGATGTTCTGCGTCCGGGAAACAGCGTTGCGACAGGGCGCTGCGAGGCCAATTGAGGCCACGTTTCAGGGGGCCATTGGCCCCCTGTCAGCTGGATCAAAGCGGGTGCAACCCGTCCCGATAGCGGCGCATGTTGTCTTGGTAATGGCTGGCAGACCGGCGCAGATTTTCAAATGCCACGTCATCGAGTTGGCGCACCACCTTGCCCGGCGCCCCCATCACCAGCGACCCGTCCGGAATTTCCTTGCCCTCGGTGATCAACGCCCCGGCCCCGATCAGGCAGTTCTTGCCGATCTTCGCGCCGTTCAGGATGGTGGCGCCCATGCCGATCAACGTCTCATCCCCGATCACGCACCCATGCAAGATCACATTGTGCCCGATCGTGCAGTCGCGCCCGATGGTCAGCGGGTAGCCCATATCGGTGTGCAGGGTGCAGCCTTCCTGCACATTTGTCCCTGCCCCCAGTTCGATCCATTCGTTGTCCCCGCGCAGCGTCGCCCCGAACCACACTGATGTCCCGGCGTGCAGGCGCACGCGCCCAATCACATTGGCATCCGGCGCAACCCAGGTATCTGCGTCAATCTCCGGGGTCAGGTCACCAAGCGCATAGATCAACGGGTCTCTCCTTTTTTGCGGGCCTCGAATTCGGCGTTCAGGTCATGAACGAAGGCGTTCAGGCCGGGCATCCGGTCAGCGCGCATGCGTTCTGCGGTCAGGATTGTTTTCAAACGCGCCTCGGCCTCATCAAGGTCATCGTTGACAATCACGTAGTCATATTCAGCCCAATGGCTGATTTCCTCGCGCGACTTTTCCATGCGCCCGGCGATGACGTCATCGCTGTCTTGCGCCCGGTTTCGCAACCGGCTTTCCAGATCGGCGATGGACGGCGGCAGAATGAAAATGGACACCACGTCCTTGCCCAGTGACGAGCGGCGCACCTGCTGCCCGCCCTGCCAGTCGATGTCGAACAAGGTGTCGCGCCCGTCTTGCATCGCGGCTTCGACCGGGGCTTTGGGGGTGCCGTAGAAATGGCCGAACACTTCGGCATGCTCCAGCATCTCGCCATTGCTGACCATCTGCTGAAACTGCGCTTTTGAGCGAAAGATATATTCCACGCCATCCGTTTCACCGGGGCGCGGGGCGCGCGTTGTGGCAGACACCGAAAACTTCACCGATGGATCCCAGGCCATCAACCGCCGCGCCAGCGTCGATTTCCCCGCGCCCGACGGCGATGACAAGATGATCAATAGGCCGCGACGCTGCATCGGTTACTCCAGGTTCTGAACTTGCTCGCGCATCTGGTCGATCACGGTCTTGAGGTCAAGTCCGATCCGCGTCAGCTCTGAGTTTTGAGATTTCGAACACAGGGTATTGGCCTCGCGGTTGAATTCTTGCATCAGGAAATCCAATTTGCGACCGATGGGGCCATCTTGACCCAGTAAGTCCCGCGCCGCCACGACATGGGCGTCCAGTCGGTCCAGTTCTTCGGTGATATCGGTTTTCACTGCGATCAGCGCCAGTTCCTGCTCCAACCGGCCCGCGTCCACCTGGGGTGCGGCGTCCTGCAACCGCTGCAACGCCGATTTCAGCGCATGCGTCTGCGCGTCCTTGCGCGATGTCGCAGCGTGTCGTGACTGAAGCGTGAGATCCGCAACGGCTTCGATCTGGTTTGCGATCACCTGCGCCATGGCTTTGCCCTCGGCCGCGCGATTGGCGTCAAAGGCCTCAATCAGCGTGGCCACTTCGGCCATCAACGCGGGCAGGATATCTGACGGCGAGGCCATATCCGGGGCGCTGTCCATCACGCCGCGCAGCACCAACAAGTCGGCCGCTCGGCTGGTGGTCAGTGACAGGCCCTGGGCCTCGGCACGGTGTTCGATGGCCAGTGTCATTTGAATGGCGGCGTCCAATGCCTGCAGATTCAGGTGCGCAGCCCCGCCGCTATCGGGCCGGGTCAGGCGCAAAGACACGGTGACGCTGCCGCGTTTGATGCGCGCAGGGATAAGCTTGCGCAGCGCGGGCTCCAGCCCCTCCAGCCAATCGGGCAAGCGAAACCGCAGGTCCAGGCCGCGCCCGTTGACGCTGCGAATGTCCCACTGGCTGGTAAAAACACCTGCATCCGTGGCGATCTCTGCGCCCGATGCTGCGTATCCGGTCATTGACTTAACCATCTTTATAAAAACCGCCCCAACTTTTCTGAAATATGGCTATATTAAGGTATCAGTAAGTAATCTCAATCAAAGGTAAATACAGGCGGGCAGATAAAGCACGCTGGGGCGGCGCTTTGGTGCAGGTCCGGTGGCGCGTGCCCGGCGGGGAGTGATCAAGGGCCATGACAGAGTCATCGACAATAGATTTACCAACAAGTGTCCCCCCGAAGCCAGGGGGGCCGGTTCCCGGATCCCCACGCGCAGTGGGTGCAGCGCAGCCTGAAACGGTTTTGGGGGCGGTTTTGTCCCTGCGTGACCGCCTTGGCCCCTTGTGGAGGACGCCCGATCAGTTGCCCTTTCCCGCCGTAGAGGCTGTGCAGGGATACTGGGAAAGCATTCGTGGTGGGCGCGCGGCCCCTGCCCGGTCCGAGATTGACCCGCGTCCCCTGGCTGACAACCTGAACGTCCTGTTTATCGCCGAACGTATTGCGCCGGGCATTGCACGGCTCAGGCTGTGCGGGCAGCATTTCGCCGATCTGCTGGGCATGGAGCCACGCGGCATGCCGCTGAGCGTTCTGTTCACCACCGGCGCGCGCGAGGATCTGGCCACGGCGCTGGAACACGTTGCGCGCGGGGCGCGGGTGACGCTGCCGCTGCGCGCGGACAAGGGGCTGGGGCGCCCGGGGTTGGACGGGATGCTGGCGTTGATGCCTTTGGCCGATGCGCAGGGCAAGATCACGCGCATTCTGGGTGTGCTGGAAACCCAAGGCCAGATTGGCCGCGCGCCGCGCCGCTTTTCGCTGTCGCAGCCGGTTCAGCGCCCGTCAGCCGAACGCCCGGCGCCCGCCGCCGGTCAACCCAGGTTGCGGTTGGTTCAGGGTGGCAAAGCGGACTGAGTGCCAGACACGAAAAAGGGGCCAGTGAACCTGGCCCCTTTCGAAATTTCGTTCTGGTCGCAGGCGCTCAGACGGCCTTGCGTGACAGATCGCGGCGGCGTTCGGACAACTCTTCGCCCACCAGGAACGCCAACTCCAGCGCCTGGCTGGCGTTCAGGCGCGGGTCGCACGCCGTGTGATAGCGGCTCGACAGATCTTCATCCGAAACCGCCCGCAGCCCGCCCGTGCATTCGGTCACGTCTTTGCCCGTCATTTCGAAATGCACGCCGCCGGGGATCGTGCCCTCGGCCTTGTGGACATCGAAGAAGTCACGCACTTCTTGCAGCACGCGCTCAAACGGGCGGGTCTTGTAGCCCGAGGCCGACTTGATCGTGTTGCCGTGCATCGGATCACAGGTCCAAAGCACATTCGCACCCTCGTCCTTGACCGCTTGTATCAGCCGCGGCAGATGCTCTGCGACATTGCCCGCGCCAAACCGCGCAATCAGGGTCAACCGCCCAGCTTCGTTGGTCGGGTTCAGCTTGGCCATCAGAACCTTCAGGTCCTCGGCGGACAGGGTTGGGCCGCATTTCAGGCCAACCGGGTTTTGTACCCCGCGCGCAAATTCGACATGCGCCCCATCCGGCTGCCGCGTGCGGTCGCCGATCCAGATCATATGCCCCGACCCTGCCACTGGCAGGCCCGAGGTGCTGTCGATGCGACACAGGGCCTCTTCGTATTCCAGCAGCAACGCCTCGTGCGAGGTGTAGAAATCGACCGATTCCATCGCTTCGATGGTATCGCTGGTTACACCGGCGGCGGTCATGAAATCCAGCGCGTCAGTGATACGGTCAGTCAGCGCGCGGTAACGTTCGGCGTTTTCGCCCTGCGTGAAGCCCAATGTCCAGGCGTGAACGCGGTGGATATCCGCGAACCCGCCCTTCGAGAACGCGCGCAGCAAGTTCAAGCTGGCCGCAGCCTGGGTGTAGGCCTGCAACATGCGCGACGGATCAGGCACCCGCGCATCCGACGTGAAGTCGAAGCCGTTGATGATATCGCCACGGTAACTGGGCAATTCGACACCGTTGATGGTTTCAGTCCCCGCCGAACGCGGCTTGGCGAACTGACCGGCCATGCGACCAACCTTGACCACCGGAACCTTCGCGCCGAAGGTCAGGACAATGGCCATTTGCAACATCACCTTGAACGTATCGCGGATGATATCGGCGTTGAATTCCCCAAAGCTTTCGGCGCAATCCCCGCCTTGCAGCAAAAAGGCCTCTCCGCGCGCAGCTTTGCCCAGTTGGCGCTTCAACTCGCGCGCTTCACCAGCAAATACCAGCGGCGGATACTTGGCCAACTGCGTTTCGACCGCATTCAGCGCGGCCGTATCGGGATAATCGGGCATCTGCACGCGCGGTTTGCTGCGCCAGGCCGCCTTATTCCAGGCTTGGGTCATGGTATCCTCCGTCAATCCACCGCTGAGGCAATGGCCATGTCAGCGGTATCATCGGCTTCTATACCGCGTGTGCGATGGTTGCAAACCCCTCTCAATCACGAAACGCGGCTTGCCTTTCACCGTGACTTTCTGTCAATCCTTTTATCGACAGGGTAACATATCGGCTTTCGGCCAATGTCGATGCCGAACACACATAAAAAGACATTCGGTTGATGACCAATCGCGCACACAATGACGCCTTCCACCGTAGGCCCGATCAACGGGGCCGATCACCCGCGACGGTCTCGGCGCCTGCTTCGACGCGCGTTGCCGCGGAGCCCGCCAGACACCGCAGTTTTGTCTTTTTGTTGATGAACAAATTCACCATGCTGTCCTTCACCGCGGCGATCGAACCGCTGCGCATTGCCAACCGAATGAGCGGCCAGTCGCTGTACAAGTGGTCCGTTGTATCCGAAGGCGCGAACGATGTGAGCAGCTCTTGCGGCATGACGATACGCATCGACACCGGGCTTGAGGATGTGCACCGCGATGAGGTGGTCATGGTCTGCGGCGGGATCGGTGTACGAGAGTCCACGACACCCGCGATCAAGAACTGGCTGCGCAAAGTTGCGCGCAAAGGGTCGGTTATCGGCGGATTGTGCACGGGCGCCCATACGCTGGCCGCCGCCGGCTTGTTGAATAGCCGCCGCGCCACGATCCATTGGGAAAACCGGGACGGGTTTCTGGAAGAGTTCACCGAAACGGAATTGACGAAATCGGTCTTCGTGATCGATGGCAACCGCCTGACCGCTGCGGGCGGAACCTCATCCCTGGATCTGGTCTTGACGATGATCGCCGACGATCACGGCAAAGATCTGGCAAATGCAGTGGCCGACCAATTGATCTACACCACGATCCGGACCGACCGGGACATTCAACGCCTGTCGATCCCCACGCGCATTGGCGTGCGCCACCCCCGACTAAGCCGCGTGATCGAGCGGATGGAGCAATCCATCGAGGAACCTGTCTCGCCGGCCGAATTGGCCGAAGAGGTTGGCATGTCAACGCGGCAGTTGGAGCGACTGTTCCGGCGCTACCTGAACCGCAGTCCCAAGCGCTATTATATGGAACTGCGTCTGGCGCGGGCGCGCAATCTGCTGATGCAGACCGATTTGAGCGTGATCAACGTGGCCTTGGCCTGTGGTTTTGCGTCGCCATCGCATTTTTCGAAATGCTACCGCGCGCAATATGGCACCACCCCGTACCGCGAACGCGGCGCGCATGGATTGGAAGACGAAATGGGGGCCGAACCCGGCGACGAGTCGTTTGATGACCCGGACGTGTTGGACTGATCAGACAAGCTGCGTGCGTGAAATTGACGCTAAGTCAGGCAGCAAACCTTAAGTGCTGGGCCGGATGCACGTCAGAAATTTGGCCGCTCTACCCCCCTGTTCAAAGCCCCAAACCGGCGATAAGCTTCGCTCACAATAATAAACCTTGACGTCCAACAAATGGGAGCAATCCATGAAAAAACTTCTTCTGGCCACAGCTATCTCGGCACTTGCCACGGGTGGCGCACTTGCAGATAGCCACGGCAACTCGGTGAACATCGGTGTGCTGCTGGGCTTCACCGGCCCGATCGAATCGCTGACGCCCAGCATGGCGGACGGCGCAGAATTGGCGATGGCCGAAGTCAACGCTGCTGGCGGCATCCTGGGTGGCACGATGGTCAACCCTGTGCGCGCCGACGACGGCTGCATCGACAGCTCGCTGGCGCAAGCTTCGGCAGAGCGTCTTGTCACGTCGGACAACGTGATCGCGATCATGGGCGCCGACTGCTCGGGTGTGACGCGCGCTGTTTTGGAAAACGTGGCCATGGCCAACGGCATTCCGATGATCTCGCCCTCGGCCACCTCGCCCGGCTTCTCGACCTTTGATTCGGGCGGCCTGTTCTATCGCACCGCACCGTCCGACGCCCGTCAGGGTCAGGTGCTGGCCGATATCGTCATGCGCCGTGGCATCGATACCGTCGCAGTGACCCACACCAACAACGACTATGGCCTGGGTCTGGCGTCCGCATTCACCGAAGCTTATATCGCTGCTGGTGGCACGGTGACCGCGACTGTCCCGCATGAAGAAGCCAAGGGCGACTATTCGGCAGAAGTCGGCGCGCTGGCTGCGGCCGGTGGTGATGCGCTGATGGTTCTGGGCTATGTCGATGGCGGCGGCTCGATGATCCGCACGTCGTCTGACCTGGGCGCGTTCGATCAGTTCTTCATCGGTGACGGTGTGTATGGTGATGAACTGATCACCAACGTCGGCGACGCGCTGGAAGGCACTGTTGGCACCATCCCGTGGGCAACCGGCGACGCGGCTGACCGCTTTGTTGAGGTCTACACCGCGGCTGGCATCAATGGCGGCAGCTCGTTCGTGGCTGAATCCTATGACGCCGCTGCGCTGCTGATGCTGGCGGCTCAGGCCGGTGGCGAAGCCACGCCTGCTGCGATTGCCGCAAACGTGCTGAACGTGGCCAACGCTCCGGGTGAAGAAATCCTGGCCGGTGATCTGGCACATGGGTTGGAAGTTCTCGCCGCTGGCGGTGAGATCAACTACCAGGGCGCAACCAATGTCGAGCTGATCGGCTTTGGCGAAGCTTCCGGCAGCTACCGTGAGTATGTTGTCGAAAACGGCGCGTTTGAGACGGTGATGTTCCACTGATCTTGTGATCCGTTGACAGAACGATTGGGCCCGGGGTAATGCCCCGGGCCTTTTTGAGACAAAGCCCACCCATCAAGAGGGGGCATTGACCACATCGGGGGATCGCATGATCCAGGTTCATGACCTGCACAAGCATTTTGGCGGCTTTCACGCCGTGGACGGTGCCACTCTCAGCATCACAGACGGGTCCATCACCGGGCTGATCGGCCCGAATGGCGCTGGAAAAACCACCTTGTTCAATGTCATCGCCGGGGTGCTCAAGCCCACATCCGGCCGGGTGACCATGGCGGGCGAGGACATCACCGGGTTGGAACCGCACGAGCTGTTTCACAAGGGCCTGCTGCGCACCTTTCAGATTGCGCACGAGTTTTCATCGATGACCTGCCGTGAAAACCTGATGATGGTGCCGCCGTCGCAATCGGGGGAAAACCTGTGGTCGGCCTGGTTTCACCGTGGGCGCATCGCGCACGAAGAAGTCGAATTGCGCCGCAAGGCGGACGAAGTGCTGGACTTCCTGACGATTTCCCACATCGCGGATGAAAAGGCCGGAAACATCTCAGGCGGCCAGAAAAAGCTGTTGGAACTGGGCCGCACCATGATGACCGATGCGCGCGTTGTGTTTCTGGATGAGGTGGGCGCCGGCGTGAACCGCACCTTGCTGAACACCATCGCCGACGCCATCGTCCGCCTGAACAAGGAACGGGGCTATACCTTTGTGGTCATCGAGCACGACATGGATTTTATCGGTCGCATTTGCGATCCGGTGATTTGCATGGCCGAAGGCAAGGTTCTGGCTGAGGGCAGCCTGGACGAGATCAAGGCCAATGAGCACGTGATCGAGGCCTATCTGGGCACCGGGCTGAAAAACAAGGTCACAGCGGAGGCTGGCGCATGAACAATCAGAGCATCACGCGCGCGGCCGCGTTCGGACGCCTCCGGCGGGAGTATTTTGGGAAAGATGAAGGGGGGGCAGATCATGGCTGATCCTGTCCTGATCGGAGAGGCGATGACCGGCGGCTACGGCGGCGCGGATATTCTGCATTCGTGCACCATTGCGGTTGAGAAAGGCGAAATCGCCGTGATCGTCGGCCCCAATGGTGCTGGCAAATCAACCGCCATGAAAGCCGTGTTCGGCATGTTGAACCTGCGCGAAGGGCACGTGCGGCTGAATGGTGAGGATATCACCAAGTTGTCGCCGCAGGACCGAGTGGCCAAGGGCATGGGATTTGTGCCGCAAAACAACAACATTTTCCCGTCCCTGACGGTCGAAGAAAACCTGGAGATGGGCGCCTTTATCCGCACTGACGATTTCGCGGGGACCTTGGAGCAGATCTATACCCTGTTCCCCATATTGCGTGACAAACGTGACCAGGCGGCCGGCGAACTGTCCGGTGGCCAGCGCCAGCAAGTCGCCGTGGGCCGGGCACTGATGACAAAACCCGCAGTGCTGATGCTGGATGAACCCACCGCCGGGGTGTCGCCGATTGTTATGGATGAGCTTTTTGACCGGATCATCGAAATTGCCCGGACCGGGATTTCGATTCTGATGGTCGAGCAAAACGCCCGTCAGGCCCTAAACATTGCCGACAAAGGCTATGTGTTGGTGCAGGGCGCAAATCGATTTACCGATACCGGGCAGGTCCTATTGGCCGATCCGGAAGTGCGCCGCAGCTTTTTGGGAGGATGAGCGATGACCTTGCCCGTCAAACGTAAGTTTGGTCCTGGAGTGCTTGCGCTGGGATTGGTCTGTGCTCAACCCGTTTGGGCTGGCGTTACTTGTGACTGCGTCTATGACAAGACGGTCGCGTCGGGAATGGACAGAACGCCCGCGGGCTATCCGGTGTCTGCCTCGATCCAAGCGTGGGGTGCGACGCTCGCGCAGCCTGGCAGTTTTGACACTTCCATCGGTCGCGCGTCCGTAAAACCGGGAGGGCGCATTTTTCTGAGCGCGGGCCTTGGCGGCGCGATCTCTGTGCTGATGACCGTTCGGCCAGATAAAACGACAGACCTCTCACTGAGCCGGGCAAACATGGCTCCGGAAATCTTTATCGGGTCCTGCACCCTGACCGATGGTGCCAGCTCATGATGGGTGTCAGCCGCATTTCTTGGATTGGAGATATCACATGGACGCGCTGAACGCTGTGGTCTTGTTGGCGAACTTCGTGCTGATCCCGGCGCTGGCCTATGGCAGCCAGTTGGCACTGGGTGCGCTGGCCATCACGCTGATTTTCGGTATCCTGAGGTTTTCGCATTTTGCCCATGGCGATGTGATGGCGCTTGGTACAGCGGTGGTGATTTTGACCACCTGGGGCCTGCAAAGCGCCGGTATCAGCCTTGGCTTTTTGCCCACCGCGCTATTGGCTCTGCCCGTCGGGATGGCGTTTACCATTGCTTACCTTTTGGTGGCGGACCGCATGGTTTACAAGTTCTACCGTAAGGTGCGCGCCAAGCCGATGATCTTCGTGATGTCGTCTTTGGGGGTGATGTTTGTCACCAACGGGCTGACACGTATGTTGATCGGCCCCAGCGAGCAACGCTTTGCCGATGGCGCCCGGTTCGTCATCACCGCGCGGGATTTCCGCACGATGACCGGGTTGGATCAGGGGTTGGCGCTGCGCTCCACTCAGGTGCTGACACTGGTTGTGGCCCTGATCGCGATGGCAGTGTTGTTCTGGTTCCTGAACCGCACGCGCTCTGGCAAATCCATGCGCGCCTATTCCGACAACGAGGATCTGGCGCTGTTGTCCGGCATCAACCCGGAACGTGTCGTTCTGATCACCTGGTCAATTGCGGGGATCTTGATGGTGCTCGCCGGCACCCTCTATGGCTTGGACAAGACCTACCGCCCCTTTACCTACTTCCAGCTGTTGCTCCCCATGTTTGCCGCCGCCATTGTCGGAGGGCTGGGCAACCCGCTGGGGGCGATCGTTGGCGCCTATGTGGTGGCGTTTTCTGAATTGGGCATCACCTATGCATGGCGCCGGTTTGTCGGCTTTTTCGTGCCCGAAGATTGGGTGCCAGCAGGGCTGATGCAAATCCTGCCGGTTGACTACAAATTTGCGGTGACATTTGCCATTTTGGTGTTGGTCCTGCTGTTCCGTCCTACCGGGATCTTCAAGGGGAAAGTGCTATGAACCCTGTATTGCGCTCTTTTTTCCTGTTCTCTCTTGTCGCGCTGGCGTTGGTGGTGACCGGGTTTTATCAAAGTTGGACTCTGGCCCTGACGATCCTGAACATGAGCCTGGTTTCGGCGGTTCTGGCGCTGGGGGTGAACATTCAGTGGGGGTATGCCGGGCTGTTCAATGTCGGGGTCATGGGCTTTACCGCGATTGGCGGGCTGGCGGTTGTGCTGGTGTCGGCTGATCCGGTGCCCGAGGCCTGGCGTGCGGGCGGCTTTGGGGCTTTGCTGGGGCTGGCACTGGGGGTGGCAACCATTCTGGCGGCCATCGCTGTGTGGAAGCGAATGCCGGCTGGTCGCGGGCGGGTAGTCGCAATGATTGCGACGCTGGTCATTGGCTATGCCGTCACCCGCTATGTCTTTGCCCCGGCCCGAGAGGCCATTTCGTCCGTCAACCCCGCAACCGAAGGCTATCTGGGCGGAGCCGGTCTGCCGGTGGTCCTGTCGTGGCCCGTGGGCGCGCTGTTTGCCGCTGGGCTGGCCTGGGTGGTGGGCAAGATCAGCCTGGGCCTGCGGTCTGATTATCTGGCGATCGCCACCTTGGGGATTTCGGAAATCGTCATCGCGGTCATGAAGTTCGAGGGCTGGATGTCGCGCGGCGTCAATAACGTCTCGGGCCTGCCCCGGGCTGTGCCGCGTCCAGTGGACTTGCAGGCCCATGGGTTTGTGCAGTCGATGGCAGACCGCAGCGGCATCGATGTGGTTGAAGTGGCGTCCATCGTCGAAAAACTGGGCTATGCCGCGCTGTTTTCCGTTGTGCTGATCTTGCTGATTGTCCTGTCCGAATTGGCGCTCAATTCCCCTTGGGGGCGCATGATGCGCGCGATCCGTGACAACGAGATTGCGGCGCGGGCGATGGGCAAGGATGTCAAAGCGCGCCATCTGATGGTCTTTGTCCTGGGGTCGGGCGTCTGCGGCCTAGCAGGGGCCATGATGGTCACCCTGGATGGGCAGTTGAACCCCGGTATGTATGAGCCACTGCGCTTTACCTTCCTGATGTGGGTGATGGTGATCGTTGGCGGATCGGGCAGCAACTGGGGATCGGTGCTGGGCGGGTTCGTGATCTGGTTCCTTTGGATGCAAGCCGAGCCGATGGGGCGCGCGGCGATGGAATTCTTGACGATGGGCATGGCCGACGACAACTGGTTGCGCGTGCATCTGATGGATCAAATCGCCCATACCCGCCTGATCATGATGGGCGCGGCGCTGTTGCTGATGCTGCGCTTTGCGCCGCGCGGCCTGATCCCCGAACGTTAAGGGCGCGGGGCGATGAAAGCCGCCCTGCTGGCTGCCGGATCGTCCAGCCGCATGGGTCCGGGGCGCGACAAGTTGATGGAACCTGTCAAGGGCCTGCCGCTGATCCAGCGTCAGGCCCGTGCGCTGCTTGACGCCGGGATCGGCCCCGTCGCGGTGGCCCTGCCCCCAGATCGGCCCCGTCGCGCCGCTGCGCTGGCGGATCTGAACGTGACGCTGCTGACCATTGCGGATGCGCACACCGGCATGAGCGCCGGGTTGCGGGCCTGCGCGATCTGGGCACGGGGGGAGCCATTGATGATTGTGCCCGCCGATATGCCGGACTTGTCGGCGCAGGACTTCAGAACCCTCGCAGCAGCGTTTCAGGGCCAGACACTGCGCGCCTGCGCCAAAGATGGCACACCGGGTCATCCGGTGATCTTTGCGCCCGACGCCCTGCCCCATTTCGCGGGTTTGTCCGGGGATGAGGGCGCCAGGCGCATTCTGCAGCTGTTTTCGCCACGCCTTGTGCCGCTGCCCGGCACCCACGCCCTGATTGATCTGGACACGCCCGAGGACTGGGATCGTTGGCGTCAGGCGCGCTCTGAGCCGTAGCCAGAAAAGGCACCGCACGCGTCAGCGGTCAACAACCAGCCGGGTCAGACCATGAAAATGATAGGTGTCGGAAAAGCGCGGCGGCTCAGCCAAGTGCAGTCCCGGCACCCGCTCAAACAGGATTGGCAGGGCGGCGGCCATCTCCAACCGGGCCAGCGGCGCACCCACACAAAAATGCAAGCCCACGCCAAACGCCAGATTGGGTTTCGCCGGGCGGCTTGGGTTGAACCTGTCAGGATCCTCCCAGGCACCGGGGTCACGCCCGGCGGCCGCCAGCATTACGCCGACCTCATCGCCGGGCCGAAAGACATGGCCCATGACGTCCACGTCTTCATACGCCCAGCGGGTGAACATATGCAGCGGCGGATCGAACCGCAGGCATTCTTCGATCGTGCCGGCCAGGTTATCCGGCGCCAACCAATCGCGCGGCCCGTCAGCCTCCAGCAGGGCCTTCACCCCATTGCCGATGCCGTGAACCGTGGCCTCGTGACCTGCGTTCAGCAACAGGATGCAGGTTGAGATCAACTCGTCCGTCGACAGCTTTTCACCCTCTTCTTCGGCCGTGATCAGGCTGGTGATCAGATCATCACGCGGGTCGCCGCGCCGCTGGTTGATGTAGTCACGGATGAAGTCGGAAAATGCGGTGCTGGCGCGCGCCGCCGCGTCTTCGGTCGCGCGGGTGCGCCCGGCTTGGTACATCGCCACCATGTCATGCGACCACGCAAGCAAGTCATCTTTCATGCTTTCCGGAACGCCCAGCAAGCGTGCGATAACGACCACGGGGATCACTTCGGCAAAGGCGCGCAGCAAATCGAACCGTCCAACCGGGAACGCGTCGATCAACTGATGCGTCAGGGCTTCGACCTCGGGGCGCAAAGCTTCGATCCGGCGTGACGTGAAGGCGCGCAACACCAGTTTGCGCAAACGCGAGTGCCGGGGAGGTTCCAATTCCAACATCGAATGTGCTTCGATGGCGTAGAACGGCGCTGTGTGCTGGGCAATGGGTGTCTGCTTGTCCGCTGGCACCTCGCGCCCAAAGCGCCGATCCCGCAAGATCGCATTTGCCGCCGCAAAGCCAAAGACGCAGGGCATTTGGTAATCGTCCCAATACACCACGGGCCCCAGTGCGCGGGCGCGGGCGTAAAACGGATACGGATCTTGCACGAACGCGGGGTCCGTGGGGGATTGCTGGATGTGCTTCATGTGGGGTCCTGTGGCCTGGGTGCGCCCTTATACCCGTGACAGCGCATCCAGGATACGCACCCAGCTGCGGATGCCTTTGTGAAAAGCTTCAAGGTCATACTTTTCATTGGGCGAATGAAGGCCATCATCATCACGGCCGAAGCCGATCAGCATCGAATCCATACCCAACAGGGTCTGAAAATACCCGGCGATCGGGATAGATCCGCCGCAGCCAATGAAGGCCGCCGGGCGCGGCCATTCGTCGGTCAGGGCCTGGCGCGCGGCTTCAAAGGCGGGGTGGTCGATGGGCATGGTCGTTGCCGCCGCGCCTTCGGTGTCCAGCATCTGGAAACTGCAATCGGCGGGCAACCGGGCCTGCACATGGGCCTCAAAGGCGCGCAAGATCGCATCCGGATCCTGCGTGCCGACCAGCCGGAAGCTGATCTTGGCCGAGGCCGTCGACGGCAGCACGGTCTTGAACCCGGCCCCGGTGTAGCCCGAGGTCATGCCGTTGATCTCACAGGTTGGGCGCGACCAGATCATTTCCAGCACGCTGCGCCCCTGTTCGCCGGCCGGCACGCTCAAGTCCACGCCGCCCAGGAACCCTTCGGCGTCAAAGCCCAGGTCATCCCACTGGGCACGTTGTGCATTGGTCAGTTCCGGCACGCCATCATAGAAGCCGTCCAGCGTGATGCGCCCGGTGTCGTCGTGCAAATCCGCCAGAACGCGCGCCATCACCCGTGCCGGATTGATCGCGGCGCCGCCATACATGCCGGAATGCAGGTCCTTGTCCGGCCCAGTGATCACCAGCTCCAGCTTGGCCAAACCGCGCAGGGCCGTGGTGATCGCCGGGGTCTGTGGATCGAACATGCCGGTGTCACAGATCAAAGCCATATCGGCCTTCAGCGCCTCTGCATGCTCTTTCATGTAGGGCACAAGGGACGGGGAACTGGATTCTTCCTCGCCCTCAAAGAACATCGACACCTTGATGGGCAGGCTGCCATGCACCGCTTTCCACGCGCGACAGGCTTCGACAAAGGTCATCAACTGGCCCTTGTCGTCCGCCGCGCCGCGCCCTCGAATCACCTTGCCATTGGGTGTGTCCTCAATCGCGGGATCAAACGGGTCACGGTGCCAAAGGTTCAGCGGATCAACAGGTTGCACGTCATAGTGGCCATAAAACAGTACATGCAGACCGCCGCCTTCCGAGTCGTGCGCGACAACCATCGGGTGCCCCGGCGTGGCGTGTTTCTCGGCGGCAAAACCCAGCGTTTCCAGATCATTCACCATCCAGTCCGCGGTCTGGTCGCAGGCGTCCTTGAAGGCCGGATCTGTTGAAATCGACGGAAACCGCAACAGCGTCATGAGCCGATCTAGCGTTTCGTCCAGCGTTGCGTCGACATGGTCAAGAACCGGGGCCAGCATTTGGGAAGTCATTTGGGTGTCCTGTGCAGAATTCGACGCCAGCCTAGTCCCTGGCGGAACGGGAAGTCCAGTGCGCGACCTTTCGCCGAATGCCGGGCGATCACTTAAGTTTGACGGCCAATCCGGCGCCACAAGGGGCTGTCAAGCCCGTGATAAGCCGTTAAACAGTCCCCAGTGATCCGCGCAGTGGAGTTGCCGATGCCCAACCGCTTTGTTTTCGCCCCCGTTCTGATGCTTGCGGTCTGCGCCGCCCCGGCGTTTGCGGACCCCGTGGATACGCGAACGGCGCGTGATATGCTGTTTCGCGACGACCGGGTCGAAGTCGTGCGCTACGCCGTCACCGGCTTGTCGGACCAAGAGATCGAGACGTTGACCCTGGTCGCGCAAACCCAGAAGTATTACGCCGCGCTGGCATTCGCGCCCGGTGTTGGCATCATGGCCGAACCCACTGTGATGTCGGCCAACTATCATTCGATTGATGCCGCCCGGGCCGCCGCCTTGTCAGCGTGCAACGAGCGCCGCAGCGGCGGTGCAAGCTGTGTCATCGCGCTGGAAGTGCGCCCCGAAGGTTGGGAAACCCGTGATCTTCAGCTAAGCGCCGATGCCACAACAGGCTTCAATGACGACTACCGTCGAGCGCGTGGAACGCGGGCTTTTGCCATTTCAGCCAGCTCTGGTTTGTGGGGATTCGCCTTGGGCGAGGCTGCAGCCGACACTGCCATTGAAGCCTGCCAGGGAGACTCGGACGTCTCAGATTGTGCTGTTGTCATCGCAGATTGAGATAATAATGGCGCTTGTGGCTGGGTGCGACACTTTTTTGAATTGATCCAAGTCATGTTTGTGTTGCATTCAAACATGCATAGATGGCCCAACTTTGCGTTGGTGCAATGTTCTCGTGACACGCGGACCGCCAGGGAGAGACCGATTGACCTATACTGCTGCCCTTGAGACCGCCCTTCAACGCCTGCATGACGAGGGACGTTATCGCACTTTCATCGACATCGAACGTCGCAAGGGGCAGTTTCCGCATGCAACCTGGCGCAAGCCCGATGGGACTGAACAGGACATCACGGTGTGGTGCGGCAACGATTATCTCGGCATGGGGCAGCATCCGGTCGTCTTGAACGCCATGCACGAGGCGTTGGACGCCACCGGTGCAGGCTCTGGCGGCACGCGCAATATTTCTGGCACGACGCTGTATCACAAGCGTCTTGAGGCCGAGATCGCTGATCTGCACCAAAAAGAGGCGGCGCTGGTTTTCACATCGGCTTATATCGCCAATGATGCCACGCTCAGCACCCTGCCGAAGCTGTTTCCGGGTCTGATCATCTATTCTGATGAACTGAACCATGCCTCGATGATCGAAGGGGTCCGCCGCAACGGTGGTGCCAAACGTATCTTCCGTCACAATGACGTCGCGCATCTGCGCGAATTGCTGGCCGCCGATGATCCGGCAGCGCCGAAGCTGATCGCCTTCGAATCCATCTATTCCATGGACGGCGATGTCAGCCCCATCAAGGACATCTGCGACGCCGCCGATGAATTCAACGCGCTGACCTATATCGACGAAGTGCACGCGGTGGGCATGTATGGCCCGCGCGGTGCCGGCGTGGCCGAGCGTGACGGGTTGATGCATCGGATCGACATCATCAACGGGACCATGGCGAAAGCGTATGGTGTGATGGGCGGCTACATCGCCACATCAGAAAAAATGGTCGATGCCGTAAGATCTTACGCGCCGGGCTTCATCTTCACCACATCGCTGGCCCCCGCCATTGCGGCCGGTTGCGCGGCTTCCATTCGGCACCTGAAAACGGATCAAGCCCTGCGCGATACGCAACAGGACTATGCCCGCATCCTGAAAACCCGCCTGAAGGCCATGGGCTTGCCGATCATTGATCATGGCACACACATTGTGCCCGTTCATGTCGGCGACCCGGTGCACTGCAAGAAAATTTCGGACATGCTGCTGGAGGAGTTCGGCATCTATGTCCAGCCGATCAACTTCCCCACTGTGCCCCGCGGAACAGAGCGTTTGCGCTTCACGCCGTCGCCCGTGCATGACCCCAAGGAAATCGACCGCGTTGTACGTGCGATGGATCAGCTGTGGTCGCATTGTGCGCTGAATCGCGCCGAGATGTCCGCCTGACAACGCCTTGCTCTTCAATTGTTTTTGTCGATCTGCTAAGACTATTCACAAGAGGTCGTTCCGGAGCGACTCGGTCATGGTTTTGCCGTCATGATTTGATGCTCCAGAAAATCGGCCCGACTCGAGCAGGCGGTTATCAGGGACAGCAAAGATGATCTGGCGGAAGGAACAACCTCCGGCGCAGGTAGACGAAGGCCAACGCGGATTCGATGATTTCGAACTGAAGCTTGGCGATGTCCTGCGCGGAGAACGGGCGACCCTTGGCAAGTCCTTGCTGGACGTGCAACGGGAGCTGCACATTCGCGCCGCGTATATCGCCGCGATCGAGAATGGCGACCTTGACGCCTTCGATGCCCCCAGTTTCATTGCCGGTTTCGTGCGGTCTTATGCGCGGTATTTGGGGATGGACCCGGAATGGGTCTATGAACGCTTCTGTCTTGAGCATGATTTCCACGTCTCGCACGGTATGGCGGGCTCTCAATCCGCGGTGGCCCGCACCCAGCGGGTCGATACCGCGTCGCGCGATATGGCCAACAGCCCGCTGCGCGGGGTTGGCATCTTGCCGGACCCAGATCCATTCTGGCACCGGATTGAACCGGGGGCCCTGGGGTCCGTCACGGTTCTGATCGCCCTGATCCTTGGGCTGGGATATGCGGGTTACACCGTTTTGAACGAAGTTCAGCGGGTGCAGGTCGCACCGGCCGATATCGTGCCGAATGTGGTTAGCGATCTTAACCCCCTGACCTCAAGCGGTGCGCAACTGGCAAGTGGGATCGACACCGATCCGCTGACCTCGGCTGCCGGTACTGGCGGGGTCGGAACATTGGGCACCAGCGGTTCAGGGGCACGAGCCGATGCGCCCACCGGCGCCGAAGGGATCGTACGTATCGCGCGCCCACAGGCGTTGGATGTGCCCGTACTGGTGCCACGTGATGGCCCGATCGCCTCAATCGTTCCGGAAATCCAGATCCCGGCTTTGCCCGATGCCTCGGATGGCATTTCGGCTGATGACGCGGTTGCCCAAGCCTTGGCCGGGACATTGGATGACGGGGCTGCGCCACAAGTTCTGGCCTCGGGCCCTGACACGGTCGAACTGCTGGCCGTGCGCCCCGCTTGGCTGCGCGTACGTGCCGCCGATGGCAGCGTGGTCTTTGAACGCATCCTGGACGCCGGAGAGCGGTATACCATTCCACAGACCGAAGAGCCGGCGACATTGCACGCCGGGAATTCTGGCTCTGTCTATTTTCTGATCAACGGTCAGGCCTATGGCCCTGCTGCGCCCGGCGCGCAGGTCATCCGCAACATTTCGCTGGACGTCGCTTCGCTCGAAACGGCGTATCATGTTGCCGATCTCGGCGGCGATCAGGATCTGGCCGTTCACGTTGCGCGCCTGCGCGACGAATGATCTGACGGCCCGCGCCGTGTCGCGGGCCTTTTGCTTTCCGACGCATTGCCACACCTGTTCCCCCGGCTTATGTCAGGGGCACACCGCTCTTTGCCTGATGGACCTGACATGACGCACAATCCGATCCGCCCCTGGCGCAACATCGAACGCCGGCCGTCACGCAAGATCATGGTCGGGTCGGTCCCGGTTGGCGGCGATGCGCCGATTTCCGTGCAAACCATGACCAACACCGATTCGTCTGACGTTCAGGCCACGTTGGCACAGATCATCGCCGCAGCCGAGGCCGGCGCCGACATCGTGCGTGTTTCGACACCCGACGAATCTTCGACCCGGGCTTTGCGTGAAATCACCCGCGAAAGCCCGGTTCCGATCGTCGCCGACATCCATTTCCACTACAAACGCGCGATTGAGGCCGCCGAAGCTGGCGCGGCCTGCTTGCGCATCAACCCGGGCAACATCGGAAGCGCCGAACGGGTGCGTGAGGTGATCAAGGCCGCGCGCGATCACGGCTGCTCAATTCGCATCGGCGTGAATGCTGGGTCGCTGGAAAAGCACCTGTTGGACAAATACGCCGAGCCCTGCCCCGATGCCATGGTCGAAAGCGGCCTGGATCATATCAAGCTGCTGCAAGACAACGACTTTCACGAATTCAAGATCAGCGTGAAAGCGTCCGACGTATTTCTGGCCGCCGCAGCGTATCAGCAGCTGGCCGATGCCACCGACGCGCCGATCCACCTTGGCATAACCGAGGCCGGCGGCTTTGTCGCGGGCGCGGTGAAATCGGCGGTGGGCATGGGCAATCTGCTGTGGGCGGGCATTGGGGATACGATCCGCGTCAGCCTGTCAGCCGATCCCGTCGAAGAAGTGCGTGTGGGCTACGAGATCCTCAAATCTCTGGGCTTGCGCACCCGCGGCGTGCAGATCATTTCCTGCCCCTCGTGCGCCCGGCAAGGGTTTGACGTGATCAAGACGGTGGAGGCGCTGGAAGACCGGTTGTCGCACATCAAGACGCCCATGAGCCTGTCGATCATTGGCTGTGTGGTCAATGGCCCGGGCGAGGCCCTGATGACCGATATCGGGTTCACTGGCGGTGGTGCGGGCTCGGGGATGGTTTATCTGGCCGGCAAGCAAAGCCACAAGATGTCGAACGACCGGATGATTGATGAAATCGTCGAACTGGTGGAAAAACGCGCCGAAGTGCTGGCCGCCCAGGCAGAATGATCCGGGGAATAAAAAAGAACGCCGCGAGAACCTGTCTCGCGGCGGAACACAGTGCCAAGCACAGGGAGGTGCGCCTGGAAACGGGAGATGAAGATCGGGTAAACCGGCCCTTCGCCATCCTGAGTATCTGGATCCCCTGGCGCAGACCTTGACTTAGATCAAACCCATCGAAGTGCGCGGGATTTTGGTCCAAATTATCGGCTGATTAACTCTTGTGTCGGATGTTGGAGGTCGTTCTGACCGGATGGATCCATGGCCCAAGACCTGACCCCTGTGACCACTGCACCCCCGACGGTGGCCCGCGCCGGCCCGCTGACGGCGCCGCCCGCCGCTGTTGCCCCTTTGCCGGCGACCAGCCGCAATGGGCGGCGCATTGCCAACCTGTCTGGGCGCCAAAAAGCGGCAATCATGGTGCGCCTGCTGTTGGCCGAAGGGGCCGATCTGAAACTGACATCCCTGCCAGAAGACCTGCAAACTGCGCTGACGGAACAAATCGGTCAGATGCGTCTTGTGGACCGGGAAACCATGGTTTCGGTCGTTTCCGAATTTGTTGAAACGCTGGAACAGGTTGGGCTGTCGTTTCCGGGCGGGATCGACGGCGCCCTCAAGGCGCTCGAAGGGCGGCTTAGCCCCGGTGCCTCGGCCCGGTTGCAACACCTGGCGCGCACGCGTGACGGGGCAGATCCGTGGGCGCGAATCCTGTCTGCGGACACCGACACATTGCTGGCCGTTCTGGAACCTGAAAGCGCAGAGGTTGCCGCAGTCGTGCTGTCAAAGCTTGCGGTTGGGCGTGCGGCGGACTTGTTGGGCAAGATGCCCGGCGAACGCGCACGCCGCGTCGCATATGCGGTATCGCTGACCGAAGGCATTGCGCCGGGTATGGTGGCGCGCATCGGCGGGTCAATCGCCCGAGAGCTTGATGACCGACCAGCGCGCGCATTTCCATTGGCCCCGGCGGCGCGGGTGGGTGCCATGCTCAATTCGGCCTCGGCCCCGGTGCGTCAGGCGGTTTTGGACGGATTGACGGAGCAGGATGAAGGCTTTGCTGATGGCGTGCGCAAGGCCATCTTTACCTTCGCGCATATCTTTGAGCGGTTGAATCCACGCGACGTGCCAAAAGTTTTGCGAGAGGTCGCGCAGCCAGACCTGATCACGGCCCTCGCCGCCGCGCTGCCGACCCCCGACAGTGCTGAAGGGCGATCGGCGGAATTCTTGTTGACCAACATGTCACAGCGCATGGCCGCGTCGCTGAGGGATGAGGTGGAGGCCCGCGGCAAGGTCAAAGCAAAAGACGCCGAAGTCGCAATGGCCGCCGTTGTGGTGGCCCTGCGGGATCTGGCCGATAACGGCGACATAACGCTGCTGACTGACGAAGATGAGGATGACGGTTAAGCGTCTCAACCGTCACCGATGAGTTGTCCGTCGAACTGCGCTTTCTGACGGGGGGACCAGGTTAGCGTCAGGGCCGTGCCGTCGTCCCCCGGCACCTCGTTTTCCACGATGCCCTGCGCATAGGCCCATGCACGGGCGCGGCCTTGTTCATGGCCGATGGTCACGGTCTCTCGGGTTCGGGTGTCGCCCAAAACGTGGCCGATGGCCTCGATCAACGCCTCCATCCCCTGCCCGGTCACGGCAGAAACCGGCACGACGTTGTCGCGCCTGGCAGCAATGGTCAGCGCGGGATCATCAACGTCGAGCAAATCGATCTTGTTCCACACGTCGAGCCTTGGAATGCCATCGGGCACGCCCAACTCAGTCAGAATCGTTTCGACATCCTGCGCCTGCGCCTCGGTCTCTTTGTGGGCGATGTCCCGAACATGCAGGATCAGGTCGGCCTCCAGCACTTCTTCCAGCGTTGCGCGAAAAGCCGCGACCAGCTGCGTCGGCAATTCCGAGATGAACCCCACCGTATCCGACAAGATCACCGGCAAACCGCCGGGCAACGTGACCGCGCGCATCGTCGGGTCCAACGTGGCGAACAGCATGTCCTTTGCCATCACATCCGCGCCCGTCAAGTGATTGAACAGCGTGGATTTTCCGGCGTTGGTGTATCCAACCAGCGCGACGATCGGATAGGGCACACGCCGACGCGCGGCGCGGTGCAATTCTCGGGTCTTGACGACTTTTTCCAACTGGCGCCGCAACCGCACCATCTGTGTGTCGATCGCCCGGCGATCCGCCTCAATTTGCGTTTCGCCAGGACCGCCGACAAACCCAAGCCCGCCCCTTTGACGCTCCAGGTGGGTCCAAGCACGCACCAAACGCGTGCGCTGATAGCTCAACGCCGCCAATTCAACTTGCAGCACACCTTCCCGCGTGCGGGCGCGATCTGCAAAGATTTCCAGAATGAGGCCGGTACGATCCAGCAATTTCGCGCCCCAGGCTTTCTCCAGATTGCGTTGTTGGACCGGCGTCACCGGGCCGTCAATCAGGACCAGATCGATCTCGTCAGCCTCAATGCGCGCTTTGAGTTCTTCAACCTTGCCGGAGCCAAACAACATGCCCGGTTGTGCACGCGGCAGCCGCACAACCAATCCGTCACAAACGTCGATGCCTGGCAGCGCCTGCGCCAAAGACACGGCTTCGGCCAACGCGGCGTTGGCGTCGCGCAGCAGATCATTGCCGCGGATCTCTGGATGGATGACCAGTGCGGACTGACGATGCTGGTCGCCCTGCCCGCCCGGCTCATGGAAATCAGCGCTCAATCAGTGCAACCCACGCCCGGCGCCCTACTCTTCACCGCTATACAGTGAAATCGGCTGACCCGGCATGATGGTGGAAATCGCATGCTTGTAGACCAATTGGCTTTGCCCTTCACGGCGCAGCAAGACGCAGAAATTGTCAAACCAGGTGATCACCCCCAGCAGCTTAACCCCGTTGATCAGGAAAATTGTCACTGGAACCTTGTTCTTGCGAACATGGTTCAAAAATGCGTCCTGCAAATTCTGTTTGTCAGCGGCCATTGTGTTTACCTTTTTTATTTCGGCCCGCGCAGCTTGTGCCAACGCAGTCTCCCCCTGTGGGGGCAGAGTATGAAGTGACGGTCCCCAAGTTTCTAGACCAAAATGATGGGTTTTCAGAAAGCTAATCACAGAGCCTCAAGTCACGTCGCGTATTGTCAGACGCGAGACCCTAAAAATGTTGGCGCAAACATCAGTCTCTTTGCGCCCGCCCCAGGATTAGCGCCAGAAACACGAGGATTTCCAACCGTCCGAGAATCATCGCCAACGCCAGAACCGCACGGGCCGGATCGGACAAAAGCACCCAGTGAAGCGGCAATTCCCCGGCCACTTGAACCAAGGGTCCGGTATTCGCGAGCCCGGCCACCGTAAAGATCAGGCTGGTTTCCAGGCTCATCCCGCTCAGCAGCAGCAGCGCGACCACGGCGACCGCCGTCAGCGCGAAAACCATGGCAAACAACCACGCTGAACGCGCGCCCGTGGTGGCCAGGAAGCGATCATATTCATGGCCGCCGGTGACGATGGACGGGTAAATCAGGCGCTCTGCCTCGGCTTTGCCCAGACGGGTCAGCGCATAGACCCTGAGCAGTTTGATCCCGCCCGCTGTCGTCGCCGCACCACCGCCCAAAAGCGCCAGCCCCATCAGAACCAGCCCCGGAGGCGTCAGGCCAGACCACACCCGGCTGGCGATCCAGTCCTGGCTGACAAAGCCCGTCGTTGTCAGGAATGACAAGCTGGTAAACCCTGCGCCCCAGGCCGCACGACCCATGGCGGGCAAGTTTTCCCCTTCGCGAACGTCGAAGGCCCCGGCCCAATGGCGCAAAACCACAAACAAAGACACCAGAACGACAATGGCGGCAGCGGTGAGCAGTTCCGGGTCTTGCTGAATCGGCTTGGGCCGCCCGCCGTGGCCAGGCAGAAACCGACGGCTCAACGCCAGGATCATGAATGCAAACAGCAACACCTCGGCGCCAAGACCAACGCCGCCCAAGGCTTCGCGCGGCAGGATGCCAGAGGTCGACAGCGTCGCCATGGCCTGCATCAACGCGTCAAAAGCTGGCACGCCAGCGATCGTCAACAGCACCCAAAGCACCAAAGTCAGCCCCAGAAATGCAGGAAAGATAACCGTGGTATGGGCGCGCAATCTGGCCCCGGGCGGCTGCGTCGTCGCGCCGATACGTGTCACGGCGGCGGAATCGCGCTGGATCAGCTCAAATCCCCCCAAACGAAGCGGGGCCAAAAGCGCGGTGGCGGCAGACAAGATGAACAACCCGCCCATCCAGCCGGCCATACCGCGCCACAAATGCACAGCCTCGGGCACGCGGCGCGGCAAATCAATGAGCGAGGCGCCGGTGGTGGTAAAGCTTGAGATCATCTCAAACCACGCATCGACGAACCGCATTTGCGGCAGGCTTTCAGCCATCGGCAGCGCCATGGCCGCCGGAACCAGCAAATAAATGGCGGTGAGGAGCGGGAACAACCTGTCTGTCCGGCTGTTGCGGCGCTGACCCAAAAGCGCAATTGCCAGGAAAATGGCAGCCACCACAGTGATCAGCGCGGAATAGAAGAATGCCCGGCCGATGGCTGCATCCAGGTCGATGAAGGCCTTGGCCGACGGCACCAGCATCAACAGCCCGGTTGCGCCGATAAAGACGACCAGCAAGGGAACCTCGTCTAGCCGGGAGCGCATGTCAGAAGTACTCCACCGCCACCTGCAGAAGGCGTTCCACCTCGGGCACGTCTTTGCTCAGCGCAAAAATGACCAGCTGATCGCCCTCGGACAATTCGGTACTGCCGGTCGGTTTGACAAATTGCCCGCCCTTGCGCACCGCCCCGACCAGCGCGCCTTCGGGGAAGCCGATATTGCTGATCAATTGCCCCGCCAATGGAGAGGTCGACAGCACCTGCGCCTCGATCACCTCGGCTTCGCCATCACCAATGGTATAGATCGACCGCACGCGCCCGTGTCGAACATGCCGCAAGATGGAGCTGACCGTCGTTGCGCGCGGGTTGATATGCGCGTCAACGCCCAAGTGATCCATCAACGGCACCAGCGATGGATCGTTGACCAGTGCGATAGTGACCTTGCAGCCCATGGCCTTGGCCCGCACCGCGCTCAGCAAGTTGACCTTGTCGTCATCGGTGACAGCCAACACGGCATCGGCTTTACCAATTCCGGCTTCTGACAACAGATCGCTGTCCATGCCGTCGCCATGCAAAACGATCGTGCGTTCCAACAGGTCTGCTGCGGCTTCCGCGCGTGTGCGGTCACGTTCAATCACCTTCACACGCACGCGGTCGGGCTGAAGTTCGAGATCTCGCGCAACGCCCAAGCCAACGTTACCTGCGCCGATAATGATGATACGCTCTTGTTTCGCAAGGGGTTTTCCGAAGATCGCCAAGGTCCGCGCAAGGTCAGAGCTTTCCGATACGACATAGATCTGATCCCCCTCGAACAACTGGTCACCCGGTTCGGGCGCGAACAATTTGCCTGCCCGTCGCACACCGACAACAATCGCGCGCAAGCTGGAAAAGAGTTCAGTCAACTGGCGCAACGGCGTGTTCAGAACCGGACACTCGGCGTCCAGTGAAATCCCCGCAAGCCGGACGCTGCCATCCAGAAAGTCCTGCACATCGAAGGTTGACGGCGCCGCAAAACGGCGCAGCGCCGCGCGCGCGACCTCTCGTTCAGGGTTGATCACCACGTCGATTGGAAGCTTGTCGCGCGCAAACAAATCGGAATATTGCGGATCCATGTAGGACTGCGCCCGCAATCGGGCGATCTTGCGTGTGACATCAAACACCGAATGGGCCACCTGACAGGTCACCATGTTGACCTCATCGGAATGGGTCGCGGCGATGATCATGTCGGCCTCTGCGGCACCGGCAGCGGCCAGAACGTCCGGATGCGACGCAAAGCCGACGACACCTTGAACTTCCAGCGTATCCGTCGCCCGGCGCACCAATGCGGCGTTGTGATCGACGATGGACACGTCGTTGGCCTCACCCGACAATTGTCGCGCGATTTGCCAACCAACCTGCCCTGCCCCACAAATGATGACCTTCATCGGTTATCCCTTATACACTTCGTCATTCATCCCGGCCGCCGCGTCCGCCGGACAGCGCTGCTGTATTCACACCCAACGATTTCAGCTTTCGGTGCAGGGCTGAACGTTCCATACCCACAAACGCTGCGGTGCGCGAGATGTTGCCGCCAAAACGGTTGATCTGGGTCAGCAAATATTCCCGCTCAAACAATTCACGGGCCTCGCGCAGCGGCAAGGTCGCAAGACCGCCCGCCAACACGACGCGCCCATCTTCGGACTCCCCGGCCGCGTCGGTTGCCAGATCTCGCGCTTCAATGGGGCCTTGGCCATCCCCCAGGATCAAAGCCCGTTCGATCACATTGCGCAGTTGGCGGATATTTCCCGGCCAGTTCATCGATTGCAGCTGGGCTTCGGCTTCCTGCGACATTTCGCGTTTGGTCAGGCCCTGCGTCTGGTGCAGAAGTTCGATGAAATGCAGCGAAAGCTGCGGAATGTCGTCGCGGCGCTCGGCCAATGACGGCACAGCGACGGGTACGACGTTCAACCGGTCATAAAGCTCTTGCCGGAAATTTCCGGCAGCGATTTCGGCGCGCAAGTCCCGCGTTGTGGACGAGATAACACGCAAATCCACCTTGACCTTGTCGGCGCCATCGACCCTGGTGAACGTCTGATCGACCAACACGCGCAGGATCTTGGACTGCGACCCCAGCGGCATATCGGCCACTTCGTCCAGATACAAGATCCCGCCATCGGCCTGTTCCAGCAAGCCCGGCAATACACCCCGCGTGCCGCTTTCCTGACCGAACAAAGCCGTTTCAAATTTGTCCGGCTCGATTGCAGCGCACGAAACGGACACGAAAGGCGCGCCGGCACGGTTGGATTGCGCATGGATGAAGCGCGCCGCGACCTCTTTGCCGCAGCCCGATGGCCCGGTCAGCATCACCCGTCCGTTCGAACGCGTGACCTTGCCCAACTGGCTGCGCAACACCTTCATCGACTGGCTTTGGCCGATCATTTCTGTCGGGCCGGAATCGCGTTTGCGCAGCTTCACATTTTCGCGCCGCAAGCGCGACGTCTCCATCGCCCGGCCAATCACCACCAATAGCTGGTCGATATTGAAGGGCTTTTCAATGAAGTCATACGCGCCTTTCTTGATTGCGGCGACGGCGATTTCAATGTTGCCATGGCCCGAGATGATCACCACCGGCACTTCAGGATACTCTCGCTTGACCGACATCAGAATGCCGATTCCATCCATCTGGCTGTCCTTCAGCCACAGGTCCAGGATCATTAGCATCGGCGGTTCCGCTTCGACCGCGGCCATCGCCTCGTCCGAGTTTTGTGCCAGCCGGGTGGAATACCCTTCATCGCGCAAAATCTCTGAAATCAATTCGCGAATGTCGCGTTCGTCGTCGACGATCAGAATATCACTCATACCTGTTGCCCGTTCTGAATGCGGTTGCCGCGGGCCTTGCCCAGCATCGGCAACCGGATGAGAGCCAGCGCGCCGAGATGCGCGCAGCCGTCCATGAGCGGCGCATCACGCAAATCCAGCGTGCCGCCATGCTCTTCGATGATTTTCTTAACGATCGGCAGGCCCAGCCCCGTGCCCTTTTCGCGGGTGGTCACATAGGGCTCGAACAGACGCGCCCGATCCTCGGGCAAGCCGATCCCGTTGTCAGCAATTGTGATAATCGCGCGGTCTCCCTCAACCGTCATTTTCAAATCTACGTGGGGTTGATACCCTTCGGGCGCGCGTCCGGCCTCGATCAGGCCCTCTGTCGCCTCGCCCGCGTTTTTCAGCAGGTTGGTCAGCGCCTGGCTGATCATCGTCGAATCCACGTCAACGATCAGCGGGGTATCCGGAATTTCCGACGTGAACACCACGCCCAGTTGCCCGGCGTCCTGCAAGGTCAGTGCATCGCGCACCAATTCGACCAGATCGACCGGCCGGCGGTCTGGCTCTGGCATCCGTGCGAACCGGCTGAATTCATCAACAATCCGGCGCAAGTCATTGGTTTGCCGAACGATAACCCCTGTCAACGCCTCCAATGTTTCCGCTTCCTCTGCGGGCAGTTGGCGGGCGAACTTGCGTTTGATGCGGTCAGCGGACAGCTGAATGGGTGTCAACGGGTTCTTGATTTCATGGGCGATGCGCCGCGCCACATCCCCCCAGGCCGCCAGCCGTTGCGCGGACACCAGTTCTGTCACGTCGTCAAAGGCAACCACGTACCCCTCCAACTGACCACCGACCGTGCGCCGCTCGGCGATCCGCACCAGCAGGCTCTCCAGCCGCCCGGCACGGCTCAGGCGGACTTCGTCCTGCACGTGACTGCCCACCATTCGACCTTCGCTGTTTTGCAACCGTTGCAGCAAAGGCAGGAACTCTGGCACGATCTGCTCCAACGTCTGCTGGCCAATTTGCACCTGGTCGATTTCGGTCAGCGCTTCGGCCGCGCGGTTCACGAATGCGACACGGCCCGCATCGTCCAGGCCGATCACCCCGGCGGTCACCGACCCAAGGACGGAATCGAACAGACGTCGGCGTTCTTCGATCTGGCGGGTATTGGCCAACAGCGCGTCACGCTGGCCCTTCAACTGGCGGATCATCTGATTGAACACGCGGCCCATCGTGGCGATTTCGTCATCGCCGGGTTCTTCGATCACCTGCGCCTCCAGATCCCCCTCACCAACTTTCTCTGCGGCTGCGGCCAGCCGTCCAACCGGCCGCGACAGCCCTTCAGCAAACCACATGCCCAGCCAAACTGCGGCCAAAATCAAAATGATGGCAAATCCGAGGTAAAACAGGCCAAAAGTCGTCAATACCCGCCCGCGTTCGTCTTCCAATTGATTGTATTCGGCGATGGTGGCTTGGGTTTCATCCAGCAAGCTCAGAATTTCACCGTCGACGGCCCGCGCGATATAGAGAATGCGTCCGGCGTAGCCTTGCAATGGAAACAAGGCGCGGAATTCGCTGTTCGGCCAATCCTTGATCAGCACCAGCTCGCCTTGTGCTGCCGTGGCCAGGTCTTCGGCGGATGGCTGGACAAAATCAAACAGATACGAACGCTCGCCGCGCATCAGCAACTCACCATCGCTGCTGATCACGAACGCCACCCGCAGCCCACGCTGAATCCCCGCTTGGGCGTTTGACAGGATCTGGCGAATTTCGCCGTCCAAAATCAACGGGCTGACCTGCCGCGCCCGTTCCAGAACCGAGGCAATCGCCCGCCCGTCGGTCACCAGATTGCGCTCTTGCTCGCTCTGATAGGCCTCGGCGGCTGCCAGCGAATTGCCCACAACATTGCGCACGCGCTCGGAAAACCACCCTTCAAGCCCGATATTGATGGTGATGACAGCGAACACCGCGACCGTGATCGCCGGAACCAGCGCAATGGTGGCGAACAAGCCCGACAACCGCAAATGCAACCGGGATCCAGCGGCGCTGGTGCGGCGGGCGGTGATCAGCCGCGCGATACGCCCCAGAACCAAGGCCGCAACGACCAGAATATAGACCAGGTCGGCCAGCACCACGAATCGCAGCAACACCAAATTGGGGTCCGAGGCGAACGGCCCCAGAACCAGCGTTGTCGCAATTACCAAAACCGGTGCCAGCACCACCAAAATGGCCGTAACGATTGCCTCGAACCGACGCTGCGCCGGTCCACGCCGTTGCAACAACGAACTGGCCGGTGCCGGTGGCACAGAAGCTGGGCTTTGCGTTTGTGTCATGGGTTGGCAGCAAGCAACTCTGGCAGTGGTCACCATGGGTGCGGCAATTGCGCCACGCCCTGTTGCCAAACTACATCAATTTGCGCCGCCGTGTCACGCGAATATCGAGTTCGTTGGTCTTCTTGCGCAAAGTATTGCGATTGATGCCCAAAAGGTCTGCGCATTTGGCCTGATTGCCATTGGTATATTCCAACGCGATGTCGATCAACGGCGCTTCAACCTCTCGCAGGATGCGCTGATACACGCCGGGCTGCGGCAGATCTGCGCCGTGCAGCTCGAAATAGCGCCGGACATGGCGCGCCACCGACTCGGCCAGCGATGTGCCATCCGCCACGCCGCCATGATTTTGCGCCGGTGGATGTGCCTCCAGGGCTTGCTCCATCTCAGCTTTGGAAATCGACGCCTCTTGGCCCGTGATCACCAGTCGGCGCACGAGATTTTCAAGCTGACGCACGTTGCCAGGCCAGGCATATTGCCGCATCAAGTCCAGTGCCTGCGGTGTCAGGCGCCGCAATTCACTGCCGTCGCGGGCCGCGCGAACCAGAAAGTGCTCGGCCAGAAGGCCAATATCCTCGATCCGCTCACGCAGCGGCGGCACCTGAAGCGTAACCCCGGACAAGCGATAAAAAAGATCCTGCCGAAAACCGCCCGCTTGAAGCGCCTGTGTCAAGGCGTCATCGGCGATGGCGATAATTCTGGGGCCCGACTCGGACAATTCATCCAGCACTCGCACCAATCTTGCCTGTGCCGCCGGGGTCAGATCGGCCAACCCGTCGATGACAAGCGACCCGCCGTTCGCCCGCGTGATCAGGGCAGAGGCGGCAACCGCGCCTTCGTCCGCCCCCAGATCCTGCGCAGATGCGACACGGAAAGGGGCGTCCTGCCGGTCGGAAAAGTCGTGTAAGGCCCGGGCGATCAAAGATTTCCCGGTTCCAGACTCGCCAGTGATCAACACCGGAAGCTCTGAGTTCATCACCCGTGCCACCAGACGGTAAAGGCCCTGCATCGCTGGCGTGCGCCCAACCAACGGCAAGCCCTGATCGAGCGCCGCAGGAGCCTGAGCGGCCGCCTCGGAGGCAGGCCCCTGCGTGGGGCGCAAACCCCGGCGACGGCTTTCCAGCGCCTTGCCCACGCGCGACAACAGGTCCGGCAAATCGAATGGCTTGGGCAGATAGTCGAAAGCCTCGGCCTCGGTGGCTTGAATGGCGGTCATGATGGTGTTTTGTGCGGAAATGACGATCACCGGAAGTCCGGGACGTAGCTTCTTGATTTTCGGCAGGTTTTCTATTCCGTTGCCGTCCGGCATCATCACATCCGTGACGATAATGTCGCCCTTGCCCTCTTCAACCCACCGCATCAACGTGCCAAGGCTTGAGGTCGCATGGACCCGGCATCCGGCCCGGGTCAACGCTTGTGTCAGCACGGTTCTAATCGTGCGGTCATCATCGGCGACAAGAACCGTTCCATCCATCAGGAAACCTCTTTGCTGGGGGTGTTGGGGGCAACTGGAGGGGCAGAGATGGGCAGTGACAGCCGAAAGACCGTTTTCCCCGGGCGAGAATTCACCTCGATCCATCCTTCATGGGCGGCGATGATCTTGGACACCAACGCCAGGCCCAGCCCGGTGCCATTCTCACGCCCCGATACGAAGGGCTCAAACACGTTGTCGGCGATGTGCGGCGGCAGGCCCGGACCGTCGTCGATGATCTCAACGTGCAGGGGCAGTGCGACACGTCGGCCATCAAGACCGCGCACATTCAGCCCCCGCTCAAAGTAGCTGCGGATTCGGATCTGGCCGCCATGTGGCTGACTCTCGGATGCATTTTTCAGAATATTAAGAAAGACTTGCAGCAATTGATCCGGGTCGGCATGAACGTCCGGCAGAGAAGGGTCATACTCATCCCGGATTGTCATATGGGCGCCAAATCCAACCTCGGCCGAGCGTCTGGCGCGCTCCAGGATATCATGAATGTTCACTGCGTTGCGCTCTGGGGGGCGTTGGTCACCGAAGTGTTCGACCTGTTCCAACAGCTTTACGATGCGCCGGGTTTCCGCAACGATCAAGTTGGTCAGTTCCTGATCTTCGGGCGGCAGCCCCATCGATAAAAGCTGCGCCGCGCCGGCAATCCCGGCCAGCGGGTTCTTGATCTCATGGGCCAGCATGTCGGCCATACCGATGGCCGATTTCGCCGCCGCCTTGACCATCCGGGTGTGCCCCAACCGCCCCGCGATGTCGCGCGGTGACAGGGTCAGCAACAGGGTTTCCGCTGCATCATTCACAGGCGCAATCTGCACATGGCACAGGCTGGGCGGCTTGTCACAAGGGGTTATTTGGGCGTCGTTGATAAACACCGGCGCCCGGTTGTTTCGCGCCCGCGTCGTGGCGTCCAGAATAGGTGTATCAACCACCAATTTCTTGAAAATCGGTTTGCCAGTGATCACGGCGGCGGAGGTCGACAAGAACAATTCGGCGGCAGGGTTGCAGTCCAGAATGACCTCTTGACCGTCGCGCAGGGCCAGAAGAAAGGCCGGCACGGGAAGCGCCGTCCAGATCACGCCAGGCGCCAACGCGGTATCGGATGGGGCCGTTGTGGTTGGGGCGATGCTCATCACGCGGCATCCTTTTGCGGCGCAAGCGCATCCGGCAAGGCGCGCAGCACCAGCTCAGGATCCCGCTCGCGCATCAACTGCGCCCGCAGGCCTCGCGGGCCGTTGGCCGCGTCAATATACCAACCCAGGTGCTTTCGGGCGATGCGCACGCCCAGATCCGGGCCGTAAAACGCCAACATGTCCTGATAGTGGGCTCCAACCACATCGACCAGATCACCGAGGCCGGGCGCAGCCACCTTGGGCGTGCCGTAAAGGGCGGCGGCAATCTGCGCCAGCACCCAGGGGCGCCCCTGTGCGCCACGGCCAATCATGATACCGGCGGCACCTGACAGATGCAGCGCACTGCGCGCGGATGTGGCATCCACGATGTCGCCATTGGCAATGACAGGCGCGCGGACACGCGCCACAACCTGCCGGATCGCGGCCCAATCGGCGGTGCCTGTGTAGAATTGCGCGCGGGTGCGGCCGTGGATGGTGAACATTGACACCCCGGCATTTTCTGCACGTTGGGCAATGTCTGGCGCGTTCAGACTGTCCGCATCCCACCCCAGTCGCATTTTCAGGGTCACCGGGATACTGACCGCGTTGGCAACAGCGTCAATCAGCCCAAGGGCATGATCAGGGTCCCGCATCAACGCCGACCCAGACGCGCCGCCCACCACTTTCTTCGCCGGGCATCCCATGTTGATATCGATCAACGGCGCCCCCTGCGCTTCGGCGATGCGCGCGGCCTCGGCCATGGCGTGCCCGTGACAGCCGGCAATCTGAACCGAGGTGCGAACGCCAGGCACCTGTTCAGCCCGCGCAAGGCTGGCCGCACGCCGGGCCGGGCGCGCTGCCACCATCTCGCCCGACGCAATCATTTCACTCACAACCAACCCAGCACCAAACCGCGCCACCGCACGCCGGAACGGCAAATCTGTGATGCCGGACATCGGCGCCAGCAAGACGGGCGGCGTCAGCGGAATGGGAAATGGGGCCAGTGGATCGGCAGCCAGTGTCATGTGTGTATCCGGCATGGGGTTTAGGTGTTCTTGATCAATATCAGGCCGCGCGGGAAGGATCAGCCTGAATTTGTGCCCACCGCGGCAGCATTTGCACAAATTATGATCACTTTGCAAGGTTAGCTGCCCATTTTCCGGGCGGCAGCACGGCGGCCCAGTTGTGCTATGCCCCTTGCAACGGGCTTGCAGCAGGCCCCGCCATCGCCTAATTCGTTGGCATGAACATTTCGGCTAAAACCTCGATTGTCCTTGTTGCCGCCGGGCGTGGCGCGCGCATGGGTGATGGAGTGCCCAAGCAATGGCGCGATTTGGCCGGCCGGCCCGTCATCGCCCATACGATTGCAGCATTTCAAGATGCGGGGTTTTTTGACATTCTGTTGGTCATTCACCCCGATGATCAGGCCCGCGCGGACCAGTTGGGACTGCCCTATGTGTTCGGGGGAAACTCGCGCACGGCCTCGGTTCATGCGGCGTTGGAACAGATGGCAAAATCACCACCTGATCACGTCTTGATACATGATGCGGCCCGGCCCTTGGTTGCGCCTTCGGTGATCCACGCTGTGGCGCAGGCTTTGGCCGATCATCCAGCGGCGGCCCCGGCGCTGCCGGTCACCGATGCGCTGTGGCGCGGCGATGGCGGGTTTGTCGCTGAAACGGTGCCGCGTGACGGGCTGTTTCGGGCGCAAACACCCCAAGGTTTTCGCTTCCCCGAGATCCTTGACGCACATCGCGGATTTACTGGTGACGCTGCGGACGATGTCGCCATTGCGCTGGCGTCCGGAGTGCCCGTGTGGATAACTTCAGGTGATGAAGGCAACATCAAGTTGACGTATCCTACTGATTTTGAACGCGCTGAAGCCTCAATTCTTAAATGTCAGTCATTAAAAGGTCAGACAATGGATATTCGCTGCGGCAACGGCTTTGACGTGCACGCCTTTACCGACGGGGACCATGTTACACTGTGCGGGGTCCACATTCCCCACACGCATTCCCTGCTGGGGCATTCAGACGCCGATGTCGGCATGCATGCCCTGACCGATGCGCTGTATGGGGCGATGGCCGAGGGCGATATTGGCCGTCATTTCCCGCCCAGCGACCCACAATGGAAAGACGCGGAAAGCCATGTCTTTTTGCGCCACGCAGTCGCATTGGCGACGCAGAAAGGGTTCACTGTGACCAACGCTGATATAACCTTGATATGCGAGCACCCGAAAGTCGGGCCGCACGCCGGCGCGATGCGCGCGGCGTTGAGTGACATCATGGGGGTCGATATTGGCCGGATCTCGGTCAAGGCGACCACGTCTGAGCGGTTGGGCTTTACCGGCCGCGAAGAAGGTATAGCGGCCATCGCCACGGCCACATTGGTGGCGGCATGACCGCCGCGCGGTGGGTCGCTACCGGGTTTGGCCTGGGCTATCTGCGCCCTGCCCCGGGCACATGGGGTTCGGCCGGGGCGCTGATTGTCGGGCTTGGGATCGTCCAGTTCATCGGGTTTCCGGCGCTGGTCTTGGCGACGTTCGCGGCCAGTGTCGCCGGGTTCTGGGCCTGTGCTGCGGAATTGAAGGACAGGCCCGGCGCCGACCCGTCGGAGTTCGTGATCGATGAAATCGCTGGGCAGTGGTTGACGCTGTTGTTCCCGGCCTTCTTGTTCTGGCGCATGGGCATGGACGACTGGATTCTGCGGGCCTATCCCGGCTGGGTTGCGGCGTTCATCTTCTTTCGGATTTTCGATATCTGGAAACCATGGCTGGTGGGCCGTGCGGATCGGCGTGGGGACCCTGCCGGCGTCATGCTTGATGACCTGTGGGCTGGGATTTTCGCGGGATTCTCCGTTATTCTGGCCGGAGGGTTGGCGCATTTGCCGATGATTTTGGGGTAGCTTCATGTCGAACGCCGAAGAAATTCTGGCCGCCGCGCGCCGTGCTGGCCTGCGCATCGCAACTGCCGAAAGCTGCACCGGCGGGCTCGTTGCGGCTGCGTTAACCGATATCCCCGGGTCCTCTGATGTGTTCGACCGGGGGTTTGTCACCTATTCCAATGCCGCCAAGCAACAGATGCTGGGCGTTTTGGCGACCACTCTGGCCGACTATGGCGCGGTCAGCGAGGAAACGGCCGGGGAAATGGCTGAGGGCGCGCTGGAGCGATCAGATGCGCAGATCGCGGTCGCAGTGACGGGGATTGCAGGACCCGGAGGCTCGGAGTTCAAACCCGAGGGGCGTGTGTGCTTCGCCCTCGCGCGGCAAGGCCGGGCGACGCGCGACGAAACGGTCGAATTCGGAGCCCTGGGCCGGGACGCTGTACGCCGTGCTGCCGCCCAACACGCATTGGACGTCTTGGCCTGGGGCTTGCGCTGATTTCATCATCTGCTGCCGAACTGCGCGGAGCAGCGAAATAGTGCACAAATTTTAGACACTTGATGAATTGCCCCCTGAATCGGCGGTGTTCCGGTGCTTTGCCACTTTAATCGGCAGGCAATTGCCGTTTTTACCGGCACAAACGGAACCGGAGATCACCATGAACGCAGCTGATACTGCCTTTATCATGACCGCAACAGCCCTTGTGCTGTTCATGAGCTTGCCAGCCCTTGCCCTGTTTTACGGCGGGCTGGTGCGCGCACGAAACGTCCTCAGTGTGTTTATGCACGTCTTTTCCATCGCCTGTCTGATGTCGATCCTGTGGCTTGTCGCGGGGTACTCCATTGCCTTCGGCGACGGCAACGGGTTCTGGGGTGGCCTGGGCAAAGCGTTCCTGAACGGGATCGACGCCGATACGCTGTGGGGCACCATCCCCGAGGTTTTGTTCTTCACCTTCCAGATGACCTTTGCCGTTATCACCCCGGCCCTGATTGTCGGCGCCTATGTCGAGCGCGTCGGCTTTGGCTTTGTGCTGCTTTTTTCATCGCTGTGGATGCTGCTGGTCTACGCGCCGGTCGTTCACTGGATCTGGGGCGGCGGCATGATGGCCGACGGCGGGATTTTTGGCGCCATTGGCACCATGGATTTTGCCGGGGGCATCGTGGTGCACGAAACCGCAGGATTGGCGGCACTGGTCATTGCCTTTGCGTTGGGGCCACGCAAGAACCGCACCACCCCGCCGCATTCGCCCGGACTTGTGATGATGGGCGCGGCGATGCTGTGGGTCGGTTGGTTTGGCTTCAACGGCGGCTCGGCGCTGGCGGCGAACGGTCAGGCTGCGATGGCGATCACCGTCACACATCTGTCGGCGGCGGCCGCGTCGCTTAGCTGGGTGCTGTGGGAGCGGATCAAATTCGGCCGCGCCTCCATGGTGGGTCTTGTGACCGGCACCATTGCCGGGCTGGCCTCTATCACCCCGGCTTCGGGCTATGTCGGCCCAGTTGCAGCGCTGGCCATTGGTTTTGTCGCGGGGATCTTGTGCCAGGAAGCTGTGAACTTGGTGCGCAACAAGATGCGGATCGATGACACGCTGGATGTGTTCGCGGTGCACGGCGTTGGCGGGATCTTCGGCACGATCATGATCGCGGTGCTGGGCATCGGCAGCTGGACCGCGCAACTGGGCGCGCTGGCCATTGTCGGGGTGTACACCGTGGTGATCAGCTTTGCCTTGGTCAAGCTGGTTGGGCTGTTCACCCCGCTGCGCGTGGATCTAGAGACCGAAACCAACGGGTTGGATCTGTCCATCCACGGCGAACGCGCCTACGACATGAATTCCTGACAGCGCAGGCATCGGAAAAGAAAAGGGGCCGTTTGGCCCCTTTTTTTCAATCTCAACCGTAAAGCTGTTTCGCGCGTTTCTCAAACGCCGTCACCACCCGGCGCATGGCCTCATCAAACACCACGCCAATGATCTTTTGCAGCACAGCGTTTTTGAATTCGAAATCCACTTCGAACTCCACGCGGCACCCCTCAGGGACCGGTTCCATCTGCCAAAACGAATGCAAATAGCGAAACGGGCCATCGAGGTAATCGGTTTCGATGCGGTTCTCGGTCGGCACTAGGATCACGCGCGATCCGAATTTCTCGCGGAAGACTTTGAACGAGATGACCAGATCCGCCTCCAGCGACACAGCGCCATCGCCTCGGTCGGGGAGCGGGCGTTGCGATCGGATACGTGCGGCGGCGGTCCAGGGCAGGAATTCCGGGTAGCGCGCCACATCTGCGACCAGCTCGAAAATCTGTTCGGGCGTATACGGCAGGATCCGGTTTTCGCTGTGACGGGGCATATGGCACCTGTGTCAACGCCACCACTGGCAACTCTGCGCGTCTTTTCCTAGAGTGGGCGGGCAAAGACAACCCCAAGAGAAACCAAACACATGCCCGACCAACCTTATATGATCGATCAGATGATTTCGGCCAAGCGCATTGCCGCCCGGGTCGAAGGGCTGGCCGAAGAGATCGCCACGTCCTTTGCCGGCACCGAAAAACTGATTGTGGTCGGTTTGCTGCGCGGATCTTTCGTGTTCATCGCCGATCTGGTGCGCGAAATCGACCTGCCGATCGAGGTGGATTTCATGGAGGCCAGTTCCTACGGCGACAGCATGCAGTCCAGCCGCGAAGTGCGCATTCTGAAAGATTTGCGCGGAGAGATTGCCGGGCGCGATGTGCTGGTGGTCGAAGACATCGTCGATACCGGCTTTACCCTGCACCACGTCAAGAACTTGCTGTTGAGCCGCGAACCCCGCCGATTGGAGGTCTGCGCGCTGTTGGACAAACCCACCCGGCGCGAGGTGGATATCAAGGCGACCTGGACCGGGTTCGAAATCCCTGACGAATTTGTTGTGGGCTATGGTATCGATTACGCACAGCGCAACCGCAACTTGCCGTTTATCGGCAAGGTGCGGTTCACGTAAGCTTCACCCTTTGCGGTGAAGATACAGCATCGGCATGTCGCGGATCATCACCGGATCCCCGACACGGCACCACCCGGCCTCGTCCGCGCAGGCCTTCATGGCAGCTTGCAGCGGCGCCGGATCGCCCCATGTCGCATACAGCTTGTATTCCGTGTTCAGAATCGGCTTCAGGCCTTCGTTCAGGATCGCTTCCCACACAGCGGCGCCGGTGCCCATGGTGTTGGTCTTGCGGTAGTCGTCGAACACCACGACACCGTTTTCGCGCAGCATCTCGCGGGCCGAGGCGGTGTCTTCGCGCACCAGGTTGTAGGTATGCCCCGCGTCGATATGCACGAACCGAGCGGTCTGCGGGGCGACAAAGCGGGTTACCGTCGACGTCGGCCCCTTCACGACCCGTGGCAATTCCGCGTGAAAGGCCAGGTAGTTGCGTTCGAACTCATCCTGGGTCAGTGATTGCGTCTTGAAAAAGCGTTTTTCGCTTGCGTCGGCAGCGTCTGACGTGACGATATCGTCAAACAGGTCGCAGGCCGTGAATACCTCTCCGGCGCGCAGAAAATTGCCCATCAGGATCGCGCTTTTGCCTTTGAAAACCCCCAACTCCACCAGCGCCCCTTCGGGCTCTGTCTGGTTTTGGTGGCGCAATATCCACGTGAAAGCGGCCTGATCTATGGGCATGAACCAGCCCGGAACGTCGTTGAAATCCACTGCACCCTCCAAAAGTGTCCGTTTTTTCTTGGTTTCGGCTACGCTAGGATGAGACACAACCTGAGACAACCAGAAACCCGCGATTGTCGCCAATCCGGGAACAAGCGCGGGAAATAGTTTCCTGAAATGGCCGGTTAATCATGTGTTTGCCATGCTTGCCCCCGTTTCTTGCCACGCTGCAATGGTGTAAAATGGGACATCTATTCGCCCTGATCCCCACATTCCAACCTGCATCGAGGCCCCATGACCGACGATTCAATCGACATTTTCGATGCCGGAGAAGCCCAGAATGATGACGACTGGCTTGCCATCATGGAGGAAATCGGGGACGAGGCCGGGTATATGGAAACGTTGGGCGACAAGCACAGCGCCTTCTTTTCCGATCAGGGAAGCGTGTTGCTTGTCAGTTTTGAAACGCTGCCGGGCATTCGCAATGCGGGCGGTGGTCAGATGCCACTGGGATACCAGATCGCCGCGCCGCGCGGCTGGTCGTCATTGTCGATCATCGCGCATCAGCCGACCTGGTTCCGGGATCATCATGTGTACGGCTATTTCGACCGACTGATCGATGACGCGTTCTTTGAAGATTTCGACCGTGTCGTGTTTTACGGCGCGGGAATGGGTGGATATGGCGCAGCTGCCTTTTCTGTCGCGGCGCCCGGCTGCACGGTTTTGGCATTGGCCCCGCAGGCCACATTGGACACTGAAATCGCCGAATGGGACAAACGGTTCCGCGTGGCGCGGCGGTTGGACTTTACCGATCGATTCGGCTTTGCGCCCGACATGATCGACGGCTGCGAGCAGGTGTTCATTGTCTATGATCCGGTGCAGCAGGTTGACGCGGTTCACGCCTCGATGTTCCGCGGCGACTATGTGACCAAACTGCGGGCCCGAAACATAGGCCGCGATCCGCAGGCTGAGTTGTCACGTATCAACGCCCTGCGCCCGCTGATTGATGCGGCGTGTATGGGAACGTTGGATGCCGGTCTTTTCTACCGGCTTTGGCGGGGGCGCCGGGGTCACGCGCAGTTCCTGGGCCGATTGGCCGGGCGCGTGCAATCGCAAAACCGCCCGCAGCGGCTGGTCCAGGTGCTGCGCGCCGCCATAGCGCAGGTTGATCACCCGCAACTGAAACGGGCGCTGCAACGCGCCGAAGCTGCCTTGACGCCCCCACCGTCACAAACGCCTGCCCCGCCCGACGAAGAACCGCTGCGCTAACGGTCCGGCGGCCCCTTTCACAGGCCCGCCCCCTTCACAGGCCGCTAGTCGCGCGCTATGGGATGCGCATGACCCAGACCTTGACGCTGACCCGCCCCGACGACTTTCACCTGCATCTGCGCGATGGCGCCATGCTGGCTGGTATCGCGCCGGAAACCGCGCGTGATTTCGCCCGTGCGATCATCATGCCTAATCTGGTGCCACCGGTTGTCACGGGCGCACAAGCGCTGGCCTATGCCGACCGGATCAAGGCGGCGCTGCCCGGCGCGTCGTTTCAGCCGCTGATGACGCTTTACCTGACCGAACAGACCGGCGCCGATGATCTGATCGCCGCGCATGCGGCTGGGATCATCACGGCGGTGAAGTTATATCCGGCCGGGGCAACCACCAATTCGGCCTCTGGCGTGGCCAATTTCGACAAAGTGCGCCCGGTGTTGGAGGCCATGGCGCACGCCGGTGTGCCCCTGTGCGTGCACGGCGAAGTGACCGATGCCGAAATCGACATTTTTGACCGCGAGGCGGTGTTCATCGACCGCGTTCTGGACCCGATCCGCCGCGCTACACCGGGCCTGAAGGTCATCATGGAACATATCACCACGCGTGATGCCGCCGACTATGTGCGCAGCGCCGACACTGGGCTGGCGGCGACAATCACAACGCATCATCTGGTGATCAATCGAAACTCACTTCTGGTGGGTGGGATGCGGCCGCATTATTTCTGTCTGCCGATTGCCAAGCGTGAAGTCCACCGTCAGGCGCTGGTTGCTGCTGCCGTGTCTGGGGATCGGCGGTTCTTTCTGGGCACGGACAGCGCGCCACATTCCGACGACCGCAAGGAATGCGACTGCTGCGCCGCCGGGTGTTTCACAGCAACGAACACCATGCCAATCCTGGCTGAGGTCTTTGAGCGCGAATCTGCGCTGGACCGTTTGGATGCGTTCACCGGGCAATTCGGCGCCGATTTCTACGGGTTGCCGCGCAATACCGGAACATTGGTCTTGGAACGCCAGGATACGCCCGTGGATTTCCCATCAAAGATCGAAACGGGTGCCGGGCCGGTGACGGTGTTTCACCCAGGGTTTCCTGTCCATTGGCAGGTAAAACGCTGATTTACTGCGAATAGCCGATATCGCTGATCTGCGTGACATCGACGTCAGTCAGAACAACTTCAATTTCGTCGGCCACGCTGCTGGTTTGCCCGTTCATCGTGGTCAGCATGATCAAAGCCATCGAGACAATCGCACCGGTCAGAACGACCCAATCGACGCTGACGGCGCCGCTTTCATCTGTCAACGCCTGTCGTATCGTGACGCGCATAGCCACCTCCGGTTGATCCATGCCCGCAGGTTTACACGTGAAATCACGCGAATTTGTGAATCGAATATCGAATTTTGTGGCGATGCAACGACGATTTTACACAGTTCTTCGGCACTCAGACGGGTCATCAACACTCAGGCGGGCGCCGATTGGGCCAGTCGGTCGCCTGATGCCAGGCTTCGGCCAGTTGCACCACACCCAGATCATCGCCATGACGCCCGATGACCTGCAACCCCATGGGCAACCCCGCCGCGCCAAACCCTGCTGGCATTGATAGCGCCGGCAGTCCAATCAGGCTGGCGGGCACAACGACCTCCATCCACCGGTGGTAGGTGTCCAAGGTCTGCCCGTTGATGTGCGTGGGGTATTGGGTGCTTACGGCAAACGGCCAGACCTGCGCCGAGGGCAAGATCAGCGCATCGTAGGTCTCGAACAGGTCGGCGGCCTTTGCATACCAGCGTGATCGGCAAAGGCTGGCAGCTTGCACCGCTTCAACGGTCAAGGACTTGCCGGTTTCGATTTCCCAGATCGCGGTCGCCTTGAGCTGCTTGCGCCAGTCGGGGTTGGCATACAGTGGGCCAAGCCGGTTGGCATTGGCAAAGGCGCGAAGATCCAGCCAACTGGTCCACATCTCGGCCGCATCAAAGGGGGCATTGAGGGCCTCGACATGCACACCGATTTCAGCAAGGTCGCGCAGCGCCGTTTCGCACAGGTCGAGCACGCCGGTTTCCATCGGATACGCGCCGCCCCAATCGCCCAGCCAGGCCACGCGGCGGCCCCGGACGTCGGTGCTGATCGCAGGCGCGAAAGTTTCTTTCGGCAACTGAAACGGGCGCCGGGATTCAGGTCCGGACTGCACGTCCAGTAGCAAAGCCAGATCGCTGGGGGACCGCGCCATCGGGCCATTGGTGGCCAAGGGATGCAGGAATGTTTCCCCCTCTGGGGCATCAGGCACACGGCCCCAGCTGGGGCGCAGTCCGTAAACATTGTTCCAGCCCGCCGGGTTGCGCAGGCTTCCCATCATGTCCGACCCGTCAGCCAATGCCACCATGCGCCGGGCCAACGCCACCGCCGCCCCGCCCGAGGACCCACCGGCGCTGACGCCAGGATCATAGGCGTTGCCGGTCACGCCGTGGACCGGGTTGAACGTGTGACTTCCCAGCCCGAATTCGGGCGTGTTGGTCTTGCCGATGAACAGCGCCCCGGCAGCGCGCAGGCGGGACACAAACAGATCGTCCTTTCGCGCAATCTGCCCGGCCATGATCGTTGATCCCATCGACGTGGGCAGCCCGGTCACGTTGGCCAAGTCTTTGATCGCCATGGGCAATCCATGCAGCGGGCCGAGCTGCGAGGCGCCATCAGCAGCCTGGGCCTCGACCATCAGGTCACTGCGGTCGCGCAGGCTGACAATGGCGTTGACGGCACTGTTGCGTTGATCGATCCGGTCCAATGTGGCGGCCATGAGGTCCTGGCACGACAGATCCCCACGTCGAAGGGCGGCCAGCTGTGCGCCAGCGCCTTGATCCAGTAAGTCAGTCATGTGTCCCCCACGATTTTGGCCCGCGCCAATGCGCGCATCCTTGGCGCGTTTGGCCGATTTGGCAAGTCGGTCAAGAAATCCTTGATTTCGGCTGGCGCATGACGTGTCCTGCCGGGCAGGAGGGGCGTTCATGGAAATTCTCGATCAGGATGATCTGTTCATCCCGTTGCCAGATGGCACACGGTTGGCCGCCCGTCTGTGGCGCCCGGCTCAGCTTGGCGCGGATCTGGGGGGTGCGGATCTGGGGGGCGCGGATCTGGGGGGCGCGGTTCCGGCGGTGCTGGAATTCATCCCCTACCGCAAGCGTGACAACACCCTGCCGCGCGATGAAACCATGCATCCGTGGATGGCGGCGCAGGGGTATGCCTGTTTGCGCGTCGATATTCGCGGCAGTGGCGACAGCGAAGGCGTGTTTGACGATGAATATTCGGCCCGCGAATTGCAGGACGCCTGCGATGTGATCGCCTGGATCGCCGCGCAAGACTGGTGCAGTGGCTCGGTCGGCATGATGGGCAAAAGTTGGGGCGCGTTCAATTGCTTGCAAACCGCTGCGCTGAACCCGCCTGCGCTGAAGGCCGTCATCAAGGTTTGCGGCACGGTGGACCGGTTCAATGATGACATCCACTATAAGGGTGGCTGCTTGCTTGGTGAGAATTTCGCCTGGGGCACCTTGATGCTCAGCTACAATGCGCGTCCGGCTGACCCGCTGCTGCGCCCCGATTGGCGCGAGGATTTTCGCCAGCGCATTGAAACAATGCCCCATCTGTCCGAGGTCTGGACGGGCCACCAGACACGCGACGCGTATTGGACGCATGGCTCCGTTTGCGAGGATTACAGCGCCATTCAAGCCGCCGTGCTGAGCGTCGGCGGCTGGAACGACAACTACATGAACGCCCCCGCTGCGTTGGTGCAAAACGCGCCCAACGCCAAGGCCATCGTTGGACCTTGGGTGCACCAATATCCACATGTCGCCGTGCCCGGGCCGCAGATCGACTGGCTGGGCGAGATGAAGCGCTGGTGGGACCGGTGGCTGAAGGGCGCGGACAACGGTGTCGACGCCCTGCCCGACTACCGCGTTTACATGCTCGACAGTGCGCCCCCGAACGCCAGCGCCGAAACACGCCCTGGCCGCTGGTTGGCGGAAAGCCTGCCGTCGCCCCGTGTGACATCAAAATCCCTGGCGCTTGGCGGCGACGGGCAATTGGGCGGAACAGCGCCGCTGAATGCGGTGATCGACACGCCGCAGACGTTGGGTAGCGCCGCGGGCGAATTCTTTCCCATGGGCCTGAATGGTGAAATGGCTGGTGATCAGAGCGCCGATGACGCCCGCTCCGTCTGCTTTGAGCACCCCTGCCCCAATGGGCTGTCCTTGCTGGGCACCGCCGAATTGGCGCTGACCATCACAGCGCAGAGCACGCATGGTTTCGTGATCGCCCGGCTGTGTGACGTGGCGCCCAATGGCGCGTCCACTCGCATCGCGCACGGGGTCTTGAACCTGCATCACCGCAGCGATCCGCCCGTGCCGCTTGAGCCAGGCGCGCAAATCGCAGTGTCCTTGACGCTGGATCAAATGGCATACCGGCTGGCACCTGGGCACACCCTCAGACTGGCGCTATCCAACAGTTACTGGCCCTTTGTCTGGCCGTCGCCACACGCCAACGCGCTGACCTTGACCAAAGGCGCGGTGTCCTTGCCAGTTCACAACGGCGATGCGCAAGGTGTCACATTTGCGCCACCTGCCCCGGTTGCGCCAAGCCGATTGGTGCCCCTGACCCCATCTTCGGCAACTCGCGAACACCGGATCGATCAGATAACGGGCGCAGAGCGGATCGTCATTTGTGACGACAGCGGCATCACCCGGAACCCCGATCATGGGTTGGAAACCCGCACCAAGATGGTCGAGGACTGGTCAATCCACCCCGAAGACCCGTTGTGCGCGGCTTGCACGATCACCTGGGAGCAAAGTTTTTCACGCGGCGATTGGTCGGTGAAAACCTGGGTAGAGGCCACGCAAACCGGTGACGCACGGCACCTGAGCCTGTCAGGAACACTGACCGCAGAAATCACGGACGCCGACGAAGCGCCCGAAATCATAACAAGAAACTTTAATGCGCATGTTGCGCGCAAACATGTCTGATTGTTACAATCAGCAGGTATGACGACATGAATTGACAGGCGAGCCAGGGAAATTGATTCGCCAGTCAACAAAAACGGCACCGAAATCCGGCGCCACATAATGCGGTTCACACGCGAACCGACATCAGGGAGAGACCTATGAACGATCAACTTCGCTACTATTTGGCCCGTGCCACTGCAGGCAAAATGGACCGCCGTGCCTTTATGGGCAAAGCCGCCGCATTGGGTGTTGCAAGCACCGCAGCGACCGGCTTGCTGACCTCGGCCGTGCACGCACAGGGCCCGCGCCGTGGTGGCCACATGTCTGTCGGCCTTCAGGGCGGTGAGAGCACCAACTCCAAAGACCCGGCGACCTACGCCAGCCAGGTCCCCTTCATGTATGGCCGGATCGCCGGCGAAACGCTGCTCAATATCAACACGGCTGGTGAGCTGGAAGGTGCTGCCGCTGACGAATGGTCGGCCACCGCTGACGCCATGACCTGGAGCTTCAAGATCCGCTCGGGCATGCAGTTCCACAACGGCCAACCGGTAACCGCCGAGGATGTCGCGCAAACCCTGCGCCGTCACTCGAACGAAGATTCGCAGTCGGGCGCGCTGGGCATCATGCGCGGCATCGCGTCGATCTCGGTCAATGGCGACACCGTGGTTCTGACCACCGAAACGCCGAACGCTGACCTTCCCTACCTGATGGCCGACTATCACCTGATCATCCAGCCCAATGGCGGCATGGACGATCCGGCGGGCGCGGTCATGTCCGGCCCCTATCGCTGGGTTGAGGACGAACCGGGCGTGCGCCACACGTTCGAGCGGTTCGATGGATACTGGAATGACGGCGTCGCGCATTTCGACACCATCGAAATCCTGGTGATCAACGACGCCACGGCCCGGAACTCTGCCCTGCAGTCGGGCCAGATCCAATTGGCCAACCGCGTTCCCCCGTCGGTCGCCGGTCTGCTGGCCCGCGCCCCGGGTGTTGCGGTGGAATCGACCGCAGGCCGTGGGCATTATGTGTTCATCATGCACGCCAACACCGCGCCGTTCGACAACAACGACCTGCGCATGGCGCTCAAGCACGCCATTGACCGCGAAGACATGGTGGATCGTATCCTGCGTGGCTATGGCTCGGTCGGCAACGACATGCCGATCAACTCGGCCTATCCGCTGTTCGATGCGTCGATCCCGCAGCGCACCTATGACCCCGATCAGGCCCGGTTCTACTTTGAGCGGTCCGGCCATTCTGGCCCGGTCGACCTGCGCGTGGCCGACGGCGCATTCCCGGGGGCTGTCGATGCCGCCCAGTTGTTCAAGGAAAGCGCCGCTGCTGCAGGGATCGATCTGAACATCATCCGTGAGCCTGATGATGGATATTGGTCGGAAGTCTGGAACGTGAAGCCGTTCTGCGCCTCGTATTGGGGTGGCCGTCCGGTGCAGGACCAGATGTATTCCACCGCCTATCTGTCGACGGCGGACTGGAACGACACCCGGTTCTTCAACCCGCATTTCGACGACCTGCTTTTGCAGGCCCGTGGCGAGCTCAACAACGAGCGCCGCAAGGCACTGTACAGCGAAATGGGCCTGTTGGTTCGTGACGAGGGCGGCTTGATCTGCCCGATGTTCAACGACTTCATCGACGCCCACAACGGCGACGTCGCAGGTTGGGTCGCAAACCCGAACGGCGAGATGATGAACGGCTTTGCGCCTGTCCACATGTGGTCGGCGGCCTGATCTCGGATGCATCCCATCCTTAAGCTTGTAGCCCAGCGTCTTGCGCTGGGCTGCCTTCTCCTTCTGGCGGCATCTGTGCTGATCTTCATTGGCACCCAGATCCTGCCAGGGGACGTTGCCGCCGCCATTCTTGGCCAGGGCGCAACCGAACAGGCGCTGACCAATATGCGCGCCGATCTGGGCCTGGACCGGCCCGCGATCACCCGATATTTTGAATGGCTTTTCAATGCATTACAGGGTGATCTTGGTGTCGCCTTGTCAAACGGTCGAGACATTGCCGACAGCATTTCCGGCCGCATGGGAAACACGTTGTTCCTGGCATCCGTCGCCGCGATGATCTCTGTGCCGCTGTCCATTTTCCTGGGCCTGCTGGCGGTGCGCTACCGTGATCGCTGGCCCGACAAGCTGATCTCGGCGGTGACCCTGACGTCGATCTCGCTGCCGGAATTCCTTCTGGGTTACGTGATCATGTTCGTGTTTTCGGTCAAACTTGGCTGGTTCAACTCGGTCTCGAACATCAATGACGGCATGTCGTTTTGGGAAAAGCTGAACGCCGTTGCCCTGCCTGCGACCGTGCTGACGATGGTGGTTTTGGCGCACATGATGCGCATGACCCGCGCCGCAATCCTGAATGTGATGCAGTCGGCCTATGTCGAAACGGCCGAGTTGAAGGGCTTACGTCGCTTCACCATCATCGCCCGACACGCCATGCCGAATGCCATCGCGCCGATTGTGAACGTCGTGATGATCAACCTGGCGTATCTGGTCGTTGGGGTCGTCGTGATCGAGGTTGTGTTCGTTTATCCCGGCATGGGGCAGTATCTGGTTGATCACGTCTCCAAGCGTGACGTGCCGGTGGTTCAGGCCTGCGGCCTGATCTTTGCAACCATCTACATTGGCCTCAACCTGTTGGCAGATATCATCTCTATCCTGTCCAACCCCAGACTGAGGCATCCGAAATGAAGGGAATTCCGATTTCCGCCCTTCTGGGCCTGTCCATCACCGCGCTGTATTTTCTGGCAGCACTGCTGGCACCGTGGATCGCCCCCTACGGCATGTCCGAAATTGTCGGCGACGTGTGGGAACCCGCATCATCGAATTTCATTCTGGGAACGGACAATTTGGGCAGGGACCTGTTAACCCGCCTGATCTATGGCGGCCGCACGACGATCTACGTCGCGACGATGGCCACCGCCCTGTCCTTTACCTTGGGTGCAACCCTTGGCTTTACGGCGGCTGTCTATGGCGGCTGGGTTGATCAGGTCATGGCGCGGCTCAATGATCTGGTCATGTCGATCCCAACCTTGATCTTCGCGCTGGTTGTGCTGTCGGTCATGCCCGTCACCTTGACAGTGTTGATCCTTGTCATGGGGCTGCTGGATTCGACGCGTGTGTTCCGTCTGTCTCGTGCTGTTGCCGTTGATATCAACGTCATGGACTACGTCGAAGCCGCGCGTCTGCGTGGCGAGGGGCAGCGGTGGGTGATCTTTCGCGAGATCTTGCCGAACGCTCTGTCGCCGTTGGTGGCCGAGTTGGGCCTGCGGTTCATCTTCGCAATCCTGTTCATTTCGACCCTGTCTTTTCTGGGCCTGGGCATTCAACCGCCCGAGGCTGACTGGGGCGGGATCGTGAAGGAAAACCGGGAAGGTATCGTCTACGGCATCCCCGCCGCTTTGTGGCCGGCGGTTGCCATCGTGACGCTGTCTATTTCCGTGAACCTTGTGGCTGACTGGGCGTTGAACCGCACCACCAGCCTGAAAGGAGGCCGTGGTGGCTGATCCGCTTCTGACTATCAACAACCTGCGGATCGAGGCGACGGTCTACGCGCCTGGTGAAAAGCCGCGTGATGCGGTGATCGTCGATGACGTGTCGCTGTCGCTGGAAAAGGGCAAGGTCCTGGGACTGATCGGTGAATCCGGGGCCGGAAAATCCACCATCGGATTGGCGGCCTTGGCGTACGGCCGTGGCGGGATCCGCCTGACGGGCGGCGAGATCACGCTCAACGGGCGCGAAATCCGGCTGGCAGATGCCGCGACCCTGCGGTCGGTTCGCGGGCGCGAAGTCACCTATGTCGCGCAATCCGCCGCTGCGGCCTTTAACCCGGCCAAAAAGCTGATGGAGCAGGTAACCGAGGCCACGCTGCATCATGGCCTGGTCAGCCAAGCCGAGGCAGAGGCGCGCGCGGTGGAATTATTCCGCACGTTGTCGTTGCCCGATCCCGAAACATTCGGCGACCGCTATCCGCACCAGGTCTCAGGCGGCCAGTTGCAGCGCGCCATGACGGCCATGGCCCTGTGCCCCCATCCGGACCTTGTGATCTTTGACGAGCCCACAACGGCGTTGGATGTAACGACCCAGATCGACGTTCTGGCGGCCATCAAATCCGCGATTGCCATGACCGGCGTCGCCGCGATGTACATCACCCATGACCTGGCTGTCGTGGCACAGGTGTCCGACGACATCATGGTGCTGCGCAATGGCAAGATGGTGGAAACCGGCAGCGTTCAACGCATCATCGAGGACCCGCAAGAAGAGTATACGCAGGCGCTGATCTCGGTGCGCCGCATTGACCACAAGGAAAAGAAGCCGACCGACACGCCCTTGATGACAGTTGAAAACATCTCTGCCCGCTACGGCGCGATGGGGGTTGACGTGCTGTCGGACGTATCGGTTGAACTCTATCCGGGGCAAACCTTGGCCTTGGTCGGCGAATCCGGGTCTGGCAAGTCGACGATGGCCCGCGTCATCACTGGCCTGCTGCCTCCACGCAAGGGAAGCATCACGTTTGATGGCAATCCCCTGCCCGGCGCGCTGAAAGATCGCTCGCGCGAGGAATTGCGGCAGTTGCAGATGATCTACCAGATGGCCGACGTGGCGATGAACCCGCGCCAGACGGTGGCGACAATCATCGGCCGCCCGTTGGAATTCTACTTCAATCTGCGCGGGCGCGAACGCGACAAACGTGTGCAGGAACTTCTGGACGCGATCGAACTGGGCGAAGGTTTTGCCGACCGGTACCCGGCTGAGTTATCCGGCGGCCAAAAGCAAAGGGTGTGCATTGCCCGGGCTTTGGCGGCCAAGCCCAAGATGATCATCTGCGACGAGGTTACATCGGCGCTGGATCCGCTGGTGGCGGACGGGATCTTGAAGCTGTTGCTCAATCTTCAGGCGCGTGAGGGCGTGGCGTATCTGTTCATCACCCACGACATCGCAACCGTGCGGGCCATCGCGGACAGCATCGCTGTGATGTATCAGGGCAAGGTGCAGCGCTATGGGGTGAAAAGTGACGTGTTGGCGCCCCCGTTCGACGATTACACGGATCTGCTGTTGTCTTCGGTGCCGGACATGAAAATCGGCTGGTTGGAGCAGGTGCTTGAGCATCGCAAGATGGAAAGCGCCGGAAACTGAACCACCAACAGAGCCGGACCACCGACTTCTGGACAACGGGGCGGATTGCATGGCGCGGTCCGCCCCGGTAAGGAAGGCGGCAACAACCCGAGGTTCCCATGTCCGACCCCGTCGCCGATCCGCGCCCCGATAACCCACAGCTTTACCTGGTCTCGCCCCCGGTCTTTGACCCGCAGACCTTCGCGCCACAAATGTCTCGTGTTCTGGATGCGGTGCCGGTGGCTTGTCTGCGCCTGGCTCTGGCCAGCAGCGACGAAGACACCATCGCCCGCGCCGCCGACGCGCTGCGCAGCGTTGCCCATGACCGGGATATCGCCATCGTCATCGAGCGCCACGCGGTTCTGGCAGAGCGCCTTGGACTGGACGGCGTGCATTTGCCGGTCGGCGTGCGCGGTGTGCGCAAACTACGCGAGACTATGGGCGCCGACGCGATCATTGGCGCGGCCTGCGGAACGTCCCGGCACGACGGCATGGCCGCCGCCGAAGCCGGTGCGGATTACGTCAGCTTCGCCCCGCTGGGCGCGACGCCGCTGGGCGATGGCGAAATCGTGGATTACGAGATTTTCTCGTGGTGGTCAGAGGTGATCGAAGTGCCTATCGTAGCCGAAGGCGCGCTGTCACCGGATCTGATTTCTCAATTTGCGCCGGTGACAGATTTCTTCGCCATCGGCGAAGAAATCTGGACCGCCGAAGATCCATTGACCGCGTTGAAAACCCTGATCGCACCGATGGGATTGTAGGAAAAAAGGCGTTTCGAAACGCCTTGTCCGCCCTCTGGGTTCGGGTATCACTCCCAGAACGCAAGGATAGCTCCCTTGGCCAAGGGCCGCAGCTTTGGCGCGCCGCAGGTCGCGCGCACAAGAGTTTTCGAAAACTCTTGCCCCGCCTGATCTCAGCCGCCGTCATTCATAGCGCATCACACCGTCGGGCAGGCCCGCCGCCAGTTCTGCGCGAACGGTTTCGCCGCAGGCCCGTGCCAGCGGTTTTCTGTTGCCAAAGTCGGACACGGACACCGGCGGATGAAATACCAGATCGATCCGCCCTTGCCTGACCTGCCCCATCACCTGCAACAAATGCGCGCCAAATGATAACTCGCCCCACCATCCAAAGAACCGGTCATCGCGTCCCGGCGGTGCCTTGTAAATCAGCGTCACCGGTTGGATGGACAGGATATCGGCCAGACCTGACGCAAAGAACGCCGCAAACAATGTCGGCTTGAAGGGCAAGACCCGCACACCGTCAGAATTGGTCCCCTCTGGAAAAAAGCACAGGTGATGGCCCGCGCGCAGGCGCGCTTCAAAAATCTCTTTTTGAAGCCGGGCATCGCGCGCGTTTCGGCGGATAAACACCGTGCCCGTGGCCCGCGCCAGCCAGCCGATCCCGGGCCATCCCGCGACTTCGGATTTGGACACAAAGTAAATGCGCTGCGGCGCGTTCAGTGCAAAAATGTCCAGCCAACTCACATGATTGGCAACGACCGCGCCGCGTTGGGTCATCGGCGTGCCTGAGACCTGCAGCTTGATCCCCAGAATTTTCAACGCGCCCTTGCACACGACCTGCGTGACAAAGGGTGTCACCGGGCGGCGCAATCCGTAAATTGGGCGCTCAATCAGGCGCAAAGACAAATGGATCAGCAGGCCGCCAAAGACCCAAAGCCCAAGAACGGGCAAGCGCCAGACGATCATCAGCCAGTTTGCCAAGCCCAGCGGCACGGGTGGCGCTTCGCCTTCGGGCGACACCCAGGCCGGGTCAGCTGCGCGGGGTTTTTCGTGTATAGAAGTCAAAGGCTCTCTCGGACATGGCGGCGGTGTCCATGATCAGACACACATCGGTGGTATTGAAATCCAGATCGACATAGGCGCCGTCCCCGACAAACCCGCCCAGCCGCAAATAAGCGCGGATCAATGGGGGGATCGCGGCAAGGGCATCAGATTTCCGGATCTCGTCAACAGGGATCAGGGTCATGGATTGGGCGCTGTCAGGATTCGCCCTCACGCGCAGGGTTGGCGGCGCAAGGTGATGGGCGTGCAGCCAGCTGAGCGCCACCGCATGGGACGACACGTCGGTTCCATGAAACGAGGCCACGCCAAACATGATCTGGATGTCCCGCTCGATCACATAGCGCGCCAACCCGTTCCACAGGTGCAGCATAGCGGCGCCACGTCGGTGATCTGGATGCACGCAAGATCGGCCCAGTTCCACCAGTTTGCGCCCGGTTTTGCGCAGGGGAGTCAGGTCAAATTCGGCGTCTGAATAGAATTGCCCCAACACCTCTGCACGGTCTTGTGGCAACAGGCGATAGACACCCACCACATGGTCATGATCCGCAGGATTTTTTTGGCGATCAATCAACAACAGATGGTCGAAATGAGGATCCAGCGCATCACGTTCCAGCCGGTTTTCATGATCCACACTCAGGCCACGCGCCCCCAATTCCTCGACAAAGACGGCGTAGCGCAGGTGCTGTGCGGCAAGGCGATCATCGTCATCCTGCGCCAGTCGCACAAGATAGCCGGGTTCAGATGTTGAATTTGACGCGTGCAGTTTCATGATTTCTTAACCTTTGTCCCCCACATAGGGGGACAGCTGCGCACCCGCAACGCCAATGATATTGACTCGCGTTTAAGTTGCTCACTACGGTGGTGCTCGCGCTTACTCGCCAACAACCCACTCCAGATTGATCACCCGTGTATCGACAACAACCTTGCCAGCATCTTCAAAATTCGCCGTCACGCGGTTGCCGACAACTGACTGAACCTGGCCAAGCCCCCAGTCCGGTTGCTGGGGATGGCGCACAAACATTCCGGGCTGCAACAAGGGGGCCATGGTCTGTTCCTATCGGTTGGCTCTCGTGACCGATATGGATCTCTCGGCCCTGATCGGTTCTCGGCTATGTCATGATCTTGTCAGCCCGCTGGGGGCCATCGGCAATGGGTTGGAGCTGTTGGCCATGACCCAACCCGCCAGTCCAGAATTGGACATGGCAAGCGAGGCCGTCAAGGTCGCACAAGACCGGGTGCGCCTGTTTCGGCTGGCATTTGGCAAAGCCGACACGGATCAGGTTGTCAACCCGGCTGAATTGGAGCGGGCTTTGTCAGTGCTGTCGTCCAACGGCCGTATAAGCATTCAGTGCAACGTGCCTGACCCCGTGCCGCGCTGCCATGCGCAACGTCTGGCGCTCGGCGCATTGTGTCTGGAAACAGCCATGGCCTGGGGCGGTCACATAGAGGTATCCCCCGGCACCGTCTTCGGGTCGGCAGACCGAATGATGGTCGACGCGGCTGTGTGGGCGTCGTTGCAAAGCACCAACGCGCCGGCCAAACTGACCCCAGCGTTGGTGCATTTTGCGGTGCTGGCCCAAACCGGCCCTGCCGATGTCGAAGCCACCGCCAACAGCCTGCGGCTTACGGTCTGACCGTGCCGTCACCGGTTACCTGATACTTGAAACTGGTGAGCTGCTCAGCGCCGACGGGTCCGCGTGCATGCATCTTGCCCGTTGCGATACCGATCTCGGCCCCCATCCCGAATTCACCGCCATCAGCAAATTGGGTCGAGGCATTCAGCATCACGATGGCGCTGTCCACCCGGTCAAAGAACCGCTGTGCGGTCTGCGGGTTTTCGGTCACGATCGCATCCGTGTGCTGACTGCCAAAGCGACGAATGTGATCAATGGCGGCGTCGACCCCGTCCACCAACTTGGCGGCGATGATCATGTCCAGAAATTCGCGCCCGAAATCATCGTCTTGCGCGGGAACAACGCCCGGGATTTGCGCAAGCACCCCATCAGCCCGTACCTCCACCCCGGCGTCCACCAAAGCGCGGATCAGACCATCTCCCTGACGCTCAAAATAGCTTCGATCAATCAACAAGCATTCGGCAGAGCCACAGATCCCCGTGCGCCGGGTCTTGGCGTTCACCACCACCGCCAGCGCCTTGTCAGGGTCGGCGTCGGTGTCGACATAGACGTGGCAGATCCCCTCAAGATGCGCGAACACCGGCACACGCGCTTCGGCTTGCACCAGTCCAACCAATCCCTTGCCCCCACGCGGGACGATCACGTCGATGAAGTCCGTCATACGCAGCATCTCAGCCACGGCGGCCCGGTCGCGCGTCGGCACCATCTGGATTGCGGCCTCAGGCAACCCTGCCGCGCGCAACCCTTCAACCATGCAGGCATGCAGCGCGCCCGAGGAATGATAGCTTTCCGAGCCGCCACGCAGGATCACGGCATTTCCTGATTTCAGGCACAAAGCCGCCGCATCGGCGGTCACATTCGGACGGCTTTCATAGATCACCCCCACGACCCCAAGCGGCGTGCGCACGCGCTTGATATGCAACCCGCTGGGCCGATCCCATTCGCTGATCACCGCTCCGACCGGATCATCTTGCGCGGCAATCGCCCGCAATCCGTCGACAATGGCCGAAATTCGGTCGTCATCCAGCGCCAAACGGTCCATCATCGCCGGTGACAACCCTTTGCCGCGGCCAAATTCCAGATCCAGGGCATTGGCGGCCAGGATCTGCGCACGCTGCGCCCAAACCGCGTCGGCGGCGGCGGTCAAGGCGGTCGTCTTGGCTTGTGGAGTTGCGAACGCCAGCTCTGCGGCGGCGTCGCGGGCTGCGGCGCCAATCCCTGCCATCATCTGTGCGATGTTCATCTCGTCCATGTGACACCCTCCGTTTGGTTGATCTTAGATTGCCATGTCGTCGCGGTGGATCAACGCAGCGCGGCCTGGATAGCCCAACGTCAGCGCGATCTTGTCCGAATGGCGCCCCATGATTTGGCGGGCCTCGGCGGCGGTATAGCGCACCAGCCCCTGCCCCAAAACCTGACCGTCCGGGCCTTCGATCACCACGGCCTCACCACGCCCGAACCCGTCTCGCACGGCAATGACACCCGCTGGCAGCAAGGATTTCCCAGCGTGAAGCGCGCGCATCGCGCCAGCGTCGATCTGCAGCGCGCCACGCGGTTTCATCGCACCGATCCACCGTTTGCGCGCCGCCTGCGGATCACCCTGCGCGGCAAACCAGGTGCACGGCGCACCCCCTTCGACCGCGCTGAGCGGGCGCAACGGGTCGCCCGCGGCGATGATCATGGCGCAGCCGCCAGCGGTGGCCGTCCGCGCGGCGCTGACTTTGGTTTTCATCCCACCCTTGGACACGCCGGACACGGGGTCACCGGCCATGGCTTCAATCTCTGGGGTGATCGCGGCGACAAATTCCAACCGTCGGGCCGCCGGATCCGTATGCGGGTTGCCGGTATAAAGCCCGTCCACATCCGATAGCAGCGCCAGTTGGTCCGCGCCGATGGTCACCGCCACCTGCGCCGCCAATCGATCATTGTCCCCAAAGCGGATTTCGTCGGTCGCGACCGTGTCATTTTCATTCACGATCGGCACCACGCCCAGTGCCAAAAGGGTTTCCATGGTCGCACGGGTGTTCAGATAACGTCGGCGATTTTCGGTGTCTTGCAGCGTGACCAGGATCTGCGCAGTGGTGATCCCATGGGGCGCCAGCACTTCTTCGTATGCGCGCGCCAACTGGATCTGCCCGACGGCCGCCGCAGCTTGTGACTGCTCCAGCGGCAGGGTGCCGGCGGGCAAATTCAGAACCCGCCG
>Ga0316204_10001120_pt1 | contig 78700 bp, 45 predicted proteins | sample 6monrhotite_MG_2_FD_205661 | JGI IMG/M metagenome (GOLD analysis project Ga0316204, IMG submission 205661) | Microbial mat bacterial communities from mineral coupon in-situ incubated in ocean water Damariscotta River, Maine, United States -... | ecosystem: Environmental > Aquatic > Marine >... | reverse complement strand
GAAAAGACGACTTAAAATGGAACTTAGAGACCTTACCATTGCTCTTATTGTGATAGAGTGTGGAGGCGACCCAAAGCTATTCTTTAAAACATAAAAAATGGCCGGAATTTCTTCCGACCATGACTGGGGGAAACCCGGCCTTTTTTATTACAATTGATTTCGGTGCAGGTTGGCTTTTTGTGTGTTGCCCAAATTGGTATAGGCCTCGATGATTCGTTCCCGGGCCATCCGGTTTTCTGGTTCAATTTGTAGGGCACTTTCAAGGTATTGAGCTGCTTGAGCAAATTGGCCGCTAAACATGCTTCCCAAGCCTAAGTTGAAATAAGCTCCCGAATGCCGGGGGTTAATTTGTAGCACCTGATTGAAATAAGCGACAGCTTTGGCATTGTCTTTTTGAATGCCATAGGCCTGGCCGAGGAAAAGCAGCGTTTCTGTGTCATTGGGGTTCAACTGCCTACTGGTCTCCAAGGAGCGTATTGCCTGATCAAATTGTTGGATTTTACCGAATAAAACACCCAGCTGGTAATGTCCCTTTGCATTGTTGGGCTGCGTTTTAACGTATTGCTGCATCGAGGTAATCGCTTCCTGAACATTGTTTTGCTTATCCAACGCCACCGACAGGTTAAAATATCCCTTGTAATATTCAGGATTGATGGACAGTAGCTTTTTGAATATTTGTACCGCTTGAGGAAATTTTTGCGTTTCAGAATACGTCAGCCCGAGGTTGTTGTAGGCATCGTAATACTCCGGGTAAATGTTAATGGCCTTGATGAGGGAATTTTCGGCCTCTTGGTATAAGTTGGCTTTTTGTTGTGCGTTTGTGACATAAACCGCTTGGTTCTTGATAGCTGTGCCGTAACTGTAGTGTGCCCTGGCACTGTTGCTGGAAGTAACCACATCGGCCGTGTAAAGGTCCAAGTTGCTTTTCCAGTCTTGGTTGCGCGAAAAAGTTTTAAAGGAATACCCCAATAGCACCACAATCAACAGACCGGCAAAAGCAGGATTGGCCTTGAAGTTAGCCAGTGGAGTGGGGTGGTTGGTTTTTACGAGTTTCATCAGCAGCCAGCCCAAAACCAGGCAAAACCCCAGTGAAGGGGTATATAAAAACCGTTCGGCAAACGTAGCCCCAATGTAAACGAACACGTTCGCTACCACAGCAATGGTGACATAATAAAACAAGATTCCCGAGGCCAGTGGCTCTTTGTTTTTCCAGCCCTTCCATATGAGGTAAACCGTTCCTCCAATTGCGATAAGGGCCAACCAGGTTTGCCAACTGCCCAGTCCAACCACCGGAATCTGATTGAACGAATAATCGAAGCTTAAGGGGTGCGGAAAAATGAGCTTGATAAAATACATCCATTGCAAGTAGGCTCCTGTAGCGATTCGGTCCACCCAGCTGTCTGTGGCCAAAACCGAATTTTGAAAATAGGAGAGAATGCCTTCGTCAACGGGCAACTCCATGGATTTGATGACGCGGTAACGGATGAACAGCAATACAGCGGAGCAGGCGGCCAGCCCTCCTGCAATAGTTCCCAATTGCGTCTTGTCCCCTTGCCCGGAAAAATAGAGGAGCAGCGGCAACGCCACCACGAAGGTCACGGCACTTTCTTTGGAGAGAAAAGCCAGCACAAAAAAGAACAACCCCAGCAGTAAGTTTTTTACGTGGTTTGCCTGCACATATTTTAGGAAGAATATGCCCGCCAGCACCATGTTTAGAAAGGTGAGCATTTCATCCCGGCCTTTGAGGTTGGCAACGGCCTCGGTGTGAATCGGGTGTGCAATAAACAGCAGACTGACGGTCAACGGCAGCAGCAAGGGACTGTCCTTGAAAAGCAGCTTTAAAAAGAGAAAGAGAAACCATCCTGTTAAGGCGTAGAGCAAAATGTTGACCCCATGATGCGCTCCACCAAATAGATCCTGCTCAATGGCAAAAGTAATTTGTGAAAGTGGTCGGTAGAGACCATCGTTGAATCCCCCAAAACCATTGAGGTAATTGCTGGACAGCAATTTGGGAATGCCGTTAACACCTTCCAGCACATGGCTGTTGTTGACAAAAACGGGGAAATCATCCAACACATGCCCATGTCCTAACGTGTTGACATAGAGCAGGATAGCAAGTATAACAGGCAGTAACGCCCACCATCTCCAATCGGGAGCAGTGTTTTTCGCTTTCTGCGCAGCTTTCTTTACCTGTTTTTGCTTTCTTTTCCCAGACAAATCAATCGAATTTGGAGAAGCAGTAATGATACAAAAGAATCGTCACTTTTTCACTATTCCGACTTTCATGAAAACAGGAAATGTCACGGTGAGCGAGGCACCTGGCGCCCAAACTTCAGATAGTTCGTCTATGAACAAATCTACCGGGTTGTCTCCCGTTTGTTGGATGCAGTGTTGAACGGCTGACCAGGTATTCAGGTAACCATTCAAATCGGCCAATGACCACGACCGTCTGATTTCAAATCCAGAGGAAGTAATCTGCTCGAATGGGAATGGGATGTTGGCGTATGCTGCATCTACATGTTGGCGTTCCGGATCCCAATATTTTTTGAGAATTCCAGCATAAAATGCTTGTAGCAGTGGGTCGATGTTTTCAGAAATCGTGATGAGGTGGTAAGCCCAACAAGCAAAGGTAGCACCAGGTTTGGCGACCCGTTGAACCTCTAAAAAAAAGGCCTCAAAATCAAACCAGTGCAAGGCAGTACCAACCGTAATCAAGTCAAATGAATTGTCTGAAAAAGGGGTATTCTCCGCGGTGCAAGTTTGGTAATGAATATTAGGAAATTTGGGAGCCTGTGCGATTTGAGCAGCACTCAAATCAGTGGCCTGCACCTGTTGAAAATGATGGGCCAGTTCCTTGGCGACTTGCCCGTTTCCCGTAGCGCAATCCCAGGCTGTCGCTCTTCCTTTGGTCGCTTGTAATAAATGTTTGTACAGCGCCTTTGGGTAATCAGGTCGAAAGCGGGAATACGCTTTGGATTGAACGGAGAAATTGTCTTTGGCAGCCATAAACTTCAGGCTCCTAAGGTAGGAAGATTATTCGTCCACCATTTTCAATTTGCGGGACACCAACACTGCGAGCAGGCTAGCGGCAATGGCGATGTAGCCTACATAATCGTATCGTTCCAGCGGGCTGTCACTGGAAGATTCTATCACGATGATACCAGCCATAAAGGAAGCGGTAGCTGAACTGAGTTGTCGAACTGAGGTGCTGATACTCATAAAGCTCCCTCTGTTTTGGGGCAACACGACCGAAGTAAGCATGGTGGATGCGGGTACCCAACGACCGCTGATAAAAACAAAGAAAGAACCCGTAACAATCAATGCTACGTAGATCGGAACCGGGGGCAGGTTGGGCATGATTGCTAGGGGGATAAGAGACAGAAAAAGAAAAATAGTAAAGATGCGGTTGCGCCCATAGCGGTCGGCTAGCCTCCCGACAAATGGGTTGGAAAAAACAGTAAGCGCACCACCAATGAGGTAGATCAGCGGAATCTGTTCTTGCACAAATCCGACATTTCGAATCATGTAAGGAGTGATGAAAGGAATGACAGAAAATTGGCCAATTACCAGCAAAAACATCAACAGCAGTGCATACAATTGATTTTTGCTTTGAACCACATTCTTGATGATCTCCAGCGGGCTTTTCCGGTCACTCTTGCGCTCGATGTGCATGCGCATGGAAGGCACTTGCCAAAAGATGACACCAGTAATGATGGCTCCGGCCAAGGCCAGAAAAATGAACGGAGCATGCCAGCTTAATTCCTGAGCGATGTAGAGTCCAAACGGAACGCCAAAAACTGAAGCGAGGGAAAAAGCAGCCATGACAATGCCCATGGCCGAGGCCCTCCGGTTATTCGGAATTGCATCACCAATAATGGACAGTACCAATGCGCCAAGCACGCCACCAAATGCCCCGGTTAAAATCCGGGCCAGCAACAGGGCCAAATAGCTGGGGGCAAAAGCACAGGCCAAAGTTCCAATGGTAAAACCGACATAGGCTGTGATCAAGGCCGATTTTCGATCGAACCGGTCAATGAAAAAAGCACTTAAAAAGCCAGAAATTCCCGCGCTGAAGGCGTAGGAAGAAACGATGATGCTGAATTGCTGGGGATTGATGCCAAAGAGCTTCATCAGGATGTCTCCCAATGGCATAATGATCATGAAATCCATGATGTGCGTGAACTGAATTGCAGCCAGCACATACAGTAAAACTCGTTCCTTTTTCAATGGGAGGTGTTCTGAGGAATGTCGAATTGGATGGTGACATCATCACTGAGAATCCAGCTGTTGCTGCCAACATCATAATCTTGGCGGTTGATGGTAAACTCACCTTTGAACCAGTTGTTTTGCCACGCGAAGGGAATCTCGATTGTCCGGGTGACGTCTTTTATCGTGAGTTTTCCCTTGGCGACATATCCGGCATCCTTTTGCAGAATGCTGGTGGATATGAAAGAGAGTTTGGGGTAGGTGAGGATGTCCAGAAAATCTTCCGAGTGCAGATGCTCGTCCCTTTTTTTTATGTCGGTATCCAGGGTGGCCGATCGCACGGAAGCTTTGATGGTACTTTGGGCCAGATTGGCCGGATCAAAATGGATGTCCGATTGCAGCCCTGAAATATTCCCTTTCACCGAGAATCCGGCATTCTTAATTTTGAATGTAATGGAAGCTTTGGGCGCTTGAAAAGCAGTTAATCCGAAAACCGTTATCAATATCAAAAAAGCACGCATAATATCTTTCCTTTTCCTAAACAACACGTATTTCCTTTGAGTGTTCAATTGATCCTGCAAAATGAATTGGAGCTTATTCCGGCTTTGCGGTAGCCTGCAAATTGTTGTAAATGGCCTCTAACACTTTCTTGGCTCCATTGATATCTTTGCGATCAATCCCTGTTTTGGCTTCAGACAGCGTTTTCTTTGACAATTCAACCAACTCCTTTTTGAGGGTTTTTCCGTGGTGCGTGAGGTAGATAAGTTTGTTCCTTCGATCCTTTTGATCAGGAACCCTCACCACGATACCACTCTTTTCCATAGCATCAATTAAACGGGTAACGCTGGTTTTGTCTTTGCCACATTTGGCGGAGAGATCCTGCTGGTTTTGACCATCTTTTTCCCACAATTGCACCAACACACGCCATTGCTCTACAGTGACACTATAGCCCGCCTCCCGGAAATTTCTTCCCAGTTGCAATGCCATTAGCCTGGAAGCCTGAGCAACCAGAAAACCGAGAGAATCATGTAGAACGTATTCTTTCAATGAAGTCTATACATTAGTTGAACATTCAACTAATGCAAAAATAGAAAGAATTCCGATGTACAACGGGTGTTTTAAAAGAATTAAAACGATGATAACTATTCCGAAACAGTCACACCTTTCCAAAAAGCAACATGATCTTTGATTTCAGCTGCAGCTTCTCTGGGTTCAGGGTAGTACCATGCGGCATCTTGGTTGGTGGTGCCATCTACTTCCAATGAATAATAAGAAGCCAGTCCTTTCCACGGGCAAGTGGAGTGATTGTCACTTGATTTAAAATACGATGAATCAATAGATTCCTTGGGAAAATAATGGTTGCCCTCTACAACTACTGTGTTGGTGCTTTCGGCAATTATTTGTCCGTTCCAGGTGGCTTTCATAAAGTCAATTTTTTAATGTTACTGATTAGTTTGCTTTCCAAACAGAGTCTGTAAAATAATGTTTGCTATCAAAAAAGTGTTGCACAGGTTCGTAGCCAGATTTTTCCGCTACCGTTGCCATTTCTTCAACGTCATACTTTCTTGAGATTTCGGTGTGAATAACCTCACCCCATTCAAAATCAATGGTTAAATCCGAATCCTTGAAGGAGATTTGCTGTTTGGCCATGCTAACGATGTAGCTCCGGGCTTCTCCCTTTTCAGGATCGTAAATGGGATAGTGATCAAACTTTGAAAGGTCAAAGTCTGAACCAAGTCGTTCGTTGATGCGTTGCAGCAAATTCAGGTTAAATGCCTTGGTGATGCCCGAGGAGTCATTGTACGCATTGAGAATAACTTGTGGATGTTTTTTCAAGTCATAACCCATTACCAACAAATCTCCGGGATTGAGCAACTGGCGCAACGCCTTCAGAAAATCGACCGCATCCTGGTTCTTAAAATTTCCAATGTTTGATCCCAGAAACAACACGACTTTGCGGGTTTTTGAATCTTGGTTAAGTTGATCAAACGCTGAAAAATAATCGCCATTGATCGGCTTCACTTTCAAGTTGGGTATTGTTTGTGCCAAATCATCCGCCAACTCTTCCAGAGCGGTAGCAGAGATGTCGATGGGGCAATAGGTGAAGTCAGCCTTTTCTTCAGTAAAGTGGGAGAGCAATAGTTTTGTCTTAAGACCATCTCCAGCACCAAATTCAATCAGTTCAAAAGGCATTGCCTGATCCTGGAATAATTCCAGGAATTGGTTTTTGTAGGTTGAAAGAATTTCAAACTCACTGTTGGTGAGGTAATACTCTGGCAATTGCATGATAGCCTTGAACAGTTCACTGCCCGATTCATCATAAAAGTACTTGGAGGAAAGTACCTTGGGTTTTTGTTGGAGTCCGGTTAAAATGTCTGTAGCGAAAGAATCGGCCATTGAGCGTTCGTTTAATGTCGTTGACGTGTTGGGGAGCTAATTATTTTACCAGACGAATGCCGGTGAATTGCCACTGCAAGTGGGGATGAAAAAAATTGCGGTAAGTGGGCCGCACATGGCCCGGTGGTGAGGCAATAGAGCCACCTCGCAATACCATCTGATTGATCATGAATTTTCCGTTGTACTCGCCAACGGCTCCCTCTTCTTTTGTATAGCGAGGATAAGGGCGGTAGGAACTTCCGGTCCACTCCCAGCGATGCCCGTGATCCAATTGTGGGCTCGCCACTTCCCATTCGAATTCTGTTGGCAACCTTTTTCCTGACCAGTTCGCAAAAGCTTCGGCTTCGTAAAAACTGACATGTGTAACTGGTGCATCCAAATGGAGGGGTTGCAGGCCGCTCAAAGTATATTGGTGCCAGGCGCCATCGATAAAATGCCAATGCATGGGCGCTTGCACGTTGTTCAACTTGACCCAATCCCAGCCTTCAGCCAACCAATGCCTGAAGTCGGCATAACCTTTCTCAGCAATGAAATTCAGGTACTCTCCATTGGTCACTAAATGAGGAGATAGTTCGAACTCTTCCAGAAAAACACGGTGCACGCCCAACTCATTGTCAAAACAAAAGCCCGTGCCGCGAAACCCGATTTCATAAACGCCCTCTTCGACTTTGATTGCAGTATTATCAGCCGTAGCAATCGGTTTGTTCTCTGTAAAAAGGCCAGCTTTCAAAGCAGGAAAAAGAGGGTTGTGTCCCAATATATATTTGATGTCTGTTGCCAGTAATTCCTGATGCTGTTGCTCGTGTTGCATGCCCAACTCCAACAGAGTAAAGAGCCGTTCATTTTGTTCGGTTACCCGAGTTAAAAGCTGCTGTATATGTTCGGTTACATGCTTTCGGTAGGCGTAGACTTCCTTCACGGTCGGTCGGGTCAGGTTGCCTCGGTCGGTGCGCAAGGTGCGTTTGCCAATAGATTCGTAATAGCTGTTAAAAAGGAAGTTGAACTCTGGATGAAAGTCCTGGTAGTTAGGCAGGTAAGCCTTCAACAAAAATGTTTCGAAAAACCAAGAAGTATGCGCAAGGTGCCATTTGGGCGGACTCACATCGGTAATTGGCTGCACCACGTAATCTTCTGCGTTTAATGGGGCGCAAATGGCCTCAGAACGTTCGCGAATCTCCACGAAACGTTTGATGATGGACGCAGTGTCCAGGTGCACATCTTTTTCTGCGAGTGTAGACATATTGTTAGGTTGGCTTTCCAATAAAAAATCGGGGGAATAAAGCCCTGTAAAACTAATAGAAATTGGTAATCGGTTTTGTCGTCAACCAACAAATGGGGCATATTGTTTACACGAACTACCGAATTATTGTGTTAATTTGAAAGGTAGTTTCATCATCTAACCAGCAAGATTTGAAAACAATAACCCATGTCAAATCGCCCCCATTTAACCGGCTTTTTAAGGCACTGATTTTTGTACTGCCCATTGTTTTAACCAGCACACTGCTTTCTGTTTCAACAGATGTCAGTGGTCAGGAGAAGTTCAACCTGGTTGGCAGTTTGCAAATGGCGGACACCAGGGACGCTGTCGAAGGCGCCACCATCAAGGTATATAAAAATGTAGATCCTCCAGAATTACTAGAAACCATCAAATCAGGCAAAAAGGGCAAATTCAGCCTTTTCCTGGATTTTGAATACGATCATAAAATCACCTTTTCCAACAAGGGGTCTATTGAAATGTATGCCTTGGTTTTTACCAGTCAGGTACCGGAAAAAAAGAGGCGTATTCCTGCAATGTTTACCATGGCCGGAATACCTTTTTATGAGCCGGGCATGCCAAGGGTAAACCCAGCTGCATTTGCAGATCCATTTGAAAAGGTGGTGTATGACGGCAAGAAATTTCGAACAGACGAAAATTACTTTGCAAGCTGGGAGAAAAAACGGATGCGCGCTGTTATGAAAACCAGGCCGAAGTCCGCTCCGGCAGTTGCATCCTATAGCAAAAGGTTGATTGCGGGTAAGTTGCTGACCGATCAAAACGGTTCTGCTTTGCCTTTGAACCGAGCGAAAGTGAGCTTGTTGGACGGGAAGGGAAAAGAGTTGCAATCTGCTCTGACCAACCGTCAGGGAATATTCGTTTTAAACATGTTGCCCGAAAATGAGCAGTTTACTTTGAATGTGCAAGGCGCAGCCATAAAAGGGGGGAAAGAGGTACGCCTCGTCAACAAGAACGACAATGTGGTGACTTCTAAATTGGCTGACGGTCGTGGTATAGCTTCTTTTCGGTTCAATCAACAGCATCAAAATTTGCTCAACATGATGACGGTTGAACCCAGCGAGGTGCAGGTCAGCCTGAAAGGCAAATTGATGTCAGCTGACAAGAAAAAACCCTTGAGCGGAGTTCAATTTACTTTAAAGAACGACCGGGGAGAAACGATTACTACTACCACCGATACCAATGGATTGTTTACGATCCTAAACCTCATTATGAGCCAGGACTATTTCATTTCTTCTGAAATAAAAGACCCGCGATTAAAAGGGATTAGTCAGCTTGTTTTGATGGATACCAATAACAGTGTGGTCAAGGAAATTAAATTAGATGAGGCTCAAAAATTCGATTTCCAAATGCTGGCCAAAGAGAAAGCCAAGGTGCAGAGCATTGAGTTGATTGACGAAGGGGCTGCTATCGGAGGCAATGTGCTCGTTGGAAAGGAACACCCAAAAGGGTTTGGAAAGAAACGGCTGGAGTTGGTCAACCCAGAAGGGGAGGTGCTGGAATCGGTGATGACCAATGTGCTGGGCGGATTTGTGTTTACCAAGCTTCCCCCCGATCAGGATTTTTCAATTTTAATAGATGAAAAGGATTCCGACCTGGATGGCAAACCCGATTTTATTATCACGGCATCTGACAACTCCATTGTGGCAAGAGGGCAGTACAAAAACGGAAAAATTCATTTCGATTTCTCAGATAACCGGAAAGGAAAGGTCGCTAAGATGAAGGTCGATCGGAAGAAGTTGCGTTCGACCGTCATTGGAAAGTTGTTTTCGGGAAAAGAGCCCCAAAAGCCGCTCCCAAGCATAAAAATTGGCTTGCGCAGCAATTCAGGAAAAATCGTGCACACCATCACTGACACCAAAGGACTGTTTGCTTTTGTCAACCTGTTGGCAAGTCAGAACTACGCCATATTCGTGGATGGAAATCAAAAAGGATTGGCGAATGAGACCACGGTGATCTTGACAGATCGGGACGGTAAAGTGATCAAGAACATTGGGCTGGACGAAGAAAAATCATTTGACTATCAATTGCTGCCAAGGGAACAGGCAACACTCAGCTTGATGGAGGTAGAAGATCCCTGGATGAGTTTTGTGGACGCTGGTCCGGGCAAGACGAAACGTGTTAATGCTGGTTTTGAAACGGTCATTCGGGAAAATGTCTACTTTGAGGTAGATGATGCTACTGTTCTGCCTGAAACAGAAAGACAACTGGATAAAGTGGTAGAGGTGATGTTGCTCAACAAAAACCTGGCGGTAGAGCTAAGTTCCCACACTGATTCGCGGGGCAGCGATGACTACAACCTGACCCTTTCCCAGAAACGGGCAAAATCTGCGCATGATTACATGCTTTCGCGTGGAATTGCCAGCGACCGTATCAGCGCCAAGGGGTTTGGTGAAACACAACCAGTAAACCACTGCAAGAATGGCGTAGAATGCTCGGATGATGAGCATGCCCAAAACCGCAGGGTTGAATTCAAAGTAATTGTTCGGAAGTGATTTCGCGGCTTATACCGCGGAATTGGACGGGCGAAGGCTTCGAAACAGAAACCATCCTCCTGCCAAAATAAAGGGAATACTCAATAACTGACCAGTACTGAGTACATCCCCAAAGGCCGATTCAAATCCACCCTGGCTGGTTTTAACAAACTCCACGAAAAACCGGGCTGAGAAAAGCAGGATAAGGAAAAGTCCAAAAATGAATCCGGTTTTTTTGCCCGCATCTTTTTTCCAGAAAAGGAACATCAGTACAAAGAAAATGACCAAATAGCACAGTGCTTCATACAGTTGAGCAGGATGTGTCGGTACATTGTAGAAGGTAGAGTGTTTCGTGAAAATAAATGCCCACGGAACATCTGTTTCATGTCCGATTATTTCGTGGTTCATCAGGTTGCCCAGCCGGATAAAGAAGCCACCACTGGCCACGGTAATCACCACCCGGTCCAGGATCCACAGCATGGGCTTTTTGCTGACTTTTTTGGAGAATAACCACAGGGCTAATAAGATTCCAATCGCAGCACCATGGCTGGCTAGCCCCCCCTTCCAAATCATGACAATCTCTGAAGGATGCTGTGAGTAATAACCCCAATCGTAGAAAAAAACATGTCCCAATCGAGCGCCAATGACGGTGCCAATCATCACGTAAAGCAATACCGTTTCGAGCAAATCGCGCTTGACTCCTTCATGCTTGAAAATGCGCCAGAGAATGTGGTAACCTGCAAAAAAAGCTGTAGCAAAAAGTATTCCGTACCAACGAATGGTCAAAGGTCCCAACTCGATAAGGGTGGGTTCTACGGTCCAGGTAATTGCAAGCAGAGAAGACATAAATCGAAATCAGGTGATTATTATTAATTTGCGGTGCATGCAAATATACTCACTTTAACTGCATTAGATGAGAAGGCCTAGACGCAATAGAAAAAGCGCGGTAATTCGCGAACACATGAGAGAAACCCGTTTAACGGTTGATCAGCTGATTTATCCCCTCTTTTTGGTGGAAGGAACCAATGTCAAAATTGAGGTGTCCTCACTGCCCGGGAATTTTCGGTGGTCGTTGGACTTGTTGTTGAAAGAAGTGGAAGAGTGCCTTCAACTGGGCATTCGCACATTCGTGTTGTTTCCCGCTTTAGAGGAATCGCGCAAAGATAAGATGGCGACCCACAGCTACCACCCCGACAATGTTTACCTGAAAGCGATTCGTCAAATTAAATCCCGTTTTCCCGAGGCGTGTATTGTCACCGATGTGGCGATGGATCCCTACAGTTCTGACGGCCATGATGGCCTGGTTGAAAATGGGGAAATTTTGAACGATGCAACTTTGCCTATTTTGGGTAAGATGGCCGTTGCCCAGGCCGAAGCGGGAGCTGATATCATCGGACCTTCCGACATGATGGACGGCCGTGTAGGGTATATTCGGGAAAGTTTGGACGAAGGCGGTTTTACCGATGTTTCCATCATGTCTTACACCGCCAAGTATGCCAGCGCCTTTTACGGACCATTCCGGGATGCACTGGATTCTGCTCCCAAAGCAGGCGATAAAAAGACTTATCAGATGGATCCGGCCAATAGAAGAGAGGCGCTAATTGAGGCAGAGCTAGACTATCAGGAGGGTGCAGACTACATGATGGTAAAACCAGCGCTATGTTATCTTGATATTATATATTTGCTAAAGGAGCAGTTTCCAATCCCCATCGCAGCATACAACGTCAGTGGAGAGTGTGCCATGCTAACAGCAGCCTGTCAAAATGGTTGGTTGGATTTTAACCAAGCCATGCCAGAGATGTTGCAAAGCATTCACCGCGCTGGTGCTGACGTGATATTAACCTACTTCGCAAAAGATTTTGCTAAACTTAACAGGACATAGTAAATATGAGAGCAATTGAACGAATAAGGGAGCAGTCCTTGCTGATTTGTTTGCTGGTTCTTCCTGGTCTGATTCAGGCCGGAGGATTTCAGGTGAACCTTCAAGGTAACAAACAAACCGGGATGGGACATACAGGTACGGCCCTCAATATGGGAGCAAGTACTGTATTTTTTAACCCCGGAGCAATGACATTTCAGGATACTACCTGGAGCCTTGAGGCTGGTTTTAATGGCATCTATGCCTCCACTGTTTTCCAGTCAGACGAGTTTGACTACTCGGCCAGTACTATTGGCTCGCTCGGAACACCTTTTCATGTGTATGTCTCAGGAAAAATTACCGACAAGATCGGTGCTGGACTAGCCGTTTACACACCATTTGGTAGCAAAGTAGAGTGGGAAGGTGAATGGAAAGGACGCTTTTTGATTCAAGACATTCAATTGCAAGCCATCTTTATTCAGCCGACTTTTTCTTATAAGATCAATGATAGTTGGGGCGTTGGAGCTGGATTTGTCTATGCTCTTGGAAGCGTTGAGATAAACCGAAACTTACCACTCGAAGGACTCGATGGAGAAGAAGGTACAGTCAACCTAACCGGAGATGCTGCTGGGATTGGATTTAACATAGGATTCTATGGACAACCAACCGAAAAACTGAGCGTGGGGTTAACCTACCGTTCTCAAGTGGACATTGCGTTGGAAGGCGGAGATGCTAAATTCACTGCGCCATCTTCATTGGCTGCAAGTTTTCCGGCAGACAACAAGTTTGATGCTGATCTCCCACTTCCTGCTACTGGTAGTTTAGGTTTGGCCTACGATGTTTCCGATAAAGTGAAATTGGCATTTGACATCAACTATGTGTTCTGGTCGGTTTACGATTCATTGATTTTTGATTTTGAAACGAACACTTCAGCATTGTCAGACTCACGAAATGCACGTTTGTATGAAGATGCGATAATCATCCGATTGGGTGGTGAGTTTAAATGCACCGACAATTTCATTTGGCGTTTAGGAGCTTATTATGATCCTTCTCCCATTCAAGATGATTTCTTCAACCCCGAAACGCCTAACACCGATAATGTTGGATTCACTGTAGGAGCCAGTATTTATCCTACAGAGCGATTGGCAATTGACTTGTCATTTCTTTACATCCTCGGTTTGGAAAGAGAATCGACCTACGAACCCTCCAATTTTGGTGGGACGTATAAGTCAAGTGCACACATTCCTGGCGTAGGCCTTTCATATAGTTTCTGATTTAACACCTGGAGAAAATGAATACGACCAAAATAACATCCATCGTTTTAGCCGGAAGCTTGTTGCTCTTTGCCGGCTGCAAACCTGAAATTGATGAATTTACACCCGAGGCAGGAAGTGCGGACTTTACCACTTATGTTGCTGTAGGAAATTCTCTGACTGCGGGTTATGCCAACAATGACCTCTACGCCTCAGGGCAAAAGGAATCTTTTCCAGCCTTTTTGGCAACGCAACTCGCATTGGCTGGAGGCGGAGAGTTTACACAACCTATGATGGTTAGTGAGAATGGATTGGCTGCCGCTAGATTGGTGCTGGGACCCAGCACGGATTGTTTAGGGGCAACATCACTCGGACCTGTCATCTTTTCGGATGTACTGAATACTTCCAATTTTGCTTCTATCTGGAATGGAGAACCTTTCAACAACATGGGAGTTCCCGGAGCACAGATAGGCCACCTTCTATTCCCTGGTTATGGCCACCCACAGCTTGGAAATCCCTATTACGCGCGGTTTGCTTCCAGTCCCGGGGTCAGTACTATCATGGAAGATGCAATGCTTAACAACCCGACCTTTTTTACGCTTTGGGCCGGAAACAATGATGTGCTTTCGTTTGCTACTTCCGGAGGGGTTAATCCTATTACGGACCAAGCTGGTTTTGATGGCGCCTTGGGCGCAGTGGTGCAAACATTGACTTCTGGTGGAGCTAAGGGAGTGTTGGCGAATATACCTGACGTGACCAGCATCCCATTTTTTACTACAGTGCCTTACAATGCTTTGGTATTGACAGCTGAACAAGCTGCTGGATTGAATGGTGCTTTTGCTCAACTTCCGGACATTAATTTTGTCGAAGGACCCAATGCAATGTTGACAGTAGATTCTACCGCTGCTGGCGGTATGCGTCACCTGGTGGCAGGAGAGTTGGTGCTGTTGTCCATTGATCAGGATGGTATCAAATGTGAAGGTCTGGGAAGCTTAAACCTTACTACTGATCCTCCTTCGCCCAATCCAATTCCAGGGCAATTTATTCTGGATGCTGGTGAGTTGGCTGATGTGAAGGCTGCCACGGCTAACTTTAACGCTTCTATTCTGGCACAAGCTAATACCGCTGGATTAGGTCATGCAGACATGAACGCCACCATGGCAGAGTTAACCACTGGACTTGTATTTGACGGCATTACAGTGAGTGCTACTTACGTGACAGGCGGAGCTTTCTCTCTGGACGGGGTGCATCCAAACTCGCGGGGATATGCCATCATTACAAATGAATTTATTGATGTCATCAATGAGAAATACGGTGCATCAATACCCAAAGTAGACATCACGGAAGTAACGGCTATTGCCTTTCCCTAAGGGATTCGAAGTGTGATTGGGCATGCTTCTGGATCATTCGAAACAACTCATGTTGTTCAAATGGTTTGGTAATAAAGCCGTTCATGCCACTCTCGATGGCTTTTTTCTTTGAATCGGGAAAAGCATCAGCTGAAATAGCAATAACGGGAATATGAGGATCAAAATCAGGTCCATCGTATTCCCGTATTTTTTTGGTGGTTTCATAGCCATCCATAATGGGCATTTGAATGTCCATTAAAACAATCTGATAGTCAAATTTGTGCAAGAGAGCCATGGTATCCAAACCATTGTTGGCCGCGTCTACCTGCGCGTTCCACTTGCGCAATAGCTTTATGGCGAGCTCCTGATTGATTTCGTTGTCTTCTGCCAGCAGGATTTTGAGGCCTTGTAGATCCTTGCGTTTTTTTACGGACAGATCGACTTCCGGGCTTTCTTGTTTTTCAGACGAAATGGTGAAGGGCAGTTTAATGGAAAAAGAAGAACCGACCCCCACTTCACTCTTCACGGAGATCGAGCCATCCATCAGCTCCACCAGCTTTTTAGTGATAGACAAACCCAGCCCTGTACCACCATATTTGATGTATGTTTTGGAGGTTGCTTGTGTGAAACTTTGGAAAATGGATTGGAGCTTTTCCGGCTCGATACCAATTCCAGTATCGCTGATGACAATGTCCAGCCAGGCTTCAGACGAGTTGAGATCAAGCAACTTGGCTGAAAGCTTCACCTTACCTTCATCAGAAAATTTAATGGCGTTGCTCATGAGGTTGAGTAATATCTGATTTAAGCGGATGGGGTCACCGATAACGTGAGAAGGGATGTTCTCGTCAATAGCGGTTTCAAATAAAAGACCTTTGGCCTGAGCTCTGGAAGCCATGGTTCTTTGATGATCGCGGATGAGCTGGTGGAAGTTAAATTCCATCTTTTCAATGGAAAATTTGCCCGCTTCAATCTTCGAAAGATCCAGAATGTCGTTGATAATGACCAACAGGTTTCTGGCCGAAAACCGGATGGTTTGCAACGTTGACAGGTGCTCTTTGCTCAGTTGTTCATCCAACAGTAAATCGGTGAGCCCAATGATCGCATTCATGGGGGTGCGGATTTCATGGCTCATGTTCGACAGAAAGTTACTCTTGGCAAGCGTGGCAGTCTCCGCAATTTCCTTGGCGCGAAGTAATTCTTCCATGGCCGCTTTTCTGTCGGTGATATCCAGCGCGCTGAAAGACACCCCAAATATGTGATTGTTGTTGTCGTAAGCAGGTATATAGGCGACCTCAAAGTGTTTTTGCACTCCAGCCACCGCAACGATGGTTTCTCCTCTTCCAGTAGTACCGGCCAAAGCATTTCGAAAACTGTGCTCAAAAGCGGTTTGATTTTCAGGTCGGATGAAATCGGTGATTTCCTGACCGATACTCACATCTTGGTCATACACTTCCCGGGTGGTTTGGCGCGCCTTTTTATTAAACGCCAAAATGTGGTAGTCCTGATCAATCAAATAGTAGGATTGAACACTGCTGTTAAAGAGCGCCTTTAAATTGGCTTCTGATTCTATAAGTGCACGTTCGGTTTTCTTTTTGTTGGTAACGTCCCGAATGAAAGTACAGTTGAATTCCCGGTCCCAAATGTTGATATAGTTAGAAGTGATGGCCACCTGAATGGGTGTCCCGGCTTTGGTATAGAGTACCTGCTCCGAGTAGAGGTCACCGGTTTGTTGTAAGTCGTTCCAAAATTGCCCCCAGTTTTTTTCAGAGTAGGCTCGGTCAATCAACTGAATATGAGCTGATAAAATCTCTTCTGTAGCAAAACCGAAATCACGGAGAAAGCTTTCATTGACATAGATGAAATTGCCCTCCTGATCCGTCCAGATGATACTGTCAGATGCAGCATCCATGGCAAAACTTTGGAGCTTGGTGCGTTCCTCAGCACGTTTCCTTTGCGACACATCGACACAATAAACGTTGATGTAGTTCTCTGACAATATGGGCACGAATACGCAGTAATAATAGGTGCTGCCTACGACAATCTCGTGTTTCACTTTTGTGCCTTTTTCCAGGCATTGTTTGAGTGTGGCCATAATGATGGCCGATTGTAGGTTGTTTTCTTTTTGCTGCAACTGGTTCAATAAAGGGGTAGCCGCATCGTTGGAATAAATAATCTCAAACTCCTTGGAGTAACGCAAGATGGGGTTAGGGTCTTCCCCCGGTATCCGGGCAATAGACTCCAGTTGTTCTTCTGCCAGCTTTTGCTTGGAGATGTCCCGGGCTGAGCCTTCGATTTGTTGTGGGCGGTTGTTTTTGTCAACGACCAATTTCAGCTGCTGGCTGACCCAAATTGTGGAGCCATCTTTTCTGCGAACACGGTATTCCAATTGCTCCTCTTTGGTAGTCGAAAGTCGATCATAGCTTGCCGTCACCAAGGGTAAATCTTCAGGCACGATGCAGGAAAAAAACAGGTCAGATTTGTTCATCATCTCGGAGGGGGTGTATCCAAAAATGACTTTTGCTGCGTCATTTATATAAGACAATGACCGGTCCTGCGGGTCCTGTACCCACACGACATCACTCAGGGAGTTGAGCACATAGGTAATCTGATTTTCAGATGCCATCAGATGGCGCTCGGAATTGAAATTCATTTTGACCAGATGGTAAATGCCATAAACTCCTGATATCAATGCAGTTATAAAAATGGAAAGGTTGAACCAGTAAATCACCTGCGTATCAAACAGGACTCCCTCTGCTCGTCCCAGTACCGGAGAAAGTAGTTCGAGCAGCACGCTACAGACAACTACTGTGGCCATGTGGAAGATAAGGTGAGAACGCTCTTGGTAATTGTGAATTACAAAAGCAATCGTGGCCAACGGGAAATAGAAGAAGTACAGGTTGAGGGCCTTACCAAGGAGCAGGTTAAAAACCAGAATGGCAAGGTTCGCACCGAGTAATAGTAAAAAGCGGGCGAGTATCCACTTTTTCTGGTAGTTGAGAATCCAAACAAATGCAAAATACGTTGCGAGTAGGGCAGTAGCAATGGCCAGTGAAGGGGGACCAATGATCACATAAGCGAACGAGTAAATGGCCGAAGCAATGGTTGATAGTTCCGCCATGCGGGCAATGAGGAATGTCCGCCTGCGCACCTGTTCCTCAGTGTGGTAAGGGGCCGATTGGTTGACATCGCGTATGAAGGAAAAAAAGGACATTCTTTGAAGAGAAGATTCAATTCAAAAGTAACAGATAATTCGACTTTAAAAAGCCTGGAAAGGAAATCGAAGGGCAAGGAGATACCACCCAGAAGGGCGATGAATAAAATGGGATTATTTGCTGAATTTCATGTGCGTGACAACGCCATTTTCTTCTTTTTCGATGACAAATTTCTTCTTTGATTGCTCAATCACTTTATAGTAGACATCTTGTCCCGGTGAGTCTTGCAGGACAAATTCAGTGCCTTCCGGGTCAATTCCCCACAGAAACTCGTCCTCGTTAAATTTTGTTTCCAGCCAGGACCCTTCGCAATAATCGCCAATGTCTTTTTGAGCATTGAACCAGACCCGCTCGGAGCTTTTGACATCTGAACGTTGCCCATTCTCAATTTCAAAATGCTCGTCTATGTCCCATTTACCATCCAGCTGCATCATCGGACTGTGGCCGCCTTCAATCTCATCCAGTAAAAAGATGGTACAGGATGGCAACAACAGAGAAAGCATAAAAATTAGAACCGAGAATCGAAGAAGTCTCATGATGAAAGCGTTTTTAATCAAAAACGGACTATTAAAAATACTGCTAAGTTTGTCATTATCAAAATATTATTGGAAATTATTGGAGTGAAAAGAATCCTGGAAAGTCGAGCCCCGTTAGGGCTGTTGGTGCTGCTGGTTGCCAGTTGCTTTTTCGTTGAACGGGCTGCTGCTCAGCAACCTGCAAAAGTGATTCTGATCAAAGCAAATAGCGCAAAAGTCAAAGTTATCCCCCTGGGAAAGCGGATAATTGTGCGCTCGAATGATGCTTTGACCGAACGCAAGGGGCAACTGCAAGGGGTAACAGACTCGTCTATGATAGTAGGAGGAGAGGAAATACTGTTTTCCGAACTGACCCAAATACGGTGGATTGACTACAAAAAAGCAGTGGCCATTACCATTGGCACTGGGATAATCACGGTTGGCACTGTATGGGCGTTTATAGGTTACCTGTTTTTGATCGATGGAATAGCCACCCTAAGTTGGGTGAAGATAGTTGGAGGTGCCCTCGATGCATTCATTGGAAGAACGATTATGGCAAGTGGAATTCATTGGATAACCACGAAAAAGTATGAGTTGAACGGAAAATGGCAGATCAAGGCATTGTGAAGCCTGCATCACCATCATTGTTTGAATGACCGAACACATGTGGATTAGAAGAAAATACAGAAATACATTAGGACCTCTGCTTTGGGGGGTAATGTTCATGTTGATTTCCTCTGGAGCAGTAGGACAAATTGCGGTTTCTTCGCTCGGAACAGATTTTTGGTTTGGTTTTATGAATGGATTTTCCCCCACTTCTGACACGCTCAAAGTGATGATATCCGCTCGGAGCACTACGAGTGGTACGATCAGCATCCCATCCGTTGGATACTCTCAACCTTTCACAGTAGCCGCATTTTCGACCACTTCTATCAACGTGCCACCATTTCAGGCCCAAGTCAATACCTCGGAAATTATCGATTCATTGGGGATTCATTTGGTCGCCAACGACACCGTTAGTGTTTTTGGATGGAATTACAGTCCGGCTGTGTCGGATGCTGCGAAAATACTGCCCACGCAATCGCTCGGTAATATTTACAGAATTCCATGTTACACCGATTTAAGTGCTTCTGAGTTTTTAATTGTTGCGACCGAAGACAACACTGAAGTTCAAATTGTTCCATCTGCGCCAACGGCTGGTGGAAATCCGGCCAATGTAGCCTTTTCAGTCACGCTCAATCAAGGTGAGCGCTATCAGGTCCACTCGGCAACTGGAATGGATGATTTTACCGGAAGCCTCATTGTTGGAGCAGACACCGGCACAGCCTGTAGCAAACCATTTGCTGTGTTTTCAGGAACAAGATGTACCAACATTCCTGTGGGGTGCAGTGCCTGTGATCACATTTTTGTCCAAAATCTTCCAGTCGCTAGTTGGGGGAAAACGCATTACACCGTACCTTTTGAAACAACAACAGGTTACACGTACCGGGTGATGGCGCACTATGACAATACCTCTTTTACAGTCAATGCCGGACCAGCAACGGTTTTAAATGCGGGTCAATTTTTTGAGATGAACAACGACACTTTGGCGAATTGCATCGTGTCAGATAAAGAAGTGTCGGTGATTCAATACATGCAAGGTATTAATTGCGGTGGAAACGGAGATCCTGCGATGTTGTTGATCAATTCCGAAGAACAACGGATCAGTGACATTACCTTCACCACAGTGACATCCAACTTGCTGAACACCCATTTTTTAAATATTGTTGTAGAAAGCCAGTTCACCGGACAGGTAGTTTTGGATGGAACTTTGCTCAATAGTTCGCTTTTTACGGCCTACACTGCATGCCCTGCCAATTCGCACGCCACGGTGCCCATAACGGTAGGCAGCCACACTCTGGATGCTCCCGATGGATTAACCGCCTACGTCTATGGAATGGGCCCAGCAGAAAGCTACGCTTATTCGGTAGGAGGGGTGAGCCCTGTAGATGTGGATATTGAGGATGTTCAATGCACGCAGGACACGGTTACGTTTACTTCTACTGCGAACATTTCCAACTCCTGGTGGTCATCGCTGGGCAACCCAGGTGATACCATCGGTACAGGACAGACACTGGTGTTGCCACCCCCCGTATTGCCGGGTGTGTACGTGATCCGTGGTTTTTCCTCATCCACCAATTGTGAAGAATCTTACTTTTTTCAAGTCCGAGGTCCCAATCCGGAAAATGATGTCATCACCTTTTCCAACAGTGACACGCTTTGTCCAGGTGACACAGTTACGTTGCAGGCCGCCATCATGGACAGAATATTTTTAGACGGGTTGGATTTTGGCATTCAAACTTCCATTTGGGATCAGATTCAACTGGGCGCGGTCAATACTGATTGTGGCTCCGTATCAGGAGATGCCCTCTATTTTAATGGGGCTGGAACCCGCCAAGCCATCACCAACGACTATGATGTGTCGGATGGAGGAGAGGTGCAATTTGCGTTGAAGATTGCAGATGGAGCAGCACCTTGCGAAGATGCAGACCCGGGGGAAGATGTGGTATTAGAGTATTCAATAAATGGCGGGGCTGGATGGACCAACATGGCGACTCTCGCAGAAGACGATTATCCGAATTTTACCAACCTTGAGTTCGAAATTCCGGTACTTGCAAGAACGACCAGCACACGTTTTCGGTGGCGACAATTGTCAAATTCCGGCAACAATGAGGACAACTGGGCTTTGGACAATATCTCGCTTTGGTCCATCAATCCAGGTTTGTCCGGTGTTTTTACCTACGATTGGTCCCCTGGCGGAGATTTGGATGATTCTACCACCATCAGCCCCTTCCTAACTTCTGGAAATGTGGCCAATTTTGAAATAGAAGTGACCGACTCAGTTGGGTGTCTTTATGTTGATTCGTTGCATCTGAATGGGTCGCCCTCCTTGGAGTTAACGATGATTGGAGATACGGGCATTTGCATCGGAGATACCGTCACGTTGGTTACTCAGGGCGGGGCAATATTCTTGTGGGAACCAGCGGAAGGGCTATCCGATTCATCTGTTGCTTCTCCTCAGGCATTCCCAGGTACGACCACAACATTCACCTTGCTGGCCAGTGATTTTGGTGGTTGTGACACGATCATTGACTCAGTGGTGGTAGAGGTTTTTGAAACACCGTCTATCGGTTTTGATAACAACACCATTTTGTGTAGCGGAGAGATCGTTACAATTGTACCAAGCAACCCCAATGCCACGTACACCTGGCAGGGCAATCAGGTGGCAGACAGCTTCAGCGTCTCCGAGCCGGGACTCTATCTGGTGGAAGGGGCCAATCTTTGTGATACCGTTCAATTCTCCATCTCCATTCCCGGAAGAACTCCGCCTACTGTCGAATTGGGTAATGATACAATTTTGTGCAGTGAAGAAGGCTTTATGGTGGATGCGACCTGGCCTGGAGGCTTTTATTTATGGCAGGATGGATCGGAGCAGCCATCTTTTGAAATTGCTGCAATCGGGACCTATTGGGTGCGGGTGACAGACGAATTTGGGTGTCTTTTTACCGATACTATCAAGGTAGTCGATGATTGCCCTGGAACGGTCATCACACCAAATGTATTCACGCCCAATGGCGATGGGGTAAATGATATGTTCATCCCACTTTTGGACAATGTTTTACCGGACAATTATAGTCTGACCGTCTACAACCGATGGGGGCAGAAGGTTTTCCAATCAGAGATTTTGCAAAATGGATGGGACGGAACAACAACTGGTTTGCCCAACCCTGATGGTACCTATTTCTGGATCGTAAAGTTTGTTCAGGGCAATGGCATCAAAGGAGAGCAAAATGGCTCCCTGTCGCTGATCCGGTAGATTATCACTGGTTGCGTTCGGCCAATTCAAACCAACGCATTTCCTTCTCTTCCAGCTGTTGCACGATTTTGGTCAATTTTGCTGAGTACTCCTGGATTTTTTGGTGGTCGCTGGCTGCAGCAGTCAGTTTTTCGGTGTATTCTATTTTTTCCTTTTCCAGCGCGCTCATTTCCTTTTCCAGTTTTCCGAATTCCCGCTTTTCCTGGTAACTGAGCCGGTTGGTATAGCGTTCTTCGTTGACCTCGCTGGACTTCTCTTTTTTCTGTTGTGCTGCCTTTACTTGCTTGCTCTCTTTTTCCTGCTCCTTATAAATCTGGTATTGGGCATAATTCCCAGGAAAATCTTTGATCTGTCCTTCTCCTTTAAAAATGAAAAGATGTTCCACCAGTTTGTCCATGAAAAACCGGTCATGAGAAATGATTATCAAACAACCTCCAAAATCGCTCAAAAAATCCTCGAGAATGCCGAGGGTCACAATGTCCAGGTCGTTCGTTGGCTCATCGAGAATAAGGAAATTAGGATTGTCCATCAAAATGATGAGCAGGTACAACCGTCTTTGTTCTCCTCCGCTGAGTTTGCGAATTTGCTGGAAATGCATGTGTTTCGGGAAAAGGAACCGTTCCAAAAGTTGGATCGCGGTTATTTTTTTCCCCTTGTTCAGAGGCAAAACGTCAGCTACATCTCGCACCACTTCTAGTACTCTTTTATCTTCGTCAAAGGTGAGGCCATCTTGCGAGTAGTAGCCAAATTTGACCGTTTCTCCGTGGACTATTTTTCCTCCATCGTAAGGCTCTTCGCCCAGAATCATGCGGATGAATGTACTTTTACCCACCCCATTCTTTCCAATGATGCCCACGCGCTCGCCCCGCTTGAATTTGTAGGAGAAATCCTCGAGAATCTGCAGGTCGCCAAAAGCTTTCTTCAGGTGGTGCATTTCCAGAATTTTGCCGCCCAGCCGTTCGGTCTTTACCTCAAGGGTGACCTGATCTTCCAGGATCCTCTTGCTTGCCTTGTCGGCAATAGCATCGAATGCATCAATTCTTGCCTTTGATTTGGTCCCCCGCGCTTTTGGTTGGCGCCTCAGCCATTCGAGTTCCTTGCCCATCAGGTTTTTGGCTTTGTCGACTTCGGCCAATTGCTGCTGTTGTCGCTCTGCCTTTTTTTCGAGGTAAAAGGAAAAATTGCCGGGGTATTTTTGCAAAACGCCCCGCTCCAGTTCCAGTATACTGTCGCACACCCGATCCAAAAAGTAGCGGTCGTGTGTTACCATAAAAAGGGCGAGGTTGGCATTGGCCAAATAGTCCTCGAGCCATTCGGTGGTTTCAATGTCAAGGTGGTTGGTCGGTTCATCCAATATCAGCAGATCAGGAGCATCGATCAACATGCGGGCAAGTGCCAGCCGCTTTTTCTGGCCGCCTGAAAGGGTAGCCACCTTTTGCTTCAAATCATTGATGTGTAACTTGGAAAGTACTTGCTGAGCCAAGGTCTCATAGTCCCAGGCTTTCAGTCGCTCCATCTCGTCCAGGGCGGCTTGCATCTCTTTCTCTCCCGCCTCATTTTTAACGCATTCCTCATAGGCGCGAAGTGCCAGAACCTTTGGTGCCTTGGGGTCGTAAATGGCTTCCTGCACATACAAGGAGTCGTCCAAATCCGGTTGTTGCGCGAGGTAGCCAATCCGGATGCCGTTGCGCAGGGTTACCGATCCGCCTTCTGGCTGTTCAAGCCCGGCTATAATGCGTAACAGGGATGTCTTGCCAGTGCCGTTTCGGGCAATGAGTGCCATTTTCTGTCCCTTTGCTAAACCAAAAGAGAGATCGCTAAAAAGCTGTTTCTCACCGTAGGAGCGGGAGACGGAATCAACCGAGAGATAGTTCATAAAAAGTTACTCCAAATTAAATTGTGGACAGTTATTTCAGCCACTTATCCAGCCAACTGAAAAACTCGCGTTGCCACAACAAGCCGTTTTGTGGGGACTGTACCCAATGACTTTCGTTGGGGAAATAAAGGTATTTACTCGGTATTCCCTTTAGCTGAGCCACTTGAAATGCTTGCATGCCTTCCGTTTCAGGAACCCTGAAATCTTTGCCACAATGAATAACCATGATGGGCGTGTCCCAATTGCCGGCATTCAAGTGCGGTGAAAATTGGTCGTAGCTCTTTGGTTTGGGTTTGTCCCAATAGGCGCCCCCTAAATCCCAGTTGGCAAAAAACAATTCCTCGGTGGTACCATACCAGCTGGTGAGGTTAAACAACCCACAGTGAGAGATAAATGTCTTGAATCTTTTGTCGTGCATGCCAGCCAGCATGTAGACGGAATAACCACCATAACTGGCGCCTACAGCCCCAATTCGCTCTTTGTCAACAAAAGGCTCTTTGGAGACCTCGTCCACCGCTGAGAGGTAATCCTGGATGGCCTGACCGCCCCAATCCTTGCTGATTTGTTCCAGCCATTCCATGCCGAAAGTCGGAAGGCCTCGTCTGTTGGGGGCAATAATGATATAGCCTTGCGCGGCCATCAATTGGAAATTCCATCGAAACGAGAAAAATTGAGAAACCGCACTCTGAGGTCCTCCCTGGCAGTATAAAAGAGTCGGGTATTTTTTCTTCGGGTCGAAATCGGGCGGGTAGATGACCCAGGTGAGCATGTCTTTTCCATCGGTGGTTTTGACCATGCGTTTTTCGACTTTACCCAATTTTATTTTGTCGTAGGTGGCTTTGTTAAACTGTGTGATAGGTTGAGCTTTGCCCGTTGCGATGGCCACCCGTTCAATTTCATACGCTTGTGACATGGACTGCTTCAAAGCAATCAGGTGATCCCCAGCCAGCTGCACACTGCCGTAGTTGTGAATTCCTTTGGTGATTTGGCGGATGGGTTGATTGGCCGTGCGGGTGGGGGTAGGGCTCGGCAGTTGCAATTCGAAAAGTTGGTAGGTCGCATCAACGCCTGAAATAAAATAGATTTTATCAGCGCTGGATGCAGACCAGTCAAATTGAGAAACTCCTTCTGGAAAATTCTTGGTTACCGGCCGTTTGAGGTTGGTCGCCAGTTCGAGGGTGTGGAGTACATTTTTGTCTGCTTCATACCCATCTCTCTCCATGCTCAGCCACGCTATTTGTTTTCCATTTGGAGACCAAACCGGGTGGGTGTCATAACCCATCATGCCCTCAGTGAGGTTGCGCGTTTGAGCGTTGTTGATCTGGTACAAATAGATGTCGGAGTTGGTGCTGGTGGCAAATTCTTTTCCCACCTTCTTTTTGCTGACGTAGGCAATGGTTTTTTCGTCTGGACTCCAGGAGATATCTTCCGGGCCGCCAAACGGCATTACTGGGGTGTCGAAGCGTTCACCGACCATGATGTCGGTCGGTTTGCCGGTTAATTTTCCACCCTGATAAGGGGCATAAAAAACGTGGCTGTATTTTTCATCGTTCCAGTAGTTCCAGTGGCGATACATCAGGTTGTCAATGATTTTAGCATCGGCCATGGGCAAATCGCTGTGCTTGTCCAACGTGGTTTGATCGATGGCCACATCCTGGGTAAAAGAGAGGTAATTGCCTTTGGGAGAGTAGGCAACATTGGAAATGCCGCCATCTATTTGCGTGACCTGAACAGGCTGTGAGCCGGCCAAATCAACTTCATACCATTGGTAGGCCCCGCTTTTTGCAGATAAAAATCCAACCTTTTTTCCATCGGGGTGCCAGCGACCATTGACTTCGCTCCCAGCCCAATCGGTAATTTTTTTAGGCGTTCCGCCAGTGGTTGAGACAACGTATAAGTCCCTGTTTCCTTTGTTGGTTGGCATGTCGTAATATGTCACACCAACCAGGACCTGTGTTCCGCCAGGAGAAACCTGCACATCGCTAACACGGCCCATTTTCCACAACATTTCAGGAGAAAGCACATTTTGTCCATAGCCGTGGAAGCAGAACACAGCTAAAAGAATGGAGATAGTTGTTCGCATAAATTCGAAAATAAGGATGATTATTTTTTGAAAAGAGAGTCCGTCTCTTCTTGCCAAACTCGCTGGGTGATAGACATTTCGTTTTTAAAATAGAAAAGTCCGCCCCAGTTATGGGTCACTTTTTTGTAAACATCGACCTCCTGGCCTTTCACCACAATTCTTTTGATGATGACCACATTTTCACCATGGATGATTTCCTCTGTTTGACCTTGCGGATAAGGTTTTCCGGTAGCATCCAACATCTGCTCCTTTTTAACTTTTGGAGTGGGCTTGGGTGCAGGCTTTGGAGAACTGCTTTCCTTTGGAACAACCTTTTTTGGGGTTGGCTTTTCCACCTCTTTTTCCTTTATCACTGTTGGTGGTGGAGGAGGCGGAGGAGGAGCAATTGGCTCGGGAATCGCTGGTTTTACTGCAACGGGTTCCGGTTTTTCCACCACTTCTTCTTTTACTGGAGTGGGTTTTGGCTTTTCCGGTTCCGGCACTTTAGGAGTTTCGGGGACAATGGGCTCCGGCTCGGGTGTTTGAGCAACTGGCTGTTCGAAAGCATCCTCTCGCATCGAGGCAAGGAGAATTTTCAAATCGTTTATTTTCGCAATGGAATAGGCGTCACCAGGCCTTACTGCAAGTGCCTCTTCATAAGCGTTGATAGAAGCACCGAACTCTTTCTTTCTGAAGAGCTTATCTCCTTTTTTCAAGGATGAATTATAGGCGTCTTCCGCTTTTTCTGAAGCAAGCCACTTGTCCATCATTTTTTGCTGCTTTTTGGTCAAAGGAGCGGACTGAGCAGTGCTCGAAAAGCTAACTAGAGAGAGAAAGAAAAGGGCAAGAAGAATTCGCATGCGGTAGATTTTTTACAAATATAGCACTTATCTCAGCGGATGGTTCGACCGTAAAAGGGATTCCTGGTTTTGGGATAAAGTGAGTAAAATGTGATTATGAAGCAAGCAGCGACTTTAATTCGCTTAACATCATGGCGGTTGCACCCCACACCATTTTACCCCGAATGTCGAAATAAGGAGCTTTGATGGTCATTTTTCCGTTGAGCACTGGAATTGTGGCATTTTTGATGATTGCATCGTCCATTAACATGGACAGAGGAGTCTCGATAATTTCCTGAACTTCATGCTCGTTTGGCAGAAAGTCTGGACGTTCGTTGAGGTAACCAACATAAGGGGTCACTAAAAATCCGCTGGGCGGAATATAAACTTCTGTCAATTGCCCCATAACATTTACCTCGGTTTGCGGTATGGCCAGTTCCTCTTCGGCTTCGCGCAAAGCGGTGTGCTGAAGGTCTGTGTCAGAATTTTCCATTTTACCGCCCGGAAAGCTGACCTGGGCACTGTGTACACCTTTGTAACTGTTGCGAAGCATCAAGGTGGTAAAAGCTTTTCCCTGCACGGGGTAAATGAGGGCGAGCACCGCACTTAATTTGGGCGATGGATTTCCTTTGAGGGCCTCTTCCCGCGAAGCACGTTGATAGGGTGCCATCATCAGCTGTGCCGGTTCTCCGGGGAGTGGAAGGGAAAGCTGGTGTTCAAGTTGGTGTATGACAGAGTCGAAATTCACGGAAGGGGTATCAGGAAATATAAATTTCGGGCTGGTTCATCAAATGCGGATGTATTCCTTTTTTCGTGCCTACGATAGTATCCAGAGGAGCAGAAGCGACCTGTCCATTAATAACTCCAACCATGTGTTTGTTTGCCCCTTGCAACAGAAGTTCAACCGCTGCCACTCCCAATTGTTGGGCGAGCACCCGGTCACGCGCAGAAGGCGAACCTCCTCTTTGTAAATGGCCGAGCACCACTGTTCGTGTGTCGTAGTGGTCGTATTTTTTCTTCACTGCCTGTGCGATTTGAACTGCATCTCCCGCATCGTCCCCTTCAGAGATTACCACAATGCTGGAGGTCTTTCCTTTTTGCTTTCCGCGATCCAATGCTGCAATTAAGTCATCAATGCTCGTAGTAGATTCAGGTAAAAGAATAGCTTCAACTCCTCCTGCAATACCAGCATATAGCGCGATAAAACCAGTATCTCGCCCCATCACTTCAATAAAGAATAGTCGGTTGTGCGAGTCGGCAGTATCGCGAATTTTATCGATAGCTTCTACGGCAGTGTTAACGGCTGAATCGAACCCGATGGTAAAATCGGTTCCAGCCAGATCGTTGTCGATGGTTCCGGGTATGCCGATGCTGGGTATGCCAAATTCATCCTGAAATTGCAACAGGCCCGAAAAAGTCCCGTCTCCTCCAATGGCAATCAAGGCATCAATACCATGCTTTGCCAACTGTTCGGCTGCTTTTATTCTGCCAGAGCTGGTCATGAATTCTGCGCTTCGGGCAGATTTGAGGATGGTGCCGCCCCGCTGGATGATATTACTGACCGATTGAGAAGAGAGAACACGCATGTTGCCTGCAATCATGCCTTCGAAACCGCTCTCAATGCCCGTCACCTCTAAGCCATTCGAAAATGCTGATCGAACGACTGCGCGAATGCATGCATTCATGCCTGGAGAATCTCCTCCTGAGGTAAAGACCCCAATTCTTCGATAAGTTCTTTCAGTCATTGTTTTGATTTTCCATGTGAAAATTGACCAGGGCATCTACCGGCTTTTGGAGAATAGTTCCAATGGAGATGCTTTTTTCAAATGCGGTGCTTCTTAAAATGCCCTTGAACAGGAAAGCAATGGAGCCAACAAAATGCACGGGGACCTGGTTGGTGCGTGAGTGTGGGAGAATGTGTTTCTCCAGATAGATAGCAAAGGCATTTTGGACCAGTTGCCGGATGAAAATAGTTTCACTGTTTCGCACTGCAAAGGAGGCGAAGCTGGCCAGGTAAGCTTGAGGAGCCTCTATCGTCCGTAGTTTTTGCAACACCGCCACTTTTTCCGGTTGAAAGTCGGCCACAAACTGTTGTTGCAATTGGTCGGGCATCTCGTGGTAAAAAAAACTTTGAAGCAGCTTTCTCCCGATGTATGTCCCGCTTCCTTCATCGCCTAGCAGGTAGCCCAGGGAAGCTGTTTGTGTTGTGGCAGTTTTTCCATCGAAATAACAAGCATTGGAGCCCGTTCCCAAAATGCCCACTATTCCTGGTTGGTTTCCACAGCATGCTTTGGCCGCTGCCAGCAAATCCGATTCAACGGAAATTGTGGCATTGGTAAATGTCGCTTTTAGCAGGGATTTGATAATATCAGCCGTGCTGCTTTGGCCACAACCCGCTCCGTAGAAAAAGATGTTCTGTACCCCGTTCTTGAAAGACTGATCGGAGAAGGTAGCATCCAGAATTGACGCAATTTCATTTAAACTTTGGACCAGGGGGTTAAAGCCTGGAGATTGAATGATTGACCGGTTTTGTTGGGCATCTACAAGGCACCAATCTGTTTTAGTCGAACCACTTTCCGCAATGAGCAACATAGTTTTTTCTTCAGCGAAGTAAAGATAATGGATCTACTGCGATGGAGGAGGGCAAAACGAAAAAAGCCATCCGTCAACTGACGGATGGCTTTTACTGTGGTGATTTTTAATCAGAAGTTCTACTTGGCACCACCGGAGCCACCTGTTAAGGTGACAGAACCTTGGTACTGAACTTCTTTTTCATCAAGCGTTTGTTCTGTTCCGGTTAACACATAGTAGTATACACCGTCAGAGAAGTTGTCACCGTCCCAGGCTTCTTCAGCATCTTCTGTTTCGAAGACTTTGGTTCCCCATCTGTTGTAGATAACAAATCTGTAATCGTTGATTCCTTCTGTTTTGATGATGAACTTGTCGTTGACTCCATCACCGTTTGGCGTAAATATGTTAGGAATAACAACTGTAGCTTTTCCATCTACGGTAATTCTGTAGGAGACAGAATCTCTACAAAGTCCGTTGTCTACATAGAGCCACACATCATAGATACCCAATTCGGTAAACACGTGTGAAGGGTTGGTAACCGTTTCAGTAAAACCATCACCAAAATCCCAGAAGTGAGAAAGGCTTGTCGAACCTGTAGTATCACCCAACGAAATGTTATTGTAATTAATTACCAGCGGAGCAATCCCAGTAGGTGGATTAGGAGTAAACCCAGCGATAGGAGAAGGGATTACATCGATAACAACCAGCTCAGCAGGACTCTCGCAACCAAATTCGGAAGTTTGTGTTGCCCAAATCGGGAAGCTAATATCTACCGGTCCAAAGTTGAATGGATTTCCAATCCCATACTTTGCTGGAACCACTGTGTCATTCCATGGGTTGTCATTGTACCATGTAAAGGTGTTACTAAGCAAACCATCTGCTCTAAGGTTATCCAGGTTGTATCCTGAACAGAAAGGAGAGTCGTCAATGATTTTTGGCTTAGGAGGTGTGCGTGCAATTCTTACGGTGATTTCACTTTTGTTGTAGCAAGTAGTTACTTCATCAAAGATTTCATAGGACACTTTGTACAGTCCTTCACCTACTTCCTTTGGAATAAAGTTTCCTTCACCGGTAGTTACAATGTCACCACCCCAGACACCACCATCAACGAATGTCTCAAATTTAACTGAGTCATCAATGTTGTCACAGAATACATTTGTATCAGCAATGATTTCGGTATTTGGAACTTTGTTGATGATGAGTGTGTCAGTACTTTGCGAGCCACAGCTACCAAAGTGAGCATAAGACAGCGGGTAAGTTCCACTGGGCAATCCAGTTGGGTCAAACACCCATGAACCAGAACCAACCGGCTCTTCTTTTACCTCTCCACCACTCCAGGTTCCGAATGGGTCCCCTTCATAGTTGTTCAACAGGATAGGAGTTTCATCTCCGACACAAATCTTAGGAAGTGAATCAATCTCAGCGCTAAACGCACCGATGATGAATGTTTGCAGTGAATCAGTGTTGGTGCAGACGCCACCATCTACCGTGTAGAAAATCGTCACTGTGTCACCAACAGTAAACTGTGTCGCATCAAATGTTCCCTGGACAGTGTCGGTAACACCAGGACCAGTCCAGTAACCGCCATTGTTTACCTGAGAAGTCAATTGAATAGATTGGTCATTGACACAGAAAGGTCCGGGGGTAGAGATGTTTGTATTGGGCAAACCAACAACTGTAATCAAAGTTGTATCGGAATTAGGGCAGTTTCCGCCATGGTTGTAGATAACTTGAAATGTTGTGTCTCCTCCGATACTAGGATTGAGTATGTTAGGAGCAAAAAGTCCAAGATTTTGGTCTACGATACCAAGCCCTAACCATGTTCCAGTGCCTTGGCTTGGTATTACTGCTAAAGATAGCGAGTCAATTCCTTCCGTCACACAGTAAGGAGAGTCGTCTACAATGTCGATGGGTGTTTCTGTAAACACGGTAATCGTCATGGTATCCGTGTTGTTACACAGAGCAGGCAGGTTACTTTGTACCGCAAGTACCGTGGTTTGAGTAAAGTTGAAAGTAGGCGCTCCGCAACTGTCACAACTTATTGTTTGTCCAACAATCAGCGGATCTCCCGAAATGGATGTCCATGTAAAGGAAGAGCCACCATTTGCATCAAGGAAAATAGAGTCACCAGAACAAACTGAAGTATCTGGAGGCAGGTAAGTACTGTCGGATACGAATACACCGTAAGTCGTGGTAGCAATACCAAAAACAGGACAGGCATCATCCTGTGCAAAAAAGTTAAAGGTTACAAAACTACCAGGAATCGAAACTGCTGTCCATGAAACGGTGGCCGTAACAGGATTGCTACCTACTGTTGTAAAAGTGGCACCAGGAAGAACCGTAGCAATATTGGAAGTAATTCCGATGGAATCAACACTAATGTTTCCGGCTGTATCAAAATCTGTAAAAATGACGTCAAAGGTGAAACTTTGACCGTTGCAAAGGTCCAATGTGGTAGAGTCAAGCTGCAAGGCAGTACCGGTTAGGTTACTAATACCCCCAATGTTTGTTGGAACAATGTTGTTACACGTTTGGAATACTACCTGAATGTCCCTTGTGGTCACTGACTTGAGTAAACCTGTACCGGGCTCGTATTCATATACTTTTACAACCACAATGTAATTGCCCAAAGGAGCAGCAGGTGTAAATGTCAACTGACCAGTTTGTTGGTTGATGACGATGCCTGGGATTGGTTGAGCTGCTGAATAACCACCACTGTAGTTAATTGGATTGTTGAGTCCAATCTGAGCAGTGTCCAACAAAAAAACCAAGCTGTCTCCATCCGGCTCAATTGCACCAAAGCTGTAGTTAACCGTTTGGCCTACACAGACATAAGGAATAGGGTTCGCTGTAAATACAGGCGAATTGTTACAGGGAAAATCATCGTTGTTGAACTTTGTTTCAACATAGAAGTTCCCTCCACCAGCGTTGACTGCAGAGTTCCTTGCACTAACTGAATAGCTAAATATCCATTCTGTGCATCCGGGATTTCCTAAGGTAAGGGCATCCAAATCCAGCCATCCTGTGTAGGTATAGCGCTGCATCCCTGGGAAAGTACCAAAACCACAGGTACTCAATTGAATTTGTCCCGCACAGAGCTGAGATACCTCGGTTCCGCCAGGATTTTGAAGCGTAAGAGTGATTGGGGTCAAGGTGATGCCACAAATGTTACTTCCGTTCAAGTTAATTGACGGTGGAGCAGGAATACCACTACAGTCCCTAAAGAACTGAGCCGTGATAAAAATAGAGTCCGGCATACTGTCATTACACATAAATGTAATGTCCCCGCCAGCAACGTGAGAAGCCTGAGCATTCCAACCGAAAGTGGTGAGGAGTGCTAGAACTAAGCTGATTCGTAGTAAATATTTCATAATCCTAAATGCGATTAAAAACTGGTGATTTTTGTTCTGTGTGTTGGTTAGACGCGGCACCGTTTCTAAAAGTTGCCCGATTTCTAAAGGGAACAAATTTACTATAATTCTAAAAACTGCAATGCCCTCTGTTTTAGAGGGGTTGATGTGAGGAATTAAAATATACTTAAAGTAATTCTGACGGGCTGTTTCCATTCCTTTTTATCGATAAATATTGGTGCATTAAAAGGATGGATTAATGCCAATAGTGTATTTTCGAATGGTTAAAAAAGGTGTATGCTTCGAGAGCGAAAAGTTGATGTAATAGTGGTGGGGCAAGGGATTGCCGGAACGGTTTTGACACGTACGCTGTTGCAAAACAATTTCCGCGTACTGGTATTGGATGATAAGCACCGTGATGCAGCATCAATGGTTGCGGCTGGGTTGTATAACCCTGTTGTGTTCAGGCGGCTGACAAAAAGTTGGCAAGCTGAGAAGCTGTTGCCAGTGATGGAGGCATTTTACCGCGATTTGGAACACCTGCTAAATGTTCCGTTGTTGCACGAAGTACCCATTGCCCGCATTTTAAATTCTTTGGAGGAGCGCAATACGTGGGAGATAAAATCGGGGGGTGTTGGTGTTGGTGCATTCCTGGGGCCAACCAGAGATGCGGAAGAGTGGCCGGTTGCAGCCCCTCATGGATTAGGCTTGGTGCAGAAAGCGGGATACTTATCAGTAGTTAGTCTTCTAAAGGAATACCGCCTATGGTTGCAGGAAAAGGGTTTTTTAATTGAAAGTACCTGGAATTTTGATGATTTCGATGTTTTGAAAGAAGGTGTCACGCTGAAAATTGGCGAGGAGGTATGGCAAGCGGAGAGAATAATTTTTTGTGAAGGATTCAAAACGCTGAACAATCCATTCTTCAATTGGTTGCCAATGGTTCCATCCAAGGGAGACTTGCTGACGATAAAGGCAAAAGGGTTGCCGCAGGATTGCATCATCAACGCTGGAATCTTCCTGCTTCCGTTGGGGAATGATCATTTTCGGGTAGGTTCTACATTTGAATGGAAAGATTTGAGCTCCTCCCCCTCCGAAAAAGGCAAAGATGAATTGGTGCAAAAATTGGAAAAGTTGCTTCAGGTTCCTTTTGAGGTGATGGAGCAAAGGGCGGGGGTCCGACCAACCGTTAAGGACAGACGGCCACTCATTGGTTGGCATCCACAGCAGTCCCGAGTAGGAATATTTAATGGGATGGGAACCAAGGGCGTGATGTTGGCACCTTATTTTGCCAGGCAGTTTGTCCAGTCGTTGAATGGGAATTCCCCGATAGACAGGGAGGTAGATATTGTCCGCTTTTCAAAGTTGTTTCCCAGGCACCAGGCGTAGGAAACTTTCACTGGTCAGACTCATTGAAAGTTATACATTTGTAAGAGTATCAAATATAATTCAGTACAAATGAAAATTGGGTCAATTAAAACATTCGTCTTGCTGAGCTTTATCGGTTTAGCTGCTTGTACTAATCCAGGTACTTCTGAATCAGGTGATGCTGCTGCGGAACAAGGAGACGAGATAATGGTTCCAGAATTACGTGGTACGGTTGGTTTAAATATGAGCGAATACGGTTTGCCACTATCTATCATGGTCCCGGATACAACAGTTGGATTTCCAGATGTTGCCGATCAATCGTATGGAGCGATGGAATTGCGGGTCGGAAAATATTATCAGGTCCAAATTTTGGAAGGCGGTGATTTAAACCTGCTGAAAACGGACTTAGCCGGAGATTTGTTGATGAAATCGACCATTGTTGAAGAGGGAGATAATTACATTTTGTATAAATCTGAAATTGATGGTTCATTCATTGACCCTGAATTCCACTTCTGCGTTGTTAGCAACATCAATGGCATCGATTATGAAATTAGTGACATTAAGGGAGATGTTACTTTCCCTGAAAGTGCAATCAGGTTGATGTTGCAAGCTGCCTTGCATGCCAAAGGAAACAATCCAAGTTAGGGTTGCTTAGTTGCTGAAATCGCCCGGTTTTCTTGAATTTTCCGAGGAGTGGAGGATGTCGAAAAAGTCAACAACGGATTTTGAAAAAATAATTATTGGTGCTATAATTGCATATACTAAAAAAGAGTAAGGGATAAGCCCTCCTTTAATTGGTATTAATCACACGTTGAACATGAGCAAAAAATATTTTCTTGGCATACTTACATTGATGCTTTCTTTGCAGGCTCTTGCTGGGAATATCGTGCTTGAGGGGAACTATCAGGGCAAGAACCTGTACGTTCGAAATCCATTTGCAGGTTCAGGTGTTGGTTTCTGTGTTTATGAAGTGACCGTTAACGGAAATGTAACCACAGATGAAGTTAACTCCAGCGCCTTTGAAATTGATTTTTCCAATTTCGATCTAGATGTAGGCGATAAGGTGGTGGTTATCATCAAACACAAAAATGATTGTGGACCCAAAGTTCTCAACCCCGAAGTGTTACGTCCCAAAAGCACATTCCAGGTAATCGACATTGAAATTGATGATTCGGGAGTTTTGAAATGGAACACAAAAGGAGAAACCGGAGTATTGGATTTCATCATCGAACAGTACCGCTGGAATAAGTGGATTTATGTTGGTGAAGAGGAAGGAAAAGGAATTACAGGAAAACCCAATTCTTACCAATTCCAGATTACACCTCATTCAGGAACAAATAAATTTCGTGTGAAGCAAGTCGATTATACGGGCGTTCCACAGTATTCACCAGAAGTAACATTCGAATCGGGGAGCCCGGCTGTTACACACAACCCAACCAAGTTTACTGAATCCATTGTGTTCTCATCGGAGACGATGTTTGAGGTATACGACATCCACGGCAACATTGTCAAAAAAGGATTTGGTGGCAACATTGATGGCACGAACCTGAAAAAAGGCTTGTACTACCTCAATTACGACAACACGACTGTTGAAGTGATGAAAAAGAAATAAATTGTTTCGGCAACTAATTTAAAATACTCCGCAAGGGGTATTTTTTTTGCCCAAAAGTCAAGGTTATGGAAAAGATAGAACACATCGGAATTGCTGTGAAAGATCTGGAAGAAGCCAACAAGCGGTTTGGACTTCTCTTTGACAAGCCACATTACAAAGTGGAGGAGGTGGAAAGCGAGGGCGTGGCAACTTCCTTTTTTCAATTGGGAGACAGTAAGATTGAACTGTTGGAAGCGACCAATCCAAATAGCCCAATTGCACGATTCATTGAAAAGCGAGGCGAAGGTATCCACCACATTGCCTTTGAAGTAGAAGACATCCATGCCTCAATGAAACGATTGGAGAAAGAGGGCTTTCAGTTGCTCAACGAAGCCCCCAAAATAGGAGCGGACAATAAATTGGTTTGCTTTCTGCACCCCAAAAGTGCGAATGGGGTCTTGGTTGAATTGTGCCAAACAATTAAGTAGCAAAGAGCTCTGTCAATTCCTGTCGCTGCAAGTGGTGGGTTACTATGCCTGCTGCTTTGGCACCTTCCACATGTTGGACAGAATCATCGATGAAGAGCGTTTCTCCTGCAAGAAGGTTGTTTTCAGCTAGTACGGTCTCAAAAGTCGAACGGTTCGGTTTACGCATTCCCATCAAATGGGAGTAGTATGCTTTTTCGAAGAAGGAGTCGAGTCGATCGATACCGTGGGTATCCTTTAAACTTTGCTGGAAAGAAGCGTAATGTATCGCGTTGGTGTTGCTCAATAAAAATATGCGGTAACGCGATTGGATGTCGGTCAGGAAATCCATATGGGAATTGGGTATGTCCAACAGCATGGCGTTCCAGGCCTGCTCAAATTGATCGGTTTCAATTTCTACTCCAGCGATTTGAGTCAACTGGTTTTTAAATGCTGCCCCAGAGATTCGTCCCGTTTCCAAATCATCGAAAAGACTGGTTTGTCGGGCCTGGGAATAGAGTTTTGGAAATTCACTGATGCCCAAATCAATGAATGCTTGTTCAGTTAGGAAATAATCGATGTTGAGGAGAACTCCTCCCAAATCGAAAATGATGTTTTTGATGTGCGAGGGAGGAAAGGACATAGTTCGCGAAGCTTAAGACATTTAACGAGTCGAAGGTAATAAAAAAAGCCTCCGATTCGAGAGGCTAGAGGGCCAGCCAGAGCTCGATTTGGAGGTGATAATAATACGTAAACCGAGCAGTGGCTTAGGAGTGAGTTTGCGAATAGTCTGTTGAAAATCGCGAAAGGAACGGGACCTTCTTGAACGGTTGTGCCTGATGAACATTTTGTTGGATGGAGCGAGAAAAATCCAGAACTTTAGTTCTTAAAATGTGCACTTGTATGCTTAAATCTTTCTTTACTCTTGGGGGAAGACTGTTTCACGAAGTGTGTCAAATTAAAGTAAACACTTTAACTTAGATACACTATGCAAAAATCGATTAAACCAAATATTTACCGCTTCACCACCCGAACGCCCATCTGCCCAACACCGTTGGACAGCACCAATTGGTAGGTTCCTGCAGGTAAATTGGGAGGCAACTCAACCAGCAATTCATGCGAACCAGCAGCCAAAGACGCGTCATTGAGAAAAGCGGTCACCACCTTACCTTGCATATCCATCAGTTGAATCGATAACTGCTGAGACTCAGTCAAAGTGTATTTAAGAGTTGCGCTTGAGGCAATAGGGTTAGGGTAAACCAACACCGAACTATTTTCCACACCAAATTCCACAATGCCCACATCAAAATCAGACAAGTAACGCACTACCGCAAATTCAATTTCATTGTTCACCCCATTGTCGGTGTAACCACCCGCCACAACGTTGCCATCCGGTTGCACCACCACCGCATTGGCATGATCCTCCACATTCGAAATGGAAGTCAGTAGCTTGCCATCGGTACCCCAGGTAGTATCCAACGAGCCATCGGACAAGTAACGCACCAACGCAAAATCATGGATATCTGCACTCCTGCGAGCCCAGCCCGCCAGCACAATCTTGCCGTCAGGTTGAAGCACCATGTCGTGGGCTTCACTTTCGAAGTTGCCGGCCTCGGTTATCACCACGCCAGCAGAACCAAAACTTGTATCAAAAACCCCATCTGCAGTAAATCGTACCAATGCAAAGTCTGGTCCCCCCTGGGCTTCCGTCCAGCCAGCTACCAGTATTTTACCATCTGGCTGGAGCGTTACGGCATTGACCCAATCGTCTCCAGCCCCGAGGTTTTCTCTAACTTTTCCGTTGCCATCAGGTCCAAAAGTATTGTCTAAAGAACCATCCGTGTTATAGCGGGCCATGGCTAAGTTCCAGTTGCCATCTGAGGAAACGCCTCCTACTAGAATTTTTCCATCGGGTTGGATAAGAATATCTAAAACCCAATCGTGTAGTAAAGAAAAATCTGTGATTATCTTTCCATCGCCATCGAACCCAGTGTCCAGGCTTCCATCAGTATTGTAACGCACCACGACTAAATTAGGGGTGTTGTCAGTTGGAGTGTCCCATGCTCTGCCTCCTACAACAATTTTCCCATCTGACTGAATGATCACATCATTAGCTCTGTCATTGTCCAAACCTATGGCCGTTGTTAGTAGTCCATCACCATCAAAACTATTGTCCAAGGTGCCGTCAGCTAGATATCGGGCCACGGCAAAGCGATTTTCGCCACCACCACCTCTCACTCCAACAACAACAATTTTCCCATCATCCTGAAGAACTATTCCATAAGCTTCAGAGGTAGTTCCAGGACCAAATGAACTTGTTACAGCACCGGCTGTCCCAAAGGAATTGTCTAAACTTCCATCAACATTATATCTAATGGTGAGGAAATCTCCTTCCACGGCAAAATCATTTTGGCTGTTGCCAACAACTAATAATTTTCCATCTGATTGGATAACCATGTTTCTTCCAATATCGTTAAAAGCACTAATCGAAGTAGTCACAATCCCATCCCCATCAAAAGCCGGGTCGAGGTCACCATCTTGGGCGAAAAGGCTGGAACAAAATAGGAACAGGGTAATAACAAAGAGGAGTTGAATTTTTTGCATGTTTTCAATTGCTGGATTACACTTTATGCTTTCATTCGAATGTTTCAATTGAAAGCGAAGGTTAAAGATAACCAAATATGCAAAAATCGATTAAAGCGAATATTTACCGCTTCAAAACCCGAACGCCCATTTGTCCAACACCATTGGACAGCACCAACTGATAGGTTCCGGCAGGTAAGTCCTGTGGTAGTTCAATCGATTGCGAGTGAGCACCCACAGCCCGAAGTTGGTTGTCCAGAATAGTAGAAACCAGTTTCCCCTGCATGTCCATCAAGTGAATGGATAGCTGCTGCGGTTCGGTCAATTCAAATGTAAGTGTAGCATGGTCAGCAATAGGGTTGGGGTAAACCAACACAGAGTTATGTGCCACACCAAACTCCACAATGCCCACATCAAAGTCCGACAAGTAGCGCACCACCGCAAACTCAATTTCATTGTCCACACCATTGTCAGTGTAACCAGCAGCCACAACATTGCCATCAGGCTGCACCAGCACCGCATTGGCATGGTCCTCCACATTAGAAATAGAGGTCAAGAGCTTGCCATCGGTTCCCCAGGTTGTATCCAAAGAGCCATCAGCCAAGTAACGCACCAGGGCAAAATCGTGGATATCTGCACCCCTGCTGGAGTAGCCAGCCAATATTATTTTGCCGTCAGGTTGGAGTACCATGTCGTTGGCTACGTCTTCACTGGTGCCGATTTCGGTCTCCACTTTTCCATTACCCCCGAAGCTGTTATCGAGAGAGCCATCAGCATTGAAGCGTGCTACCGCAAAATCCTTGTTAGTGCCATTTTCAGTCCAACCGCCTACAATAATTTTGCCGTCAGGTTGAAGGGCGACTCCAGTTCCCCAATCGGCTCCTGACCCAAAGTTCTCCGTCAGCTTGCCGTTGGTGCCAAAAGTATTGTCTAATGAACCGTCTGTATTATAACGGGCCATGGCGAGATCATGGTTGGAACCGTTGACAGAAGCCCCAACAACTAAAATTTTCCCATCAGGTTGAACTAGCATGTCAAGAATCAAATCAATTAGCAATGAAAAATCGGTGGTGACTTTACCATCTCCACCAAAACCGGGATCCAAAGTTCCATCGGAATTGTATCGAACTAGTGAAAAATCAGGCTCTATATCATCAGGGGTGTTTGTTGAAAAACCAGCAACTACTACTTTTCCATCACTCTGCATAGCAATCGAATTGGCTTGATCATTGTCTACTCCAATTGCTGTTGTTACCTGTCCATTGCCATTAAATCCAGGGTCTAGGGCACCATTTGATAGGTAGCGGACAACAGCAAAACGAGTATCACCATTCAAGAGTCTAGCATTTCCGGCAGCCACTATTTTTCCGTCATCTTGCAGAGTTACAGAACTGATTTGTTCCAAATCGCTTGTGAAGGAAGTTGCAACAGAACCTCCACTGCCAAAGGAATTATCTAAACTTCCATCCGAATTGTAACGAACCACAAGAAAATCACCCTCAAGTCCAAGCACGTTATTTGTTCTGCCAACTTGTACCAATTTACCATCAGGTTGAAGAACGAGGTCAGCGGCCCGATCGTTAAAAGCACTAATCGAAGTAGTAACAATCCCATCACCATCAAAAGCGGGATCGAGATCACCATCTTGGCCGAAAAGCGTGGGTGAAATTAGTAACAAGAAAAGCGTGGGGAGAAAGCGTAATTTTTGCATGATTTTATCGGCTGGGTTATACATCATGATTGATTGGAATAGAAAAATCAACCAATGGTTAAAGATAACGAAATATGCAAAAATCGACTAAGTCAAATATTTACCGCTTCACTACACGCACACCCATTTGTCCAACACCATTGGACAGCACCAATTGGTAGGTTCCGGCAGGTAAGTCCTGTGGTAGTTCAATCGATTGGGAGTGAGCACCCACAGTTCGAAGTTGGTTGTCCAGAATAGTAGAAACCAGCTTCCCCTGCATGTCCATCAAGTGAATAGACAACTGTTGCGGTTCCGTTAATTCAAATGAAAGCGTAGCGCGATTGACAATAGGGTTAGGGTATACCACCACCGAACTACCCGCCACACCAAACTCCACAATGCCCACATCAAAATCAGACAAATAACGCACCACAGCAAACTCAATTTCATTGTCCACACCATTGTCCGTGTAGCCGGCCGCCACAACGTTGCCATCAGGTTGCACGAGTACCGCATTGGCATGATCCTCCACATTAGAAATGGAGGTCAAAAGCTTGCCATCGATTCCCCAGGTCGTATCCAAAGAGCCATCGGACAAATAGCGCACCAACGCAAAATCGTGGATATCCGCACCCCTGCTGGAGTAGCCTGCCAATATTATTTTACCGTCTGGTTGTAGTACCATGTCGTTGGCTTCATCCTCATTGTTGCCCACTTCGGTTATGGTCTTGCCGTTGTTGCCAAACGTATTATCAAGCGAACCATCTTCATTAAAACGGGCTACTGTAAAATCTGCCGTACCTCCGGCTTCGCTCCAACCACCAACAAGAATTTTTCCATCGGGTTGCAAGGCAACAGCGTTGGCCCAGTCGTCCCCCGAGCCAAAACTTTCGGTTAGCTTTCCATTGACTCCAAAGCTATTGTCTAAAGAACCGTTTGTATTGTATCGGGCCAATGCAAAATTCCAATCCGTCCCATTTGACACAGCCCCTGCGGCTATAATTTTACCATCTGGTTGTATGAGAATATCCAATACCCAATTGTGAAGAAGCAAGAAGTCAGTTGTCACCTTGCCGTCTCCATCAAAACTGCTATCTAGTGAACCATCAGCATTATAGCGCACAATTGTAAAGTCTGGTTCAACATCATTCGGGGTATTCCAAGAGCGACCACCTACAACAATTTTTCCATCAGATTGAATTTTTACAACGTTAGCAATATCCAAATCAAGGCCAATAGCTGTTGTCGTTTTTCCATCACCATCAAAACTATTATCCAAAGTGCCGTTAGTAAGGTAACGGGCAACGGCAAAACGAACATCCCCAGTAACTGGAGAGGTTCCTGTAACGACTAACTTACCATCATCTTGGATAGCAACACCATTTGCAGCATCCTGTTCGGAATTGACCCCAGTAAAAGAAGTCGTTACCATTCCTCCAGATCCAAATCCACTATCCAAACTACCGTCTGGGTTGTATCGTGTTAAAATAATATCACCTTCGGCAGCAAATATATTTTGAGTCCTTCCGACAACTACGATCTTTCCATCAGACTGTAGAACCATATCATTACCAATATCGTTCACTGCGCTAATCGAAGTAGTCACAATCCCATCACCATCAAAAGCTGGATCGGGATCACCGTCTTGAGCTAAAAGGTTAGAACAAAATACAAACAGGGTAATTACAAAGAGAAATTGATTTTTTTGCATGTTTTTAATTACTGGGTTACACATACTCTCATTCAATGCTATTGAAGAAAGCGAAGGTTAAAGATAACCAAATATGCAAAAATCGATTAAAGCGAATATTTACCGCTTCACCACCCGAACACCCATCTGCCCAACACCGTTGGACAGCACCAATTGGTAGGCTCCGGCAGGCAAATCCTGAGGCAATTCAATCAGCAGTTCGTGAGAACCAGCAGCCAAAGACGCGTTATTGAGAAAAGCAGTAACCACCTTGCCCTGCATGTCCATCAGCTGAATGGATAGTTGTTGAGATTCGGTCAGGGTATATTTCAAAGTCGCACTAGACGCAATAGGGTTGGGGTAAACCAACACCGAACTATTTTCCACACCAAACTCCACAATGCCCACATCAAAGTCCGACAAGTAGCGCACCACCGCAAACTCAATTTCATTGTCCACACCATTGTCAGTGTAACCAGCAGCCACAACATTGCCATCAGGCTGCACCAGCACCGCATTGGCATGGTCCTCCACATTAGAAATAGAGGTCAAGAGCTTGCCATCGGTTCCCCAGGTTGTATCCAAAGAGCCATCAGCCAAGTAACGCACCAGGGCAAAATCGTGGATATCTGCACCCCTGCTGGAGTAGCCAGCCAATATTATTTTGCCGTCAGGTTGGAGTACCATGTCGTTGGCTACGTCTTCACTGGTGCCGATTTCGGTCTCCACTTTTCCATTACCCCCGAAGCTGTTATCGAGAGAGCCATCAGCATTGAAGCGTGCTACCGCAAAATCCTTGTTAGTGCCATTTTCAGTCCAACCGCCTACAATAATTTTGCCGTCAGGTTGAAGGGCGACTGCGGTTCCCCAATCGGCTCCAGTTCCAAAGTTCTCTGTTAGCTTACCATTGGTGCCAAACGTGTTGTCTAATGAACCATCGGTGTTGTATCGGGCCATGGCAAGGTCTTGACCAGCACCGTCAACTGAAAATCCTACCGCTACAATTTTTCCATCCGGCTGAATAGCGATGTCCTGTATCCTGTCAATGAGAAGAGAAAAGTCCGTTGTGACAATGCCATCGCTGTCAAATGTATTATCCAATGAGCCATCTGAATTGTATCTGACCAACGAGAAATCAGGGTCTTCATCGACCGGGGTGTCCGAAGAATGTCCTGCTACTATAATTTTCCCATCGCTTTGTACGGCAATCGAACTAGCTTGGTCATTGTCTAAACCGATTGCAGTAGTAAGCATCCCATCTGTATCGAAACTATTGTCCAAAAGTCCATCTTGCAAGTATCTAACAACCGCAAACCGTCTATCCCCATTAAGAAGTCTTGCAAATCCAGCAACCAATATTTTTCCATCATTTTGTAGAACGACCCCATTAGCCCGCTCTAAATCTGTAGTAAATGATGTAGACACTGTTCCTCCGGTACCAAAAGAGTTATCAAGACCTCCATCTAAATTATATCGCACGATAATAAAATCTCCTTCTAGGCCAAAAATATCGTTACTAATCCCAACAGCTAGAAGCTTTCCATCTGGCTGAAGAACAATATCTCTGGAGTAGTAGTCAATGGCACTAATCGAGGTAGTAACAATCCCATCCCCATCAAAAGCGGGGTCGAGTTCGCCATCTTGGGCGAATAGCGTTGGTGAAATTAGAAACAAGAAAAGCGTGGGGAGAAAGCGTAATTTTTGCATGATTTTGTTTGCTGGGTTATACATCATGATTGATTGGAATAGAAAAATCAACCAATGGTTAAAGATAACCAAATATGCAAAAATCGATTAAAGTAACTATTTACCGCTTCACCACCCGAACACCCATTTGTCCAACACCATTGGACAGCACCAATTGGTAGGTTCCGGCAGTTAAATTGGGAGGCAACTCAACCAGCAACTCGTGAGAACCCGCAGCCAAAGATTCGTTATTGAGAAAAGCGGTCACTACCTTACCCTGCATATCCATCAACTGAATTGATAGTTGTTGCTGTTCTGTTAAGGTATATTTTAAAGTCGCGGTCGAGATAATAGGGTTGGGGTAAACCAACACAGAGTTATTTGCCACACCAAACTCCACAATGCCCACATCAAAATCAGACAAGTAGCGCACTACTGCAAACTCAATCTCATTGTCCACACCGTTGTCGGTGTAACCAGCAGCCACAACGTTGCCATCCGGTTGTACCAGCACCGCATTGGCGTGGTCCTCCACATTAGAGATGGATGTCAGCAGCTTACCATCCGTTCCCCAGGTCGTATCCAACGAACCATCCGACAAATAACGCACCAACGCAAAATCATGAATGTCTGCGCCCCTGCTGGAGTAGCCAGCCAATATTATCTTGCCGTCTGGTTGCAGTACCATGTCGTTGGCCACGTCTTCACTGGTGCCAATTTCGGTCTCTACTTTTCCATTGTTCCCAAAGCTATTGTCCAGAGAACCATCAGTGTTGAACCGCGCCACCGCAAAATCTTTGTTGGTGCCATTTTCTGTCCAACCACCAACAATTATTTTTCCATCGGGTTGCAGGGCAGCACCAGTTGCTTGATCGTCTCCTGAACCAAAGCTCTCGGTTAGCTTGCCGTTAGTTCCGAAAGAATTGTCTACTGAACCGTCTGTATTATAACGGGCCATTGCTAAATCACGGTTGCTTCCGTTTAAGGAGTAGCCAACCGCAACAATTTTGCCGTCAGGTTGAATAACAATGTCCAGAATCCAATCGGTTAGTAATGAAAAATCGTTAGTGACCTTACCGTCACTATCAAAGCTGGTATCCAATGTTCCATCAGAATTGTAGCGTACCAAGGCAAAGTCTGGGGAATCATCATCAGGCGTTTCCCATGTATAACCTCCTACAATAATTTTGCTGTCGGATTGGATTTTAACAGTTTGCGCTATGGCATTTTCAGTGCCGATGGCTGTAGTCAGCATGCCATCTCCATCAAAACTTGTGTCCAAAGTGCCATTTGAGAGGTAACGCACAATACCAAATCGCCTCTCAACACCTAAGAGTCTACTTACACCAACCACAACAATTTTTCCATCTGTTTGCAGAGCAATTCCGTTTGCATCATCTCCATCGTTCGTAAAGGATGTAGAAACTGTGCCGTTGACTCCAAAAGAATTATCGAGACTGCCATCTGAGTTATATCTGCAAACTATATAGTCGGACTCTACTGAAAATAGGTCTTGCGTTCTACCAGCGACCACAATTTTGCCATCAGGCTGTAGCACCATGTCATTGCCAATATCGTTCACGGCACTGACCGAGGTAGTTACAATCCCATCCCCATCAAAAGCTTGATCGGGATCACCATCCTGGGCGAAGAGGTTGGGACAAAACAGGAACAGGGTAATAACAAAAAGGAGTTGAATTTTTTGCATGATTTTATTGGCTGGGTTATACATCGTGATTGATTGGAATAGAAAAATCAACCAAAGGTTAAAGATAACGATAAATCGAATTCGGATGAATTGACACGCCAGAGCATGAAACATTCTAAATCACAAAAGAAAGCTTCAACCAATAACTGCAGGGTAATCAATTGTTTGTATCAAGTGAAAATGGATAGAATAGAATTACCGGGAAGTAACAGTTTGCCGGTTATTTAATAATGCAACCAAGGGATTAATCAGGAAAAATTACCTTCAAATGGTCCCATTTCAGTTCACTTTTATTCTTGTCGACTTCAATTTGCCCATTGTTGAGAATACGCAAATTGTATTCTGTTATAAGGGTCATTCCATCTTCCTCAAAAAAAATATCATATATCGAAATAGACCTATCCTTATGCACAAAAAACAGTCTTTGAAAGGACCGAAACTGTGCAGCTATAACCAGATAAATATTGATGATTTTTACTTTCGAATTAACTGTGTCCAGTAAAAGGAGGTTTCCTGCTTCCGCACAGAATGACTCTAATTCAGAAACACTACGCCCACGCCCCTGATTGTAGTTGTAGAAGGCATGATATGGGCCAATGTCGCCAAGTTTGTACCTCACGCCACTTGTTAAAGCGATCAGCGAATCATTGTAAAATTCCCACTTCGGGTGGCCTCCCGTCCAAACACTATCAATACTGCTAATTTTTAAGGAAGGGCTAGGATTAATATCATGGATTTCATGGTAACAGTTAATCAGTGAAATAATGTCAACTTGGCCTAAGTTTCCGTAAATAGTATCATCATAAATTACCGTCATTGCTGATGCTATCTGAGAACACCCTAATTGACCTACAATGGACGCCCTACTGCTTAAACTGTCCTCCTTATGTGAATTTTTAACCTGTGCTTGTGTCCTTACCTGAATTGACAGGAGAAAAATAACGATCAAGAAAAACTTACTGATGTTGATATCCACAATTCTTATCTAAGAATTAATCCTCCACTATGGAGATGAGTATTATGCAGTGTGCTCGGAGGACCATCGACCCGGGCTCCGGTTAAACCTGACATTGTGGTTAAATGTCCTCTAATAACATCAGTAAATCCAAAGTTGTTTTGGGCGTCTATTATTAGCTGATCCTGATCATCATTGGTTTGTCCGCGATGCATCCGATAGTCCGTATCAACTGCCTGTCCATTAACATGGGTTGCACTGGGCCAAGAAGTGCCATCCTCATATGAACATCCGTCAGAGTGGATCGGTATAACGGTATAAGTTGGTTGTTGTGTTTGTTGGTCAATTGTTTCAACATTTCCAATTTCCAACAATGTCCCAATGAATGCCGCAGCTACCTCCGGCTTAAAGTAGTAGCGTTGCGTTGAAGTTTTCCAATTAAAGTCGATTCGTGTTGGTGCGGCATCGTTGTTCTCCACTAAATTTTCTACAAAATGCACTAGAAAAGCTTTTTTGCCGCTTAGTTCATATTTTCTGGTAACGTAACCGTTTCCTTCAGTGACAATAGTTCCATCTGCACAAAGAAAGGACTCAGTTGCACTGACATCAATGCTATAGTACTTTAAATGAGGACAACCTTGAGGGACATTATATTTGGAACCTACCGATCTGCCGTCTATTTGCCTCACTTCCAAGTTACAAATATCTGTGATATTGCCGTCTCTGTCGTGGTATTTATAATAAATTCGTTCAAACAGAATGTCGGGATTGGTGCCAGGCATATGCAACAGGCTTAAATCAAGGTTGTCATTAAGTCTGATGGTTCCGTTCTGATAAATGTTAAACTCAATACGGTTAAGACCGGTGGTCAATGGCTCCGTTGATGCAAAGGCCTGTGAACTAAAAAAGAGTTTGTCCCGACTATATACGGTAATAGGGCTTCCGCTCATTTGTGGGGTCACAATAACACGATCTTCATTCACATCCAACCCTTGTACTTTTACCGTGTAAGTCCAGTAACGTTTGGTGTTAACATCCTCTTCTGGCAAGACTTGGTCAGGTTCCAGGAAAATATGCCGGTCTGAATGTGGACTTAATCCTACAACAGCTTTCACTGCTGTTAGTTCTGCAATGGTCAATCCAAACAATAGACAATGCTCTTTTGCCTTCTCCGCATCAGGTTTGTAATAATTGACACCGGGAATTCTTACAAAGATATTTGCCTGACCGCCTCCTGGGTCGATTTCGTATTCAAAGCAGACAATTTCCATATTGCGTCTCAATTTCGATTGCATGTATCGATTGTTTAGCAAGTCGAGCTTCTGAGTAAAGGTATTCAGAAATTCTTTGTCTGAACGGAAGAAGGCCTGGGTCCTTTGCGAATAAAATACCACACGTGCAGGATCCCAATAGGCACCATTTTCAGCTGCATAGGCGAAATCTCCTGTACCATCGGTCATGCTTGCCTTCGTTTGTCGAATATATTTTCGATCAGAACCAATAACGTGCCAATTATCGGTTGTTTGAGTATCTCCTAATTTGGGGATATCAATTGAGCAAAATGCGGAATCGTAGTAATATTGGTTTTTTGGAACGGCTACAGGCAAAACAGTATTGTAATCTTGCCTGAAATAGTCGAGACCAATAACATATGCTACATTGTTCCCACCGGTATGCGGGAAATAAAAGTTTACGGGTTTGCTCCAGGTTACGGAGTTGGTATATTTTAAGTCGGATTTACCATAGTACTTTGATTCTCTGGTACTATGAAATACCTTCTTGTTAGGAGTGTATAACAATGGTTTCAGATTGTCTCCAATCCAAAGATTTATTTTGATATTACCAACTGAAGTATCGATGAACTTAATGGGCCACGAGCTCTCAGCATATGGCATTGCTACCGGTGTGGTTCCGCTGTTGCCCACTTTAATGTGATTTCCTGTTACAGTATCCTCGTAATTATTGTGGTAAGTGTAGGACTTGCCATTTTCACTGCGAATGTCCAAATAAACCCTGTTTTTTGTTACAAAAGGGGAAACCAGCAAAGTATATATTTGGGCCCCAGTTTTATCAACGGTTGTTTTTGTATTTCCAGAATAAGTGCTGGTATACACCTTTGTATGGTAATGAAGGCCAAATAGCGCGGCAGGGTCCATACAAGCGAGGGGAATTTCCCGGTTTTTCTTTTCCTCCATGCCGGTCATTCCAGCCACGTTCAAACTGAGTTTTTCCTGGCGCAAGTCATCAATGGTAATGTCAAGGAGGTTGGATTCCATGATAACTTCAAAGCCAATCTTTTGCCCATTTACTGCGGTAAATTCACCGATTGATTCTCCTTCCAGCACATACATGGATTTAGCGTTCAACTCGTTGCCGAAAACTTCTTCCACTGAAATAACAGAGCTCAGTGTGTTGTCATATCCAAAATTCTCAGGTGGAGGAACCGCTAAATTCGGGTCGTTAATTTTTAGTTTGTAGCTGTTGTAGCTACCCCAAAGGTTGCTAATTAGCTCAGATGGGTTTGTTGGATTAACAACTGCTCCATTGTCCTCAAATCCTGTTTTTAACAGCCCCCGATAGATATAGTATTTTACATTCCGATGACCTACATTAAGTCCATCAAATGGCTTCAAAATTAAATTGACAAGGTCGGAGTGTTGAACTGACTGCTGCACTATAACCTGTCCATTTTGGCAAGCAAAAGCATGCGCTTGTTGCGTTAATTGAAAACGTGATGTGCAATTAAACACATTGGTAGGATTAGTACTGTCAGGGCCAAATCCGTCAGCCGCATCTTGAGTAGGTAAAAGGGTGTGTTCAATGAAGTAATGCATGACCGTTTTTTTGTTTTTTATACTCTGAGAATGTAACTGATCTTATGGACCATGACGGGCTCAAAGCGTGATTGAATGGCTGGTTTGACAACCGGGATTTCGTTGTAAACGACACCCGTTAAAATATTCGATTTTTACGTTCCAGATTTTCCACGACCCAGGAAGCTGTTTAGGCATCTTGCCGGAATAGGAGATTCATATTATAATCCAAAGCTACTTCTAGTATCAACTGTTGTCCAACGTTGTCGATTGAACATGTCCAACGTTGTTCATCCTCCAACCATCCTGTTAGACCTTTACCATTAAGTTCTAAGTCTGGAGTGTTTGACCAAACATTTTTGCACCGGACAGAGCCCCTTAAATGGCCCAACAATTAGTTCGCGCTTTGCGGAAATTGGGTTGGAAATAGCCTAATTCATGATATAAGATTCCTATGCCAACAAATTATTTCTACTCAGTAAGCGACTTGTTACCCGAAGACAAAGTCCCAAGTGAGTTATCCGTTCTTGTCACAAGTGTGCAAACCATTCTTTCTGAGCTCTATTACAAAGATTTGGTCATAGAGAAAAGTCAGGAGGGGCATTCTGCATTTCTGGCGTTGACGCTGGCAATATTCCACAGAATTGAGTTGGACCTTCCTGCGGATTTGAAACTGGTTTTGTTCTCTTCACTCGCTCAAAACAATACCACTGCTTCTGAGCTTCCAATAACTTTTGGATACCGGTGGGAAATTTTAAAGTACATCGAGGATTTTGATGCTACTGCGTTCACAGGGTCGGGAACTGATTACTACAATATTCTCAATGCTGCCGCGAACAATCCTCCAGAATTTCTTCTTAAGGAGATTGTCAACTCTTTCTACGAAAACACAGCATATGATTTCTATGTGGCCTACAATGCGATAACCGGTATAAATGACCTGACTCTGGCAGTTGGCACTACCGCGGAGCAAATTGAAGATTACGCCAATCAGATTGTCACTGACGCAGAAAACAATGGCACCAACTTTTACGATCGGCTGTATACCGAATTTTTGGAAGGGACAAGTGCAACCGAGACACTTGAAAATTTAGCAACTGCCTTTAAATCGTCTTTTGGAATAATTGACTTTAACAACCTCTCCAAACTACTGATACCTCAGGTTCATTTTTCGGTGGGCGACATCAATTCTTCCATCAACATTGCTCTGGAGTTTCCCCGAACGATGCTCATCCCACTGGATGTTAGTGGTAATCAAATTGTTTCTCCAGCAAAATCTCAATTGACGCTTGAAGTAGGAACAATTGACTTTGGTACCGATACCGGTATTGAGTTTCAAAGTCAGCTGAACATAACCATGGACTACTCAGAAATTGTAGGAACTGGTTTCAAGATTGCTGCAACAGGAGGGAAGCTGGATGTAAGTGATCAGAAGAATATTGCCGAAGCCGATGCAGATGGCCGACCTGCTACATTTAATGGAGTCTATTTTAGTTCTATTGTGCTGGAACTTCCCGATGCCTGGACACAGGCAACCTCAGGTTCGGATAGTCTAATTGTGACGGATGCCCTGATCGGTTCGGAAGGTGGATTCTCGGGTAAGATTGAAATAGATCCGGCAGGGACTAATGGGATATTGAAGTTCGATGCCTTTAACATGACATTTTCGCTCGCGCAATTTGACGTGGCCTTCCAGCAAAATGCGGTAGTGGCCATGAGTGGGACAGGAACCGTTGTAATTCCCAGCGTAACAAGCGCAGGCAATCCGGCTGAGATTGATGTGACCATTTCTTGGGATCAAACCAACTCCAAGTACCTGGTTGATATTGATACAACGAACCTACCACCCATTGATTTGGGGCCATTTTCGGTTCAAAATATTGCTCTAAGTTTTGCCATTTCTGATGGGGCTGTAAGCGACTTTAGCCTATCCGGAGAACTTGGTCACGATGCATTCAAGGACAGCAACGGTGATCCGGTTTTTCCAACTTTTTCCACAACTTATGACGGAACTACCTGGTCTATAGCAGCTGCTGGATTAACGATTGATGCCAAAGGCATACCAGTTGTTTTGAATGCCTTTAACTTTTCATTTACCAGCGGTGGCATCAGTTCTATTTTGTTGCAGGGCACTATGACGCTGCAAAATGTAGAAGACGGCAATGGCAATGCTGCGACAATAGTCATCGAGTTGGCAATAAATGGTCCAGACTTCTACGTTTCTGCCGACTACCAAAACGGCCTGACCCTCACCATACCCAACATTGTTGATTTTACCCTCTACAAACTCACCATCGGGAAGGAAGGTCCTGTTTGGTTCATCGCCTTTGGAACAGCCCCAGGCATAGTAGGTACCTACGGAGCCATGATAGATGTGCTCCTGGACATCCCTGTCTTAAGCAAGTTTATCCCTGAACAAATAGGCATCAACAGCTTCCGCATCAACAGCGATGCGAGCACACAAGACGAAATGCTCTTCATGAAATGGGAGGCAGTGGATGGCATGGAAGTGACGGCAAGTGCCGGTTTACTCAGGGTGGTTTTGCCCTTGCATTTGTCTATTCTAGGTGTACTTGATATCAGTGGAATAGTATTGCAGTTAGCAGATGACCCACAAGGATCTTCGTCCATTCTAAGCATAACCATGTCTGGCAGTTTGGCACTTGGTCCATTAACTGGCTCAGTAAAAGATGTGGGTGTTCAAATGTCCATTGCCTCTGCTGACCCAGGCAATTTTGGTCCGGTAAACATTGGTGATTACAAGATTGTACCACCAAGTGGTATGGGCATGGCGTTGGAAGCTCCCGGTTTTTCAGGGGGCGGTTATTTTGAATACTCAGAAGGGGAATATGCCGGGGCATTGGAATTGACCATTTACGAATTGGTCTCCGTTAAAGCCATCGGCATTCTTACCACGGTTATGCCCGATGGAGGGAAAGGCTTTTCGCTGATCATCATTATCTCCACCGAGTTTATGCCTGGTATCCAGTTAGGGTTTGGCTTCGCTTTAAGTGGAGTAGGAGGGCTGCTTAGCCTCAACCGTACCATGGTGTTGGATGCTCTGCGCGAAGGTGTAAGAGACAATTCTTTGGATGGTTTTCTGTTCCCGGACAACCCGGTGAAGAATGCGCCCAAAATCATCAGCGACATGCGGGTGGCCTTCCCGGTAGAAAGAGGGCAGTTTGTTTTCGGGCCTATGGCCATGCTTACCTGGGGAACCCCAGTCTTGATTTCCGCAGAGCTGGGTGTGTTGGTAGAAGTGCCCAATCCATTCCGATTGGCCATTCTGGGGGTATTAAAAATGGTATTCCCGCACGAGGCGGCACCAGCGTTATTTCTACAAGTGAATTTTCTCGGAGCATTCGACATGGAAGCTCAGTTGATCACGTTTGATGCGAGCCTCTACGATTCGCGGCTCACCACGATGACGCTTGATGGAGACATGGCCTTCCGATTGGGTTGGGGCGATAATCCGGTCTTCCTGTTTTCAGCAGGAGGGTTTCACCCGGCTTTTGTACCCCCCCCTTTGTCGCTCTCTGAAATGAGGCGCATGCGCATCACCTTGGTGGATTGTGATAACATCAAGTTGACCGTTGAGGCCTATTTTGCTGCCACCTCCAACACCGTGCAATTTGGTGCCAGGGCAGACTTGTATGCCCGAGCCATTGGTTTTGTCGCAGAAGCCTACCTCGGATACGATGTATTGTTACAATTCTCTCCCTTCTACTTTATTGCCAATGTTTATGGCGGAGCCGACATCAGCATTGGAGGCAAATCTCTGTTCACCGTAACGCTTGATTTTGTGTTGGAAGGCCCGGAACCGTATATCGCAAAGGGATACGCAGGCTTCAAATACCTGGGACTCAAAAAAGAATTCCGCATCAACGAAAGTTGGGGCGATGCCAAAGAGGAGGTGTACGAACAAATTGATTTGATCTCATTGGTCAAAGGCGATTTGGAAAAAGCCACTAATTGGGAGTCCTTCATCGACAAGGTAGACGGCCGCATTGTTTATTTGCGCGCCATTCCAGATGTAGCTGACAAAGTCGTAATGGATCCGGCCGGAGAATTAACGGTGCGTCAAAAGGTCGTTCCATTGAATACGCCCATAGAAAAATTTGGTCACCAGGTCCCGCAGGCCTTAACGAGCTACAACTTGTTGGCAGAAATCGGAGGAGTTGCCTTACAGTCTGGTGAAATGACAGCGGTCAAAGATGAATTTGCTCCAGCAGTGTACAAACATGTGCAGGATTCGATGAAGTTGTCGATTCCCTCCTTTGCGAAATTCGACAACGGCATTACCCTGAAACCGGGCGGAGATGAGGATTTTGAATATGCTGAACACTTTGTGTTCCGCCAAATCAACTTCGAATCCAAGCGGATTGACCTGAATGAAAACAACGTGGTGATCAACACGGGAGCGGTCGATGAATACAAAAGCTTTGAGGCGAACTCGCCCGTGTTCCAAGTGCCGGTTGATTCTTCCGATCCCGAAACAAACCGAATTTTCCAATACCGATTGCGCGGCAATGCTGTGGCCAACTCGGTTGCCGGACGTTCCAAAAAGCGATACGACACCGACTTTTTACCCAGCCAGAAAGTGTATGTCGGGGAACAGGGATTTGTAGTGGTGAACGAAGATGATCTAACGGCTTACAACAGCAATGCCTACGCCAACACTTATACTGAAGCAAACGATTACCTGGAAAGCTTGCTTGCGGCCGATCCGCAGCTGGAAGGAAAATTGGCTGTGATGCCTGAATTTGCCCACAATATTTGATAAAGAATTCACCTCTGGTGACGATTAATAGCACAAGAACATGGACAACGAAGTTATAGCGAATTACTCCTTTTTACCCTGGATGAAAAAAGGGCTGAGTCGAAAGGTGGATCTGGTTGACAAGCAAGACGGGATAGCCAACCAACTGGAACGAGCAGAAATCTCGGTAAAAATAACCGTTGATGTTGAGGCTCCGAACGTGGATCAATTTGTCACAAAAGGCGTTCAACTCATCGGCCCGGGCGACATCGTTGGCATTCACACAAAATCCATTGCGCGGGTAGAGCCGGCAGAGGGTTCTGAAACCATGGAACCCAACTACATGCCCTACCTCGAATTTTACGAGGAAGATTTTCCCTGGCGCTACACGCCAGCAATGCCGGACGCCACCATTGAGGACGGAAAACGACATACGCCCTGGATGACCTTGCTGGTGTTAACGGATGTTGAAGCGGAGTACAATGTAAACCCCGGAGGAACCTTGCCAACGGTCAAGGTTTTGGACCAAGCCGTGCTTCCCGACTGTTCTACCTTGTGGGGCTTTGCCCATGTGCATGTAGCAACAAATTTGGATGCCGAAGCTGATAAGCCAGGCAAAATTGACATCCTGCGCAAAGAGAACCCTGACACCATTTCTTCGCGGTTATTGTGTCCGCGTAGATTGGATGAAAACACGACCTACCGGGCTTATCTGGTGCCAACTTTCCTCACAGGTGCTTTGGCTGGTACAGACGGAGACCCTTCCACAGAAGATGCGCTAACCTTTAGTTGGCCCCAGCAACTTGGTGTCGGCCCCATCTACCTTCCAGTGTACCACACCTGGGAGTTTACCACAACTGCCAACGGTGATTTCGAACAATTGGTGCGCAGGCTCAATGCCCGGCCAGCCGATCCTGCTGTTGGATCTCGAAAAATGGACATTCGAAAGGTCGGTCCTGGAATGAACGAAATCTCCGACCCAAATCATATCCTTGGTATTGACACCGAGTTTTTTCACATCGGTGGTGCCTTGCGCACGCCAGCTACTGTGCCCTATACCTGGGAAACAGCCCAGGATCAATTGGACTGGGATGACCAGCTGACCCTCATTCTCAACCAATCCAGTGAAAATCAAGGACCTGGCAGTTGGAATGGAGCTGGACCAAGTTGGTCGGGTTCGGGCGACCCGGTTGTTACTCCACCCTTATACGGCCGCTGGCATTCGCTGCAAAAAGAAGTCCCGACCAATACGAATTCGTGGGTACGGAACGTCAATTTAGATCCCGGAAATCGGGCAGCTGCCGGTTTGGGATCTTCAGTCATCCGAAAGGATCAGGAAGAATACGTGGATCGCTCCTGGAAACAGGTGGGAGCCGTCTTGGCCGCCAATCAGTTGATCCGAGCAGCTATTCTGGCCAAAGAAGCCAGTTATTCCTACTTCACCCGAGTTGTCGAAAAATTGTCGGACGATGTATTTATGACCGCCACTTCACGCTTGCAACCCCGCACGCTGGTAGACAACGTGGGAGCAACAGCGCAGCAATCGGCCAAAGCCCGGGTGAAAGAAAGTAACCTGCCTGTGGCCATGCAAAGCATCGCTGTGCGTAAGGTGACCAACCGCAATGCCCGCATCGCAAAAAAAGCCAATTCGGTGATTCAATCGATTACTACCGGTGAACTGGAAAAACAGTTGGTGGAGAAACTGAATGATCAGACAAAAACAGCCATTACGGCCGCAGAGCCCAAGGTAGATCCCATTCAATTTTTGGACACTTCGTCCCAGCTAGCCTCTTTTTCGACCTATGTCACGGCTATTCAAAATGGTACACAAACCAACCAGGCCTTGTCTGTGAACAGTGGGTCAAATGGGGTCACGAACTACAATGCATTTCAGGAAATAGAAAACTACTACACGACTGTTTCGAATCCTGCCCCCAAGCCCGAATTGGACATTAGCGGAGTACGCACCGCCATTGAGACCAAAATCAACCCACTCACCGCCATTGGCGACCGGGTAGCCTCGGTGCTAAAACAAGACGGAGTAGTCTCTCCCATTTGCGATCCTATCCTGGCAGAGCCACGGATTGGCGATGCGATGTACGAAAAACTGCGCGCCATTTCTTCCGATTTTATCATTCCCAACATCGACAAGATTCAGGATGAAACCATTTCACTGCTGGAAACCAACCCGGATTTCATTGAGTCCTACATGGTGGGCCTCAACCACGAGATGGCCCGGGAGCTGCTGTGGCGAGAATATCCAACCGATCAACGGGGCACATATTTTACGCAGTTCTGGAATAAAAAAGACCAGATAAAACCTACTTTTCCGCCCACCAGTCCCAACCAGGAATCAGACATTGCACCAATAAGTACGTGGGCTTACGATACCCCCTTAGGGGATCCTACCCACCGCAACAGCGGGGCGACTTCAAGTTCGTTGGTGCTACTGGTAAGAGGTGAGTTGCTTCGCAAATACCCGAATGCGGTGATTTACGCGCGACCAGCTGATTTAAAAAAGGATGGCAATGGGGTGATTGATCCCGGTTCGACAGAACCTCGGGAATACCTCGACCCGGCTCCAGAGATGAAATACCCAACCTTCCGGGCAACCGTAGATCCAGACATTACACTCTTTGGATTTGACCTGACCGCGGAGGAAGCCGTGGGCGATGCCTTTAATACAGGCAATCCAGGCCCTTATCCTGATCCAAATTTTCAGTATGCCTACCCAGGCGGTTGGTACTTCATTATCCAGGAACGGGAAGGAGACGTACGGTTTGGCTTGGATGTTATTACTGGATCTCCCGGTACCATCACCGATTGGAATGACCTTTCTTGGCAGCATATTACTGTAGGTGCTAATGGGTATTTTGATCCAAGCGATGGCATAACCCCAGGCATTGCAACAACATTAAGTCCATCCTATAATGATAGCTATAACCTAATCGATTGGGGCAGCAACGCGGCCGACCTGGCCTACACCCTTTATCAACCCCCAGTGGCAGTCGGAGTGCACGGCATGCGCTTACTCTACGGTTTAATTTAACTCCCAATAGAACAACCCATGTTTTTACAAGACAACAACAAAACCCTGCTGGCGCAGATTAAATCGCAACTGAGCGCTGAGTTTGATGATGGCACACCCTTCTTATTGTTTCCGGTGCGCATCGAGACCCGGTTTATGGAGGTAGAGTACCCCACCTCTATGGTGGATACCTGGACCTTAAATAGCTCCATGGCCAACGCTATTAGCTCCATCGATGCAGCCAAATTAACCATCAACGGTTTTCTAAACGATGGTCCGCTGGATGAGTCAGCTCGCGCAACAGCCAACGAAACACTGGTTTCGCAACTGGGCTCCGTGGCGTCTACATTGGGGGCATTAACCCGTGTGGTGGCTTCTGAAAAATACAAGTTGGAGGCGGATGGTGAAGTGCTGTTGGCCAAGGTAGCCCAGTTTGCCAATGCAGCCGTTGAATACAAAGATGGGTTGGCTTCTGACATGACCACCCTTACAGAAACTAATACAGAAAGCGGCAATGTGGTTATTGCCCTGAATGCGGCCCTTGCGGCAGCCAGTGCTCTCCCCACAGAGGAGACCCTTCCTACAGATGCCTTTTATATTTTAACGGAGCATATAGGGAATTTCAATACCCAGATGGCCGCTTTTGAAAACAATGCGGAAATCGACTTGCCCGAACGCATGCGAGCATTGGCAGATTTTATCATCAATGCCGGAAAGATCACCGGGCAAATTGACAACCTCACCGGGTTGACCGAAGAAGATTACGGCACATTGGAGACGCTGATCAATACCCTATTTTCTCACCACATGGGCATTCAGGAGTCGCTAACAGGAGTGTTGAGTACTTCACAAGCCCTGTACAACGAACTGGATTCGTTGGCAACAAGCCTGCAAGCAAAGGAAGCAGCCATCCGAACGGAACTAAATGGTTTGGGTGCACTACTGAGCGAATCAGAAACAGGTGATGTACCCGATGGAGTGGCTCCCGGTTTTATCACCGCGGCTGAACCAACAAGTGCTGCGGCAAATGCCCAGGAATTGTGGGTGCGCATCTACCCGGATGAAGTGATGGTAGATACCCACGAAGAAGACCTCACACAAATTGAAATAAATGCAGGAGAGCACTACTGGACGAAAATCTGGAACTACGAAGCAGATGAAGTAACGCTCCTTATGCAATGGAATGTATTGGTAGGCAAATTGGGAGTAGAAAGAGCCGCGTGGGTCAAGAAACAAACCACACCAACGAACCTCATCGATCGTCCGGCAGGAAGTCCGATTTTCCCTGTATTGACACCAGCTGCCTCTTCCTGGGGTAGTGCCGTTCATTCCGATGTAATGCCCGACCGATTTGTGGTGATTGCTTACGATGCCTATGGCACGCGATTGGAATGGTTGGGACGGCCAATAACGGTAGATCCTTTACCAGCTGGTTTTGATCCCTCCACACCGGATGCTTTCCAATGGGACAGCAACGGTGATTTGGAAATGGACCCAGCCATCAAGTGGATGGTTGACTTCGACACCGCCTACCAGATGGGCATGGGCATTCGTGTGCCGTTGGAGTTGGGCGAAGAAACGAGAGGCTTCAGACGCCTCATGGTGCTTGGGTTGCGCATGTCAGAGGGAGTTGGAAACCATGCAACTGCTGGTAAACAAGCGCTGGAACAACTATTTGACAACCACCACTATTCCTATGAAGGCGTTAGCTTTTTACCGCAGGGAACACCTACTAACAATACCGAAGAATCACGGGCTGGTTACTTGCAACCCGATGAGGGCAATGCGTTGAGCTATGCCACAGAATGCAAGGACCCTTTGTTCTCTATTGAGTCCGACTACTGCGACAAAACAGACGGCCAATGGATGGCCGAGGCTTTGGGAATTGATCACACCGTTTTTGAACACATCCGCCATGCTGATGGATTTGATGTGCGCGATGCCATGGCCATGAATCATGCACTGTGGCCTGCTACTATTGGCTTTTTCCTCGAACACTTGATGGATGACATAGCCATGGACAAGGATATGGCGAAAATCCGGAAGTTGCGCGACTTTTTTACGTCCTATATTTCGGCCCGTGGGTTCATTCCTGCCTTCCGAGTACGCAATCAACCTTATGGCATTTTGGCTACCACGGCCTACTCTAAATGGACCAATGCTGCGTCTATGGGCGGAACAGAAAAGCAGTGGCACGATGACTACCGAGATTATGTGTTGGAACTCGAATCTTACTTTTGGGGACGTTACCTGGCCGGCAATCAGAAGATTCGACACATTCACTGGGAACGTGCAGAAATGTTCCCTCCTGGAATACAACGGTTGGAGGACCAACAAGCCAACTTTCTAAATGTACTAGGGCTAAATCCAACGTCCATTGAGTTTTTTCAACGACATGGAGTGAGCCAGGGTTCTTCGGGGAGCGTGCTCACGATGATGGCCAATGTCGATCCGGAGTATGCACCATTTTTGGCTGATAGCAAGCAGTATGGTTTAATGACCCTGTTCTATTACCTAAAAAAGAGTGTTCCGTATTTGAAAACAGGATCGGATTTGATTCAATCCGTTTTTGTAAAAGACCATGTAGAATTGGATGGCCCATTGATTGACATTAATCCACTTTCAGAAGCAAGAAAGCTCAGAGAGACGGACGGGAAAAACTACATTCAACATTTGCTCGACAGTTCGGTCGTAAGAATTCGGGGAAACAGCTTTGCCAATGATATCGGAGACAATGCGTTGCTATTTCTATTCCTGCGTCAAGCCGTCCTGAACCAGAACAACGACAGCGCGATGGATTTGCTGGACGATATATTGTTTCTGGATCAGAACTCACCATTCAATATTGGAAGCATTTCCCTGTTGACAGATAATCCGGCAGCAAACCAATACGACACTGTTAGTATGGATTTGGTGGGAGCCAAAGCTTCAGACTTTAAAGTTGGTGATTTGGTTAAAGTACTTCTGGCAACGAATGCCGGCAACAACGGAGTTTTTGAAATCACCAGGACGGTGGATGGAGAAAACGATTTTAGTGTAGAATTTGTGAACCCGAATGCCGTTGCTGAGGCAACCACTTCTGCCAAAGGTGCCCCTACCGCAGACTATGGTTATGGCACTGCTGCCAGAAAAGATAAAAATGCTCTGGCTCGGTTTAATTATACAAAACACAATGTGGCGGCTGGTTCTGAAGTTATCAGCCCGTGGAAGCTCATGTTGGGCCAAATCAAGGGATACGGTGATTTTCCTACTGTGTTTATGGAGCCTGTGGTTTACCTGAACCATTACCTGGATACAGCCTACCACTATTCCGCCAAGAATTACCTGAAGGAAGTTCGAAAAGGCATGGAGATTCTCGAATGCCTGACCACAGCTCAGCTGGAAAGGGCCTTCGTGGAACACCTGGACTTATGCGCTTATCGCATGGATGGCTGGAAGCAAGGGATGGTCAACAAGCGGTTGCAGGATCAACGAAGCGCCAATGCCGATGGCATCTTTTTAGGTGCTTTTGCCTGGGTGGAGAACCTGGAACCTGCTCCATTGGAAGACGTGCCGGTAGGAAAAGTACCCGAAGGATATGAAACAGATTCGGCCTTGAAGTATGATTCCAAAAATCAAGGGTATATCCATGCACCGTCCATTCCGCATGCCACTGCGGCTGCCATGCTTCGAAGTGGGTATTTTGCTCATTCAGAAGATCAGCCTGGGAATGAAAATATCATGGCTGTGAACCTGTCCTCAGAACGGGTTCGCATGGCCTTAAATTACATCAACGGCATTCGCCATGGACAGGGTATGGAAGCCTTGTTGGGATACCAGTTTGAACGGGGATTACACGATTCGCAATTGGAGATGGATCAGTATATCCTGGAAATGCGCAAGATATACCCGTTGACTGCAAGTTCAGCAGAGATTGCACAGTTTGGTGTGTCGGTCGAAACGATTGAAGCCAACCAGGTGTTGGATGGACATGCGCTGTTGCAAAATGCAAGGGATCCACAAGTCGATTACCCTTATGGAATTACGGGGCTTCCAGATCCTTTGGGTTTAGATCCTCAACCGGAAGAGGCCGCTGCCATCATTGCAGAAGTAACCAAAATGAAAGATGCGGTCGATGCAGTAGCCGATTTGGCGATTGCTGACAGCGTGTATGCCGCTTCGAACGGCAACTTTGATAGAGCTGCGGCAATGATGGATTCAATTACTCAGGGCAAGATCCCGCCAGTACCGCAGATTCAGGATTCACACAGGACTGGCCGAAACCTCACCAACCGGGTCGCCATGTTGTTTGAACCAGTAGAAACACCATTGTCTGGAACTCCACGAACATTGGCCGAACCTTCATTAAACCTGTGGCTCACGGAGTTATTGGGCAATCTGGCCAACTACAAAGTCCGGGTGTATGCAGATGGTAATTCCTCTCCCATCAATGAGGGCTACCCGCTGACCGATTTTGGAATTGATGCGATTGATTTGATGTATCTCCTTCCCGATGAATTGGTCAACGATGCAAAGACGCTGACCAAGCTAATTGGGTACCATGTCAAAAGAAATGAATCGTTGAATGACGATGTAGAACTGGAAATCCGATTTATGGAGCGAGGCGGTCTGTGGACATCTACTGACAAGACATTGGTAGAGATGATTCCATTGCTGAGTCAAATCAAAAATTTGGTGACTTCGTGCCGTGGACTGCACCAGGAAGATTTTTCATTAACCCCAATTACCGTGAGTAGTACTATTGCCACCAACCCAAGAGAGTACAACTTGACGCAATTACGCACAAGAATTGATGCTGCCATTGGACAAGAAAGTGGGGGAGTAGGAATTAGCGGATTAAAACTGGTGAGAGAAAACCTGTTAACTGCGCATGCGGCACTTGATGCCCAGACTTCCTATACAACAGCGGTATTTGATGCTGTTCGCACTGCTTTGATCGCTGCAGTTGACTACGGTGTCCCAAATGTGGTTCCTGGTTCTGCCAACGGCACCTCTGACGACATCAAAGCCACCTTGTTGGCCAATGCGACCCATGCAATCACAGAGATTGAAAGTCGAATAGAAGAGGTCGAAAATATTCTGGCAGCTGTGGATTTGACCACACCTGTAGAACAAGTGCTTTCCACCTTGCAAAAGGTTCAGGAGTTGCAAAAGGCTGCAAAAAGGCTTTTTGCCAATGGATTTAACATGATTCCATTGTTCACCTTAACCAATACCACTGCCGTAAACCTGGCGATTGCTCAAAGTGATGCCATTTTACCGGCTCTTTCAGCCGACCGTTTTCCAATGGATGATTGGTTGCACGGCACAGCTAAAGTAAGAGAACGCATGGGCTACTTTGAAGCCTTCACGGTGATGGCAGATAATTTCGAAATGCCTTTGGGTACTTCCAATTGGGAGTTACACCTCAATCCAGTGCAAATTCCATACAACCCTTTGGATTCTACAGGTGCGGCCAATACAACGAATTATTGGATGGCGTTGAAGTATCCAGACACTTACGATGTGGATGAAAATATCTTATCGCTGGCCATTCAATATTACGGAAGTAAGCCAAAAGCAGACCCGGTTGTCGCTTTGACTCCATTATCAGGAACCTACCAATGTGGTTTGTTGGTGGATGAATGGGCAGAGTTAATTCCAAACAAACAGGAAACCACCGGAATTGCCTTCCATTACGATAAACCCGATGCCAAACCTGCGCAAAGCTTGTTGCTTTGTGTTACGCCAGTTGAGACTGGGCAATGGGAATGGGAGGATCTGTTGGACACATTGAATGAAACATTTGACGATGCGAAAAAGAGAGCCGTTGAACCCGATCATTTTAGCAGTGAAAACGAATACCAAAACACAGGATTGGATACACTGCTTCCTGCTTTGGTCGCTGACCTTTCGGTAGACAATTCCACTTTGTCACTGGACTTCGGTGAAAACGTGGGCCATGCCATGTACCCAATAGAATTTACGGACAACAATGGCCTGATAGAAAACCACGAAGCCGCGCGGGACAGCAACGGACAAATTATTTAACACAGACCTCAAACTATAGGACAATGCCAAATGATCAAGATGTTTCAAACGTAAATTCAAAGCCGGATAGCACGCTCAAAACGTGGAACCGATTGGAGGTACGCCCAAGAAGTGAAGATTTCGAAAGAAGCCTGAAAGCAGAGGTGCGTGATCCACTCTGGATGCTTTGTCGCCAATGGCAATGGGGCGAATTTAAAGGAGAAGATACAGGCTCAGCAGTTTATGCCAAGGTGCACAAGGTAACCCGGCAAATGACGCGGTTGGCCCTTGGAGGAGATGCTGCGGTCAGTTACAACGACACGATGGATTCGATTCCCCTGGAAGCCAGGGTAGAGCAACTGGCAGTTCCACAGGATACAGGGATGGGGTTAAAAATTGGGCAACGGTGGCGCAAATTGATCAAGAGCAAAGGCTTGGACCCTGGTTATTACAACCCACAATTTGTTGCGACCTATCCATTTGTAATTCCAACACTCACAAATACTGCTCAGGATGCTACAGAGGCCGAATTTTATTCCAATCGGGAGAGCTGGCAAGCGCATTTAGCGGCTATCGACAGAACGATGGACGGACGAAAATTAGTGGCCTACTTGTCGGTCTCAGGCCAGTATGCCAGCGATGGCATTTCATTGGAAAATTCAGGCGATGATGCATTGCTGGACGCAGCCGGAAATGAATTGTTGGCATGGCTGCAAGGCATTTACCTCCAACCGTCCACAGGCACTAATCCAGCCTGGAGCGAATCCAATATGGAATATCAGGTGGGAGTTAGTATTCCTCAAGAAGAACCAGGTGGCAGCCCGGTCCCTCCAACGGTGCTGGTCGCAAAAGAATATTATCAGGGACATTTGGATTGGTATTCTTTCGATATCGCCTCAGATGGCACAGCCGTAGATCCGAGTTTAACAGCAAACAGCACTGTGGGTGAGTCTGTTGTGGTAACGGAAGAAAAGTCAACCGTTATTCCAACGGGAATCAGTTTTGCCGGAATGCCCAATGAGCGCTGGTGGGAATTTGAAAACTACCGAATCAACCAAAGTGATTTGAATGCCACAACCACGGACATTGCTAAAATCATGGTCACCGAATTTGCGATGGTCTATGCCCATGAATGGAGTATTGTGCCTTACCGCGTTCCAGTGGGCAGTCTCAATGAAATTAAAAGCATTGTTGTCACCGACACCTTCGGTCAAAAAATAATGGTAGAACCTGCCGGGAAGGGCGATCAGCAAGATTGGCAGCGGTGGAATATGTACAACCTTCATGTAGCCGATGCTACTGATGGATTGACCGCAGATCACCGGTTGTTTATTCCTCCCACCATTCCGCGAATTCAGGAAAGTGATCCGTTGGAAGAAGTACATTTCATCCGCGATGAGGTTTCCAACATGGTTTGGGGAATTGAAGCAGTTGTTCCCAATGACCTCGGGGGAGGCAAAAACGGATACGATGCGGCCAGTGAATATGTACGGTACTTAAAATCAGTGGCAGATGATCCCGATGAGTCTTTACTTCAGGATGGGTTGCCTGCATTGGATGATGTCAATGTGCGCTACCACCTTTCTTCCACAGTACCAGAAAACTGGATACCATTTATCCCAGTCAAGGTTGATCAAAACATTTTTGATGATAGTTACCGGGAAATTCAATTGCAACGCGGAACGATTCCAAGAGATATACCAAGATTGGCACTGCCAGCAGGCATGGAGTACGTTCGGCCTAAAACGGCCTTGCTCACTCCACCCGATTCGAACTTCAATACGCCACTCTACATTTTTGAAGAAGAAGTGCCCAGATCTGGTACTCATGTGACCACTGGATTTCAACGTGCCAGGTGGTACGATGGTGAGACGTTCCTCTGGATGGGAAGAAGAAAATCAACAGGTCGGGGAGAAGGCTCAAGTGGTCTTATCTACGATGTACTATCTGCTCCGCTGAAAGGCGAAGAATAGTAAAGAATCCCACAATACCCAAGAAGTATGAAAGGTCTCCCGAGAATTCGGGGGGCCTTTTTGCATTCGTGTTGTCTCGCCCTATTTGGGTTGATAAAAGGGCGATTCAGTAATTGCTTAACAAGAAAATGACGGTGATTGAATTTACTTGGATTGCCCCCTCCATTTGTCCTCAATCTCCTGACATGCTTTTAATTTGTCATAGCACCATGTGGCTAATTCAGCAAAGACATTTAGGCCGGGATTTGGTACTTGCTCAATCGTTTCCTGCATGAAGCTTTCATAGACGTTTCCAAATTGGTCGCTGATTGAGCCTTGTGCAATGCCCATTAAGGTTGGCGATGACCTCAAATAGTGAGAGGTCGTAGTTTCCACCACTGTGCAATCCTATTCGGTCGAGATTTAAAACCAGTTGGTTGTGCCGCATGTCTTCTTGGATGAGCTGGATAATTAAATCTTTGTTTTTCATATTGTATCATTGTTAAAAACGATTGATATACGGGTATTTCCTATGCAAGTATACGTCTAAACAATGTTTTGTCAAAATATTGTTATCGGTTTATTGTATGATAGTATTTGTTTAATCAATGAAATAATCTGTCAAACCTATGGTTGGTAGAGCGGGTGGTTGCCTGAAGGCTTCATTTTGAATACTTTTGACTTATGCCAGATAGGATTAACCGCATCAAGGAAGTATTGGTTATCAAAGGGATGAGCCAAAAGGAACTTGCTGCTCAACTTGAGAAGAACCCGAATACAGTGACTTCCATGTGTAATAATCGATCTCAGCCCCACCTGAAAGACCTAAAACGTATTGCCGAGATTTTGGATGTTGACATCCGGGAGTTGTTGGTGTCTACTAAGGAAAATTGATCGGGACTTAACAAGTTCAACTTTTTCTCCCTAAACACAAATTATTAGCAACGGACTCGGGTTCTGGGTTCTTACCTTCTCTTCCCAATAGATATCTCATGGTGCTGGGGTTGATTAGGTCTAAATGTCTCCTTTACTTTTGTTCAACACTTGTCCCGGTTGCTGGCCCCAAAAGATTTTTTGGTGCAATTCAGGTTCCTTTATTTCAATTTATGGCGAACTTCAATTAGTCAAGATATCTTTTTTGCGGTTGCTCGTCCGTCTTGATAATGATGATTTCACTTCCAGTTTGGTTCTGTTGTAGAACAATACTTCACAATACAGAATGTGTAGTTTTTAGAATTGGTTGGTGATTCGTTGTGTTTGGGGTGTAGTTTTAGGGACGGGAAGTGAGCTAATTCTAAGTGCTCTGTTTTGCCCAATTGAAGTATGATAAATTTATGGATTTATTTTGATTTGGGTTTGGTTTAGGAGGTTGTCCGTTTCCCTGTTTCCCAAAGCAATTTATCTTGCCACAGGCCATCGCGGTTTAGTTCTTCTATCTGCTTGCTTTTATACGCAAACTTCACCAGCCTGGTGCTGTTTATAAAACGAGCTTCACTCAGCAGGTTTTAACTGAGCAATTAGGTCCAGATTGACATCATCACGCGCGGAAGGCTGGCTCAACCAAAACTGCGTTTTTTCCGAATAGAGGAAACAAAAGTTTTATGCACAATCAGCCAGAAGTTTGCTAACTTTGATTATGTAGCCCCCTACAGTAAGCGCATTAACCCTTCAACCTGAAAATGTCATCGTTTTTCTTACGTAATGCCTATTTTCTCACGTTCCTATTTGCGGTGGTATACTGTTCTGACGTGCAAGGCCAATGTTCCGTGAATCTTGGGGCAGACACCACTATCTGTAGTGGCGACACCTTAATCCTCGATGCCGGGGCAGGGGCTACTTCCTATAGCTGGTCAACCGGGAGTTCTTCTCAAACCATTCAGGCTACAATGGCCAATACCTACAGTGTCACAGCGACATTTGGAGTTTGCGTTGCAAGTGATACGACAGTAGTAACTGTTAGTCAGTATACTTTATCCGATACCCTGAACGCATGCAATGCTGACTCGGTATTGCTGGATGCTGGAACTGGTTTTGTCTCCTATCTATGGGACGATGGCCTTACTTCTCAAAGTCGATTTAGTTCGATGCCCGATAACCATTTTGTGACGGTTACAGATGCTTTTGGATGCGTGTTCGAGGATTCCATCTTTCTAAATTTAATCGATGCCCGAATTTTGCAAGGGGATACCAGCATTTGCTTTGGGGACGCGGTGGAGTTAAACCCGCCTCAAAATGTGTGCGAATTTGAAATTATCTCCTTATCTGCTTCGAACGCTGTAACAGCACTGCACGGGCTACAATCAGGAGATGACAAAGGAGGTTTAGCGATTACCCCCAACCATTTCTATTACACAGGAGACACACGGACTATTCGCAGAAATGCGGATAACCTTGGATTTAATGTCAATCTGCCACAAAGAGATGGCATCTTTGGCGACTTGGCTACCGGCACACTCTATACATTTTGGAATATTGCCAATAACGACTTTAACGACTCACTTCTTTACATTAATCACATCGATGCCATCCGGGTGATGGATTCCAACCTTAACTATGGGGCGATAATTCCGCTTTCTGACACTATAAAGGCGGGGTTGGAGTCAGGAGTATTTGCAGGCCCAGGATTTGTGTTACTTTGGGCGGAATATAACGGTACTTTTTATCACATAGATCTATCTACCGGACAGGTTAGTACATTGGGAACTTTTTATGGCTTTGGTATTTCCCTCTTTGAATCTGAGGGTTGGGCTAGTTGGGGCATCGCAGAATGTGATTCAAGCAACACGAACTTTAACGTGCTCTATCGGTCAAAGAACAATAATTCTTTTGGGACTAACTCCACTGACATCACACGTTTTAACATTAATGATTCCACCTTTACCTCTGTTGCTAACTTTCCGCTTGGTCTGGCAGAAATGGCCTGTATTACCTACTCGCCATGGGCAAATCGCTGGTATTTTCAATATGAAGGCACTACTGCCACCTTTGGAGCTAGTAGTAGTACCCTACGTTTAGGGTACGCAGATGCAGTTGCAACAGGGCTCAGTGGGTTTGGGACAAATGGAATCCTACCTTTATCCTATGTTTGGAGCAACGGTTCTACTATGCCAACAATTCCGGTTACTCCTACTGTCGCAACCGATTATTCCGTTTCTGTCAGTAGGGCCGGAAACACTTGTTCTGATACGGTCAATGTTTCGGTTATCCAACCAGTTGCGTTCAATCTGGCAGATACGATATCAATTTGTAACGTTGATTCTGTTTTAGTGGATGCTGGTCCGGGATACAGTTCCTATAATTGGAGTGATGGACAGACAACCCAAATAGCCAATTTCCAAATTCCAGGAATCTATGATGCCACTATAACCGGGTCTAACGGTTGCCCCAATTCGGATACGGTGAATGTGAGTTTTGTTGATGCCCGTATTACTCCTGGAGATACCACCATATGCTCAGATGATACCATCATGCTTAGGGCCACAGGAAATTGTGGTTTTAGCATTTCTTCGATTGGATCCTCAAATGCTTTAACCGTAGGCCATGGTGCTTTTACAGGCAATAGTTACGGTGGTATGGCCGTAACTGCCAATCATTTATTCTACACCGGTGAAAATCATTCAGTGCGTATGAATGCCGATGACTTGAGCAATTTGCAGATTGTTCCCAAGAGAGATGGGCTGTTCAGTGATTTGGGAACGGGAACACTTTATACGTTTTTGAATAGCATCAATAGCAGCTTTAGCACGGCCAACATTAATGCCTTAAGGTTGATGGATACCAACCTAAGTATAAGTTACGGGGCCACCATTCCGCTGTCCCAAACGATCGATGCAGGTAGTACTGGGTCGATGGTGTTCGCAGGACCAGGATTCGTGATTCTTTGGGCAAATTCCAACAATACATTTTACCACATCGAATTGGCAACGGGATTGGTTTCCAATCTTGGAGTTTTTGATCTCTCTGATGCTCCGTTCACATCGGCTAGCTGGGCTGGCTGGGGCATTGCAGAATGTAACGGTGGAGGCAATAAATACAGTGTTGTTTTCCACCCACGAACAAATTCCACGTTGGGTTTGCTGGACAATACCATTGTTCGGTTTGATATAGCGAGTTCCACTTTTACTGTTGTAACGACTTTTCCATATTCTTTGGGAGGCCTTACCAGCATGACGTACTCTCCCTGGCACAACCGTTGGTATTTTCAGAATCCAGGAACCAGCTTAATCTTTGGAGGAAGCTTAAAATCAATAGGGTTTGCAGATGCAACAGCCATTGGGCCCAATGGGTTAGGAGCTGGAAACTTTGGCAACTTGACCTATAACTGGAGCAACGGTTCGACCATGCCCTGGATTGATGTTAGCCCGGATTCAACTACGGATTACGCTGTAACTGTGACCGATGGTATCACCATATGCACAGATAATATAACTGTCACATCTTTAACTCCTGTGGGCTTTAACCTACCAGATACTTTACTGATTTGCGATACAGATTTCCATGTTATGGATGCAGGCGCGGGTTTTAGTTCTTACCAATGGAGCACGGGAGATACTACACAAACGCTAGCTGCTTCACTTACCGGCAATTATACGGCTACGGTCACTGGTTTGAATGGTTGTCCAGCGTCAAGGTCCACCTACTTTAATTTGTTGGAGAGTCGAATTGTTCAAAATGACACGTTGGTATGCTCTTCGGATACGGTTTCTCTGTCGTTAGTTGAATCATGCAGTTTTAGGATGAACTCATTTCTTACCACTGGTGTAACAATGACCAATAGCAATGTCGGTGATGACAGGGCAGGGATAGCGATAACTCCAAATTATTTCTATTATGTTGGGGATGGTGGCACAGCCAAAAGAAGCACATCAAACTTCACTACACCTACCTTCGTTCTGGATAGAAGGGATGGTATCTTCAGCGATTTGAATACAGGTTTACTCTATACGTTCTGGCGTAATTTTACCTCTGAATTTTATGGAGATGGCAGCAACGTTCATTACATAGACGCCATCCGCACCATGGATGAGGATCTTAATTATGTAGAGATGAGACTTCTATCACAAACCATTACTCCGGGAGTCGGTTCGGCCGTTTTTGCTGGCCCAGGGATGGTGATTGTGTGGGCCAATAGCAACAATACGTTCTACAAAATTAGTTTAGCAACGGGACTTGTCACCAATCTTGGAGTATTTGACATTGGCCCTGCGCTCTACCCTTCGGAGGGTTGGGCCAGTTGGGGGTTAGCTGAATGCGATCCAGTTTTGGACGAATACAGTGTCGTATTTCGATCTCAGTTTAATGCTTCTTTTGGTACCGGCCTTAAAACTATCAGCAGGTTTGACATCACCAATTCCACCATGACCAATGTATCCACTTTTGCCGGATTTCTCGGAGACATGAGTGACATAACTTATTCTCCATGGGACGGTCATTGGTACTTTCACACTGAAAGCCCATCCAGTGAATTTGGAGGAAGTCCTGAATCGCATGGCAGAGTTGATGCCACTGCAACAGGACCAGCGATAAGTTCGGCTTACACCACCCTTTGGAGTTCGGGTCAAACCGGTTCTCCCATTGATGTTGTACCCAATGCAACGACCATTTATTCGGTCACCGTTTCAGATGGAATTAACACGTGCAGTGATACCACAACAGTTTCGGTAACCCCTCCTCCCGCGGTAACTCCTTCAACAAGCTTGATTTGCCTGGGCGACTCCGTTTTGATGCAGGCTAACGGATCAGTGTCCTATGCCTGGTCACCCGGCACCGAACTAAATGTCGATACGGGCAGTGCGGTTGTGGCTTCACCGAATAATAATATTACTTACTCTATTACCGGTACCGACTCCATCGGTTGTACAAATAGTTCGACTGCAACGGTAACCGTGGCAATACTTCCTGTTCCAACGATATCTTTATCAAATGTCTCCTGCAACGGGGCAGCGAATGGTTCGGCATCCTTTTCTGCAAACGGAGGATATGCTCCCTTTTCGTTTCTGTGGACAGATGGTAACACAAGTGCTGCTCGTACTGGTTTGACAGCGGGGACTTACCAGTTGACTATCTCCGATATTAATTTGTGTGAAGATACTTTCTCGATAAACATAACTGAATCTCCGGCATTATTCGCTTCCGTTGGTTCGATTAATCCTATATCCTGCAATGGGTTGACCGATGGATCAGCTACGATAGTTGGAGCAGGAGGAGTTTTGCCTTATTCCTATTTATGGTCCAATGGTGCAACTTCATCGAGCGTGACGGGCCTGGCACCGGGCAGCCATTCTGTTACCATAACTGATGGCAGTTCATGTACTGCGCTCTCTTCTGTTTTTATTGTAGAACCAGGCCCAATAACGGCCAGCATAACTTCAATTACCGATGCTCCTTGTGCAAACGTATCAAGCGGAAGTGCGTCAGTTGCTGCAAATGGCGGAACACCACCATACTCTTATGTTTGGTCGTCTGGAGGAACGGCAGCAACTGAGACAGGATTAGCTGCAGGAAATCACATCGTAACAGTTTCTGATCAGAACGCATGTCAATTGACTGTGCCTGTGACCATTGGAGGTCCAACGGTGCCGTTGGAAGGGGCAGTCGTGTCAACAACGAGTCCAACTTGCCACGGTTATGCAGATGGCTCCGCAGTAGTGAATGCTACCGGGGATTATTCACCTTTTTCCTTTTTGTGGCCATCGGGAGGCATTGGTACCAGTGAATCCGGTCTTTCGGCAGGGGTTTATGTGGTAAGTGTTACGGACACCAACAATTGTCTGGATACTTTTGCGGTAACCATTAATGAGCCTTTGCCCGTCATAGGCTCAACAGTAGCGTCAGGCTCCGTTTCTTGCAATGGGGCAGCAGGCGGTCAAGCCACAGTGGCGGGCGTCAATGGCGTTGCTCCCTACACCTACGCATGGCCTTCCGGGGCAATTGGACCAACGGATACAGGATTAACAGTAGGTACGTACACGGTGACGATTACCGACAGTAATTCATGTATTGGAACCCACGTTGTCACCATTGCGCAGCCACTTCCGTTAAATTCGGTAATCTCCTCAAGTGATATTAGTTGTTTCAGTCTTATTGACGGTCAGGCTGCGGCTGCGGCAACTGGAGGAACTAGCCCTTATAGCTTTAACTGGTCTTCTGGGGGGACATCCAACTCTATCTCCAGCCTTGCTTCTGGAACTTACACGGTAACCACTACTGATGCCAATAATTGTCAGACAGTCGATAGTGTGATCATCGTAGAACCCCTTGCTCTTAACGGCAGTATTATGGGGGTTACGGATGTTTCTTGCCTTGGTGGAAATGATGGTCAGGCAACTGTTGTTGTTGCGGGAGGAACACCTCCATACAGTATTCTTTGGGCGTCTGGAAGTGCTGGTGTCAGCGCAACTAACCTAGCGGCTGGTTCCCAAAATGTGACGGTTACAGATACCAATGGGTGCCAAATTCAACTTCCTTTTGTGCTTAATGAACCTTCGTCTGCTGTAAATGTGGCCATTTCCGGTGTGACAAATGTCACCTGCAATGGTGGGAATAATGGTAGTTTATCTGTAGTAGGCTTTGGTGGCACTGCACCGTACACTTTCTTGTGGTCCAATGGAGGTACAGGTTCATCACAAACCAGCTTAACCGCAGGAATCTATACCATTACTGTAACAGATACCAATGGATGTCAGTCGTCTGTGGCCGCTGTTATCAACCAACCGACTTTGATACAATTAAATGTCCTTTCGTCTATTCCGGCTAGCTGCAATGGGGCAGCAGATGGTTCAGCCACCATTGGTGCGAGTGGGGGGAGTGGACCCTACACATTCGCCTGGTCATCTGGTAATACTACAACTTCTGAAGTTGGGTTGAGCGCAGGCAGTTACAACGTTACCGTTACCGACCAGACTGGGTGTGCGATAGTAGATGCTGTTGTTATTACAGAACCAGTTGTGCTTGGAGCATCCGTAGTTTCTATAACAAATGTGAGTTGCAATGGTTTAGCTGATGCTGCTGTCTTGGTTACAGGGACGGGTGGCACGACTCCCTTCACCTATATCTGGCCATCAGGAACCAACGGCCCATCTGAAACCGGCCTTTCTGGTGGCATGTACACCGTTACAGTTTCAGACAACAATGGTTGCCAAACCACCAACGTTGTCTCAGTTTCTGAACCCAGTCCTTTGGATTTAAACCTTACTGGAATTAACAATGTATCCTGTTTTGGTGGCAATGATGGCAGTGCAATGGGCAGTTCATCAGGGGGGACTATGCCGTACACATACAATTGGCCCGGAGGTTCTGGCTCCACTATAAATGGCCTCACGGCCGGTACATTTGTGGTCAGTGTTATGGATGCCAATGGCTGTAGCGATACGACTTCTCTAATCATCACTGAACCCACAGTCCTTATCCCATCCGTAGCTTCCAGCACACCAGCACTTTGTAACGGTACTAACACAGGCGCTGCTTCACTTACGGCTACTGGTGGAACCGGCCCTTATTCTTACTTGTGGCCTGGTGGTGGCACAACTGCCTCAGAATCGGGGCTTACTGCTGGTACTTATGCCGTAACGGTGACAGATAATCTGAATTGTTCAGATACCATCCATGTTTTAGTAAATGAACCCACTGTATTGTCAACCTCCTTGCAGACAGTGATCAATGTTAGCTGCAATGGATTAAACGATGGTCAGGCAACGGTTGCTGTGAGTGGTGGAGTGCCTTCTTACACTTACAATTGGCCTTCGGGTACGACTACTGCATCAGAAACAGGGCTTAGTGCCGGAACCTACACCGTAACCATTACAGATGCCAATGCCTGTATGGATTCTATTGTGGTAACGGTGACAGAACCTGCTGCACTAAATGCCAGTATTTCGGGTTTTTCCAATGTTACTTGCAATGCTGGAAGTGACGGAACAGCTTTGGCCGCCAGCGCGGGGGGAACCTCACCGTATTCTTTTGCATGGCCTTCGGGCAATAATACCTCGGCAATGGAAACTGGATTGACAGCTGGAACCTACACGGTAACTATCACTGATAATCAAAGTTGTTCTGATACGGTATCGGTTGTCATCACGCAACCAGCCTTGTTGTCTGTGAGTTTGGTATCATCTACCAACGTATTGTGCAACGGAGGCAGCACCGGAAGTGCCACCGTTACTGCAACCGGAGGAACAACACCTTATGCGTTCAACTGGCCATCTGGAGGCAGCGGAGCCAGCGAAACCGGACTCATGGCTGGAGCATGGACCGTGACTGTAACAGACGACAATGGCTGCCAGGGTACTTTAACTGTTGCCGTCACCGAACCCACTTTGTTGCAAACGGTCATCGACTCAGCCGATTCTATTAGTTGCAATGGGTTAAACGATGGCCAGATTGTTACGACCACTTCGGGAGGAGTTTTGCCCTATACGTACAGTTGGTCCAGTGGCGGGAACATGGCCATTGAGAGTGGCTTGCCAGCAGGAACGTTTACACTAACGGTTACCGATGCCAACGGCTGCACGACCCAAAGCTCCGCTGCACTTACAGAGCCAACGGTATTATCCGTTAGTTTCTCCGATACAACGCATGTACTTTGTTTTGGGGATTCAACGGGGAGCGCAACTGCCCTCGCGGCAGGGGGGACTCTACCAGTGGCGTACAATTGGTCCAACGGAGACACAGGAGCAGTTGCCGGCAATCTTCCTTCGGGAATGTATGTTGTTAGTGCTACAGATGCCAACAATTGTGTGGCGGTTGATTCTGTGTTACTTAGCGAACCTTCTTCTATTACGATCAATTTTGTAAACGTGATGGATGTTAACTGTCCAACAGACTCAAACGGATCTGCCGAAGCGCAGGTGACGGGAGGTGTGGCTCCGTATAGCTATCAGTGGGATGATAACAACAACCAAACGACTGCTCAGGCTACTCAACTTGGCGTTGGTAGTTATGCAATAACCGCATCAGATTCCAATGGTTGCATCGTGGTAAATTCGGTGACCATTGCATCAACGAATCCATTGCCGGTAGTAGAATTTGGAAAAGACAGCGATACTATCTGCAACGGTTCCTCTACGGTTCTTGATATTGGAGCTGGTTTTGTCACTTATGCCTGGTCTACAGGGGCTACCACGCAATCCATTACGGTTAATACAACCAATGTCTATTCGGTTACCGTAACGGACGCAAATGGTTGCTTCAATGCCGATACCATTGCCATTGTGGTGGACGGACCTTGCGTAGGCATCAATGAACTGGCAGATAACGCCAGTATACGGTATTTTCCCAACCCAACAGACGGCTTTCTCACCATGGAAATAGACGGGCTGGAAGGACAGAATATTCAGTTTGCTGTGCTGAACATCCAAGGTAAAGTAGTGACAGAAGGAGAGCTGGTAGGTTTGCAGGAAAAACACCAACACATCATAGACCTAAATAGCCAGGCACAGGGAATTTACTTCTTGCGTGTGGTGACTGATGCGGGTATGGTGGTGGTTCATCGGATTTCGGTGTTGTGATTGGTTAGTGGCTAATCTGCCTGACGGGTGGCAGGCTTCATGATTCATTCGCAGTATGTGGCGGTTATTCTGCGCAAGTCGCAGACTTGCCATTATTTTTGCGTTTAAGTTAAAAACTTAAACTAGCAGAGCCGGTTGGCCAAGGATTGGGGGTTACAAAATACCCAAGCGACTCGATAGTTGATTGGAGTGTTTCCTGAATTTGGGGTTTAGGGGAGCAACTGTAGACTTCTCCTTTTTCAGGAACCCGAAGGCGGCCGATACTAGTTACTGAGTCCTTACCTCAAATTCCAGATCAACCAGAATTTTGCCACCGTCATCAGAAGTATACTCGAGTGCTGGGTAAGATAGGCTCTCACAAAGATTTATTCTTTCCTGGCCATGGTAATTGTCAAGAGAAGTACCGCCCTGGCAAATAATATAAGAGTACACCTTAATGCGGGGAGACTGAAGCAATGGCGTATTGAAAGCGTGATGACCAGGCGAAACATAATCAGAATTGATTGACTCAACTTCCACCAAAACCGTAGTGGAGCAATGGTCGGGCGCAATATCTGTAATGAAGCTAACCGTGGCAGCAGTAAATTGAGGTAAACCATAACTTACAGTTAACTCCTGAGATTTGCTTTCAGAGCCATTGTATGCCGTCATCAACACACGGTAAGTGCCCCATTCTTCATATTGGTGAGTGGGGTTGCCTATAGTAGCTTGTTCCCCATCTCCAAAATCCCACTCGTGGCGGTCTGCATTTTCGGAGCAGTCAGTAAATTGGAATGTAAATCCCTGACAGGCAGCTTGTTGTTTGTTGACCGTAAAACAGGCTACGACATCTTCGTCTTCCTTTTTACAGGCAGTAACTGAAATGGCAATTGCCATTAGAATGCCGAGTACAAGTTTTGTTGTTTTCATTGGTTGCAGGTTTTTATCGGATGAGGTAGATACTGGGGCGAAGCAAGATGTCGCCTTTCAGATCTTCTTCATTTGGAGCTTGACCAAATATACTGATTTATTCAAAAAAGCCATTTTTCGATTTAATATTTGAAAATCGACTAAAAGTTAAAAGCCCGTAGACGTTGCCTTTACTTGATATTGTAGAAAAAACGACTGGTTAGGCAGGTTCCAGTTTCAAGTTTCCAGTTTGGTCGATTGCTTTTGATTTTTCGACAGACCTCTCCCATACCCATCATTGGGTGGAAGTGCCAAAACCGTAATGCTTAAATCGAAGAGGAGCAGGTGGGTTTCTGGGGCTGGATTGCCACTTTGCTCATTTAATAAACGTAAAAGTAGAGAAGTAAATTGGCTGTATCAATTACCAATTGACCACCGGGCAGTTTTGAGAAAGAAGCATGCAAATTGGGTTTAGGAACGGGAAAGTTGTGGCTTGGTTTTTCGAGGTGATTGGTACGGATTGTTCGGCTATGGCCTACCATCTATCTGGAAACTGCGACTTTTATGCCGGGGGAAGTAACATATCAGGTACTTTGATTAACCGAGCCCTGTGATTTCTATGGGAAGATAACCTGCTCCAATACAGAATGTGTAGTTTTCTTATATTCAGGTGTTTATGATTTTTGAGAGACAGATTGGGGCCAAGGTGCTGTTAGCAAATGCGCAACACATACAAAGAAAGCCATCTAAAATTAAGCGAACGTTCCACATACGATTTGATTAAGTACAATTCAAGGAAATTTCTGACCCCAAGCTACATAAGGAGAATTCTATCCACCTTTAAGCACCCAGTAGGAATGATTGCAACGGGGCGTTGCATTGATCGTTTTAATTTACTTCTTAATTCATTTTCCGAATGCAGTAAGTGATATGGTTAGGGCACAATAAGCAGTTTAGGAATACTTTAAATTCTTAACTACCGAGGCTAAACGAACATTGGCAGTTGTAGCAGGGAATAATGGTAACAAATCTTGAACAACCTATGACTAGTTAGCTTTCCAAGATGATAAAATTGAAAATAGAGAGAATCAATTGGAGGACGCAGCATTTTACTTAACTTCATTGTCACTTGAATATTCTGAAAGTCATATTGGTTGCCTGCCTTTCACTCTTGATGCTTGTCGCATCAACGGGGATTCGCATAAGCGAACACTGGTGTGGTAAGCAATTGGTGAATAGCTCCATATTTGGAGATGCTGAGCCTTGTGCTCATTATCAGGCTAAAGCTCCTTGCCCTAATCATGCCAATGATGCATCAAGCAATTGTTGCAACCAACAAGAGACCTACATTGATGGTACAACGGACGACTATCAAACGCAATTTTTTGAGTTCAGTGCCCCGACTACATTTATTGTTCATGCGTTTGCTCAGTTTGATTTCAGTGTATTCGGTGGGAAACATAAAGACAAAAAATTCCATAACCATTCCCCGCCTCTAATCGGGCCGCTTCGGTTTCTAATATTGGAAACTTTCCGTATATGATTCCTTTTTTGGCCACTCAATTATTCCATTTTTCGGAATGAGTTGAGGGACTATTCCTGTTTCCAGGTACATTTTCCTTGATTTCTTTCTATAGGCCATTAACGAAGTAGTTGCTATCGATGGCAGGCTCTCCAAATTATATAATACGATGGAATATCAAAAGTCTAATTTGAACTATAGGAGTTCAGTAATCACGCATTTTTGTTCCACACTTATTTCAATTCAAAATCCAAATAAATTAACCAAAATCAAGAATTATGAAAGCAAAACATTTACCCATTGCATCAGTCCTTTTACTTGCGGGACAATTTTGTATGGCCCAAAGCGGCATTGACGACTACATTATCAATAGTTCGGAAAACGAGTTCATAGAAATA
>Ga0316204_10001119_pt1 | contig 78709 bp, 63 predicted proteins | sample 6monrhotite_MG_2_FD_205661 | JGI IMG/M metagenome (GOLD analysis project Ga0316204, IMG submission 205661) | Microbial mat bacterial communities from mineral coupon in-situ incubated in ocean water Damariscotta River, Maine, United States -... | ecosystem: Environmental > Aquatic > Marine >... | reverse complement strand
ATGCCTTATCAGGGCTGGGATGCACTGCACCTCTCTGATGCCATGTTCAGGGGCATGGATGGAGATATAAGAGTTGTTGATGACACGATAGTTGTCACTTGCTACAATGCCCCAATAGAATACCAACTTCAAAAACACTACCAAAATCTACCAAAAAAACTTGCAGCAGAAGGCATAAGACCTAAGGTGCCCTGGCTATTTGATTTTAAACTTGATTTTAAATTCAAATGAGTTTTACTATAATTTATGGAGGTAATAAAATCGTTGAAAGCTTTCGGGATATCGGGATAAATGAGATTAACCTGCTAGCCGGGCAGGCTGGTACTCCGCCCCTTGGGGCGAAATAAAATAAATTCTAATCTTGATACTCCGTCCGCTTGCAGCGGGGTAGTTCATTATCAAACTGATAAGCTCATTCGGATTTGCAATCCGAATGTTAAAGGGCTCAAAAGATTTGCAATCTGATAGGTAATAAAAAAATGAATGCTTGATTAATAATTTGACGGATTGAAAATCCTTTTCTTTTTAACTTCCTGATTACAAATCAGAAAGAGCAAGGGCTAATCAATTTTGGTAAACCAACCAAAAAAAACACCCGTCCCTGCGAAAGGGGACGGGTGCAATGTTGTATTAATTGATTATTACATCAATAATTTACAGGTCATAAAGTAAGCGTGCAAACAGGAATCTTCCACCAAATCCAAACTGAATGGCTGAACGGGGATAAATAAACCTGCCTGAACCCTGGTTGGCAATGCTGTTTTTATCGGGATACACATCTAAAAGATTGTTGGCTCCCACAGTAAGGGTTAGGCCTTTGGTGAGGGCACGACCTACCGATACATCAGTGACAACCTTGCCACTGTATACCTGCATATTAGCAGGGGTATTAGTGGGGTTGGTAACCTTTCCAAAATATACATTCCTAAGGAGGAAGTGAAATTTATTCAGCCTTAAGATATTTGTCAGATTAATCTTGACATGTGGAACGGCATCTTCGAGGTAAATTCTGGCTCGTTGATCAAAATATGTGCCTACCTGTCCCGCATCTTCAAGGATTTTTGAAGCATGAATACTGCCTATACGCTGTGTTTTTGAAAAGGTGGCAGCAAGGCTGTTTTTTAAACTGTTGTTACTACCCAAGCTCAGGTTATTATCAACAACAATATCAATACCTTGTGATCTGGTATCAATGGCGTTGGCAAAGAATGCCGCTTTTGTTGCACCTGCCTGGCGGAACAAAGTTACAAGCTCAGGGGTGTTGGCAGTAAAAGTTCCGGTAAGAACAATCCGGTTTTGAATCCAGATCATATATCCATCCACAGTAACCTTTAAAAAGGCATCTGGAATATTGGCCGTCAAACCCGCACTGAAACTCTGTGATGTTTCTTGTTTCAACTGTGGAATACCCAATGATTTAGCAACTTTACTATTATTAGAAAATGTACCCACTTCATTAGGAATCCCATCTACGAAAAGTGTAGAGGTTGAGTTAAAATAGATTTGTTGTAAGGATGGAGCCCTAAATCCGGTATTTACAGAAGCACGGAAGTTGATATCTTTAGATAGTTTTAAAAGTGTAGCTAATTTCCAGTTTAATGTAGAGCCGAAATCGCTATAATTTTCAAAACGGATAGCAGCATCCACAAGAAATGATTTGGTAAAATTAAGTTCTACATCTGAATAAGCTGCAGCACTGCTACGATATTTAACTAATGCATTGGATGGCCTGAATCCTGGAAATACCTGAGCGCCTCCCGGACGAGTACTACCAAAAAAATCAGTGGGAGCTACCTGGCTGGCAGAAGTAATTACCTGCCCCAAAGTGTCATAGCTGGCATAGGAAGTAACATCTCCTGCAATAATTTGGTATCTCTCCTGACGATACTCAGCACCATAGGCAACATTTAAGCCTGACATCACTTCACCATACTGTTTGTTCACATCCAGGTTAATGGTGTTTTCCGCTGAATTGAACCCTCCAGCGTCAAAAGTGGTTGGCGAAACATTCAACATGGTGGCGTTGAGCGAATGATCAACGGTATACATCATGCTGTTTTCTCCCCATGTATTACTAAAATCTACATTCCACCCTCTAATTTTTCCACGAATACCAAAGGCAATAGATTTATCTTTAATAGCCGCTAAAATATGTGGCAAAAATCCGTTAATGTAGATAGGAGTATAAGCTCTGTTTTGGTAAGGTAGTCGGTAAAATCCGGCAGCATCTCCGTTACGAAGGCTTGTACCACCAAAGGCATAGAATTCAGTACCATGATCGTCCAAAGGAATGGACATATTGGCGAAAAATTTACCTCCACGAAGTGCTGACTGGCCTACACGCATATTATAGTCGCTTCGTTTTTGACCACGTTCTGCAAGTTCAGCATCGGTTACATTGCCTTTAAGTGCAGTTCTAAGGTCAGCCATTGATGTAGCTGCATTGAGGGCGGTCTTTGTGGCCTGGTCAAGTGCACTGGACATATTCCCGTATTGTTTAATTTGAGCCATGCTTAAATTAGAAATATCTGCACCACTTTTGTAGGCGTTCCATTCAACAGCATTATAACCATCAAAAATCTGGCCACCCCAGCTGCCCATCCTGTTGTAATAGTCGCGGTAATTAAATTCACTTGTAAAATTAATGAACCCTCCTTTTTTGCCTAAACCGATACCATAATTGGCACTAACGTTGGTCATTGGACCATCAATGCCTCCGGTAAGCTCGTTGGCATTTTTACTAAAGTTAGCACCTGTAGTGACATTAACACGTAATTCATTGATCGATTTATTCAATATAAGGTTGATTACACCAGCGATAGCATCCGAACCGTACTGTGCAGAAGCTCCGTCGCGAAGAATCTGAAGGTTGGATATGGCTGCTGTAGGAATAGTGTTTAAGTCAGTTCCCACATTTCCCCTGCCAAAGGTTCCATTTATATTAATCAAGGAAGAATTATGTCTTCTTTTCCCATTGATTAATACCAGCACCTGATCAGGCCCTAGGCCTCTCAAAGAGGCGGGATCTACCTCGTCTGTACCGTCCGAAATAGTTTGCACGTTTGACGAAAATGATGGCGCACTATAATTTAGTAACTGGTTAAGGTTAACTTGAGGAGCCACAGCGGTGATGCTTTGAACATTAATAACATCAACCGGAACCGGTGTTTCTAAGGTTGTCCTCCCTGCAAAACGGGTTCCTGTTACAACAACCTCATTTAAAGCTACTCCTGATTGTAGTGTCACGTCAATGGTATGGTTGGAACCAACCGTAACCTCTTTTGTGTCGAAACCAATGTACGAAAATTGAAGTACATCTCCTTTGATCGTAGCCAGGGCATATTGCCCATCTGAATTAGTAGAAGTTCCATGCGTAGTGCCTTTGACAACAATAGATACCCCGGGGAGCGTTTCCCCTTTCTCATTTTTAACTGTTCCCTTAACTTGAACTGTTTGGGCTAATAGCGGAGCTGCTATAAACAGCAACATTGCCAAAAAGTAAAGTTTTCTTCTCATAACATAAAAAATTAAATTAATAACTAAAATGATAATTGTATATAAGCTGCATTGTTTTTATAAATAACATATTTTTAAATAAATAAAATCTCTCTTTACATGGCTGGTATCTCTTTAAAAACCTTGTAAAACTATGTCTTCCTAGACGTACAATTTTTATTTAGTCTAAACTAAAGTATAAAATATTTTGAATCCAACGAAAATAAATCTGCTAATTGTTCGCAGAGGGTGAAAAAAACAGTCCAACATTGACATGAAATATAGAGTCAAACTGATTGTTTCCCCTTGTATGACAGGCATTATAGCATATTCATAAATCTTAGTTTCCTTGTTAATAATTCGTAAAAAATCTAAAATAAATTTAGTTCGTCCCAACTAAATCGGACATTGAATAGTAAAATGGAATTAGTTAAAAAGTTAACAATTAAGGAATTTATTTATAAAAAAGTGCGGTTATTTCCTACAGCAAGTATTCACGCTATTCAGTATTCGTTTAACTTTTTACCGATGGTTTAATTAGAATGGGAAGGGAAATTAACAATAAGCGGATGGGTTATGTTAAAGGCTTGTTTTGAATGATATTGCGTCTTTAAGGCTTGATGAGTAAGAACGATTAAAAGCTTCAAATTCGAATAGTAATAGGGTTTAAAAAGTAAAATCTTTAATTTATCTCTTAATAAGAATTATTTTAAATAAAGTTTAGCTGTTATTATTGAAAGGCTTTCCTTAGAGTAAGACGTTAATTTTTAATGTGAGTGTATTGTTCCTATGTATTAAAGTTCGAACCGAAACCCGTAACCATAGTCAGGAATACATTTTTTTCGTATATTTATTGCATGATAAAATGGTTTAGAATTATTTCTTCAGTAGTCCTTGTCCTAGCGCTTTCTAAGCTATATGCCCAATCGATTCCGGTGTTTAATTTTCAAGAATTTGAATCACTTCTTCATAAAGATAATGATACAACCTATGTTGTTAATTTTTGGGCTTCATGGTGTATCCCATGCGTAGAAGAGTTGCCCTCTTTTGAGAAAATAAATAAAAAATATAGCGCTGATAAATTTAAAATGATATTGGTAAGCCTCGATTTTAAGTCAGACATAAACTCCCAATTATTGCCTTTTATTAAAAGTAAAAAGATACAAGCAGAGGTGGTTGTGCTTAGTGACCCACATTCCAATGTCTGGATTAATAAAGTCGATTCATTTTGGACGGGCGCGATACCTGCTACCGTTGTTTACAAAGGTTCCCAAAGGTTTTTTCATGAAGGGGGCATGTCCTATCAAAGCTTGGATAAACGAGTTTCAACCTATATAAATGAATAATGATGAAAAAGATAATTTTGTTTCTTGCATTTGTGCTTAGCGTGCAATTTAGCATGGCTCAGGCTTATAAAGTTGGAGATAAAGCCTCTGATTTTCGATTGAAAAATGTTGATGGCCAATGGGTTTCTATGGCTGATTATCCGGAGGCTAAAGGCTTTATTATAGTTTTTACCTGTAACCATTGTCCTTATTCCAGGGCTTATGAAACCCGCATCAACAATATTGCTGTAAGGTATAAACCCTTGGGCTATCAGCTCATTGCTATCAATCCCAATGATAGTACTATCGTAGCTGCAGATTCTTATTCAAAAATGCAGCTTCGGGCAAAGGCAAGGTCTTTTCATTTTCCTTATCTCTTGGATGACCATCAACGGTATGCCAAAATATATGGGGCTACACGAACCCCACAGGTATTTTTGTTGCAAAAACAAGAAGGCGGGTTGATTGTACGTTATACTGGTGCCATTGATGATAATTATGAAGATCCTATGGAAGTTTCACAGCGTTTTTTGCAGGCTGCGCTTAATGCGCTTATACATGGCAAGCAAGCTGTTCCGAATACGACCAAGGCTATTGGCTGTTCTATTAAATATGCAGGAGCATCTCAAAAGAAGACACCATAGACCGAATTATTGATTCGCTACGGTAGCTTTCTCTCGTAATTCTTGTAAGGCGGCAATGATATCTTTCTTGCCGAAAATGGCATTGCCTGCCACCAGCACATTGGCGCCATTTTGTACCACTGATGGTGCTGTATGTGGGTCAATACCTCCATCTACTTCTAATAAGATATCCCGGCCTGATGTTTTGATCATCTCATGTGCCCGTGCGATTTTATTGAGGCTTTGTGGAATAAATTTCTGTCCGCCAAAGCCCGGGTTAACAGTCATGATCAGCAGAAGGTCTATTTCATCCATCACGTTTTCAATGGTGCTGAGTGAGGTTGCCGGGTTGAGTGATACGCCGGCTTTGATGCCTTGCTCATGAATGTTTTGTATGCTGCGGTGCAGGTGAGTACAAGCTTCCTGATGAACCGTAAGGATATCGGCTCCTGCTTGTGCATATTGCTCGATGTAGCGATCAGGATTTTCAATCATTAAATGGACGTCCAATGGTAAGTCGGTAATATGTTTCAAGGCCGCTACCATATTGGGTCCAAAGGTGAGGTTGGGAACAAAACGACCATCCATCACGTCTATATGAATAAAATCGGCTCCATTGGAGGATACTTTTTCTACCTGTTCTTGCAGTCGCAAGAGGTTAGCCGACAAAATTGAGGGTGCCAAATAGATTTTTTGCGTTTTCATAAGCTTATTTTTGAAAGGCCTGGCGTACCAAACGTGCAATGTTTTCAGCGGTAAATCCAAATTTATTTTCCAATTCATCGGCAGGAGCTGATTCGCCAAAGTGATCTAAACCAAAACTCCAGCCGGCGGCAACATATTTTCCCCAACCAAAAGTGCTACCTGCTTCTATACTAACGCGATAGTTTACTTGGGGTGGTAATACGATGTCTTTATAGGATTGATCCTGTTCATCAAAGAGTTCCATGCAGGGCATGCTAACTACCCTGAGTTTGTATCCTTCCAATAGTTTTGCAGCTGACAGTGCCAAATGAATTTCTGAACCGCTGGCGATTAAAATGATATCAGGAATTTCATCCTCGCTACCAGAAACAATGTAAGCCCCTTTCTTTAGCTTGTCGCTGACATTATCTATGTCCAGGGTGGGGACGCCTTGCCGTGTTAGCGCCATGGCTATCGGTCGATCATTGATACCATAGGCAAGTTGCATTGCAGCAGCGGTTTCCCGGGCTTCTGCCGGACGGAAAACCAATAAATTAGGAATGGCACGCAAACCACTCAATTGCTCAATGGGCTGATGGGTTGGGCCATCTTCGCCCACATAAAATGAGTCGTGGGTAAAGACATAAAAAACAGGAAGGTGCTGAAGTGCGGACAAGCGCATCGCCGGTTTGGCGTAATCGGAAAATACCAGGAAAGTAGCACCGAAAGGCCTGAATCCGCCATGTAAAGCAATGCCATTGAGGATGGTAGCCATCGGAAATTCTCGAACGGCAAAAGACAGGTTGCGGCCGGATCGCTTGTCGCGGCTAAATTCTCCTGACACATCAGCAAATGCCTTGGTCTGGTTCGAAGGTTCCAGGTCGGCAGAACCGCCCATGATACTTTTTGTTTGTGAGGCAAAATAAGCCAGTGTTTTCCCGAAAGATGCCCGTGTAGCCAGCTTTTCGCCGCTGGCAAATTCCGGTACCTTGAGGTTGGGAGTGAGCTCGTTGTTGAGGATAGCCTGAAACTTGGTGGCAAAATCAGTATCCTTTTGTGTCTTTTCTGCAACTGTTTTTCCCCAAGAGGCTACTGACGTGACTTCTTTTGGGAAATCGGAACGGAAAAATTCATAAACATCTTCAGGGACAAAGAAATTTTGATCAGCTGGCAATCCCATCTTTTCTTTGGTAGCTGCAATTTCATCCGCGGCAAAGGGTGAACCATGGGTATGATAATCGCCTTCCACATTAGCCGCATCCTTAGCCATAATGGTATGGCCTATGATGATGGAAGGTTTGCTTTTATCGGCTTGGGCTTGTTCGATAGCCATGCTGATTTGTACCATATCATGGCCATCAATTTCAATGACATGCCAACCTAAACCTTTAAATACCATTGCAATGTCAGTACTGTCGGCGCGAGATGTACTTCCTGAAATCTGAGCATTGTTTTTATCATAAAAGAGAATCAGTTTGCCAAGTCCAAAATGGCCTGCAGTGGCTGCGGCGCCAAGGGAAACCGGTTCCTGTAAATCGCCATCGCCCGCCAACACATATGTATAATGGTCAATAACATCCTCTCCCAATTGACTAGCCAAGGCTGTTTCAGCAATTGCCATCCCTATGGCCATGCCAACGCCTTGACCCAAAGGCCCGGTAGTAGCATCCACTCCGGGTGTGAGGCCAAACTCCGGATGACCCGGTGTAAGGCTGCCCCATTGCCTAAAACGTTTCAGCTCATCCATAGATAGGAGACCCTGCAAATGCAAAAGGGAATAGAGTAACATACTCTCATGTCCGGCCGAAAGCACAAAGCGATCACGGTTGATCCAGTTGGGATCATTAGGGTCTGTTTTCAGGTAATATTTAAAAAGAATATAAGCCATATCGGTTGACGACATCGCTCCACCAGGGTGGCCTGAATTTGCCTGATGGGTTCCATCCATGATGAGTCCCCGAATTACGGCGGTTGTTTTTTTGTCAAGCCCAGAAGATAATTTCATGTTTTACAGATTAATAGCGTTCTCTATAGCGTGAAGTTTCGCTTTGATTTATAAAACGCAAAAATACATTTTTTTTAAGGAAAGTTAAGGGCATAAAAACAATCGATAAGCTTCTCATTCCTTTCAACTTCCCTATGGGTGGCTATTTCTTATGATCAATGCAGACAGAATTGGCTTTGGAAAATCTGCCTGCGTTTGATTCCTTCTTATTTCTGTGATTCCTAGATCGGGCAGTATGCCTTATTGTTGTATTTGGGACTTATTTAAACCGCCTACATTAACAAGATCGACCATAATTTGAAAAGATAATCAGATATGGAGAATAAAAATGAGCTAATTTTATACACGTGTTAGCTTTATTAAAAGCACGAGGTATTTATTAAACAGCGATGACATGAAAAAGGTATTGGTTACAGGAGGAACGGGAACTCTCGGTCAGGAGATAGTTAAATTATTACTTAGTGTAAATGAATTTTATAATTTATTTACTTCAGGTGTAAACCTATGCCCAGATTATACTTTTGGTAAGATAACTTGGGAACATTATATTAATAACATGACAAAAAATAATAACAACAGCTCAACCTGAAGAAAACGCCACGATAAACCAATAGAATCTAAAAATGACACAAATGGGAAATGAGCATGATAACAATTTAAACGTAAACAGGATTGGATTTTACTCGTCAATGTCGCTGGCAATTATAACAATAATCACGTTCGGATTTGCAATGACATCCATACCAATAGCTGGGGCTTTTTGTCCAGGTGATTGCATAGAATATCCTTATTTGAATACTTTATCACGATTCCCAAAGGACTATCTGTGGATGTTTCTGGCAATTATACTAATTCTGACTTACATAATTTTTATGGTATCTATTCATTCCTTCGCATTAAATAAGAAGAAAATATTTAGTCATATTAGCCTGACTTTTGCAATGATTTCCGCGGTTGTTTTATTATCAGCCTATTTCATTCAGTTTTCTGTAATTCCGGCAAGCTTGATGAATGGAGAAACTGAAGGCATAACATTGCTGACACAATACAATCCTCATGGAATATTTATTGCTTTAGAAGAATTGGGTTACTTGATGATGAGTTTTTCATTTCTGTTTCTTGTGCCCGTATTTAATAACAAAAATCGTATTGAAACGGTAATTCGATGGATTTTTATCATAGCTTTTGTTTTGACAATTTTTTCATTTGTATTAGTCACTATTAAATACGGGATCGTTAGGGATGACCGTTTTGAAGTTGCAGTAATTTCTATTGACTGGTTAGTGTTAATAATCAATGGAATATTGATAGGTGTGATTTTTAAGCAGGCATTAAATAAATGAGAATATTTGATGAAAGTAAACAGGAAGCATCCATAATGTATATACTTCAGAGCGGTTATGGGGGATTAAGATAATTTTATACTTTTAAAAGCTTATCATTAATTTAAAAATTCACAATTAAAATGGAAACCATAAAATCACTGTCAAACATTTTTCGAACAGTTTTTAGAGAAACCGGACTTCCCGGTTGCTTAAAAGAAAATGAAATTACTGATTTGGTGATCTGTGGAATGACGACACATATGTGTATTACAACTGAAAAATATCTAATTAGCGTGTAAAGCGCGTGGCAATCTATATAAAAAAACAGCCGGAGCACTAGGTTTGCTAAGGCTTATAGCCCACTTCAACCTACGTGTAAGCTGATAGTGAATTGCCGTGCAATCGCCTATGTCTCCACAGGCTTGATTTTGTGGGGGTATTGTAGGAAATATGGTTGATATTTAACTAATAAAGTAATAATATGAGCATACTAAAAACCTGGAAGTACTTTTTAAATTGTTTTATACTTTTAATTCCTATTTTTTTATGGAACATTATTTTCGCGAGCTCTTTACCAAAAGGGTATGGCTCAGAAATTTTCTGGAAGGATATTCCCGCGATTGTTGGAAAGAGTGAAAATTTTTTGAGAATCATCGTGTTTGTACTACCCGTTATTATGTCATTCTCTTTGAAGACAAAATTACAAATGGCAGGATTTTTCATCTACACGATAGGTGTTATCCTGTATTTCATGTCATGGATAGTTCAGATTTATTTTCCGGAGATTGGTTGGAGTAGGAGCCTATTTGGTTTTATGGCACCAGCTTTCACAACAATAATCTGGTTTGTGGGGATTGGTTTGATCGGCAGTAGGGCGTTTATTAAGATTCCTTATATGTCGGTAATCTATATTTTTAGTTCGTTTTTTTTTGTTGTATTTCATTCTATACATACTTACATGGTTTTTCAGAGATTGTAGATGATAAAAATTCATTTATTTTAAAAGGGAAGGAAGCTTGAACTGATGACCGGATATGAGGTTGTTAAAAAACTCCCTGTAATAATAAATAGTGGTCATTTGGCGGATAGTCGTAAATTTGAAAGTGGATACATTTAAAAAATATATATCGCGTGTTTGATAGTGATAGGCGTTGAAACCAGGCCACTTGTTTGTTTCGGCGCCCCATCTTCAAACCGTTTTGCTGCAAGGGCAAGAAAACTGAGATACTATGATTCAGGGGATTATTGAAAAGATATCAAAGATTGAAAATGGGTTCAAGCCGATTGAGTTTGAAGCGAAAAATATTTTTAACTCAAAAACGATTCAAGATTCAATGACTTTAGCTTGTGACTTATTAAAAAGTGAAGTATATCAAGTTCGAAGTCTGGCAGTCTTTTTATTAGGATTTATGGCTTCGACAGATTTAAAAGCCTTACAAATTTTAAAAACAGAAGTCAGCATAAATCAAGTAATAGTGACTATTTGAGAAAATCAGTAGGTAATTCTCTTCGGGATATTTCAAAGAAACATAAGGAGTTGATTGATAACGAACTTTCAACTTGGGATTTATTGGATAAAAGGATAAATTTCGTTTATAAACTTGTAAAAAAAATAGAAAAAAATAAACGCCATCGTTAGTAAAAATAAATGTTTGAAATCAAGAAAAAGTGAAAATTATAAAAACGATAGTATTTGCTGATGGACAAAATGACGGAAACCCTTGCCCTGTTGTTTTTGGTTCAGACAACTTGAAAACGGAAGAATTACAAGCCATCACCAAAGGCTTTGGTGTTGAAACCGTCTTCTTATCAAAACCTTCAGTAAATGGCGCTGACTTTAGGTTTCGATATTTTGTGCCAAATCATGAAATGGAAATGTGCGTTCATGCAACAGTCGGGGCAGTAACAGTTTTGGTTCTGGAAAAGATATTAAAAAAGTCTCCTGTTCATATTCAAACAGCTTTAGGTATTATTAATGTCAATTGGAAATACGTAACCAATAATGATATTTTAGTTACAGTAGAACAATTCAGCCCCAGATTTTATGGGAGAAACCCAAGTAAAATTTTGGTAGCAGAAGCACTGGGAATAAATAGTAAAATGATTGATAATTCGTATTATCCTATTCAATCGGTTTCCACCTCCAGGCCTAAACTGATTATTCCACTTATTGATGAAATCTCACTACATAATTTAGTCCCGGATTTTGAGAAACTATGGACGCTTTGTGATGAATTTGAGACGACAGGTTTTTACCCTTTCTGCTTGAAAACTGAAGACAAAGACTACGATTTTGAAGCCCGGCAATTCCCAAAAAGAGTGGGATATAACGAAGACCCTGCAACAGGTGTAGCTGCTTGTGCTTTAGGTGCATATTTGACATTTTATAGCAAGAAGAAAAATAAAATTCTTAATTTTACCATTGGTCAGGGGAAAGCACTTGGCAAGCCTAGTAAAATATTTGTGAAAACAATAAGAGATAAAGAAGATATTATTAAGACAAGGGTAGGTGGCTTTGCAAAAATTGTTCAATAAAACTTTGCCTGATTTTAGTAAAGTTATAAAGCAGCCTTTCGTTTGCGCAACACATAGACGAAAACTCATGGTCAATTTCCACTAAAGAATAGATGCTCAATATAAACTAAACACTTCGAACTATGGAACTTCAATATTTAAGACGCGAAACAAGGTATGGTGTCCCTGCAGCAGACAAGGTAATGTTTAACAGGCATTATGTACTTGGCTATTCGTTCTACTTTCGACAAGCTAAATGGGCTTTAGAAATTGTCGATCCTGATACAATTGGATTAGAAAGAGCCGATAATTTCCGGCCGGATTTTCGTATCCCTTCAGATTTCCGTGCCGATTTGGTGGACTACAATAAGTCTGGATATGACCGTGGACACCTTGTTGCGAGTGCTAATCAAATTGAAACTGAACTTCAAAACAGTGAGACATTTTTATTATCAAACATGTCGCCTCAGAAGCCGGGCTTCAACAGAACCATGAACCATATGGAGATATTTAGAACAGGCGATAAGAGAGCTGAATAATAAAAAAACTATCCTGGAAACCTATGTCATCAGCGGCCCCTATATTTCTTTTTGATAAGGCCGTAAGCTGCATTGGCACAGACGATTCAAATGATGTTACACTTCCTGTACCTCATGCCTACTTTAAATCAATCCTGACCGAAAACAATAAGGGGGCTTTAAACATGTGGTCATTTATTATTCCAAATGAAAAAACAGAAAATGGCATAGAATCCTTTCTTGTGCCGACTAAAAAAATTGAGAAAGTGGCAGGAATAGAGTTATGGGAGAATCTGAAAGGAAAGAAGATTGAACGAGAAAAATCAAAAATTCGAAAATTATGGTCGTGATACCAACGTGACTTAACTAGTCTCAATAATTCAAGCGGTTCTGCACGATTGCCGGGATGATTCTTTTGGTCGCAGAGTCACCCTCAGCTTATGGCAGGGTATCTCATTATAATGATCGTTAGTCATGGTGCAAAAAAACACTATGCTATATTGGTATTTGTACTAAATATTGTACTTTTGGTACAAATTAAAATAACATGGGACATAACGCACCCTATAAAGTACTGGATAATCTTCCTCCTCAACGAGAAAAGGTTGAAACGATAAAGATTCTAAGACAAGCAAATAAAGCAACAGCGGCATTGGCAGAACTAAAGGGTTTTGCAAAGACAATTCCAAATCAGGCCATGTTGATTAACGCGATAGTATTGCAAGAGGCAAAGGGAAGTTCGGAAATAGAAAATATTATTACAACTCAAGATGAACTTTATAAAGCTTTAGTCATAAATAAATCAACTGTTTCGGCTGCGACAAAGGAAGTTGTAAATTATCGAAAAGCTATTTTTCAGGGATTTGCAATTATTGAAAAACAAGGTTTTTTACGAGTAAATGATATTGTAAGTATTCAACAAGAGTTAGTTGGCAATACAGCAGGCATAAGGCGCATGCCAGGGACTGTGCTAAAAAATGATAAAACAGGTGAAGTGGTTTATACTCCACCTCAAGATAAGCAAGAGATTTTAGAATTACTTACTAATTTCATTAACCATCATAATCAAAACGAGCTGGAATTATCTCCATTGATAAATCTTGCAATACTTCATTATCAGTTTGAAAGTATCCACCCATTTTATGATGGAAATGGAAGAACAGGTAGGATCTTAAATATTTTGTATCTAATATTGAACGAATTAATAGATATACCGATTTTATATCTAAGCTCCTACATTATTGAAAATAAAGCAGACTATTATAGATTACTAAATCAAACAAACAGGACAGGTGAATGGGAAGACTGGATATTGTTCATGTTAAGAGCCATTGAAACCACCTCTTTGCAAACTATTGAAAAGATAAATATGATCAGGCAAATGCTGGAGAGAACGATTGAGAAAGTTCAGAAAAATTTACCGAAGATTTATAAAAAAGAATTGGTTGAATTATTGTTTGAACAGCCATACTCAAAAATAGAATTTGTAGTAAATCATTTACAAGTAGAAAGGAAGGCAGCATCAAGATATTTAAAAGAATTAGAGAAGCTCGGTATCTTAGAATCCCAAAAAATAGGAAGAGAAACATTGTACATTAACAAAGAATTGATTGAGATTTTGAAAAGATAATACCCTATGCCTACTGATTAGTCTTCAAACAAGATAAGTGATGATAACTAGCCAATTAAAACAAGGAAATAATGGAAAATGACATGGAGAATGGAAATCTTAGAAAGAATATACAAATCGGTCTGGCGGTGGAAATTGTTCAGAAACAGGATCAGCGAAGCGGTAATTTAACAGAGGGAATTGTGAAGAGAATTCTCACTAAATCGGCGAATCACACCCGTGGAATAAAAGTGCTACTGGAAACGGGGGAGGTAGGACGTGTTAAAAATATACTGCCCGAATAAGTCCTGCCTGTTTATTATGAAACTTTCATGAGACACATTTATTACAGTTCTTAGCTTAATTATTCCACCCCTGACTTAACAATTAATGTCTAATTTTGGCCATGAAAATGATGAGTATTGTAATTGGCAACACCCTCTATTTATGCTCTTATTCTTCATTAAAAATTAGAATTATAAAATGAACGAAAATTATAAACCAATATCGTGCGATATTAATAGCAGAAGCTGCTGTAGTTCTTTCACTGAAGTAAAATTGGAAAAAGATTTCAAGTCACATTGGGATAAAGCTTATGAAAGGACAGAAACGGATAAGCTTGGTTGGTATGAAATTATGCCGGAGCCCTCTTTGTTATTGATAGACAAATGCAAGCTGAGTAAAAATGCTGCCTTGTTGAATGTTGGAGCAGGCGCAAGCACACTGGTGGATGAATTGTTGAAGTTGGGATATGAAAATATTATAGCCAACGATTTGAGCTCATCAGCATTAAATAAATTAAAGGCCAGGTTAGGAGAGGAGAAAAGTGACAATGTCCGTTGGATAGTTGACGATTTAACCCGGCCTACGGTATTAAAAAGTTTGGAGCCAATAGCATTGTGGCACGACCGGGCGGTATTACACTTTTTTAACGAGAAGAAAGAGCAGGAAGATTATTTTGATTTACTGAAAAAACTGGTACAAACAGATGGCTTTGTAATTCTTGCTACTTTCAATTTAAATGGTGCTACAAACTGTAGCGGACTTCCTGTTCATCGATACAACAAGGAGATGTTACAGGAAAAATTAGGTGCTAGTTTTGAGCTTTTGGAAGCCTTCGATTATACCTATACTATGCCTTCAGGATCTCTGCGGGAATATGTTTATACGCTGTTTAAAAGAATGAAATAATTGAAACCGGGCGTCTCCAAAACTGTTGCGTTTGGGCTCATTCATCCGCCATGATGTGTTTAAACACCTGAAATGAAGGTGTAAAATACGGATGAAGGGGAAAGGCGCCAGCACTCGAATAGATCCCGTTAACACTTGTGATTTTTAAAATAGATGAATGGAATTTTGTTTCAAATTGCGATATTTGTCATCATAAACTATATAATATGAAAATATCTGGAGTTAAATCAATTGCTGTATTGCTATTTCTTTTCTTTTGTTTGAGTACAAACAACACCTTTGCGCAAACATCCCGATTTAGTTTTAATAAATACACCAACGATAAGGGGGATACACTGAATTATCGGCAACTTAGTCCTGATTATAATAAGATACGCAAATATCCTTTGGTTATCTTTTTACATGGCTCAGGTGAGCGCGGCAATGACAACAAAGCTCAATTGAAATGGGGCGTCTTAAATTTTGCCACAGACCGGGCAATGGCTTTGCATCCTGCTATTGTTATCGCACCTCAATGTCCTGAAAATCAGGAGTGGGCTAGCTATACCGAAAATCAAAAGAGAACTAAATTGCGTCTTAAGCCTACGCCAAGCGAACCAATGGAACTCTTAATTGGACTCATTCATCAGCTTATTAGAAAATATCCGGTTGATACAAGTCGAATCTATATCACCGGACTTTCAATGGGTGGATATGGCACTTATGATGCCATTGAAAGATATCCGGATTTATTTGCAGCAGCTGTGCCGGTTTGTGGTGCCGGTGATGTGTCGAAAGCTGCTTCAATAGCTAAAATTCCAATTTGGATTTTCCATGGAGCCGAAGATCCGGTAGTAAATCCTCTTTTTTCGCTTGATATGGTTGAGGCATTAACAAAGGCAGGCGCACATCCCGGACTTACGTTCTATCCTGAAGTTGGCCATTTTTCATGGTTAGCAGCCTATAGCGATCCGCTCATGATGGAATGGTTGTTCAGACAACATAAATAAACTGAAGGAAATTAGATAATAAGAGGGATATCCGTAATTGAGTAAAAATAGTACTCAATATTAGAAATATGAAGCATGGCCGCACGCTTCAATTTATAATTGATTTATTGAAGTAGATTCTTCAATAAGATCCCGATCATTCGGTATATGTAATTATATGTTTTGCATGAGAAATTAATCAGAAGGATGAACAAACTAACGATGAAAGCCCTAACCTTTTCAACATTTGGAGACCCAGAGGTATTGGAATACAAGGATGTGCCAATTCCTGTGCTTAAGGCGGATGAGGTTCTTGTTAAAATGAAAGCGATCGGTCTAAATTATGCCGATATCTATCGCAGGAAAGGGAATTATCACCTCATGGGCGATCCTCCCTATATCGCCGGTTATGAAGGTGCCGGAATTGTTGTTGATTCAAATTCATCAACATATAAAATTGGCGAATATATTGCCTTTGCTGATGTCCCATTTGCAAATGCAGAATATGTTGCTGTATCAGTGCCTCATATTATTCCCATCCCTGAAGGGATTGATTTTTCTTTGGCGGCATCCGTGCTTTTGCAAGGCCTGACAGCCCATTATTTGTCGTTGGATAGCCATAAAATTCTAGCGGGTGAAACAGTCTTGATTCATGCAGCGTCAGGTGGTGTGGGTCAAATACTGACTCAAATTTGCAAACTTAAGGGCGCTAAAGTTATTGGGCTCACGAGAACTAAAGACAAATTGGAAATAATATTAGAAAATAAAGCAGATTATGCTTTGATATTGAATAAAGATTGGAAGGCTAAAATTTTGGAACTCACAAACAACAAAGGTGTTGATGTTGCTTATGATAGTGTGGGTTCCACTTTGATGGACAGTTTTGAAGTAACAAGTGATTGTGGCCATGTGGTGTTTTATGGCATGAGTGGTGGTGATCCCTCATCAGTAGACCCAAGGATGTTAATGGATACAAGTAAAACATTGAGTGGTGGTGATCTTTGGAGTTATTTGACCTCTGCAAAGGAAAGGAAAAGTAGGGCCAAGCAGTTATTTGACTGGATAATAAGTGGAGAAATTAAAATAAAAAGACCCATTAAATTCAAACTTTCAGAAGGAAAAAAAGCCCACGAATTTTTGGAAGGAGGGAAGAGCTCCGGCAAAATTTTGTTGATTCCTGATATATAATCATCACAAACACCAGATGGCGCATTCTCGTGTGCGGACAGCGGGAGGTGGACTTGTGCCTGGTTTAGCCCATGAATGAATTCATAGGTATATTAATGTGCTGATAGAATCCTTACAAAGGACATCAGCACAGATTCTTCGCTACGCTCAGAAGGACAAATTTGTTAGTCTTGCAAAACTCTCAGAATGGATTATTTATGTGAGGAGCTTAACAATAAGATGAGTTTATCGAGTTGAACGAGAATTATTAGCTCCCCTGCCACAATTTTTTGGTGGGATACGGCCGACAGCAGAAATTATTAAAAGACAAAGCGAAATATTAATCTATAATAGAAATAATAATGCAAAAAATCCTGATTGTTATCAATGACGCTCCCTACGGGACAGAAAAGGCATACAATGCTTTACGAATGGCTATTACACTACAAAAAGAATACAGCGACAATGTGGAAATAAACATATTCCTTCTCGCTGATGCAGTTTTTTGCGGTTTGCCAAATCAAAATACACCAAATGGATTTTATAATATTGAAAGGATGCTGAAAATTGTTATTAGAAATGGCGGAGAAGTTAAAAGTTGCGGCGGATGTTCAGAAGCTCGCGGAATAGATAAAATCCCATTTATAGAAGGTGTGAAATTGAGCAACATGAAAGAATTTACAAAATGGACTGTTGAATCAGATAAGGTTTTGACATTTTAAATTAAGATAGGGCTTGTTTGGCTGTGCGCCAATAATCGATTGACACAAAAGATGTTAGCTTATCCTTCAGATGACGCATCCGCTTGTGCCCAAGTTCCTGATCTTGACCTATGGATAATTGTCAATAAATCAGGTCGTCAATCTGGATTATTAATGAGTTAAAAGCTTCTCTAAAGTATCGCTTATGCTGATGACAGATCCTTCATTTCATTCAGGAGGACATTCCATAAGAAGCTCATAGATCAGGCTTTGATCATTTCCTCAAAGTCTGTTTCAGAAATAATGGGGATTCCCAATGTCATGGCTTTTTGTTTCTTAGCAGATCCCATATTTTCTCCGGCTAAAACAAAATCGGTTTTGGCTGAGATAGAACCCACATTTTTGCCTCCGTATTTTTCAATCAGTACTTTAATCTCATCGCGTGAATGCCTTTCAAAAACCCCACTAACAACAAAGGATTTGCCTAATAATATGTTGGAAATTAGTGACTCCTCTTCTGTTGATGTCAATTGAAGTCCGTGGGATTTAAGACGATCTATGGTTTTGATATGTTGTTGTTTTGAAAAATGCTTGATAACAGAGGCGGCAATTATGTCGCCAATTTCTTCCACGCTTATCAACTCTTCAAAAGAAGCAGTCATAAGTTGATCGATACTTTTAAAATGAGCCGCTAGTTTTTTAGCAACAGTCTCGCCCACATAGCGAATACCTATAGCAAAGAGAACGCGGGGAAACGGAACCTGCTTAGATTGCTCAATCCCGGCAAGGATGTTGTCGGCGGTTTTCTTTTTAAAGGATAATTTCTTTGCTTTTTCCCCTTCTTTCTCGATTAATATTTTCTCAAGACCAAAAATTGTTTCATAAGTCAGGTCATAAAGATCTGCTATACCCCTAAGCAGTCCGTTATTAAATAATGTCTCAACTTTTCCTTCCCCCAAACTGTCTATGTTCATGGCTTTCCTGGAAATAAAATGTTCCAACTTGCCTTTTATTTGGGGCGGACAGTTGTCCTCGTTGGGGCAGTAATGAGCAGATTCACCTTCCTTTCGTACTAACTCACTTCTGCATTCAGGGCAGTTTTTGATAAAGCTCACTTTAGTGGCAGTGTCAGAGCGTTTGTCAAGGTTTACGCCAACTATCTTTGGAATGATCTCGCCACCTTTCTCCACAAAAACGCTATCGCCGATACGGACATCCAACTGGGCAATGAAGTCTGCATTATGCAAGCTGGCCCTTTTGACGGTTGTCCCGGCCAGTTGAACGGGTTTTAGGTTGGCAACAGGTGTCACTGCGCCAGTACGACCTACCTGGTAGTCAATTGATTCCAGTAGGGTCTCTTCTCTTTCGGCTTTGAATTTGTAGGCAATCGCCCAACGAGGATTCTTGGCTGTATAGCCCAATTGTTGTTGCAGTCCAATGTCATTGACTTTAATCACAATTCCATCAATATCATAGGGCAGGCTACGGCGACCTTGATCCCAATCATTGATAAACTCCATGATCTGGTCTATATTTTTACAGATTGCCATGTTTGCTGAAACTTTTAATCCCAGCGTTTGGGCAAATTGCAAGGCTGTATAATGAGTGTTGATAGCTGGTATTTCATGGGGAATATAATAGAGAAAGGCATCCAGTTTTCTTTTGGCTACTTCAGTAGGATCTTGCATTTTTAATGATCCGGAAGCAGCATTGCGTGGATTGGCAAATGGGCTTTCCCCAATTTCTTCTTTTTCGCTATTAAGTCTTTCAAATTCTTTGTGGGGCATGAAAACTTCGCCCCGAATTTCCATTTTTTCCGGATAGTTTCCTCGCAAGTGGAGGGGGATGCTCCTGATGGTTTTTACATTGTTGCTTACCTCATCACCCTGTACCCCATCGCCCCGGGTAACGGCCTTAACAAGTATGCCCTTTTCATAAGTGAGGCTGATAGAGAGTCCGTCATATTTCAGTTCACAAACATAATCCACCGGATGTCCCACCGCCTTTTGAACCCTTGCATCAAATTCTTTGATTTCCTCCAACGAATAGCTATTGGACAGCGAAAGCATTGGATGGACATGTTTTACTGTCGGAAAGTCCTTGGTGGGTTTTCCGCCCACTCGGCTGGTAGGTGAGTGGGGTCGGACGAATTCAGGAAAAGCAGCTTCCAGTTTTTCCAACTCCTTGAGTAATTGGTCAAAATCAAAATCACTGATCTTAGGCTGTGCCAGGACATAATAATAGTAATTATGATCTTCTAATTCCTTGCACAGCTGATCAATGCGCTGTTTGGCTTCTACTGGATCCATGTCTAATTTTTAGCTGTGTAAAGATAGAAAAACAAATGGTTTATTGGTGGCAGGGTTGGAGGGTTGGAAGGTAAAATGGTAGTTTGTGCTTAGCACTTACCCCCCTCAACTACTTTACAATTTCCTGATTACCGGAAAAATCAGTAATTCATAATTATTAATTCGTAATTGACAAATTGGCCAATGGTTAAGATGTCCCCACTCATTTACCAGTTCACTTTTTCTCGTGATACGGGCATGGTCATACAGCGTGCTCCACCGCCACCGCGCGATAGCTCATTGCCTTCGATGGTAATAACTACTTTTTTATAGCTTTCCAAGCTTAGTTTTCCACTGACCACATCTCGCGCTTTTAAAATATCATAACCTTTTCGACTTAAGGCTTCTATGGTATGAACATTTCTTTCATAACCAATTATTTTTCCTGGTTCTAATGCAAAGAAATTAGCCCCGCTCTGCCATTGTTCACGCTCCATTACATATTGATCCTTTTCGCCGCCGCAATAAACAGCTTCGAGGTCAATACCCAGTTTTTTTAAAGAATTCAACAGATTCTTCTCTTCAACAATACGGGATACTTTGTCGCCATCAATAGTAATGTGTATGGTAAGATAACGCGAGGAACTCAAAATTAAGGGCTCATAAACCATGCACTGATCTTTATCAAGGAAAGTGAAAGCCATGTCGAGATGGATAAAAGACTCAGGTTTATAAGGAAGTTCCTGAACTAAAATATGCTTAAGGCCGGGTTTTGTTTTCAAATATTCAATCATGCTGTCAATTCCCTCGGTAGTCGTGCGGTCCCCGGTTCCGATGATGACAACATCATCACGTGCAATTAAAACATCTCCACCCTCGATAGTCCCACGTCCTGTTTTGTCAAATGTCAGCACAGGATTGAAGGTTTTGGTTTTAAAAAGTGGATGTGATTCGAAAATTGTTTGCATAATTAAAGCTTCCCGGTCGCGAACGGTATTGGCCATCTTGCTAATCATTACAGTGTCACCTATCGAAAAGCTTGCATCACGTGTAAAAAAGAAATTGGGCAAAGGATGTAGGCCATAGCGTTCGTTGTCGAGGAAACGAGTGAGGTTGTTTTTCTGCATTATTACCCCTTCAATAATTTGACTAGCAAGTTCTGATGGGGCAATGCTTTCGATACGTCCGCATATCTGATCCGGTTTATCCCTGTGGAGCTCATGCTGACAAAGCTTATTAATAAGTTGTAAGCGAGTATCGTCGTCCTGAATGGCCTCTTCAAGCAGATCTTTCACTTCAAAAACCCTGGTGTACTTTTTTAAGATCCCCAAGAAATCCCGATACTCGGGAAGGGCAATGCTGAGATTTAATATATCACTATATAGTGCTCTTTGAGCATTTTCAGGTGTCATATTTTCAACTTCGGCACCGGGAGTGTGGACAATAACTCCTTTTAGTTTGCCGATTTCAGAATTTACATTAACGGAAATTGGTTCCATATCTTTATTATATTTTAATTATCGTTTGGTGTTGGGTCAATAAATTCGAACGGGTTTCCTAAATGTTGAAAAAACTTTAGCAGGTCATTATAATCAATCACCAGGCTCGCTGTGTTATCGTTGGGATGAAAACTAATTTTTTTTGTTTGTTGTAGTTGAACATCCAAAAAAACCTTTACATGCTGATCTTGGTCGTTTATCAAGCCGAATGCTGAAACTGAGCCGGGTTCTACTCCTAAATATTTCTGAAGCCGTTTTGCGGATGCAAAACTAAGTTTACCTTGTTTAAGTTTCTTTTCAAGGCTATGAATATCGAAGGGGGTAGTGTCTTTTATGATAACCAAATAATGTTTATTTCCTTTGTGGTTTCGGAAAAACAAATTCTTGCAGTGGGTGGCATCAATGTCTTTCCAATATGCCTGGGCAATTTCGATGGTGTCGAGTGGTGGATGTTCATATAGCTGAAAAGGAATATTTAATTCTTCCAACTGTTTAAACACTTCTTGTCTGTTGTATGCCCGATCCATCGTCAATAATTTTATGTTTTGATTTAATTCATTGAAATTAGTTGACCCAATCGGCAATAAATAGATTGATACCATGGTGGTTATGATTGTTTCTACTGGAAGAGAAGATCAGTTTTTTTCCATCATACGAAAACATGGGAAAGGCATCGAAAGTATTGTCGTAGGTTATCCTTTCCAAGCCTGCCCCGTCCAGGTTTACCTTATACAGATTGAAGTCGAAACCTCTTGTTCCGGCATAATTGGAACTGAAGATAATACTTTTGCCATCTGGTGTAAAAAAAGGAGCCCAATTGGCTTTTCCTAAATGTGTAATTTGTTTTAAGTCGCTTCCATCCACATTACAAGTATAGATTTCCATTTGGGTCGGAGCCACCAATCCTTGCGAAAGCAGGTCTTTATACTCTTTTATGTCTTTGGGCGTTTTAGGGCGAGAGGAACGAAAAACGAGTTTTTTGCCATCCGGCGAAAAAAATGCGCCTCCGTCATAGCCCAGCTGGGTTGTTACCTGATGGACATTTGTGCCATCTATATTGCAAGTATATAATTCTAAATCACCCGAACGGCCGGAAGTAAATACGATTTTATCCCCTTTGGGTGAAACGGTGGCTTCGGCATCATAACCGGGACTTTTTACCAAGGTATCGATGATCTTTCCCTGTAGGTTGGCGATGTAAATATCAAAATCGGAATATACGGGCCACACATATTTACCATCTGTTCGTTTTGCAGCTTGTGGAGGGCAAGCGTCACTACCCGAACGGGTAGAGGCATATAAAATTGTCGTGTCTCCGGGCATAAAATAGGAGCAGGTAGTACGCCCAACGCCATTACTGAGTAGCTTGGGTATTTTGTTTTTCATGTTGCCATCTTTTAACGGAAACAAGTAGATTTGATCACATTGAGATCCCCAGGCGGGATTTTTTGCCTGAAATACAATCATGCTGTCATCAAAACTAAAATAGGCCTCAGCATTGTCACCTCCAAAGGTCAGTTGTTTGATATTCGCTAAATGTATTTCTTGTGGATAGTGGACAGTAGTATCAGCCGTGAGCGCGCTTGTCCCTTTAGCTTCCTGCTGATGGCCATGCTTTGTTGAGTTTTGGCAAGCGAAAAAGCCAAGGCTAAACAAAAGAAGAACAAAGGGGTAGTGTTTTATTTTCATCATAATGTGGTCTGATTGTATTTAAGCAAAAGTAAGAATAATTGCCAAAGGAAGTTAGCCGATCTTAAAGGGCTGAGAGACAAATATCCCTGTTTTTTTTATCCCTAACCGGATAAATCGGAAAAGACAAATCTCAAAAAAACACTAATTTTAGGATTAGGAAACTAATCCCATTAAAGTTTTCCACGCAAAAATCTCCCTGTGTGAGATTTTTCACATTTTACCAATGCTTCCGGCGTACCTTCAAAAACGACTTTTCCACCTTCATTACCTCCTTCCGGCCCCATGTCAATAATCCAGTCAGCTGATTTAATAATCTCGGCATTGTGTTCGATGACTACTATACTATGGCCGTTCTCGATAAGGGCTTGGAAAGCATTGAGCAGTTTGCTGATGTCGTGAACATGTAATCCGGTTGTTGGTTCGTCAAAAATGAAAAGGCTGGGTGAGGTGCCGGCACCTTTCGAAAGAAAATACGCCAATTTGATACGTTGGGCTTCTCCGCCACTCAGGGTGTTCGATGATTGACCCAGTCGCAGATAACCAAGTCCGGTTTTTTGGAGCGGAAGTATTTTGTCCACTATCTTCTTCTCCAGTGAATTGTTTTTGGTCTCCTTACCGAAGAAGAAGATCGCATCATCCACCGTCAGGTCTAAAATATCCGCGATGGTCTTGTCTTTGTATTTTATTTCGAGGACTTCATCTTTAAATCTTTTCCCTCCACAGCTGTCACACTTGAGATAAATATCAGCCATAAATTGCATTTCTACCTTTATAACTCCCTCACCTTCACATTGTTCGCATCTTCCTCCCGGAATATTGAAAGAGAAATTGCCGGGTTTGTAGGCGCGCAGTTTTGCCAACGATTGGCTGGCAAACAATTGCCTTATGTCGTCGTAAGCTTTTAGATAAGTTGCCGGATTGGAACGGGAGGATCGACCAATGGGATTTTGGTCGATGTATTCCACGGCTTTAATTTGTCTGACTTCACCTCCCAGTTGAGAACTGTTATTTTCATGAACCATTTCTCCATTGAGCCGCCGCTTGAGGGAAGCATACAGGATGTCCCTGACCAGGGTCGATTTGCCTGATCCACTAACGCCTGTTACCACTGTAAGCACGTTGAGCGGGAATTTAACATTCACATTTTGAAGGTTGTGTTCAAAGGCATCTTTGATTTCGATAAAATTGGACCAGTGGCGACGATGAAGAGGAACGGGTATTTCTTTCCTTCCGGTAAAATACAAAGCGGTATAACTGATATCATTTCCAGGAAGTTCTTCAAAGCTGCCTTGAAAAATCAATTCGCCACCATGTTCTCCCGAATCGGGGCCAATGTCAATAATCTGATCCGCCTGCCGTATGATTTCCTCTTCGTGTTCAACAACAATAACCGTATTGCCCAAATCGCGAAGTCGTTTTAGTACTTTGATAAGGCGGTGTGTATCGCGAGGATGCAGTCCAATACTGGGCTCATCCAGGATGTACATGGAGCCCACCAATGAACTGCCAAGCGAAGTGGCTAAATTGATACGCTGTGATTCTCCTCCCGAGAGGCTGGCGGAACCACGGTTCAAGGTGAGGTAACCCAAGCCCACATCGTTTAGAAATTGTAAACGGCTCACAATTTCAATCAACAGCCGCCGAGCAACCTTTTCGTCATGTTCGTTGAGCCCAATGTTCTTAAAAAAGTCAAGAGCCTCATCCAGTTGCATTTCGACCAGTTGTGAGATGGTTTTTCCGGCTACCTTAACATATCTGGCCTCGCTGCGGAGACGTGTCCCTTTGCATTCAGGACATTGGGTTTTTCCGCGATAACGCGAAAGCATTACCCGATACTGGATCTTATACGACTGTTCTTCCAGTGAAACGAAAAATGCGTTTAGTCCTTCAAAATATTCGTTACCGGTCCAGAGTAGGTCTTTGTGTACTTCACTTAATTCATAATAAGGTTTGTGGATAGGGAAATCAAATTTATAGGCATTTTTAATCAGCTGTTCATTCCATAGACCCATTTTTTCACCCTTCCAGCAGGCAATAGTGCCATCATATACTGACAAAAGGGGATTGGGTATCACCAGTTTTTTGTCGATACCAATGATGCTGCCGAAGCCTTCACAACGTTTACATGCGCCATAAGGATTGTTAAAAGTGAACATGTTTACCGAAGGCTCTTCAAAAGAAATCCCATCAAGTTCAAATTTGTTGGAGAAATTAACAACAAGTGGGTTACCTTCCTTAGTATAGGACACTTCCAGGTAACCTTTTCCCTCATAGAAGGCTGTTTGTACGGAATCGGCGATACGGGTGAATAAGTCGGCATCGGAATGATCCACACGAATGCGGTCAATCACCAGAGACCAATCTTTAGCCTTGGTTTTCGCATCCACTTCCTCCAAAACGGATTCGATATGGCGAATTTCGGTTTTCTTTAATACACGACTAAACCCTTGTTGCAACAACACTTGTAACTGCTGTTGTAAATTACGATTCCCATTGGTTGTAAGGGGTGCGTAAATAAGTACATCAGTGTTTTCCTCCAGAGATAAGATAAATTCACCCACATCACTCACAGAATGCCTTTTTACCTGACGCTCCGAAATAGGCGAAACGGTCTTCCCAATACGTGCGAACAGGAGTTTCAGGTATTCATATACTTCAGTAGAGGTGCCGACTGTAGATCTCGGATTGCGGGTTTTTACCTTTTGTTCGATGGCAATGGCAGGCGAAATTCCTAAAATGGCATCCACATCAGGCTTATCCATCCGGCCTAAAAATTGACGGGCATAGGAGCTTAGACTTTCCACATAACGCCTTTGACCATCTGCATACAAGGTATCGAAGGCCAAAGAAGACTTCCCCGAGCCTGATAATCCGGTGATTACAACCAGTTTTTTACGTGGAATGGCAACACAAAGGTTCTTTAAATTGTTAACTCTCGACTTTACAACAACTATATTATCTTTCGGGTTAGCCCGATTTACGTCTATTATCATGGAAAAGAAATGAGCGACAAAATTAAAAATTTATTTGCTTTTTTTCTTTTAAAAGCTATATTTGCAGTGTTATTTAGTTATCAAAACCATAAAATAAGGAGGTCCTATCGAATAAACGCTTACTTTTTTGTTAATCAAAAATAGATGCCATATGAAAATGGAAGCATCCAGTGAGCGTGAACTCATACAGGGCTTTATCCAAGGTAATCCTTCCAGTTTACAGGAATTAATTGAACGTCATCAACGCCGTTTGTATTCGTATATCTATGTGATGGTAAAAGACAAACAGCTGGCTGATGATATTTTTCAAGACACTTTTATCAAAGTTATTAAGACTTTAAAGTCAGGATCTTATAATGATGAAGGGAAATTCATTCAATGGATCATGCGCATAGCCCACAACTTGGTAATTGATCATTTTAGGAAGTTGAAAAAGGCCAATTTTGCCGAGTCAAAGAATGAAAATTTTGATATCCTCGATAACCTCCGAATTTCGGATCTTAATATAGAAGATGAATTGGTTAGACGTCAGATTCATCAGGATGTGAATGCGCTACTTGAGTTTTTACCCATGGAACAAAAACAGGTCCTTTATTTGCGTTGCTATGCAGGATTAAGTTTTAAGGAAATTGCTGAACAAACAGAGGTAAGTATCAATACGGCATTGGGTCGCATGCGTTATGCCCTGATTAATTTGCGGAAGGTCATCAAGAAAAAAAATATTATTTTGACACAATAATATGAAGAAATATTGATGATAGACAGGCTGAGAACAGCTGTCCGGACTTTATATTATTAAAATTCCGCTCTCATATAATAATCTGGGTTTCTTTTCGTTATTAGGCTGTTAGTTTTAGCCAAACCTATATAGCCTATGCAAAAACATTTTACTTCAGATGAACTACAGGAGGGAATAAGACCAGATAAGCTTACCCATCAACTGAAAGATTCTCAATACATCCCGTCGCCGCGACTTCTTTCCAACTTGGTAGCCTATGCCGCTGCTATGCAGGTATTGAAAACAAAGGCATTAGGAACATGCTATCTTTTGATGAATTAATCTGGATCACTTGTTTTTAGCAAGTGTAATTCCAGAGGCAATCTGCCCGCAACCTTAAGTGTTACACTTTTTAGGGTTATTTTTATGTGGACTCTTTTCAGTCTTATCAGCTGTCCTTTTCACAGGAGCCCATGACATCAATTTTCCACATCTTTGCAAAAAAAAACAGCATTGCATGACCAAAAAAGAGCGTTATCGATACGTTATTGCTTATTTTAAGGAAAATAGGCCATTTGCAGAAACGGAACTGGTATATCATAGTCCGTACGAGTTGCTTGTTGCGGTTATTTTGTCTGCCCAATGTACCGATAAAAGAGTGAACGTTATTACACAGGATTTTTTTCGCCAATACCCCGATGTCAACAGCTTGGCAAGGGCTGAGGTTCCTGATATTTTCGAATTAATCAAGACTTGCTCTTATCCCAACAATAAGGCCAAACACCTTTCTGGCATGGCATTAAAACTCAGGGATGAATTTGAGGGTGTAGTACCTTCGGAGGTGGACGATTTACAAAAGTTGCCGGGCGTGGGTCGAAAAACTGCCAATGTTATTGCTTCGGTGGTTTATAATAAACCGGCCATGGCAGTGGACACGCACGTCTTTCGTGTGGCTGCCCGATTGGGGCTTACTACAAATGCTAAAACCCCATTGGAAACGGAAAGACAATTGGTGAAATATATTCCAGAGGAGCTAATTCCACTGGCCCATCATTGGTTTATCCTTCACGGTAGATATGTTTGTCAGGCCAGGAAACCCAAGTGTGATGAATGCGGTCTGAAAGAGTGGTGCCGCTATTACCAAAAAGAACAAACGTCGGATATATACGCACTGTTTTCATGATAACCGATTGAATTCCGGAAGTAGTTTAGCTTGGAATAATTATTATCTTTGTAGGTAAATGTTCCATGATGACAATACTAAAAGTTGGTGATCAAGCTCCTTATTTTTCGACAGTTAACCAAGAAGGAGAAACGATTTCCCTAAAAGATTTTCTAGATAAAAAGCTGATCCTGTATTTTTACCCCAAAGACAATACTCCTGGTTGTACCAGCGAAGCCTGTAATTTTAGGGATCATTATTCTTTTTGGCTCGAAAAAGGATATCAGGTGGTAGGGATAAGTCCGGATAAGCCATCATCCCATCAAAAATTTATTTCGAATTTTGATTTACCTTTTCCTTTACTTTCCGATCCTGAAAAAGAAATCATTAAAGCCTATGGCGCATGGGGACCTAAAAAGCTGTATGGAAGGGAATATGAGGGCCTTATTCGATCTACTTTTGTAATTGATGAAAAGGGGATCATTGAAGAAATTTTTCAAAAGGTAAAGACCAAAGAACATACTGAACAAATCGTAAAAAAATTAAATCTAGAATAATATGACAACAGAAAATGCCAACAAAAACCAGGATAAAGAAAGACAAAATAAATTAAAAGCCTTAGAAGCTACGCTTGGTAAGCTTGAAAAAACCTATGGCAAAGGCGTTATCATGAAGCTGGGGACTACGGAGATTGAAAAACTTCCTTCGATTTCAACAGGTTCCGTCGGCCTCGATTTTGCCTTGGGTGTTGATGGTCTGCCAAAAGGAAGGGTAGTTGAAATATACGGCCCTGAGTCATCAGGAAAAACAACACTTGCTTTGCATGTTATTGCAGAAGCACAAAAGGAAGGTGGAATTGCAGCCTTTATTGATGCTGAGCATGCTTTCGATCGGTTTTATGCTGCTAAACTGGGGATCGATATTGAGAATTTATTGATTTCTCAGCCTGACAATGGTGAGCAAGCACTTGAAATTGTTGATAATTTGATTCGATCTGGCGCCGTCGATGTGGTAGTCATTGATTCGGTAGCCGCGCTTACTCCAAAAAGTGAAATTGAAGGGGAGATGGGTGATTCCAAGATGGGCTTACAGGCAAGGTTGATGTCGCAGGCTTTGCGCAAACTCACCGCTAATATCAGCAAAACAAATACCATTTGTATCTTTATCAATCAGTTACGTGAAAAAATTGGTGTTATGTTCGGCAATCCAGAGACTACCACAGGTGGTAATGCCTTAAAATTTTACGCTACTATTCGTCTCGATATTCGTCGCATCAGTCAAATAAAAGATACCGACACGGTAAGGGGAAACCGCGTAAGGGTGAAGGTTGTAAAAAATAAAGTGGCTCCTCCTTTTCGTAAAGCGGAGTTTGACATCATGTATGGCGAAGGAATATCTAAAATTGGTGAAATCATTGACTTGGGTGTCGAATACGAGATCATTAAGAAAAGTGGTTCCTGGTTCAGTTATGGTGAAACTAAATTAGGACAAGGACGCGATTCCGTTAAACAAATTCTTACCGATAATCCGGATTTGATGGATGAACTGGAACTAAAGGTGCGAGAATCTCTGGCTAACAGCGTGGCTTAAGATTTAATCGCGGGTATGATACATCAAGGTATCATACCCGCGATTAAATCTAATTATTCGAAATTCTTCTTGAGTACTTTAAGCTCTTCCAGCATTTCACCCGTTTTCTCTTCTAAATCCGCGTAAAGCTGGTTCAAATCATTATCTTCTTTGTTGGCACCTTTTAATTCAAGAGATCTTGCCAACTCCTGTGCTTCAGGAGCCACAAAATTGGCTATTACGCCTTTTATGCTGTGGGCATTAAAGCGCAACTGATCAAAATCTAAATTATCAACATTGTTTTTTAAGGTCTGCATGCGGTTGGGATATTCATCAATAAAAATATCGATGATTTCAACGACGACTTCACTATCAAAAAAATGGAAGTTTTGCAAAAATTGATCTTTATTAATGACTGCCATGTGTTATTGTTTAAAGTGCTTTAAGCGCGAGTAATTGATTGCCACCAAATGTAAAAAAAAAATATAGATCGGCTTACTTTTCGATAGCAATTCTTAACATTATTCAATGATGTCTTGGACTTAAACCAGTCATTAATATGATAAAGTATTGATGATAATGTATTTATGTAGTGTAAAGAATAATTAAAGGTCTTAGAATCCTAATAAACTACCCACTTGAAAGACCACCAAAGCGACTATCCAGGCAAGTGTAGTGGTGTAGAAAGCCAGGAAAAGGGACCACTTCCATTGCCCCGTTTCATTTTTAATGGCCGCAATAACCGCGATACATGGAAAATAGATAAGGATGAAAAGTAAAAAGGCCGTGGCTACTAATGGTGAGTATACTTTCTGCCCTTTGAGCTTGCCACTTGTATAAACCTGTTCTTTGAGCCGATGCGCCAGGCTCTCTCTGCCAGTAGTCACCTTGGTGGGAGGATAAAGAACCCCCATGGTTGAAACCACCACCTCTTTGGCAGCTCCACCGGCAACAAGGCTAATGCCCATCTTCCAATCGAAACCCAATGGGGCAATCGCCGGTTCAATAAAATGTCCGATTCTCCCGATGAAAGAGTGCTCTTGTTTTCTGGCCGCCAGTTCCGATGCAAGGATTCTTAATTTGCTGTTTTTTTTGGCTTCTAATAGCTTAATTTCCTGATTCGACATCGTGGAGCTATGTAGCTGGTTGGCAAACGATAACTCCACCTTGCTGACCTGTGAATGGTATTGTTTCTCGTACTCTTTCCCCATAGGAAAATATCCCATTGCCCAGATGACGATAGAAGCCAGTAAGATAACAGTACCCATTTTTTTGAGGTATTGTTCTCCTTTAAACCAGGTTTGTTTCAAAACTGCTTTTGGTCTTGGCATACGATAAGGGGGCAGCTCCATAACAAAAGGAAGGGTATTAACCTTGAAAATCGTTTTCTTAAAGAACCATGCAATTATCCCGGCAAGGAAAATGCCGAACAAATAGATTCCAAACAGGATAGTCCCTTGATAAAAAGGAAAAAAAGCGCTGATGATTAAGACGTAAACCGGATATCTGGCACTGCATGACATAAAAGGAATAATGAGCATAGTCACCAGCCGATCATTTTTGTTTTCGATGGTACGGGTAGCCATGATGGCCGGCACATTACATCCAAACCCCATGAGCATGGGAATAAATGACTTGCCATGCAGTCCAATTTTGTGCATGAGTTTATCCACAATAAAGGCCACCCGGGCCATATATCCTGAAGCTTCCATCAGGGTGATGAAAAAGAATAAGATCAGAATATTGGGTAAGAATACGATCACTCCTCCAACACCACCAATGATGCCGTTCACCAATAAGTCGCGGAAAGCCCCTGATGGTAGCCAATTATTCAACAGCTCGCTGAGCCAGGCAATAAGGTTGGTAATCCATTGCATGGGATAATTTCCCAATACAAAGGTGGTTTGAAAAGTGAACCACATGGCAAAAAGAAAGATAGGATAGCTCAGTAACTTTCCCGTAACAACAGTATCTATGATTCGGCTTCTGGTAATTTTATTTTTTTTCTCCGTCGGTTTCAACGTTTCACGCAAAGCGCCTTCTACAAAGCCATATTTTGAATCAGTAATAATGGTCTCCATAGTTTCTTTACGATCCTGCTCAACCTCTTTTGCCAACTTCTCCGCCAATGTCAGAATTTCATCTTTATTTTGGCAGTATTTCTTCACCCTCTTTATTTCTTCCTCATCATGTTCCAATAATTTCAGTGCGATATATCGGGGTGATATTCTAGTAGTTACCTCTTCGTTGCCGTGTTGGTTTAGCAGCTGCTGTAGCTTCTTAATAGCATCTTCAATCTGATGACCATAATTAATATGAATATGCCTGACGATGGGTTCACGATCTTCGTAAACGTCTATGATTTTATTGAAGAGTTTGCCTATGCCACTACCTTTGGATCCTATGGTGTGTTCCATGGGAATCCCAATCATTTGAGCAAGCGCCCTATAATCAAATTGATCCCCTTTTTCCTGAAATTCATCCCACATATTAAGGGCCATCACCACCTTAATGTCCATATCTATCAATTGGGTGGTGAGGTAAAGGTTGCGTTCCAGATTAGCAGTATCCACAACATTTAAAACCACATCCGGCAGTTCATTAAAAAGGTGTTCACGAACATAAAGCTCCTCTGGGGTGTAGCTGGTGATGGAGTATGTGCCTGGCAAGTCTACCAACTTAAACGTATAGCCTTTGTGTTTAAAAATGGCTTGCTTGGCATCAATGGTGACGCCACCATAATTTCCAACTTTTTCCTTGGAATTGGAAGCAAAATTGAACAGGGTCGTTTTTCCGCAATTGGGATTTCCGACCAAGGCCACATTGATTATCTTGCTGTGATGGGATTGCCCATTGATATTTAAGGACGATTCAAGTTGGAGCGTTCCTTCAAATTTACTGCCATTACCTTTTTTACTTAGATCCCGGCTAACTTCTATCAGCGCAGCTTCACTCCGACGGAGAGATAGATCGTATCCCATAAGGTTATACTCAATGGGGTCACGGAGGGGTGCGTTTTTTACTACAATTACCTGTTTGCCAACTATAAAACCCATCTCTATGATGCGTTTTCGAAAGGCTCCACGACCCCTTACTTTTGTGATAATCGCTTTTTCTCCGTTCTTCAGTTCTGCTAGAGTCATGCTATTCTTTCTTTCTTACAAAAAACGGTGCTTTCATCGATACTTTTAATACCCAGTTCAGGGTATTCTTTTTCGCTAATGCTGCTAGTCTCAAATCTTGAATTTTAATCAATCATATCCAATGATTGTAAAAAAGTGGGCGGATCTATTTCATTTTCATGCAGTAGATGATGGATTTTTGGCATGATGCTCGCGATTCGATAACCCCAATGCGATCCGAAAAGCTTACGGCATTCACTGATGGCATTTTGTCGGGCAGCGTGGGTATTTCTTTGGTAAAGGAGGATGAAGTCTTTCATATCTTGGTAAATATCAGTGATGCTTTCAGACAAACTTGCTTTCAAGGGTTCATTGGCATTGATATATTGAGGGTCGTTAAACCAGAATTCATCCTTTTTACCAAACTTTTCTCTGAGTACATAAAACAGGTTCTCCCAGTCTTCAGGTGTCACAAAACGTTCATTCGCCTCAGGATGCTCAACTTCAACATCAGGCATTAAGCTTCCTTTTAAATAAAGTAAAGGGCCGATGCGGTATATAAACTCAAGGACTTCTTCGATGGGTTTAAGGGCTAAACGATCAAAAAAATAGCAGAATTCATTGGCTACTGTCAACATCTCCAGAATTGGCTTTTTCAGCGTGACATCGTCATTGTATTGCTCCATAAATGAATTTTTTTGCAAAAGTAGTCCTTTTCACTATAGATAGAAAGCATTGCTTATGGACGATAGTATTGAACTGCGCTGAAAACAAAGGATCGTCAGCCCAGTTTTAATTCTTTGATAATGTTGTCGATCTGGTCGCTGAGCTGCTGGTTCACACGGTCAAAATCATCCCTGCTTTCCAGCTTTCCTTTCATGCCAAAATAAAACTTGATTTTGGGTTCTGTTCCTGAAGGCCGCACGCTCACCTTGCTTCCATCCTTGGTGAAAAATTGTAAGACGTCGGAAGTGGGCAAGTCGATGCTGGTTTCTGTTCCCGCTACAAGATCCGTTGCTTTACCGATCAAATAATCTTTTATAGCGACTACCGGAGAACCGCCCAAAGATTTTGGAGGTTGGGCTCTAAAGTTATCCATCATTTGCTGAATTTTTTCTGCTCCCTCTTTCCCTTTGCGAACCACAGATACCAGCTTTTCTTTATAAAAACCGAATTCCAGATATAGATCCTTGAGCATCTCATACATCGATAAGCCATGATCGGCAGCCCATGCAGCTGTTTCAGCAATCATAGAACATGAAATAACGGCATCTTTGTCGCGGACAAAATCGCCGACTAGATAGCCGTAGCTTTCTTCTCCGCCACCAATAAAAGTTTTCTCCCCTTCAAAATGCTTGATAATATCAGCGATATATTTGAAACCGGTCAGCACATCGGAATGATCCACCTTATATTTATTGGCCAGATCGACCAACAATTCTGAAGTGACAATCGTTTTGACAATAAACTCTTTCCCGCTTAGTTTGTTATTTTCGCTCCATTTGGTGAGGAGGTAGTTGATCAGCAATGAGGCTGTCTGGTTGCCATTAAGCAGCACAAAGTCATCACCATTTCTTACCGCTATTCCCACACGATCACCATCGGGATCAGTGGCCATTACCAAATCAGCACCAATATCTTTTGCCTTTTTAATGGCCATCTCTAAGGCTTCCGGTTCTTCCGGGTTGGGCGATTTTACAGTAGGGAAATTTCCGTCGGATACGGCTTGCTCTTCCACGATATGAACGCTTTCGAAACCGAAATTTGTCAAGGATTCGGGAACCAGTTTGACCCCTGTGCCATGGAGGGGAGTATACACGATTTTAAAATTCTTTTGCCTTTGGATGGCTTCCGGTGACAAACTCAAGGATTTTATCTTAGCCAGGTATGCCTCATCAATTTCATTGCCAATGCGTTGAATGAGGGTCTGGTTTCCTTCGAATTGTATTTCTTGAATACCTCCAATTTTATTAACCTCTTCAATAACATTTTTATCGTGTGGACTAATAAGCTGTCCGCCATCGTCCCAATAGGCTTTATAACCGTTGTATTCTTTCGGGTTATGAGAGGCAGTGATAACGATGCCCGCCTGGCAACCCAGGTGTCGAATGGCGAAGGATAATTCCGGAGTAGGCCTTAAATCGTCAAACAAAAATACCTTGAGACCATTGGCTGAGAACACATCCGCTGCGACTTCCGCAAAATAGCGACTATTGTTTCGCGAATCGTAGGCAATGGCCACCTGAATAGGTTTTTTGTCGGGAAAATTCGTTTTTATATAATTAGCAAATCCCTGAGTGGCAGCGCCAACGGTGTATTTATTCATGCGGTTGGAACCAGCTCCCATGATGCCACGCAAACCGCCTGTCCCAAATTCAAGATTACGATAGAAAGCTTCGGTAAGCTCCAGTGGCTTGTTTTCCATCATCTCACGAATGGCTTGTTTGCTTTCGTTGTCATAAGGTCCATCAAGCCATTGCTGTGCTTTATCTAAAATATTTTGATCTATAGCTGTTTTCATATTATTGCTTGTTTAATTGATCCAATACAATTTGTAAGCTATCAAGCCAATAGGGAACGGCAACACCGGTTTGCTCTTTTATTTTTGTTTTGTTTAAAACGCTGTAGAAAGGACGGTTGGCCTTGGCGGGAAAATCTTTGGATTCGATGGCGTTTACACGGCATTTCAAACCGGCGCCATGCATGATTGCTTTTGCAAAATCGTACCAACTGATTATTCCTTCGTTGCTGTAATGATACCATTCTACTGTTTGCTTCTTCATTTTGCTATTGGCCAGGATGTCTAGAATGGCCCTGGCCAGATCCCCGGCATAGGTTGGTGTTCCTATTTGATCAACTACAACGCCTATTTCCTCTCTTTCCCTGCCTAATCGAAGCATGGTTTTAACAAAGTTATTTCCAAAGGAAGAATAAAGCCAGGAAGTACGAATAATGATGGCAGAAGTTGCCTGTTTCTCTACCGCTTTTTCACCTGCCAGCTTACTGAAACCATAAAAGGAGTCTGGCGAAGGGATATCGGTTTCGACATAAGGCTGGTGGTGTGTTCCATCAAAAACATAATCGGTTGAGATGTGTACCAAGGCTGTATCGTTCTTCGCACAAGCTGCTGCCAAATATCCCACGGCAGTGGCGTTAATCAGCATAGCCAGCTCCTGATCATCTTCGGCTTTGTCCACAGCAGTATAGGCCGCGCAATTGATGCAGAAGTCAAAATTTCCATGCTCTAAGAAGTTCAGAACAGCGGCTTTGGCGGTGAGGTCAAGCTCTTCAACATCTGTATATGTAAATTGAAATTCGGGATATGCTGCTGCCAGGCCTTTTATTTCGGAACCTAATTGCCCTTTGCTGCCGGTTATTAATATTTTTTTCATGCAATTCCTTTATAGGCTGGGGTCTTCTCTTAGTAATTGATCAAAATACTGAATGGTCTTCTTCAAGCCATCTTCCAAATGAATTGTTGGTTCCCAATCTAGTTTTTCTTTGGCCAGGCTGATGTCCGGTTTTCTTTGCATGGGATCGTCCGATGGGAGGGGTTGATAGACGATCTTAGATTTGCTCCCGGTCATTTCGATTAACTTTTGAGCCAATTCAAGAATGGTAAATTCTCCCGGGTTACCAATGTTTACCGGGCCGATAAAATCATCATCTGAGGCCATCATTTTTATCATGCCGCTAACCAGGTCGTCCACATACTGAAAGCTTCTGGTTTGTTCGCCGTTACCATATACGGTGATGTCTTCACCCTTCAGGGCTTGAACAATGAAGTTGGATACCACCCTGCCATCATGAGGGTGCATATTGGGTCCGTATGTATTGAAAATACGGATGATTTTGATCTTTACCTTGTTTTGATAATGGTAGTTCATAAAGAGTGTTTCAGAAACTCGTTTACCCTCGTCATAACAAGATCTCATGCCAATGGGGTTCACATGTCCCCAGTAGTCTTCTGTTTGAGGATGGATTTCAGGGTCACCGTAAACCTCACTGGTGGACGCTTGAAGTATTTTTGCACGAACTCTTTTGGCTAATCCCAGCATATTGATCGCCCCCATTACGGAGGTCTTTACTGTTTTAATGGGATTGTACTGGTAATGGATGGGGGAAGCCGGACAAGCCAGGTTAAAGATTTCATCCACTTCCACAAAATAAGGACTGGTAACATCATGTCGAACCATTTCAAAATAGGGGTTGTCCAACAGATGGATAATATTTTTCTTCTGACCAGTAAAATAGTTATCGAGAGAAATGACTTCATTGCCATCTTTCAGGAGCCTTTCACAAAGATGCGATCCGATAAATCCGGCTCCTCCGGTAACAAGAATTCGTTTCATAGCTAGCTTTTTTAAAAATGATCCCGGCCAGATTCCGGCCGGGACGAAAATTTATTTAGTCTCAATCTTTTGTCTTCCGATGCCGAAATAATCGAAGCCAGCTTGAGCAATTTCGTTGGGATCGTAGATGTTACGGCCATCAAAGATGACTTTTTTATTTAGCAGGCGAAACATGACTTTGAAATTAGGAAATTTAAATTCCGGCCATTCGGTTAGCATAAACAATCCATCGGTGTCAATTAAGGCTTCGTATTGATCTTGTGCAAAGGTAATGCTGTCACCCAGGATTCGCTTGGATTCTTCCATAGCTGCAGGATCATAGGCTTTTACAGCTGCCCCTGCTTCTAGTAGCTTTTTGATAATGACCAGCGAAGGGGCTTCACGCATGTCATCGGTTTGAGGTTTAAATGATAATCCCCATAAGGCAAAGGTTTTCCCTTTTAGATCTCCTTCAAAATAGTGCATGGCTTTGGCGAAAAGAATAGATTTTTGACGCTCGTTAACATCTTCAACTGACTTTAGCACATCCATACTATAACCGTTTTTGTCTGCGGTTTTAATCAAAGCCTTCACATCTTTTGGGAAGCAGGAACCACCATAACCTGTACCGGGATAGATGAAGTAAGGGCCGATACGAGAGTCGGAGCCGATTCCTTTTCGCACCGAAGTGACATCAGCACCAACGATCTCACAAAGGTTGGCAATGTCATTCATAAAACTAATTTTAGTCGCTAGCATTGAGTTGGCGGCATATTTTGTCATTTCTGCCGATACAATATCCATAAAAATGACAGGATGGCCGTTCAGGGTGAAAGGTTTGTATAAACGCTGCATCACCTTTTTGGCTTTCTCGGAATCAATACCCACAACGATTCTGTCTGGTTTGAGAAAATCGTCCACAGCAGCCCCTTCTTTCAGGAACTCAGGGTTGGAGGCTACATCGAATGGAATTTTCTCACCCCTTTTGTCTAGCTCCTCCTGAATGGCCACTCTCACTTTTTCTGCGGTACCCACTGGAACTGTGCTTTTGGTGACCATTAAAAGATACTTTTTCATGTGGCGTCCCACCTGGTGTGCAACTTCCAATACATATTTCAGGTCTGCACTGCCATCTTCATCCGGAGGTGTTCCCACGGCACCAAAAACAACATCCACTTCATCCAAACATTCGGATAGTTTTGTTCCAAAATGAAGACGTCCCTTTTCAGTGTTCCTCTTAACCAGATTTTCAAGCCCGGGCTCGTAAATAGGAATAATTCCATTATTAAGATTGTCAATTTTTTTCTTGTCTATGTCAACGCAGTTTACGTCAATTCCTACCTCAGAAAAGCAAGCTCCTGTAACTAATCCCACGTAACCGGTACCAACAATTGTTATCTTCATTGAGTTGAATTATTAATTTAAAGAATGTTCAAAAATATCATTATTATAGAAATGCCTTGATAAGAATTATTTCAACCATTTATCCAGCCAGCTGAAAAAGGTACGTTGCCAAAGGATTCCATTTTGTGGTTTGAGGATCCAATGGTTTTCGTCAGGAAAATAAAGAAATTCGGCCGGTACATGTCGAATTATTGCCGCATCAAATGCCTGCATTCCCTCCGTTACCGGGATACGATAATCGAGTTGGCTATGAATCACCAAGATAGGGGTGTTCCAGTTCTGAACAAATTTATGTGGAGAGTTAGCATAGGTGCGTTGAGCAACTTTATTGCTTTTGTCCCAAAAGGGGCCGCCTAAGTCCCAGTTAACAAACCACATCTCATCGGTTTCAAGGTATTGCGATTCCAAATTAAACATGCCGTCATGGGCAATGAAGGCTTTAAAACGGTTATGAGCGTGGCCGGCAATCCAGTAGATCGAGAAGCCGCCGTATGAAGCACCTACTGCGCCGAGACGATTTTCATCGATAAATGGCTCTTTTTTAAGGGAGTCAATGGCGCTGAAATAATCTTTCATGTTTTGGCCCCCGTAGTCGCCACTGATTTCTTCGTTCCATTTGGTGCCGAATCCCGGAAGTCCACGTCGGTTTGGAGCGACGATGATATAACCATTTGCTGCCATCATCTGAAAATTCCAACGGTATGACCAAAACTGACTGACCGTACTTTGAGGACCTCCTTCACAGTAAAGCAGTGCAGGATATTTTTTGTTCGGATTGAAATGAGGAGGATAAATCACCCAGGTGAGCATCTGTTTGTTGTCAGTGGTTTTTACCCAACGTTTTTCAATTTTGCCCATGCTTAACTGGCTTAGAATGTCTTTGTTGGTAAAGGAAATTTGGGTGTCCTTTCCGGTTTTCGCGTTTACAGCATATACCTCAACAGGCATTGACATGCTCATGCGCGTAGTGAAGAGCGTTTCCCCGGCAGGAATTACCGAAGTGTAATCATGGATGCCGTTTGTGACTTTACTAATGTTTCCTTTTTTAAGATTCAGTTTGTAAATGTCATCGGAGGCATGCCAATCGCTAATAAAATAGATGTCTTTCCCATTTTCACTCCAGGCAAGTCCCTGAGCATTCTGATCAAAACCACGGCTGTAGTTGGTTTTTTCACCCGTTGCCAAATTCATCACAAACAAGCGATTTTTGTCTGATTCATAGCCATCATGTTCCATGCTTTCCCAAGCCATATATTTTCCATCAGGCGAAAAAATAGGTGCCACATCATAACCCATCATACCTTTGGTCATGTTTTTAGTGCTTTTATCTGCCAGCTTATAGAAATAGATATCTGAATTTGTAGAAATGCTGTAGGCCAATCCTTTTTTCTTCCGGCAGGTATAAGCAATCGTTTTTGAATCGGGAGTCCAGTTGATTTGTTCCATCCCGCCGAAAGGTTTCATGGGGCTTTCATACGGCTCGCCTTTCATGATATCGACCGTATTGCTGATGGATTTTCCATCGTAATTGGCTACAAAAATATGACTGTAGCTGTCTACCCAGGTATCCCAGTGACGATACATGATATCGTTATAAATACGACCGGTGGTTTTTGGTAAATCGGGATAGATGTCGCGTGGTGTCTTGTCTACTTTTACCTCGGCAGTAAAGAGGATTTTTTTCTGATCAGGAGCATACTTAAAGCCGGTGATGCCTCCTTTGAAATGAGTAATCTGCACAGGATCAGAACCATCTGGGTTCATTTCCCAAAGTTGCATACTGCCTTTTCGTGCTGAGAGGAATCCTATTTTTTTTCCATCAGGACGCCATATCGCATTGTATTCACCACCGGGGGTATGCGTAAGCTGCTTAAGATTCTTACCATCCACCGATAGGCTGTAAAGTTCGCGATTCCCTTTGTTCTGTTTTTTGCTGTAGTAGGTAACTCCGTATAGAAGCGTGGTTTTGTCTGGCGATAGTTGCACATCGCTCAAGCGCCCAAACGACCACAACACTTCAGGAGTCATCAAGTCGCTGGTTAATTTAAGATGGGGTTTTTCAATGAGTTTTTTCCCTTTTACATTAGCAGTCGGGCTTGTGTTTTGTCCCATCATGCTGACAGACAGCATGGCCATAAACATTAATAAGTAAATTCTTTTCATGGAGTCAATAATTTTTGAACAAAAGTAGTGAATTTGGCGGTTTATTCGGGTGTAGGAAAAGTCAAAATTCAACAAAAACAGGGACATCCGTAAGCTGTAGCTCGAAGCCTTTCGCAGTGAACTGAGGAGAGATGGTTTTATTCCCTAAAAGTGCTTGTATCTTAATGATTTGTTGCTTCATGGGGATACTTATCCATTTTGGAGTAATATCTTGATTGGCAACCGGTCGCCAGACGATGAGGATTTCTTTTCCGTTGGTGAAATTTTTATACAGATAGGCATAAGCCGTTGTGTCTTCCCTTACAACTTTAATAAAATGGTAGGACCCAATTTCTTGAAATAGCCTTCTGAATGCAATAAAAGACAGCTTTTTTTTGAAGCCGGTTTTGTACGATCCACATAAACCGGAGCGGTTGTGAAGAAATGAATCATAAGCAACATTGGCAAAATAGTACCAATAAAAATTTTCAGCACCGAGCCTCCACAAAATTAGGGCCATACGAACACCAAAAATTGCTTGTTGCCGTTCGTTTACGCATTCGGAGTGGGTGCAATCTTCACCGGCACCACCGGAATCGAAACCGAATTCTGTTACGTCAATTTTCTTCCCCGGCATGTTTTTATCACGATAACGCGAAAGATTGGCCATGGACCAGACTGCTGACCGTCGATCTTCCGGCATTACAGCAACCCTCTTGCCGTCTTCTCGAAATATATAGCTGTATATGTGACAATTCAAGCCATCTAGCCATATTGAGTTTTCCGGATTCAGGTAGTTGGAGATATAATTGTGGTTATCGTTGTTCGGATCGTAAGCCTGTACGGCGCATGGCAAAACAGGAACCCTGGAAACCGATTTAATTCCCTTGCTCATCCCGGCCAATATACGTTGGTAAATGGCTGGTGGATAGTTCCATGGCTCATTACCAATTTCAACTTTCTCAATCAGTGGGCGTTCCGGTTTGCAAAAATGCTTCGCAAATTTTTGCCCAAAGTCATAGGCCTCCTGGTAAGGGTGCAACCATAATGAATCGGGAAAGTTATTTGCATTAAAAGAAATTGTAGCGTCAATGTGAAACCCAAAAGTTTCCCAAAAGCGGTATTCCCTGTCCCAATTCAGCCAAGGCTTTGCCGGTGTCCCATGTCCGGAGGTCATCCGACTATAATCAGGTAGGTGCTGAGGGCTTTTTATGTCCCAATCAAGTGGGTGATAGTTGCGCAATTGATGCGTAATAGTTTGAAATTCTGCCGGCCCGGTGCCAGGTTTTAAAAGATCGGAATAAACACTGTAGCCCCATCCCCAAAAGGTATTAATCCCAAAAGCATGAGCAAAATTAAGTGCTGATATTTTGGGCTCAGGAGCTTTTCCATAAGGCCCATAAGGCCCGTAAACAGCAAATTCCCACAGACTTGCCTTTTTATAATCGGCAAGCGAGAGCGTAAATATAATTTTTAGAAAGCGAGCACTCACAATTTGTTTTAGCGGAATCTGAAGGTATGGAATGGCTTCCGGATTGAGATGTAGAAGTGGTTTCCAATGTGAGCCGTCTTCACTGATTGAGACGGCTATGCTTTTTACTGATCTGCTATTGAGGTGCCGACTGGCAATCCAGCCAATTTTTCGGCTGCGGCCAAAATCAAACAAAACATTTTCGGCAGGCAATCCTTTTAATGCTGCCAACTCAAAGAGGTCGAAAGCATGTGAACAGCTTAGCTGAATTCGAGAAAGCTTTCGTCCGGCAGGGAGGCGATAGTTGACCAGCTTGAATTTTTGTCCGGGCAGGTAAACAAAGTTTTGTGTAGATTTATCCTCATATTGAAGGGTGATTTTCAGGCTGTCAGAAACATCCGCCTTGAGCGTTAATAGGTTCAGTTGCTGAGGGGAGGGGATAGTCAGCTTGAGTGAGCCATTTTTAATGTGACTTTTTGTGTTTGGATTGCCATCGAATGCATAGCTTATAGATTCCTGAGCTGATGAAACATGATATGAATTTTTATTCAGGAAAAAGTTCATTCGTTTTTGAGTAATATAATGGAAGGGTAGGGGATTCCCCGACTCCCAATAGGTGTGCTGATCACCATCTGTAATCCATTGGACATTATTGCCTGAACTGGTGATAACAAGAGCCTCGAAAGGTTTAACCAAACCGGCATCTGGCTGCCACCTTTGCGCAGCAACATTTAGAGATACGGTCTGGAAAAGGCCGAAAAGAAGAAACAGCTTGAAACTTTTTTTCATATTAGTAGGTAAAAATACAAAATGAGTGCATGTAATTGGCTCTTATGTAGACTAAATTTAAAATAACCCCAAATTATAATCAATCCCCGGGTTTATGTGAATAAATTAACAATCATTTGTATTTTTGCTCGAAATAATCCTAATATGAAAGAATTACTGATTAACTTTCCGTTTGTTTTTGGTCTGCTTGCTGCTTGTATCCATGTGTTGACAGGCCCGGATCACCTTGCTGCCGTGGGCCCGCTTGCCATCAATTCAAAGGTAAAACCCTGGTTGGTAGGAATGACATGGGGTGTTGGTCATGTATTGGGTATGATGGTAATCGGTATCCTTTTTTTCTTTTTCCGAGAATTGATCCCGGTCAAATTTATTTCAGCACAAGGTGAAAAAGTGGTTGGCATCATGCTGATATTGATTGGTTTGTGGGCGTTATTTCGCTTATACAAACAATTGGCTCATGCCCAGCATCATCATCTGCATAGGCATGATAACCAGGATGGTGAGGCCTATATTCATTCTCACGAACATACGCATGAATCTCCTTTTGAAAAACATCAACATGCCGATTTCCATCGGCAGACTCTTCGTGCCGCCTTAGGCATTGGTGTAATTCATGGATTAGCCGGAGTTTCTCATCTGATAGGATTGCTTCCCACTTTGGCTTATTCGACCGCCTTTGGCTCGGCTTTATATTTACTGGGCTTTGCTGTGGGAACCCTTGCCGCAATGAGCTTGTTCTCTATGGTGATGGGCCTCATTGGTAAAGTTACTTCACAACAGAAAAAAGAGCTTGCTTTCCGCTTGATTAATGGAATTGTCGGATTTAGCGCTATTTTTGTAGGTGTATTCTGGATGTGGAAAGCATGGTAGCTGATCTTGGACTTTTACTTTGAATATAATGCTTGTTTCATTTCTGAAAACCTGAAGGTGGATTAGGAATGGAATCTGCGGATGAAGCTAAATGTTGAACATTATGATATGATCAGTAAACTCGAAAAACTGGCATATTTCACCAATAAAGATCGTTGCCCGGAAAAATAATTGCTTATTTGTGGCTGCCCTCTTCCATAAAATTAGCTTTCGTTTCGGTGATTAAGAGTTGGAATAATCCCTTTTCAATTCACTTTGTAAGAAATGAAGAGCCGCTTTCATATTCTGCGCTGCTGTTTCAGAAAGTTCCTCCTTGAAATCCCACTTATAGCCCTTGATATGAAGTAGATAAGTATCGGGTTTTTTCTTAAAAAGATCTTCACACAAATACTGCACATAGGCAGGCGATATGGCATGCATGGTAAATTCAACACGGGCATTTCCCGGATTTACTTTTGTGAAGGCATAATTGTCAATGACTTCCTGTGAAGCATCAACAAAAATGATCCGTTCGTAAGAGGAAATTTTTTCTGCATCCTCAATATTCAATTGATAATTTGATTCGGTATCAATGTTTTCCATGCCATGCTGAGAAAGCCAGGCTTGCATTTCTTCCACAAAACAGTTTCCTAACCCATCGTCCATTCGCCCCGGATTACCATAACCATAAATAAGCCACTTTCCCATTAGTCTTTAATTTTATGTGCAATAATGTTATTATCAGCACCTACCAACGTCATCTCAAGAGGCATTTGACCCAGGGCATGGGTAGCGCAACTCAGACAAGGGTCGTAGGCACGAATGGCAACCTCAACGGCATTCATCATGGGCTCGGTAATCTCCTTCTGCCCGTTCATAAATGCTTTGGCCGTGCTGTTGACGGCCATGTTCATGGGTTCATTATTATTGGTGGTCGAAACGATCAGGTTTGCCATTGATATCAGATCATTATCGTCAATGCGATAATGGTGAAACAAGGTTCCTCTGGGTGCCTCGATAACGCCAACACCTTCGTGCTGTTTGGTGCCTTTTACTGTGAGGTCTTCATTTTGAAGGTCGGGGTCGTGAAGCAAGTCTCGAATGGATTCTGCAGCATAGAGCACTTCGATGAGGCGAGCCCAATGGTAATGTAAAGTCATATTATTGGGTTTGCCATGGGTGTATGCTTTGTAGTCTTCGAAAGCTTCCTGAGCCAAAGGCGTAGGAATAAAATCACAGGTGTTCAGCCTTGCCAGTGGGCCTACTCTGTACCAGCCTTTTTCCTTGCCAAGCTGTTTCAAATAGGGGAATTTCATATAACTCCAGGTTCGAACCTCTTCTTCGATGTAATGATTATAATCCTGATAATCAACATTGTCCATTATGTGTTTCCCTTCAGCATCCACCGCCCTTAAAACGCCATGATATATATCCAAGGCTCCATCTTTACGAACCAAGCTCAGGTGATTTGATGGGAAATTGGCAAAATTGTCAACCATACTTCGGTTGTTTTTGTGGTAATATTTAAAAAAGTCTAAGGCACCTTGTGCCCATTCCACCATTTTATCGGCATTAAGGGGGTCGGCACCATGGAGGAGCTCATCGCGCTCGGCTATACTGAGATTTTTATTGATCCCTCCTGGAATGGAACCTGTACCATGAATTTTCTTTCCGGCGGTCAGTCTAATGATTTCCTGCCCGAATTTTCGCATCATCACTCCCTGTACGGCTAAATCGCGGTTTTGCTGAGCTACCCCAATGATATTCCGCAAGGCGGGATCACCATCGATACCGAAAAGAAAATCGGGTGATGATAAATGAAAGAAATGAAGGACATGCGATTGGAAAAATTGTCCGTAATGCATCAATCTGCGCATCTTCTCGCCCACGGCAGTCAAGCCTTCACCGGTTCCGGCTCCCACAATCACGTCCAAGGCTTTGGATGCGGCAAGGTGATGGCTAACCGGGCAAATTCCGCAAAGCCGTTGCACCAATACGGGGGCTTCCCAATAAGGACGCCCTTGCACAAAACGCTCGAAACCCCTGAATTCAACAATGTGTAAACGCGAATCTTTTACCTGGTTGTGATCATCCATGTAAATAGTTACTTTCCCGTGACCTTCAACGCGTGTTACAGGTTCTATGGTTATTTTTTTTGACATTCGTTTCTGTTTTAATCAAATTTTATCACTTCATAAGGTAATTCCATTTCATTGCCGGTAATAAGGGCATAGAGGGCATTCCATATCAGATCGGCTCTGGGAGGGCATCCCGGCAGATAATAATCAATCTTCACCACTTCGTGGCAAGGATAAACCCGATCAAGCAGGATGGGTAGCTCCTTATCATTGGGGATGATCTTTTCTTTGTTCTCACCAACTGTTACGCCATCAATATAGGCTTCCCTCAAGCACTCTTCGATGGGAATGCCGTTGCGCATGGCCGGCAATCCTCCCATAATGGCACATTCGCCCAGCGACACCAGAATATCGCAATTCTCACGGAAATATTTTAAAATTTCTACATTCTCGCTGTTGCAACAACCGCCTTCGATGATGCCAATATCCACTGCTTGGGTGAATTTTTTTAAATCGTTGATGGGTGATTTGTCGAATTCCACTAGCTCAATGAGGTCGAGGATTCTTTCATCAATATCGAGTATCGACATGTGGCAGCCGAAACACCCTGCCAATGAGGTGGTTGCTATTATTTTTTTATTCATTTTCTGCTATTTTGTTTAATGATTCATTTGTAATGCCGATGGGGTTTTTGTCATATTTTCGTGTGCCTATGGGTTCGTGAAAGCCAAGCTCTTTGTAAATAATGGAACCCACCGGGCAATTGTCCATGGCTTTTTGAGCCAGTTCATCCGAAATGTCCTTTCCCAACACGGGATCAAGAACCACCTGGAGGTCTTGTCCTCGATTTTCGTAGGCAAAATAGTGACGCCCCTTCTTGTCAACTATAGTTTTCATGCATCGTTGGCATGCGATACAACGGTTTTGCTCTTTAATGATTTTTGGATTGCTTGCGTCTACCTCCTTAAGGGGAAAACTATAAGGGTATCGTGGCACCATCATTTTGAAACGATAAGCCAGGGCTTGAAGCTCACAATTGCCACTTTTTTCGCAAGTGGGACAAAAGTGATTGCCACTGACAAATAATAACTCGATGATGCTTTTTCGAATATCATTCAATTCGGCCGTATTGTTTTCAATATCCATACCAGCGGCAGCCGGTGTGGTACATGAAGTCATCATGCGTTTATTGATTCTTATGGTGCAGATGCGGCAACCGCCTTTGGGTTTTATGCCAGGCATATTGCAAAGCGTAGGGATGAAGACGCCGTTTTCGCGAGCTGCTTCCACAATGGTTTTACCTTTCTCGGTTATGATTTCCTGGCCGTCAATTTTAATTTTAATTTGATGATTCATCATTAGAGAATAATTGATTTAAAAAGTATGTAATGAGGTTTTTCTTTTAGTAAATTCGGCCGCTTCTTTCATTGATTGTTCCAAATCGAAACCACTATCAAAATCTGTCAGGCTTTGCACGTACTGCTCATAAAGATGCCTGAAATTGAATATGGACGATAGTATTGGATTACCAGCGGCTTGTCCCAGTCCGCAACGGCTTGCTTTAAGTGTTTTACCCCAACTGAGTAGATCGTCAATATCTTTGCGAACGCCATGTCCATCAAGAATTTTCTGCAATTTATTTTTCATGATTAATGGCATATTGCGACAAGTGGAACAGGAACCACAACTTTCTTCAATAAAAAACTCCATGAAATTCATCACCACGTCACGTAGCAGGTCACGACTTTCGTTAAAGATAATGATAGAACCTCCCGTGGGAAGGTCTGAATAACTCAACTTTCGGTCGTGAAACTTTTCAGCAATCATCATCCCCGTTGGTTTATACCATTTCATGAGTTCGGTTGTATCCAAATTACTGAAGTCTTTTACACCAATCATCATCCCCGAAGGGCCACCTACCTGAATAGCTTGAACATTCTCAGCTCCGCTCATTTCGATAAGCTCTTTAATGCTGGTTCCCCATTCTACTTCATAAATGCCCGGGAATTTACAATCTCCTGAAATACTAAGAAGTTTGGTGCCATAGGAGTCTTTGGTTCCAAAACCGGCATACCATTTGGCTCCATGACGAATAATCTTAACTGCTGTGGCTAGTGTTTCCACATTGTTGACGATGGTGGGGTAGCCCAAGTAGCCTTTTTCTACCGGAAATGGAGGCTTGTCGCGAGGTTCGCCACGTTTGCCTTCCAATGATTCAATGAGAGCAGATTCCTCGCCACAGATGTAGGCGCCGGCACCCAGCTGTATCCTTATGTCGAAATTAAAATCATCTTTCCCGATAATTTTCTTTCCAAGTAATCCCATCTTACGCATTTCTTCTAGTTTGCGATTCAGGAATTTATAGAGATATTTGTATTCGTAACGCAAATATAATAAGCCAATGTCAGCCCCCGTTGCATAAGCTGCAATTACCATTCCCTCGAATACCATTTCCGGATATTCGGTCAACATTACGCGATCCTTAAAAGTGCCTGGTTCTCCTTCGTCTGCATTACAGATGATTACGTGGTGATCTCCCTCTACCTTGCGTCCAAAACGCCATTTTAAGCCTGTGGGAAATCCTGCGCCTCCCCGGCCTCTCAAGTTAGACTCTTCAACTTCATAAATCACTTCTTCAGGGGTCAATCCCGTAATTTTGTCCTTCAGGACGCTAAAGAAAGGATAATCTTTCTTAAGAAGAATCGATTTCTTGCGGATGTTGTTGTACACCATTGCCTGCACATCCTGATCTGCATTGTTTCCATCTCCAAAGTTTTCATATACCAAGTCTTCAAAGGCTTTGCCTTCCTTGAGCCCTTCAATCAGCTCGTGTACGCGATAAGGCGTGAGATTGGTAAAAACCCGATCATTGATAATCGCTGCAGGGTCTTGGTCATTCATGCCAATACACGAGGTGTTAAAAAGACCAAATCGTCCATCTTCGCTGATTTGCCCAAAACTAATATCGCACTCCGATTCAAAAGCTTCTTTTACCAATTGCCTGTTGCGTAAACAAGAAGTGATACTGCTGTTGAAATAGATGTTGACTTCAGCTTTAGGCTTCGTTGAAAAGAAATGGTAAAAGCTGAGCACTTCATGAATACTTGCCGTGGAAATATGAAGCGCGGAAGCTAATTCAGCTACTTGTTCATCACTAACATAATTTTGCTGTTCATGAATATCCAAAAGAATGTCCATAAGCCTTCCCGGATCATTCTTGTATCGGGCTGCAATCTTTTTTGTTAAAACCTTCATAGAATTGAATGCTGATTAAAAAATTCATTTACTTTTGCACTGTTATTAAATTCACAACAAAAATAGATGTTTTTTTGTAAATGCATTAACAGTTAACAAATTTATAATGAATTTAAACTATAGCAAGGGTTTTGAAGGTAGCTAATGAAATTTGGGTAAGCGGTTTGGTGCAAGGTGTTGGTTTTCGCCCTTTTATTTATAAACTGGCCAAGCATTATGAATTGACAGGACAGGTGGAGAACAATAATCTTGGCGTTCGGATAAGGGTAGAGGGGTCGGCAAACAGCCTTTTGGCCTTCGTGCAAGCTATAAAAAATGAATCTCCACCTGCAGCTGCTATCGAAAGTTTGGTAGTAAAATCATGTGATGCAAATGGGTTTACCGACTTTGTTATTACTAAAAGTCGATCAATATCTACGGAAGTAACTGAGGTTAGTCCCGATATTGCTGTTTGTGATGCTTGTTTGGAGGACATGAAAACACAAGCTAATCGTATAGATTATCCCTTTATTAATTGTACGAACTGTGGCCCTCGGTTCACCATCGTCAGGGCTTTGCCCTACGATCGTGCTAAAACTACTATGGCTTCTTTTAATATGTGCGAAGATTGCGGAAAGGAGTATGCCGAGGTTCTCGATAGGCGATTTCATGCCCAGCCGATTGCTTGTGAGCATTGTGGACCTCATTATCAGATGTGGATAAAACAACAGAAATTTATTAGTCTTTCTGATATTGTTAGATTGTCTGTTAAGTTATTGGATGAAGGAAAGATACTTGCTATCAAGGGGATGGGCGGATTTCATTTGGCTTGTGATGCTTTTAATGAAAAGACGATCGTCGGCTTACGCGAAAAAAAGAATCGCGAAGCGAAACCCTTGGCGGTGATGTTTCGTGATTTGGAACAAATCAGAATTTATTTGCATGTAAACCAAGAAGAAGAAATCCTCCTTCAGAGTTGGCGCCGACCCATTGTTTTATTAAAGCAAAAGCCCGGCTTACCTTCTTCACTTAGTCGTGGCCTTGACAGCCTGGGGGTTGTTTTACCGTATATGCCATTTCATTATTTACTCTTTGAACATTTAAAAACCTCAGCCATTGTCCTCACCAGTGGCAACCTTTCGGATGAACCTGTTTTGATTGATGATGAAGAAGCAAGGCAAAAGCTGGATCAGCTTGCGGATGCCATAGTGGGCTATAATCGAGAGATCTACAATCGTGCCGATGATTCGGTAGCGATGGTGGTGAACGAAGTTCCACGCTTGATTAGGAGGTCTCGCGCTTATGCACCTTCTCCCGTACGTCTTTCATTTTCGGTGGAAGGAATTTTTGCTGCCGGTGCGGAACTGGTCAATTGTTTTGCCATTGGCAAAGGAAAACAGGCCATCCTAAGCCAGCATATTGGAGATTTAAAGAATCCCGAAACTTTTGCTTTTTACAAGGAAGCGTATCATCGTTTCAAAGATCTTTTTCGTTTTTCTCCTGAATATGTGGTGGCTGACCTGCATCCCGATTATTTGTCGACACGTTTTGCTGAGCAGATGAGGCTGCCGCTTCTTCAGGTACAACACCATCATGCTCATATTGCAGCCTGTATGGCAGAACACCAATTGGACGAGCCGGTGATAGGTGTAGGTTTGGATGGAACGGGATTGGGAACGGATGGTAAAATCTGGGGTGGTGAAGTGCTCCGGTGCGACCTCAATGACTTCACCCGGCTATTTCATTTGGAATATATCAAGCAACCTGGTGGAGACCTGGTGACCAAAGAACCCTGGCGTATGGCCGTTTCGTATTTGGTAAAAGCCTTGGGGGAAAAGGATGTTCGCAGACATTATGCTACTTTGTTTTCTGATATACCACTTCCAGCTTTTGAGGCAGCCTTGATGTTGCTGGAGAAGGACTTGAATTGTCCGGAAACAAGTAGTATGGGGCGTTTATTTGATGCGGTGGCGGCACTAAGCGGAATTTGTCACTATTCGAGTTACCATGCCGAGGCTCCTATGCGACTTGAATCTGCTGTAACGAAGGGGATTTTCGATATTTATTCTTTTGATATCAGGGAAAAGGATATCTCTGTTTTGTCCATGTTTCGTGAAATTTTGCAGGATAAACTTGAGGGACTTGCTTCGGGAGTGATAGCGGCGAAATTTCACAATACGGTTGTTAAAATTGTGGTGGAGAGCGTTAAAAAAGCAGCATCCATTTCGGGCTTAAAAAAAGTTGTACTTTCGGGTGGTAGTTTTCAAAATCGGATTTTGTTGGAAAATACTGAAAAGCTATTGCGAAAAAATGGTTTTCAGGTGTATTCTCATGAGAAACTGCCTTCCAACGACGCGGGGATTGCACTAGGCCAGTTGGCCATTGCGGCAAAAAGAAGAGTGCAGATGAAATGGAAACAATAGTAGATTACGAATCTCAAAGGAACAAAAAACAAATAAATCTCAAAGCTCAAATTCTAAATTTCAAAAGACAGGTTTGGAAGTTGAAAATTGGAATTTATTTGGATTTTACGATTTGTAGTTTGTTATTTGTTAAAGGTATTAGAAGTTAAGTTTTAAGAGAATTTATCAAAAAAAAATGAGATGTGTTTAAGTATTCCGGCAAAAGTCGAAAAAATTAATAGGGAGACAGCATTGTGTTCCGTGGGTGGATCTACCTATGAAGCCAATCTGCAAATGTTAAATCTTGAGCAGGTAAAGCCTGGCGATTATGTATTGATTCATACAGGTTTTGCTATCCAAAAACTGGATGCTGAGGAGGCTAAGGCCAGTTTGGAAACTTTTGCAGAATTCAGGCGATTGAATGAAGAGATGGATGATGAAGAACAGCTAATAAATAAACGACTGATTTAGTATGAGATACATTGATGAATATAGGGACAAAGAAATTGTTGCAGCATTAGCCCGGCAAATCAATGAGCGATCGACTCGTCCGGTGAAGCTCATGGAGGTTTGTGGTGGGCATACCATGTCTATCCAAAAGTTTGGTATCCCCAGCTTGCTTCCAAAAACAGTTGAATTGATTTCAGGACCAGGATGCCCGGTTTGTGTTACCAGTCGCGGTTTTATTGATAAGGCGATAGCATACAGCAGGATGGAGGACGTAATTATTACTACTTATGGTGATTTGATTCGTGTGCCGGGCTCTACTTCCACGCTTGAAAAAGAGCGGGCCAATGGGGCTAACATTCAGATCGTTTATTCTATTATGGATGCCTTGCTGGTGGCTAAACAAAATAGGCAAAAGAAAATCGTTTTTCTTGGTATTGGTTTTGAAACGACTACCCCAAGTACAGCTGCGGGCATTTTACAAGCCAAAGTTGCCGGTATTTTTAATTTTTATGTGTACAGTGCGCATAAAGTGATGCCTCCGGCCATGGAGGCGTTAATTGATGAAGGTGTACAGATTAATGGCTATATAGGTCCCGGCCATGTGAGCACCATCACGGGTCAGGGAATTTATGAGGATATTCCGAAAAAGTTTGGATTGGGGGTGGTTATCAGCGGTTTTGAGCCTGTTGATTTGATGCAATCAATATTGATGCTGGTGAATCAAATAGAAAACAATACTCCCAAGGTAGAGATCGAATATAAGCGGGCGGTTAAACCGGAAGGAAACATAAAAGCCCGTCAAATGATGGAGGAGGTTTTCGTCCCAGGCGATGACTGGTGGCGTGGTTTGGGGGTACTCAAAGAGAGCGGTTTGAAAATCAGAAAAGAATACGAAGGCCATGATGTCGAGAAGATGATTCCTGATGTTGAGGTGGAGCCTTTGATTGAGCCTTCAGGCTGTATCTGCGGTGAAATTCTTCGAGGGGTTAAAAAACCCAAAGCATGTCCTTTGTTTGGCAAAGTATGTACACCGCTTAATCCGGTAGGCTCTTGCATGGTTTCGAGTGAAGGTGCCTGCCAGGCTTATTATTTGTATAATAGATAGATACTTCACAAGATTGATTTAAGAACAAGGAATGCTGATTTTTGATTTTCGAAGTTCATTTGTTAGAAACTTCGAAATTCTTAAATTGTTAATCGAAATTCAACATTCAAAGTACATCTCAATCTTTGTAAAATATTAAACATTAACCATTTATCATTCATCATTCATCGTTCATCATTCATCGTTCATCATTCCTTTGCCTTCCCCTTTCACGGCAAAATAAGCCTCCAGTTCTTTGAGGGTATTTTCATTGGTTTGCAAATCATGAACCACTTCGCCCTCGTGTAATACTACAATCCGTTGGCAAACTTCGGTTACGTGGTTTAGGTCGTGCGACGAAATCAGCATGGTCATTTGATTCTCTTGTTGGTATCCTTTCAATATCTTCTTTAATTGAAATTGTGAGCTTGGATCTATATTGGAAAAGGGTTCATCAAGAATTAGAATTTCAGGTTTGGTCATGAGGGCTGCCGTAATGCCGACCTTTTTCTGATTGCCTTTGGATAGATCCCGAATATATTTCTTCTTGGATAAAATCTCATTATTGAAAAATTCCTTAAAAATTTCGAAAAATTGTTCCACCTCTCCACGACTTAAGCCGTTCAGTTTTCCCACAAAGTTAAAATATTCTTCCGGACTTAAATAGTCAATCAGAAAGCCTTCGTCCAGGTATGATCCGGTATAAAGTTTCCAGTCCTCAGTTTTGGTAACATCCTTTTCTTTAGATAATACCTCTCCGCTATCAGCACGAATTAAATCGAGGATGAGGCGAAAGAAAGTGGTTTTGCCTGCGCCATTATTTCCCACCAATCCAAAGCTTTCCCCTTTTCCGATGGTGATAGTTGGAACATTTAAAACGGTTTGACCGCCATATATTTTTTTAAGATTATTTACTTTTATCATGATTCAAATTGTTAAAGTTTCTAGGTATTTCGATATCCGGATGCGATTTTATAACGATTCTTCTTAAAGAAAGAAGCAGCCAAATTAATGAATTGCCTATGAAGGATTATCCCCATTATCCCTATTCCAAAAATTATCCAAAGGGAAACTGTATTGCTAAAAAAAGCATTTAATAACAGACTTAGCAGAATGGGAAAAAGAAGGATCGGGATGATATTGAGAAAGTTGTTGATTCCAATGCCCTGATGGTTCATCATTTGGCCACGATCGAGTTCCATGCGTTTTCGATTAAAAGATGCCATGAAAAGCAATAAAGGTGCATTTACACCCAGATTATAAAACAAGAAAACAAAATTGATGAACAGGATGTTGATACCAAAATAAACGTAAGGAATAGTTAGCAGAAACAGCAGAAAGGTGGGAATGGTCATCAGGTAATATTTCGCCCTGAAAAACTCTTCGGTTTGAATATTGGATGCCAGGATGAAATCGAAATGGCAGCTTTCCCATGCCAGGATATATTGTCCGTAGGCAATCAAAAAGCCTCCCGAAATAAAGACTCCTACAAAGTCAAGTATTATAAAGCGGGTCAGGTTTTTAGCGTCAGGATAGAAGAATAGTCCATAGAGCAGGAGTAGGGGAATGCTAAACATGAGCATTTGTTTAGACCGTTTATTGCGCAGCAAGAGTTTGACTTCTTGCAAAATTAAAGCGCCGATTTTACCCCGGTTCTCCAAACCTGCCAGATGACTACTTAAATTTTCAGTTGGTTTTGCTTTTTTTGTCAGGTTTTCCAGATAAAGGTGATTTCTTGTGTAGCGAAAATTTTCCCAAAAGAAAAAGCCGGCGGTTGCTATTGGGAATATGACCCAGACCGGTTGCAACAATAGGCTTCCGAAATACCAGCCTGAAATTACCGACAACGAAAAAACATCATATTTTCCTAATAACAATACTACGATTGCAATGGCGATCAGGATCAGGATAATAGAGGGTGTGACAGTAGATTTTCTCTTTATGCGGATAAGCAGAAAATTAGAACTCATTTCAAAAAAGAAAAGGGCCAAAAACCATGAAAAGGCTGTGAAAGCTGAATAATGGGCAGGTAGGTATTGAATAGCAAATGGCAAAAACAACAGAAAAGGCAAAAAGTTAAAAAATGAAAGCAATGAGCGGTAATTCAGGAAAAGGCTGATGCGCCGTCTATCGACAGGAAGGTGGAGCAGCGGAGAAATTTCCATGGTTGGCAATTCCTGAATAAAGAATCGTATCATGAAAACAATCAGGAAATAATAGATAAGCCATTGATTTAGTGCTATTTCAGGAGTTACGTTATTCCCTGATTTTAGCAGTATTTGCTCAAGAAAAAGACCTATAAAAAGGATTTCGGTAAGCATCAGCAGCAAAAAGATTCCTATGACGATGTTTAAAACAAGGTTTTTTTGCCAAAATGAGGAGCGAAACATCCGCTTTCTCTGCAGATAAAGGAAATTGTTTTGCATAAAATAATTTTTACCGAACGCTAAGAGATCAATGATTATTGCTAAGTTTTTTTATTCCGGTTGATGTTGAGGGCGCAGCAGATCGTTGATGGTTTTTACCGGATTAAAAGTAATCAAAGGTGCTTCTACAAATACGGTATTCCAATCAGCCATGGCACCGTTCCATAAACCCGGCAGCTCCTGTGCTTTTAAATGCTGTCCATTTTGTGATTTTTCAGATATAAAGCCCGTTTGGGAATCTACAAAATCAGGCAGGTTAAAATTCTCCCCTTTATAATTCCGAAGTCCGCAAACCAAGTCAACAGGGTTAAAATGAGTTGCTTTTGAAACAATTTCTTTTTGTGCAGCGTTCTCGAAATCTATTTGTGAAGACTCAACTATTTGAAGTGAAAGTTCATCATCATCGTTTATTGTCCAAAATGGACCGCCACCGGGTTCCCCCTCATTTCTTACCATGCCGGCTATACGAATGGGACGATTTAGTTTATTGAATAACCAGTCAATTTTTTCCATCTTATCATAAGCCCGGTAGGCAGCCGGAATAAAGATATTGAGCTCCTTATTGGCAAAATCTTCAATTTTTCCCAGCTCTTTCTCCGATACATTTGCGTCTTCCAGCTTGTCAAGGTACTCGAAAGTTTTTTCCTGTAGTTGAAACAAAAGGCCACCAATTACTTTTTTATACACATAAGTAGTATCGCGCAAGCGGTCGGGGACAATGTTGTCGATATTTTTTACAAAAATGATTTCCCCCTGCAGGTCGTTAAGATTTTCAATGAGTGCGCCATGGCCCCCCGGTCGAAAAAGCATGCGGCCATCTTCCTTTCGAAAGGGCTCGTTATTCATATCCACGGCAATTGTATCAGTGGAGGGTTTCTGTTGGGAAAAGTTTATATCTTCCTTTACTTTATAGCGTTGTTCGTGTTTTTTTCTAACCGACTCAACAGTAGTCTTAAATTCTTGCTGATGTTCGGGGGAAACGGTAAAATGTACCTGGGCAGTGCCGTTTTTGTCTGTGGCATAATGTGCGGCTTCCACCAAATGTTCTTCAAAAGCACGCCTTGCCCCTTCAGGGTAATTGTGAAAATACAATAAGGCTTTAGGTAATTGTGCATAATCCAGACCCTTTTCAGTGAGCAAATAATCCAAAATAAGATTGTAATTTTTCTTTGCCAATAAATTGTCCAGGTCGAGATGATCCTCCATAAGCACCTTTTTCAGCGATGTATAAAATGCGAATCGCTGAAGGTTCTTAAAAAAATAGCCAGCCGTATTGAAATCCGTTTCACCTTCGAGTTTGCTAATTTCTTCTTCACTTCCCCGAAAACTATTCCTGAAAGCCAACAAATGTCTGAACATGCGGCTGGCAGCCCCTGAAGCGGGAACAAACTTCAACAGTTCGTAATCATCTTTATTTTCATCAAAATAAGTTTGTAATGCCTTTACTTTCTCTTCGTTGAATGTATGGAGACCATTTCCCGGAGTGGCCGGAGCGGTCAGTTGGATAAATGGAAAACTGCTTTTGAAATGTTCGACTTGTTGTTCAATGGTTGTTGGATTAATGCCTTTGCTTTTTATTTGCTGTAGGTCCTTTTCGGTGAACATAATTTGCTTGTTAGTCGTTTGCAACAAAATTAAAAAAAAAAGCGTCATGTTGCAAGTGAGGAGCGTTAATATAGAGATTATTAATTTACAATTCATTCAGATTTGATTTACAATTTATTGTTTAGTTTAGCAATTCGGAGGTACGCATAACGGATAGGCGTGCTTATTCATTAAAATGACATAAAAAAATGAAAACAATTAAGTTATCGCTTTTGGCAATGTTCTTATTTGCCACATTCGGCATGTTGTATGCCCAACACATTACTATCTTGCATACAAATGATATCCACTCGAGAATTACCGGAGACGGCCCCGAAGTTGATTATACCCCGCTTATTATTAACAATGACAGTGTGTTGGGTGGTTTTGCCCGCCTTGCTACTTTGCTGAAACAGGAGAAGACAAAAAACCCTGATGGTACGATGATTTTAGATGCCGGAGATTTTTTGATGGGTACTTTATTTAATGTTAATGAACCTGAAACGGGTTTTCAGTTAGCATTAATGAAAAAAATGGGTTTTCAATTTACCACCATTGGTAATCATGAATTTGATTACGGACCCAATGCCTTGGCAGATGTCATTAATGAGGCAAAAAAGCATGGCGGAATCCCCCAAATAATTTCTTCAAATTTAGTTCCTGACGCCAATTCACCCAAAGACAATAAGCTGGCAAAGTTGTTTGAAGATAAGACAATTTTGCCCTATGCCATTGTTAATGTTAAAGGGATAAAAATCGGAATTATCGGAATTCTGGGTATAAATGCCGCTGATGTTGCCCCAATGAAAGCGCCCGTAAAAGTTGAAAAACAAAGAAAAACGGCGAGAAGGATGGCCAAAATGCTAAAAAAGAAGAAACATGTTGATTTGGTAATCTGTCTGTCCCATAGTGGCGTATATCCTGATGGGAAAGGTGGTTTTTATGGCGAAGATGTGAAAATGGCCAAAAGAGCAAAATACATTGATATTATCATCAGCGGCCACACCCATGTTGTTACCCCTCAGCCAATTAAGGTGAGGAACACTTTGATTGTTCAAACCGGTTGTTACCTTCATAATTTGGGAAAACTCGATATTATGGTGAAAGATGGAAAGATTGCCAGCTATCATTATAAGTTGATTCCCATAGATGATAAAATTAAAGGAGACGAGAAAATAAATGCTGAAATCAATGATTACAAAAAAGTAATTGCTCGAAAATTCCTGCAACCTAATGATCTCACCTATAATGAACCCATTGCAGAAACCTCATTTAATTTAATGAGAGACAACAAAAACGGTTTTAAGGACACTGATCTGGGTGTCTTTCTTGATGATGCCATAAGAAACTATGTGGATACCTATGGCGGAGGAACCGATGTTGAACTCCTGGCTTCGGGCACCGTTCGCGATAATATTTTGAAAGGCAAAACTGGGATTATTACTGTTCCTGATGTCTTCAGGGCAATGTCGTTGGGGATGGCCAACGACAGTCTTCCGGGATATCCTTTGGCCAAAATATACATTACAGGCCATGAACTGAAAAACTTGATGGAAGTACTTTTGCTTTCAAAAGGGGACGATAGTTACGTCTTTGTTTCCGGGGCCAAAGTCTATTACAACCCCAAAAAAATTATGCTGCGGAGAGTTTATAAAATTGTTTTAGACGGAAAATCAATTGATCTTTCCAAACAGGACACCAAACTATACAGCATTACAGCCGACACCTACCTTCTTGGTTTCATTGGCAGGGTAAAAAAACTCAGTTTCGGGCTTGTCAGTGTCGTGCCAAAATTTGAAAACGGAAAACCAATTCATAATATGAATAATGCCATTATTGATTTTAATAAAAATAAAAAAGGCATACAGCAAGGAACAGAATGGTTGGGGATAGTTAGATATATGCAACATTTAAAAGATGTGAGTGGTGACGGAATCCCGGACATTCCCCTTAAATATAAAAATGCACTTTCAAACCGAATTGCTCAACCGGAAAAGAGATAGTCAATTCACCACTTGTTATTAAAGGATTGCTGGTTTTTTTATGTGAAAAGATCTGTGCTCTTTATCTTTATTCGTGAAACTCAAATTTTAAAAGCGAAGCGAATTAAAATTTGTAAGTTGAACGAATCCCGATAGCGTAGCGTATCGGGATAAATGAGTATAATACTCCGTCCCTTGGAGCGAAATATAATAAATTCGAATCTTGATACTCCGTCCGCTTGCGGCTGGGTAGTTCATTTTCTGTTGTGGAAATTTTAGAAAAGATTTGTAGAGGATCAAAAAATAATACTATTTTTGCAGCCTCTTTTGAGCCCAGGTGGCGGAAATGGTAGACGCGCATGGTTGAGGGCCATGTTCCCGTTTTGGGAGTGCAAGTTCGATTCTTGTTCTGGGCACCAGAAGATTGATGAATGATGATCGATGAATGACGAATTGGGAATTTTATCGCTGACGACATTCATCGTTGAACATTCATCATTCACAGAGGCCCAAGTGGCGGAATTGGTAGACGCGCTACATTCAGGGTGTAGTGACCGTACGGTCGTGTAGGTTCGAGTCCTATCTTGGGCACTTTCTCGAAAAGTTCACATCATCATGGTGTGAACTTTTTATTTTTTCCGCTTTTCTTTATGTTGTTCAAAGTTGAGAATGAGTATTTTTGCGTAAATTATTTTGGAAGATTGATACGTATCATATCCCGTTTTTTTCTGTTGGTCATTTTGAGCCTGTGGATTATTCCACTGATAGCTCAGCCTATTTCGGTACAGCCTCGGGCTAATATTTCCTTTGGCGATTTGTCGAACTCGGGTCATGCGCGTTCAGTTTTTCAATTGCTGGCTACCAATAATGGAATAAGTGTTAACGCGGTTCACCTAGGAATTACCTACAACCTAGAGCAAAAAATCACCTCTGTTTCTCCTGAGCAGATAAAAATTCAATATCAATTTCTGCATCCGGCAATGGATGGCAACATTTTCTTTCGAGATTTTCAATTGGATAGCTTGCTTGTACCTGATAGTGTGAAAGTTAGTGTGTTGTGTCAGCTTGGGGATCAACGACAAGATGTGAGTAACTATTGGATGTCTTTTGGGAAGGGATCGTTGATGCTGAATATTCCGGAGAAAATGAATAAACCAATGCTTTCTTTCAAATTCTCCCTTAAAAGTATCAGCTATTCGGAAAAGCATTATCAACGGATATTGGCGATCGCTGGATTAATCAATCACTATTACGGATATATGAAGCTAATGCAAATGCTTGATCGTGAAGTGAATCTGCGAACAGCATCACTACATCCACTGGCTTCTGAACTATTTATTGCAGAGCAATCCCTACAGCGGCTCAAAGTTTTTGTCCTGCAACATGGTTTTGTCCATCGCTTACATTTACAAGAAAAGGATCCGTTGGCATTTGAGAAAAAATTTAATAAATCCATGCGAATGCTCCTTCGTATGGAGTCTTTGTCTGAACAAATACTGAGAGGCAACAAGCCGGCAAGTCTGGATGATAAGGAACAATTCTGCCAGGCTTATGTGGGAATTTCTGTAAAGGCTCTTTCTCATGCTGCCGACTTTCAGCCATATATAGCGGGTAGTCTTCATGAATTTGCCACTTTGCCTGACAGCAGTAGTTTCGGCTGGCTTAAATCTATGGGAGAATACTATGATAGAGGACTGGCTTCCGGGCAGTACAGTGTTCTCCAGTCTGTTTATAAGTACTCAATTGATGGAGCTTCTCTGGAGAATAAGCGCAATAATTTTGTTAATGCTTTATTGCTATTGAGAAATGCCCGTTTAATTTCTTCTCGTTTCCCTTCTGTGAAGCCGATAGCACAATGGCAAACTGAAAGCGAAAAGGCGGTGGATGGCATGGCTGTTTCCTACCTGAAAGTGGCCCAATCTGCTTTGCAACATGGCAACGATTCCATGGCTGCCTGGTATATATTGAAGGCACATAACAGCATAATCTCCTTCAAGGATAAGGATATAGCTCATCCGCAATTGTATCTGCCAGCTTATACACATGAACTTCTGCAATTGGTTGGTTTTGAATTACAGTTTAAACACTATAACCAAGCTTTTAAGCTATTGAGACAAGTAGGCCTGGTGATTGGATCAAAGACCACCGAAGCGGACAAAGCTTATTTTGCAGAGCGATGCAAAGCAGTGTTATCTCATCATCTTTTAAGAATTGATGAATTATCGGATATCAAACAGCCTATTAAAGCCGAATCGGAAATTGAAGCGGCATCCAGGGTTTATGCCATTATCCCAAAGGGGTTCGTGAGTTCTGCCAGTATGCATGATGAGTTGTTTGAAAGAGCAAGTAATAATTTTGAAGCTTTGTTGCAAATGGCCAACAAAAATTTTGTTGGTCAACAATATGAAGCTGCAACAGATAATTTGATGCTTGCTAAAAAGCTTATAAATCTATTTCCCGGAATTTCTTTGAATCCTTGGTATGCATTGGCAAAAAAGAATATTGTACCCTATATTTTAGGGGTTGTTCAAAAAGCACGCATGGAAATATGGGCTCATCGGCCTGGAAATGCACTGAAGATATATTATCAGGCAGACTCATTAAGTCGTTATTTTCAGGTCATCAATGATCCGCAACTTCAAGAATCGCTAGTCCGTTTGAGACAGAATATCAAAATTACCACCTGCCTGAATAAACGAAATGAATTCAAGCAAATGATGGTGCAGGCGAAGAACAAGATGAAGGCACAAAGGATTCCTGAAGCAGTTCGGCTCTATTATAATGCCTGGCAAATGGCAAAGGATAACAGGGGTTATGTCTGTATTTCTTCTCAGGAAGCCGATAGTGTGAAGGTGATTTATAAGGCACTTACATCCTTTTCAAAGGATTATCATACATTTACGCAAGCTTTGTTCGAAAAGGGGTTTTCGGTAGTATTGCCTCAATTTGCCGCTCTTGATCAAGATTATCAGCGACTGAATCTTCAAAGGCTCAACTACCCTTATACCGATTTATATCATTTTGTATTAAACCAATCATCGCCAAGCTGGGCGGAGGAAGCCATGAGATTCTTCCTTATACAAAAGTCCTATCACAAGGCCCTACATTATTTGAAATTGCTTCATCAGTGGGATGTTGATGCAAAAACCATCCGCAGCTTTCAAATACAAATTGCTCGTGGCTTTGCTGAAAAAGGGATATTGCTTTCTAAACAAGAGGCAGAAGAACCATGGTTGGATGATTTTCGATTTACCTACCACAAGTTGTTAAAACACCATGCAGATTAATTGTATTTTTACGATAAAAAAGCAGGGATTTTAAGCCTATTTCTTTTGTCTAACGCTTTAAGTTGAAAAAAATGGAACTACTATTAATCAGTAACTCAAGCATGGCCGGAGCAGAATATTTGGGATGGCCACGTCCACATATAGATGCCTTTCTTCGGCGTCATCAGGTAACAAAGGTCTGTTTTATACCTTTTGCTGGTATAAGTTTATCGAAAAATAGTCTGGAAGACTCTTATGATGTTTACACCGAAAAGGTAGCTCATGTTTTTAGTTCAATGGGTGATGAGTTGGAATCAGTTCATCGTGCTACTGATCCTATTAAATTGATAGAAGAAGCGGAGGCTGTTGTTGTAGGTGGTGGTAATACCTTTCATTTGGTGGCAGCATTGCACGAAACCGGGCTGATGGCAGTGATTCGTGCAAAAGCCCTGGCTGGAACACCATATATCGGTTGGAGTGCAGGTTCCAATGTGGCTTGCCCCAGTTTAATGACTACCAACGATATGCCGGTTGTTGAACCCGGGAGTTTTAAAACTTTGGGACTGATTCCTTTTCAAATTAATCCGCATTATTTGGATGCTAAGCCTGCCGGACATGGCGGAGAGACTCGTGAGCAACGTATTGAAGAATTCTTAGTTGTAAATCCGCAACTTAAAGTAGCCGGTCTTCGTGAGGGCTGTTTGCTGTATATTGAGCAGGGGCGGCTAAGTTTAATGGGTGATAAAAGTTTAAGGCTTTTTCAGCAAGGCAAGGAACCCATTGAGTTAGAACCCGGTAGCGATCTTAGTGTTTTAATGGAATGATAAATGAGTGCCTAAACCTGTGATTTCGATCTCGCCGTAGACGAGATAGAAATCTCCCAAGGCATATCGTTGTCATTGATACAGCAGGGCGATATCTCCCGAGAAAGCACCCTGCCCTCAGGGGATTTCTCTTCGTTCCTTGTCGAAATGACAACCTTTTGCTACCAATGACAACTATTTGAAAAAGATCATAAATCCTGCATTTAAAAAAAACAATCTTGTGAATTTTGAATATCGATTAACGATTTACGAACTTCAAAAATCAAAAATCGTTGATGGACATTCGATATTGAATTAATGTTGTCATTGGTATAAACTTTAGACATTTCAAACTCCGGCCTCCGGCACTTCCTATTTTATTTATGGCATGATTTTGGTAATATTTTACCATACCAATATAATTACCATGAAAAAGTTAACATATCTCATCGTTATTAGCCTACTAATAGGGTTTTCGTTCCCCCAGAATGCTAATGCCCAACAACATATCCTGACCCAGAAAGAAATTCGAAAAATTGAAAAGAAAAAGCGGAAGATGATTCGCTTAAAAAGGTCGTTGAAATCACGTGCTTTTTACGCCAATTTATTGAAAAGGCATTATTTTGTATTTCAGGCGGACAGACTTTACGGGCCTGGTGGCTTGTCGTATTCAGTTTCTCCCGATATTAATTTTTTCGCTGTATTTAAAAATAAGGTAGTCTTGCAATTTGGTTTTCAAGGCATTATTGGATGGAATGGGGTTGGAGGACTCACTGCAGAAGGCTTTTTGGATACCTATCATTTCAATCCCGGAAAGTCCTTGAAAAAAGCCTTGACGATTCATGGCACCATAAGACCCCGAGGCGGTGGTGGCAGCCCCTATTTCAACATGACAATAAATGATGATGGCTATGCCACACTGGATGTGCTCATGATTGGGGGTGGAAGAATAAGCATGGGGGGACGATTGGTTTCTCCTCAGAACGCTTCTGTGTTTAAAGGACAAACGATTTTCTAATTTTTTTATGGAGTAACGGAAATATTATAAATCTAAAATGGATGGGGAATGTTTATTAGTGAGACTCAAATTTCAAAAGTGAAACGCATTGAAATTTCTAAGTCGAACTAATCCCGGTAGCGTAGCGTATCGGGATAAATGAGTATAACCTGCCAGCCAGGCAGGCTGGTACTCCGTCCGCTTGCGGCGGGGTAGTTCATTTTCTGGCCATTTTATCAAATTCACCCTACCCAAGATATTTGATCGAACACCTTCCAAAGAATATTAATGCTCTTGTATCCATGATCTTAAGATGCGAACGGCTGCTCTTTTTTGTACCTCTGGCAGATTATTAATGCGTGTATAGTGACTGCCATGTGGTTTCACAAATTTCACCGAATTGGTCTGATAGGTGATATCTGCCGAAGTTGCTCCCCATGGATCCCATCCTCCAACAATGAACATCATATCCGAAGCTTTGTGCCGGATGAAGCAATCAACTTTGTCCATGAGTTTAGGATTAAAACTCACTTTGGCGCCTTTGGGAAGAGTAAAACGAAAATCAGGATTCTTTTTAAAAGTAGTCCATTGCTTGAACGGACTAATGTCGTAACCGTACATGCCCATTTGATGCATGGCTTCATAAAAGAAAGGTTCATAACGCTTTATTCCCTGTTCGGAAACCCAGGACATATCAGCCACCTTGTCCAAATGGGCAATCATCTTCTTTGGCTGCTTCCGAAGCCTAGGTATGGAATCACAAGATGTTTTTCCCCATTGCCAAAAGGCAAAGGGATATTCGAAAATCATTAATTCAAAAGCTTTTTCGTAACCCATGCTGTAAGTATAAGCTTTCTGTTGAGCCAGTTGTTTAAAATAAGGAAGATAGAGGGCTTTATGACTGATTAATTCTTTTTGATAATTAAAAATGGCTTCCCTACATTTCTTAGTCCCAACGGTAGCGAGAAAACGATTGATTCGCCTATCGGTGATAGAAAAGTTAAGCGGTGCCACGTAAGCCACTGTAGCCGTCACATCATGCGGGTAAAAATAGCGATGATACATGGCGGTTTGCCCACCTTTGCTAATGCCTGTATTCACCCATTTCCCATGGTAAAGTTGCTTTAACAGCATTACCACTGCATGGTAATCGGCTGCAGATTGTTCCACCGTGAGGAAACGCCAATCAAGGCTGTCGGGAGCAGAGGGGGCAAAATAGCGATGCTCCACTACCACCTGATTGGCATCTAATATCGGACAAAGTTCGTTTACATAAGAGGCACGAGCCGCATAATTAGCCCAATAACCTTCTGTTACAAAAACCACAGGCTTGTCAAAACCGCGATGGGATAGAAAGACACGCTGTGTAAAAGTTTTTCCACCGGGGTGGAAATGATCCAGTGGTTGGGTAATTTCAATGAGGTATTTTTCGGTAAAAAACCCATTGGTTTCCAATTTTTGAATATGGATGGGATAGGTTTTGGCTAGTGTTGCCAGCCTTTGTTCCAAATTTTGACCTTGAAGTAGGCTTGCAATAGATATTAAGAATATGCTTAGCCATAGCCCGGAAGTTTTAATCAATTTCATTCAGCGGTATTTTAAATTCAAAAATACAGGGAAATATTTATCTTACAATAATATGTGATGAAATAAACCTGCTTTCTAAGTGTATTACTGAATTTATTTTCGACTGTGATAAATTAGTTTGGCCTTTGTATATTTGTCCTTTCAGTAATTAAAATTTGGATTATGTCAAAAAGAACCATAGTAATTTTGCCCGGCGATGGGATCGGTAGGGCTGTATTGGATGCTAGTTTGCGAGTCTTGAAAGCAGCAGGATTTGAAGCGGATTATCAGGAAGCTGACATTGGATGGGAGTTTTGGAAGAATGAAGGGAATCCACTTCCCCAACGAACCCTCGATTTGATTGCTGAACATAAGATTGCGCTTTTCGGGGCCATTACTTCCAAGCCCAAGGATGCCGCTACCGAGGAATTAAGTTCATCCTTCAAGGACAAAGGCCTCATTTATTCTTCTCCAATTGTAAAGCTGCGTCAGCATTTTGGACTTGATATTTGCATGCGTCCCTGCCACACATACACCGGTAATCCGCTTAATTTTATTCGTCGCAGTGCGGATGGCGGGGTTGAGGAGCCTGAAGTCGATGTGGTTATTTTCAGACAAAATACCGAGGGACTGTATAGTGGGGTTGAATGGTCGAATCCTCAAAGTGAAATTCTAGACGGTTTAATGTCCCATCCCAATTATAAAAAGAATTTTGGTAATGTCCCTGCTGTAGATATTTCTATCTCTACACGTATATTTACTAAAAAATCCACTGAAAGAATCTTGCGTGCGGCTTTTGAGCATGCGCAGAAATATAACTACAATTCAGTTACGCTTTGCGAAAAACCCAATGTGCTCCGTGAAACCTCCGGGATGATGTATAAGATGGCATTGGAGATGCAGAAAAATGATTTTCCTGAAATTGAATTGTGGAATACGAATGTGGATGCCCAGATGATGTGGCTGACTAAAAATCCGGAAAATTATGGCGTTATTGTGGCTGGGAATTTATTTGGTGACATTATTTCAGATGGTTTTGCCGGCTTGATTGGTGGCCTTGGATTTGCCTGCTCGGCCCAATATAATCCTGATACCGGGATTGGGGTTTTTGAACCAACTCACGGTTCAGCACCGAAGTATGCAGATTTTCCCGTTTCCATTGTCAATCCCATTGCTATGATTGAGTCTGCATGCATGATGCTCGATTTTATCGATGAGCAATCTATTGCTGCCAATATCAGAAAAGCAGTTGCCGAACTTATTGAGGAGGGGAAAGTCCGAACCTACGACATGCTAAAGATGGTGGGGAGGCCAGGAGTGATCCAACAGGGTGCGGCCTCAACTGATGCCATAGCCGACGCTATAATTGCCAAGATGGTCTAAATTTTCATAATCACTATTTGTTCAAAACTGCCGAAGCCTGTTTTTTATCCCCTCGGTCAGGAGTCGTTTGTCCTTGATTTACATCAACAGCTTTCGTGATTTAAGGAAGATTTGTTTTATATTTGAAGCTGGTTAAAGGCCAAGGATGAGACCAACTTCTCTATTTAAATTAAAGATTCATGAAGCCGACGTATCAACAACTAGAGAAAGAAGTGAAGAAATTGCGTGAGCAGATGGCGCAATCACATCTGGAGAGATTAGAAAGTGAAACTGCATTGCTGTCGTTGCAGGAAAGTGAAGAAAAATATAGAGATGTCTTTAAGTCATCAGTTGATTCCTTGACTATTGCCAGAATGGAAGATGGGATAATTGTGGAAGTTAATGATGGGTTTACTAAAAACACAGGCTATACTTGGGAAGACATAAAAGGGAAAAGTTTTAAAGATCTTGGAATTTGGGAAAATCTAAATGATCGCGAACGGATAGTGAAGAGTTTAGAGATATTTGGTGGGGTGAAGAATATGGAAGCTCGATTTCGAATAAAAGATGGACGAATAGTTCATGGCTTAATTTCGGCCAATTTCATTCAAATCCAAGGCAAAAAACACCTTTTCTTATTAGTCAGGAATATTGACGAGATGAAAAAGGTTGAAGATACCTTGAATCAAGCCCAGGAAATAGGGAAAATCGGTAGTTGGGAAATGGATTGGGTGTCGAGAAAGTTGATTTGGTCTGATCAACTGTATCGTATATTTGAACTGGATAAAGCGAAGATATCTCCTGATGTTGAACTGTTTAAAATATTAATCCACCCGGAAGATTTACAGCAAGCCGTGCGTGTGCTTCGATCTTCCATTCGTCGAAAAACCCAATATCAACATCAGCATCGGGTACTGCTGAAGAACGAAAAGATTAAATGGGTGGTAGAAATGGGAAGGACTTTTTATGATCCAAAAGGAAAACCCCTGAGTTCGGTTGGGACAGTTCAGGACATTACCGACCAAAAATTGGCTGAAGATGCCTTACGCAAAAGTGAAAGTCTTTTTCAAAGTTTGGCCACTATTTCCCCGGTTGGGATTTTCCGTACCGATGCGGAGGCAAAAATCACTTATGTGAACCCGACCTGGTGTAAATTGTCGGGTATGGCCAGTACAGATGCCATGGAAGATGGATGGCTGAAAGCCGTTCATCCGGAAGATCGGGAAAAATTGATGGATAGCTGGAAAGTGAACACTAAAAATATAGACGTCACTGTTAGTGAATATCGTTTCCTCCATCCAGATGGTACTGTGGTGTATGTTAAAGGGCAGGCAGTACCGGAACTAGATTCCTCTGATCGGGTCATAGGGTATGTAGGAACCATTACCGACATTACCAAACTGATCCTGGCTAAGGATGCCCTTCGAGAAGGTGAAGAAAATTTCCGGCTTTTGTTTGAACAATCGCCCCTGGGAATTTTTACAGCTTTGCCCAATGGCTCCGTTATCAATGCCAACCCCAAATTATTGGAAATTATGGGGTCGCCATCCCTTGAAGCTACCCGTGGAATTAATATTGTTAGCTTTCCGCCACTCGTAAAAAGCGGCTATTCCGCTCATTTTAAAGCTTGTACAAAATCAGGCAAAATTCATTATTTAGAGGTTCCTTATACTTCCAAATGGGGAAAAGAAATCTTTTTATCCAGTAGGATTGTTCCTTTGAAAGATGGCGAGGGTAAAGTCAATAAAGTCTATACGGTTTTGGAGGATATCACAGAGCGTAAAAATGCGGAAAAAGCACTTCAAAAAGCCCATGGCGACCTGGTGGATACACTTGAAAATATGACGGATGGTTTTACTTCGGTGGATAAAAACTGGCGGTATCTATATGTAAATAAAAGAGCAGGTGAAATATTAGGACGTGTACCGCAAGACCTTATTGGGAAAAATGTTTGGGATGAATTTCCTGAAATGGTAAACACATCGTTTTACGAGCGAAGTATGGAAGCGATTAGAAATAAGGATTCAGTGATGTTTGAAAACTATTTTGCCCCAAAGAAGCAATGGTTCGAAAACCGTCTTGTCCCAACGGCTGACGGAATGTCCACCTTTTTTCTGGATATTACACAACGCAAGCAAGCCGAAGAAACCTTACATGAACAAAGTGAACTTTTGCTCTCTATAGCCAGAAACTACCCCAACTCAATAGTTTCAGTTTTAAACAGAAAGAATGAACTTGAGCTGGTTAGTGGTAAATTTTTGCTTGATCGTGGTTATGATATCGCCCGATTGCAGTGGCAATCCTTAAGCAAGGTTCTATCAGAAAAAGGGGTGCAAAATAACAAGGAAATTGAAGAGATGGTTTCTCGTGCTTTTAGCGGTGAAAAAATGAGCAGAGAGTTCTCCATTTTGGGATATGATTTTATGTTTTATGCCTTGCCTCTTTATCTTCATGAGGGTGAAGTGATAAAAATATTAGCCATAGCGGTGGATATGTCTCAAGTGAAAAAGGCAGAAAGGGATTTACAGAACCTTAACGAAAGTCTCGAACTTAAGGTGAGTAAGCGAACAGCCAAATTGGAAAAATCGGAACAAGCCATGATTTATTTGCTTGAAGATATGAAGGAAACTCAGGTAAGATTACGTAAATCTAATAAGCAAATGCAACAATTAAATACGGAACTGGAATCATTTTCTTATTCTGTGTCTCATGATTTAAAAGCTCCTCTAAGAGCTATCAGTGGGTTTAGTGGCTTTTTAAAGGAGGACTATTTTCCGGTACTTGGTGAGGATGGTAGACATTTATTGGATGATATCATACAGAATACCTCCAATATGGGACAGCTGATTGACGGACTGCTTGATTTATCGCGTACGGGTCGTAAAACTTTGCATCGGGTTGCCTTCGATCTTAAACCGCTGTCGCAATCAATTTTTTCCGAACAAAAAAAATATTTCAATCTCCCTAATGCCAAACTTGAAGTGCTTGAAGGGATTCCAACTCTTCATGCTGATTATACACTCTTCAAGCAGCTGATGACAAACTTAATTTCAAATGCGCTGAAGTACGCATCAAAAAAGCCGCAAGCATTAATCAAAATTGGATGTAAAAGGGATGATAATGAACAGCGTATTTTCTTTGTGGAAGACAATGGTGTTGGTTTTAATACGCGTTATGCAAAAAAAATGTTTGATACTTTTCAGCGATTGCATTCAAAATCAGAATACGAAGGTACCGGTATTGGACTATCAATAGTTCAGCGTATTATCAATAAACATGGTGGAAAAGTTTGGGCAGAAGGTGAGCTAAACAAAGGGGCTACTATCTTTTTTACCTTACCGGATGAGACATAAAAACAAAAAAATATCAGTGATTTTATAAAAGAGGGATTTAACTTAGGAGGATTAATCCAGGATACGATAGACGAAATGCATTAAGACATTAATTTAGAATAAGATTTAGTAGCGCCCCGGGTTCGTTTAAAAGAAATATTCCATGCTGAAGAGCGTATTGAAAGTAGTTTAGTATTTGATTTTCGGTTTATTGAGCTTGCTTCAATACATGCTCAAAGATGATGTAATATTTCCCAGTCAGGGTTCATAATTGACTTAATCAAAAGAAATGGCAAGACCAATAAATATTCTGTTGTTGGAAGATAATAAAATGGATGTGAAACTGTTGGAGAGAGCTCTAGGGGTAGATTTCCCTAATTTTCACATGAAAGTAATTCAAACTGAAAAAGAATTGCTTCAGGAAATTAATAAAGAACACGATATCATCCTTTCTGATTATGCCATGCCTACCTTTGATGGCATGAAAGCCTTGAAGATAAGAAATAAGCTTAAGCCTGATCTTCCTTTTATTTTAGTCACAGGGTCACTTAACGAAGAAACAGCAGTGGAATGTATGAAAGCCGGAGCAGATGATTATGTGGTGAAAGAACATGCTAAGCGTATTGGCCATGCAATCAAAAGGGCAATGGCCATGAAAAAAGTTGAAAAGGAGAAGCATTTGGCTCGTGAGCGTATCAGCCATTTAAACCGCATGCTAATCACAATTCGGCACATTAACCAGTTGATTACTCATGAAAGGAATGTAGCGCAGCTTATCCAGGTTGCCTGCGACACTATGGTGGATGATGGTGTGTTAAAAGCAGCATGGATTGTTCTAACAAATCCTGATTCATCAGTATCCTTTCAATGGGCTCAATCAGGTTGTGGCACCGATTTTCGTATTGTTGAGGATCAGTTTCTAAGCAGGCGAATGTTACCAAAATGTGCGCTAAGTTCAGTTCGTGATCTCAAAATAAATGTTTTCGAAAGAAATAATAAAAACTGTGATGATTGCCCTAGTTTAAGAGATTTTCTCAATAAGGATGCGCTAAGTTTACCCTTGATTTTTGGGAGCCATGTATATGGTGTGATGGTGGCTATTTTCTCTAACGAATTCAAATTGAATGATGAAATGAAGGGTCTCTTTGTAGAAGCAGCAGGGGATGTCTCCTTTGCCCTGCATAATATAAAATCTGAAAAAGAAAAAGCAGCAGCAGCCAAGATCAAGGCAGTGATTTTTGATATTACAGAAGCATCCTTATTAATGGATAATTTGTATGAATTATTGGCTAAAATCCATGAGATTATTGGTCGTCTAATGGATGTAAGTAATTTTTATGTTGCGCTTTATCGATCCGGGACAAATACTTACGATTTCCCCTATTTTAAGGATGCTCATGATAAGGCCAAACAGTTTAAGGATGTTGATAGAGGTAAAGGAATCACTGAATACGTGAGACGAACCGGAATGCCTTTATTGGCTAATGAGGATGTTCAGAAATTGTTGGTTGCCGAGAAAAAAATTGAAATAGTGGGTCATCCGGCTCCGGTTTGGATTGGGGTGCCTTTGAAAAGCAAAGATAAGGTAGTTGGAGTGATGGCACTACAACATTACGAAGATCCCAATGCTTTTTCGACTGAAGATTTGGAATTATTGAGTTTTATTTCATCTCAGGTCGCAAGGCTTATCGAAAAACGCGAGCTACTTGATAAATTAGCGAAGAGTGAGGAACAATTTCGCGCTGCATTTATGGCCAGTCCGGATTCCATGACCATCAGCCGTCTTTCGGATGGAAAATATGTACTTGCCAATGAAAAGACTCGGGATTTATTGGGCTATACTCAGGAAGAAATTATTGGAAAAACTTCTCTCGAACTCAAGGTTTGGCTGAATGAACAAGATCGGAATGAATTTGCCGGCTTATTAGCGTCGCAAGCTTATGTGAGTAATTTTGAATCACTCTTTCGAAAGCGGGACGGTGGTATTGTAAATGTGCTGATTGCAGCTTCTTTGTTAGATATTGAGGAAGAACAATATATTTTAAGTATCAATCATGACATTACCGTTCGAAAACAAGGAGAACAAGAACTTCTGAGAGCGAAAGAAAAAGCCGAAGAAAGCGATCAGTTGAAATCGGAATTTCTGGCAAACCTCTCACACGAAATAAGGACACCCATGAATGGAATTATTGGGTTTTCCAGCTTGCTTGAAGATGATGAGGATTTGACAGCAGACACCAGAAAAAATTACCTTAGGATTATTATCAATAGCACACAGCAACTGCTTAGAATTATTAATGATATATTAGAGATCTCAAAACTTGAAACTCATCAAATTCCTTTAAACGAACGGGAAGTAAATATTAATACATTGATGATGGATGTATTTTCCATTTTCGACTTAAAAGCCAAAGAAAATAAACTCTCTCTATATCTAAAGAAGGGTTTGCAAGATAATGAAGCAATAGTAAAGATTGACGATGGGAAGTTGCATAAGATTTTGGATAACCTGATAGAGAACGCCATTAAATTTACAAGGAAGGGGTTCGTGGAAATTGGCTGTAGCTTATTAGATGATCAACTGGAATTTTATGTGAAAGACTCCGGTGTTGGAATTCGATCTGATAAGAAGGAAATTATTTTTGAAAGGTTTTCTCAAGAAGAGAAGGCGATTTCAAGGAAAACGGGAGGACTGGGTTTGGGTTTGTCCATAGCCAAAGCAAATGCAGAGCTGATGAATGGAAGAATCATTGTCGAATCTGAAAAAGGGAAAGGTTCTACTTTCTTTTTACGACTTCCTTATCGATCTGATTACGGGAAACCCAAAGATACTGATGAAAATCCTGCTGTTGAAGAAAATGAAGTTATTTCCTTGCTGGTTGCGGAAGATGATGAAGTGAATTACCAATTTCTTGAGATCTTGCTTATGAAATTGGATTCAAATATTCGAATACTTCATGCTATAAATGGACTTGAGGCAGTAGAATTATGCCGGGAACATTCCGATATCAGGCTTGTATTGATGGACGTTAAAATGCCTGAGATGAATGGTGATGAAGCAACCAGACTCATTAAAGCCCTGCGCCCTGAATTATCTATTATTGCTGTAACTGCCTATGTTTCTCCTGAGAATCGTGAAAGCCTACTTGAATCCGGCTGCAATGATTTTATTACGAAACCGCTTGATCCCCAAGTACTTTATAAAGTGGCAGGAAAATACTTGAATATTAGTAATAAGGATAATACTGTGTAAAATTTTCATTTTATTACCATAATATATTTATTGAAAAAAGTTCAATATGCAAAAAAAAAGGATTTTATTAGGACATGGAAGTGGTGGTAAGCTAAGCCATGATTTGATCGATGGGCTGTTCGCTCGCTATTTTGATAACGATTTATTGCGTCAACAATCCGATTCAGCAGTATTTAAGTTAGGTGCAGAAAATGTGGCTTTTACTACTGATTCGTTTGTGGTTGACCCCTTGTTTTTCCCGGGTGGCAACATTGGGAAATTGGCTGTAGCGGGTACTGTGAACGATCTTGCCGTTTCAGGTGCGATTCCCAAATATTTAAGTGCAGGTTTTATTATTGAGGAAGGCTTTCCCCTGGATGACCTGGAGCAAATCGTAAAAACCATGGCTGAGGAAGCCGCCAACGCGGGGGTTCTAATTGTCACCGGAGATACCAAGGTGGTGGATAAAGGAAAGTGCGACAAATTATTTATTAATACCAGTGGGGTGGGAGAGTTGACTTCCGACAGGCTGGCGATTGGATCGGGAAATAAAATCGAAGTCGGGGATAAATTGATTATTAATGGAGGAATTGGGGAACATGGGATGGCCATCATGTCGGCTCGTAATGATCTGAAAATAAGCACTTCCGTTCAGTCTGATTGCGCTTGTTTAAACGGTTTAATTAGTGATGTTTTTTCGGTGAGCACGAGCATAAAATTCATGCGTGATGCTACCCGCGGTGGTTTGGGAACAATTGTATCCGAATTGGTGAAGAATAAAGATTTTGGAATACAAGTGGACGAGGAGAAGTTAGTTCAAGATGAGGGAGTAAGGGGAATGTGTGAGCTGCTTGGGTTTGATCCACTCTATGTCGCCAATGAGGGCAAGGTGCTCATGGTAGTCGGTGGCCATGATGCTCAAAAGGTTTTAGAGAAGATGCAGAAACATCCGCTCGGAAAAAAAGCAGCTATAATAGGGGAGATTACCCAAACTAATCCTGGTATGGCTTGGCTTAAAACGGTTATCGGAGGTAAACGAATTATAGAGATGTTATCCGGCCAACAGCTTCCTAGGATATGTTAAGAAAAGGGACATACTCTTTTTTCTACTCTCCATAAAAGTTGTAAAAACTGGAAAGTTCAATAGAGAGGTCTTGAAAAGCAACGTAATGATTGGAACAGCCTTTTCGGGAGCATATATTAACGCGTCCCCCGGTTTTCAGCATCATGGAAACCATAGGTGCATCACATAGATGACATTCTTCTTTGACCAATAATTCTTTGTTGCAGTGCGGGCAACTAAATTCGGCTATCTCCCCTTCTTTCACGGGAATGTCTGATTGGTGATCGAAGCATTCGTACAACGAGCACAAACGAATGGTACCACGATCCTCTTCTGTCTGGATGTTTAACTTAATGCTGGAAAAACCGCTCAGTTTCATCTCTTCATCCATGAGCGACTTCATACAATAAGGACAGACTACGCTTAAAGAAATAAACTTTTTCATGTTTGTATATTTTTTCAGGTTAATTAGAAATACGAATTTACGGGGAATTTTCCTAAAAAAAAACCTTCTACCTAATTCAAATTGAGATCAAATAACGATAACACACTTTGGAATGCTTGTAATTCATTAAAAATATAATTTTTGTAATTTTGTAGCAGTTAAATATAAATTAAACACCTAACAATAATTTTATGTGTGGTACTTGCGGATGTGGCGAAGACGATCACATCACCTATACAAAACCTGGTGAAATCCATGACCATCATGAGCATGGTGTAAGTCATCAGCATCAGCATACCCATCCTCACAATCATGGACATACCCATAGCCACGAAATTCAGCTGGAATTAGATGTGCTTTCTAAAAATAACCTTTCAGCAGAGCGTAATCGGGGCTATATGCAAGCCTTAAATATTATGAGTTTGAATTTGGTTAGTTCTCCGGGATCCGGCAAGACTTCACTTTTGGAGAAAACTATTAAGGAGCTAAAGGACAAACTGAAGTTATATGTCATAGAAGGTGACCAACAAACCATGAATGACGCTGATCGGATACATGCAGCCGGCGCCCCTGTAATTCAGGTGAATACGGGGAATGGCTGCCATTTGGATGCTGATATGGTGAACCATGCACTTATGGAGTTGCATCCCGATCAGGATTCCTTGCTTTTTATTGAAAATGTGGGTAATTTGGTTTGCCCTTCTCTCTTTGATTTAGGCGAGTCAAAAAGAGTGGTTATTATTAGTGTTACCGAAGGAGAGGACAAACCCATCAAGTATCCCAATATGTTTGAGACCTCTCAGCTTTGTGTAATCAACAAAACCGACCTGCTCCCTTATGTTGATTTTGATATGGAAAAGGTAAAGCAATATGCCCTTCAGGTGAATCCTGAGATGCAATTTATAGCGCTTTCGGTGAAAACAGGTGAAGGAATGGCTGCCTGGACGGATTGGATTAATAAGTTGTTTGCTAATTTTAGTGGCCTTAAACAATGAGGTAGAAGTTTCCTGACCAGGTTTAGAGAGTTCCTAAACAATCTGCCTGGACTAGTTTTTATATGCTTTTGTGTTAATCCTTTTAATTGTGAAACCGCCAATTAAAACCCAAAAAGATACCAGGGGCTAGCCCCGGGTAATGGGGAGATTCATAATAATGATAATTACCCGTATATCCCAAGAGATTGCTGGCCTTTACAAAGAATCGTAAGGTTTGCACCCTTAAAGTAGCATAGACGTCCACGAAAAGATAATCCCCTATTTGTTTTTGGCTTTGTAAATAAAATATTCTAAGCGCAGGCATATAGGCATCCGAATAATATGAAGTAAAATAAGCCAGCTGGATACCCGTTTGAAGGCGTGCAGCTTTTTTGAATACCCAATTTTTATAAAAAAGATCTAATTTACCAGTGAATGTAGGCAGATGAAGGTTGTGGCCCATGGTAGTAGATTGGCGAACTACTCTGAAGTTTACGCCAAAATGATGAATCAGAAAATTGCCTTCGGTATAAAGTTGAAAAATACTCCCTGTTGTACTTAATTGTTTGGGTTTTATTGAATCATTCAAAAAAGTGTAATGCTGAATGGTCAATAAATGTACGCCGGCTTTAAATCCTTTATACTGATATTCACCTTGTAGAATCAGTAAATGCTCTTTATTGAATTGATTATCCCAGTTAAAACGATTCGAACTGTAGTATGAATAATACCACGCTGGCATTCGGCTGGCAATTTTCAAGTTTAGAGTAATGATGCCCACATTTTTTTCTTCTGAGCCCAGGTATTGTAAGAGAGAAGCTGCTAATTTAAAATCACCGGCATGATATCCCCCAAGTGTATAGTCCACCCTGGCATTCAAGATACTACGTTGGAATAATTTCAAGGTTAGCCCTCCAAAAGGGGAGGTTTCATTATAGGTTTTGTCGATACTATCGTAAGCTAAATGTTGTTTAATATAATCAAATTGAATACCACCGTACAAGTGGAATACCTGACTCAATCGATCGTCATGATAGCCCTGGTTCGACCATTTAAATCGGTTTCTTATCCTTATTTGGTAAGTAGAATCACGTGTTGATACGGTGTCGAATACCGCGGGAAATACTGCGTAAAACTTAGCTTTTGGCTCATCATCAGTATAAATGTTTTGACTCTTTAAATACTGAAAAGCGTAAGAAATATTCCCGGGGTCAATTTTGCGATGGCTGTTTATATTTTTTAAAGGTTTTAGTAGATTGAAATACTGTTCCACAAATAAACCGGACAATTTCATTTGGTTTTCAGCCTTGGCAAGTTGTACTGGAACTACTTTTTTGTCGGTTTCAAGATGTTGTTCAAAAACGCTGTCGTAAACCAAACCACCGTTCTCCTGTATGAGCAACTTATTATGCATATAGTTGGCAATGATGCCGTAGCGTTTGTCCTTAGTGTTATACCTACCTGTAAAATAAGCATTATTTATGTTCGACATTTGATTAAGATAAGCTCCTGGCGAGTGGATAATGGAGAGCTGAACACCCAAAACTAAACGTTTTGAAAGGGTTCGGCTAAAGGCTACCCCTAGATTTTGTTCTTTGTTAGGCCCCATCCCATAGTTAAGGTCGGTATAAGGCCTTATAAGCTGGTAATACTTAATGTCTTTATTTGTGAACAGATAAGGTGTGAAAGAGCTTGGCGTGAGGCTAAAATTAATCGATAGGCTAGGGGAGAAGACCCTATTTTTTCCAGCAAGGCCAATATTCCCAAGACCGGCATACATTTGATTATACTTCTGGGTAGGATTATATTGATGAAAATAAGTGAGGCTGGTATCCAGTGCATACAATCGGCCGTCTTTAAGGCTGTCCAAGGATGTCCTAAAGAAATAGACCGCTATGCTATCTGCTTTGGTCAATACTGTATCAGTTCTTACATGTGAACTGTCTACTTTTACAAGTGAAATGTCTCCTTCTATAAGTGAAGTGTCTGCTTGCGCAGAAACTAAGACCGGAGTGAAGATAAGTCCGCTTAACAAGCAGAATAAAAGGAAAATTGAATTATTTCGAATAGAATTCATTGGCATTTTTACAAAGGCCAAATTTAGATAAAATTGTCGAAGACAGCCTCAGTATGAAGAAATAGGTCAAATAATAAATGGATGGATTACGTCCTCATCAAATATTTGCTAGAACAAAAAAAAAGCCTCATCACTTTCGTAATGAGGCAATTTTTAAGGTTGGCGACGGCCTACTTTCCCACTTGGTATAGCAGTATC